>UBJH01001364.1_pt1 | contig 35813 bp, 42 predicted proteins | sample 2193721 | NCBI WGS metagenome assembly UBJH01 (sample SAMEA4703186, study PRJEB27089) | metagenome | reverse complement strand
CGGCGGCATCGTCGGCATGGGCGAGACGCGCGGCAGCCGCGCCAGCCTGATCGCCGAGCTGGCCAACATGAATCCGCCGCCGGAGTCGGTGCCGATCAACAACCTGGTGCCGGTGCCGGGCACGCCGCTCGCCAACGCCGAGCCGATCGATCCCTTCGAGTTCGTGCGTACCATCGCGGCGGCGCGCATCACCATGCCGGCGAGCCTGGTGCGCCTCTCCGCCGGCCGCCAGGAGATGTCCGACGAGCTGCAGGCGCTGTGCTTCCTCGCCGGCGCCAACTCCATCTTCTACGGCGACAAGCTGCTTACCACCGGCAATCCCGAAGCCGGGCGCGACGAGCGGCTCTTCGAACGGCTGGGATTGCGCGCCGTCTGATGCGCGAGGATTTCGTGCGTGCCGCGGCTTCCTACGATGAAGTCGCGGTGCTGGCGCGAGAAGTCAGTCTGCGCATGACGGCGAGACTGGACCTGGTGAGGATCGCCCCCACCCGCGTCGCCGACATCGGCTGCGCTACCGGCGACGGCATCCGCGCCCTGCAGGCGCGCTATCCGCAGGCCCTGCCTCTGGCGATCGACTATGCGCCAGCCATGCTGGCCGTAGTCGCCCGCCGCGCGTCCTGGATGGAGCGGCTGCGCCGCCGCGCGCCGCGCTGCGTCGCGGCCGACGTGCGGTCGCTGCCCCTGTCGGGCGGCTCGCTCGGCTTGGCCTGGTCCAATCTCATGCTGCACTGGCTCGACGATCCCCTGCCGGCCTTCGGCGAACTGCAGCGCGTGCTGGAAACCGGCGGTCTGCTGATGTTCAGCGCTCTGGGGCCGGACACCCTGAAGGAACTGCGTGGCGCCGGTGCAACGACGCTGCGACGCTTCCACGACATGCACGACCTCGGCGACATGCTGATGGCGGCCGGCTTCGCCGATCCGGTGATGGACATGGAGCGGATCGAACTCGCCTACGCCAGCCCGCGCGGCCTGCTGCGTGACCAGCGCCTGCTCGGCGTGCGCGACGGACTGCTCGGGCCGATGGGCTTCCGCGAGGGGCGGCGTGTCTTTCGCGCCTGGCAGTCACAGAAGCGCGATGGGCGTCTGCCCGCCACCTTCGAGATCGTCTACGGCCATGCCTGGAAAGCCGAGCCGAAAGCTTCAGCGGACGGCCGCGCGATCATCCGTTTTCATAAATAGCGGCGCGCAATTGCCGTTGCCGTTCGCGCGCCAGCCGCAGTGCGCGCAAGCCCAGCAGCGCGCCCAGCAGCACGGCATAGAGCAGCGGCAGCGTGATGTCCTTCTTCACCAGCCACCAGTAGTGGATGACGCCGATGATGGCGATGGCGTAGACGCTGCGGTGCAGTTGCGTCCAGCGCCGGCCGCCGAGCCGCTTCAGCATCGCCGCATTGGAGGTGACCGCCAGCGGAATCAGCAGCAGGAAGGCGGTGAAGCCGGCGGTGATGAACGGGCGCTTGGCGATGTCCTTGACGATCGACGTCCAGTCGAAGAACTGGTCGAGCCAGAGATAGGTCAGGAAGTGCAGCGTGGCGTAGAAGAAGGCGTAGAGCCCGAGCATGCGGCGCAAGCGGATCAGCCAGTGCCAGCCGCTCATGTGGCGCAGCGGCGTCACCGCCAGGGTGATGAGCAGGAAGTTGAGTGTCCAGGTGCCGAGGTGGCGGGTGATGAATTCGATCGGGTTGGCGCCGAGGCCGTCTGTCCACGCCAGCCAGCCGAGCTGTGCCAGCGGCCACAGGCAGGCGGCAAAGAGAACGGCCTTGATTGCGTTGAGTTGGCGAGGCGACGGTTGCATCAATAGGATTTTCTCAGATCCATGCCTGTGTAAAGCTGCGCCACCTGCTCTGCATAGCCGTTGAAGGGAAGCGTCCTGCGCTTGAAGTATTCGCCGATGCGCCGCTCCTTCTCCTGGCTCCAGCGCGGGTGGCTGACGTCGGGATTGACGTTGGCGTAAAAGCCGTACTCCTCCGGCTGGGCGAGGTTCCAGGTGGTTTGCGGCTGCCTGTCGGTAAGGCGGATCCTGACGATCGACTTGCCGCTCTTGAAGCCGTATTTCCACGGCACGACCAGCCTGAGCGGGGCGCCGTTCTGGTTCGGCAGGACGTCGCCATAGAGTCCGACCGCCATGATGGTCAGCGGATGCAGCGCCTCGTCCAGGCGCAAGCCCTCGGAGTAGGGCCAGTCGAGAAAGGGCTGGCGCAGGCCCGGCATGGCGGCCGGATCCATGTGCGTGATGAATTCGACGAATTTCGCGCTGCCCAGCGGCTCGACCTGCCCGAGCAGGGCGGCGAGCGGAAAGCCGACCCAGGGAATCACCAGCGACCAGCCCTCGACGCAGCGCAGGCGATAGATGCGCTCCTCCAGCGGGGCGATCTTCAGGATGTCCTCGATGGCGAAGGTGCGCGGCTTGTGCACCAGGCCGTCGATGCTGACCGTCCAGGGGCGCGTCTTCATGGCGCTGGCGCGTTCCGCCGGCTGACTTTTGCCGCCGAAGCCGAACTCGACGAAGTTGTTGTAGGTGGTGATGTCGCGGAAACTGTTCGGCGTCTCCAGGGTGCTGTAGGGGCTCTTCTGCAGGCCGGGAAACGCCTCGCGCGCCCAGGCCTCGGCAGGCAGGCCTGCCGCCAGGGCAAGGGCGCCGGCAGCCTTGATGAACTCGCGGCGGCGCGCGAACAGCGTGCGCGGCGTGATCTCGGAAGGGAAAATGTCGTCGGGACGTTTGATCAGCATGCCGAGTAGACCGGGTCCGGCTGCGAAAGCTTACGGATTGAGCTGCTGGTAGACGGCGGTGGCGATGCGCAGCAGGTCGGGCTTTTCCATTTCGCCGGAAAGGGCATAGCCGAAGCGGCCGTCGAGCCAGTAGAACACGCCGATGCCGTTTTCCCTGGCGTAGCGGAACGCGGTTTCCCCGCTTTGCTGCGCGTCTTTCCGTACATAGAGCGTCAACCGCTGGCCGCGGGCATCCTGGTACATGAATTGCGCCACCGGTCCGGCCTCGCCCGGCAGGAGACGGCCACCGACGAGTTCGAAGCCCTGCGCGGCCAGCCCTGGCGGCTTCAGTTCGGCACCCAGCCGCTTCGACAGCCAGGCGACGAGATGGGTTTCCTCGGCCGCGCCGACTTCAACCGGGTGGCGCACCTCGGGAGTGAAGACGGCATGCGCCAGCGCCGCCTGGCGCGGCAGCGATGCGGATGGCGGGGTCGAGGGCGGGGCATGGCCGCGCACGACATAGCCGACCACGCCCCCGACCGCCAGCCAGGCGACAACGGCGGCCAGGCGCAGCCGGGGTAGGCGCGCTGAGGGACGCGCCGCCTCGATCAGTCGGGCTGGCAGCGGCGCATCCATCACGGGATCGAAGGTGCGATGCATCTGTTCATTCTGGATGCGCCAGGCAGCCACGGCCTGGCGCATCTCCGGGTGGCCGTACAGCCAGGCTTCGACTTCGACGCGGCGCCCGGCTTCGAGTCGGCCATCGGCATAGGCGTGAAGCTCGTGTTCGCTGATCGGGGCGGTGCTCATTTGACGACCTTCAGTTGGGGCTCATCGGGCTCGCTTCCTTCCAGCAGGACGCGCAGCCGTTCGCGCCCGCGCGACAGGCGCGACATCACCGTGCCGACGGGCACGCCCAGCACTTTCGCGGTGTCCCCGTAGGACAGGTCCTCGAGCGCGACCAGCAGCACCACTTCGCGCTGCTCTTCCGGCAGTCGCGACAGGCTATGCGCGAAGTCGCGCAGTTCGAGGGCGTCGTTCTGGGTGGCCCGCGCCGGCAGATCGGGCAGGGCCTCGTCGCCCGGGTAGTCGACGAGGCGCGGGCTGCGCGCCTGGTTCACGTACAGGTTGTGCATGATGGAAAACAGCCAGGCGCGCAGATTGCCCGACCCCCACAGCGACCATTTGCCGAGGGCGCGCTCCAGCGTGTCCTGCACCAGGTCGTCGGCACGCACCGCCTCCCCCGTCAGCGCGCGCGCATAGCGGCGCAGGCGGGGAATCTCGGCGACGATATCCTGGCGGCTCATCGGATGGAACGCTACTCCCTGGCGATGCGCCAGGCGTTGTTGACGCCATCACCCGTCCTGTCGCCGGGTTTCTGGTCCTTGATCCAGTAATAGAGCGGCTTGCCGCGGAAAGCCCACTGCTTCCTGCCGTCATCCCGCGTCACGATCGACCAGTCGCCGGAAGGGCGATCATTATCGGTGGCGAACAGCGGCGGCCAGTTGACTGCGCAAGGCCCGTTGCAGACGCTCTTGCCGCTGCCGGCGGCGTCCTTGTCGAAGGTGTACAGCGTCATGCCGTTGGTGCCGACGAAGGTGCCGCTTTCGATGCGCGCAGGGGCGGCGGAGCGGGTTTCATAGGAAGCGCAGCCGGCAAGCAGGCCGAGTGCGACCAGGGGGATGCAAAGGAATTTTTTGTACATGGCTTCTCCTGTTGGGGTTGGGGCTGCATTGCGTAAACAAGCACGGTGCCCGTTTTATTCCCCAAGAGAAGAAAAAAGGGGTGGCAGCTGCCACCCCTTTTGTCCGGTTGCCCGAAAAGGCCTAGCGCAGGCCGGCGACGTAGTCGGAAACCGCCTTGATTTCAACGTCGGACATCTTGGCAGCGACGGCGCGCATCATCTTGTTCGGATCGTTGCCGCGTTCGCCGGTGCGGAAGGACTTCAACTGCGCTTCGGTGTATTCGGAGAACTGGCCGCCGATGCGCGGGTACTGGGCGGGAATGCCGGCGCCGGCGGCGCCATGGCAGGCGGCGCAGGCGGGCAGGCCGCGCGCAACGTCGCCGGCACGATACAGTTTCTGCGCAGCCTCGACGGCCTGCGCCTTCGCTTGCTCCCCCTTCTGGGTCTGGCTGGCGTAGAAGGCAGCGACGTTCTTCATGTCCTGATCGGTAAGCGCGGCGACCATGCCGCCCATGATGGCGTTGTTGCGCTCGGCCGGCTTGCCGCCGTCGGCCTTGAAGTTCTTCAACTGCTTGTAAAGGTAGTCGGCATGCTGGCCGGCGAGCTTGGGATTCGCGGCAACAGTACTGTTGCCATCGGGGTTGTGGCAGGCGGCACAGATTTGCGCGGCAACCTGCTGGCCTTTGGCGGCATCAACCTTGGGGGCGGCGGTTTCAGCGGAAGCGGGCTTGTCTGCGGCCTGGGCCGTCGCGGCGAAGGCAAGAGCCAGCGACAGGGCGATGAAACGATGAACCATGGGTACGACTCCTCGGGGCCTGAATTTTAAAAAACTGTTATTCTATACTAACTTACCTTTGTTGCGCCATGATCTGCTGGCGCTTGTTTGCCAGTCCTATGTCCCTGTTTGCCAATGCGGTTTTTGCGATCTCCGCTGAAAAGCTGAGCGACCTGCCGGCACCTTCCGGCGCAGAAATCGTCTTTGCCGGCCGATCCAACGCCGGCAAATCGAGTGCGATCAATACCTTGGTGGGGATGACGCGGCTGGCTTTCGTCAGCAAGACACCTGGGCGCACGCAGCTGATCAATTTTTTCCGGCTTCGCAACGGCGCTTTTCTGGTCGATCTGCCCGGTTACGGCTATGCCGACGTTCCTGAGAAGGTGCGTCGTCACTGGCAAAGCGTACTGGCCGCCTACCTGGCGCAGCGCAGCATCATCTGCGGCCTGGTGCTGATCATGGATGCACGCCGGCCACTCACGGAGCTGGACTGGCAGATGCTCGAGTGGTTCGGCCCGACCGGCAAGCCCATCCATATCCTGCTGACCAAGGCTGACAAACTGACGCGCACCGAGGCGGCTAAAGTTCTGCAGGCGACCCGGAGCGAGCTGACTCCTTGGGCCGACCAGGTCAGCGTGCAGCTTTTCTCGAGCCTGAAGAAAACGGGTGCCGACGAGGCAGAAAAGGTCATAGGCAGCTGGCTTGGGGTAGCCGACCAGCCGCCAGAAAAAAGAAATGCCCCCGGCTAAAGGGGAGAAAAACCGGGGGCAGAAACGCCTTAACTTGATTAAGGCCCCGCTCAGGGAGGTGAAGCGGGAGACGGTTCAACACCATCTGTCGTTTCTGAGCGAAAATCTTCCGCGCAAGTTCCTTTAAACGCGAATTAAATGTTTTTCTTGTGATGAAACCATGAGCTTATCAGGTGCATTTCCTTCGACCCGCATGCGCCGCATGCGCCGAGACGATTTTTCACGCCGGCTGATGCAGGAACACCGCCTGACGGCCGACGATCTGATCTATCCGGTGTTCGTGCTGGAGGGCAAGGGCGTTTCCGAGCCGGTGGGGTCGATGCCGGGCGTATTCCGGTATTCTCTCGACAGGCTGCTGCTAGTGGCGGAGGAAGCGGCACGGCTTGGCGTGCCGGCACTGGCCTTGTTTCCCGTGATCGACCAAGCGCTGAAATCCAGCGGGGCGCAGGAAGCCCATAACCCGGACGGTCTGGTGCCGCGGGTGGTCAAGGCGCTCAAGAAGGAGTTTCCCGAACTCGGCGTAATCACCGATATCGCGCTTGACCCCTATACCAGCCACGGCCAGGACGGCCTCATCGACGAGGCCGGCTATGTCCTCAACGACGAGACGCTGGAGGTGCTGGCGAAGCAGGCACTGACCCATGCCCAGGCCGGGGTCGATGTAGTGGCGCCCTCCGACATGATGGACGGCCGCATCGGACGCATTCGCGCCGAACTGGACGGCCAGCGACAGATCCATACGCGCATCCTGGCCTACTCCGCCAAGTACGCATCGAGCTTCTATGGCCCCTTCCGCGATGCAGTCGGCTCGGCCGGCAATCTGGGCAAGGGCAACAAGTTCACCTACCAGATGGATCCGGCCAATTCGGATGAGGCCCTGCGGGAAGTCGGCCTGGACATCGCCGAAGGTGCGGACATGGTCATGGTCAAGCCCGGCCTGCCCTACCTGGACATCGTCCGCCGGGTGAAGGATACCTTCAAGATGCCGACCTGCGTCTATCAGGTCAGCGGCGAGTACGCCATGTTGAAAGCGGCGGGCCAGAACGGCTGGATCGACGAGCAGGCCTGTGCGCTGGAGGCCCTGCTGTCGATGAAACGCGCCGGTGCCGACGCGATCCTGACCTACTTCGCCCTCGATGCGGCAAAGTGGCTCAAGGACGGCAGATAGCTTCTATGCCGGCTGCGAGAGGCAGCCGGCCAGCAGCATCGGCCACTGCTGCGGCCACTGCTCCATCGGTTCACGTGCGAAGCCGCTCTTGACGAAGAGGTGCCAGCGGCCGATGACGTAACACAGGCACAGGTTGGCCGCCGCCGCGGCATCCTCGCCTTGCGGCAGTTCGTTGCTGGTCGCGGCGATGCGCAAGGCCTGCTTCAGCGCCGCCTCGACGCGGTCGAGCAATTGGTTGATGCGTGCCTGCAGGCGGTCGTCCTCGTTCACCAGCGCGTCCCCGATCAGCACCCGTGTCAGTCCGCGGTTCTTCTGCGCAAACCCCAGCAGCAGGGCGACGATCAGTTCCGCCTGCTTGACGCCGGACTGTTCCTCGGCGCCGATCCTGTTGATGACGGAAAAAAGGCTGTTCTCGATGAACTCGATGAGGCCTTCGTACATCTGCGCCTTGCTGGCGAAGTGGCGATAGAGCGCCGCCTCCGAGACATCCAGCTTCTTCGCCAGGAGGGCGGTGGTGATCTTCTCCCCCCTGGGATCCTGCAGCAGCTCTGCGATAGTCTGCAGGATCTGCAGCTTGCGTTCTCCCGGCTTGGCAGCCATCGCTCCCCCTTATCGGATTCTTATCCCAGCGCACCGAGGCGGCGCGGCAGTTCAAGCACGGATTTTAGCCTGAGGTCGACCCAGGCGGGGACGCGCGTCGCCCGGCTTATCCAGACGGTGCGCATGCCGAGCTGCTTGGCGGTCTTGAGGTTTTCCGCGCTGTCCTCCACCAGAATGCAGCGTGCCGGGTTGAGTCGGTGGTCGCGAAGCAGATGCAGGAAGCCGTGGATGCCAGGCTTGGGTCGGAAGCGCATGCGCTCGATCGAGCAGATTGCGTCGAAGGCGTGTCGCACGCCCATGATGTCGAGAACGGCTTCTGCATAATGACGCGGAGCGTTGGAGAAGACGATCTTGGCGCCTTGCAGCCGGCGCAAGACCTGGCGGATTGCCCGGTCATAAACAACCATGCTGGGGAGGTCGGGAAACAGGTGCGTGTGATAAAGGAAGTGGTGCGGGTCCGTGCCGTGATGGCGCATCAGCCCCTGCAGCGTGGCACCGTAGCGGCGCCAGTAGGCCTCTCGCAGGGCCGAGGCGGCTGCCTCGTCCAGCCCGGCCTGCTGCGCCACATAGGCCGTCATGGCCCGATTGATGTGCGGAAAGATGTGCGGGTCGGCATCGTGCAGCGTGTTGTCGAGATCGAACAGCCAGACCCGGCCGGTCGCAGCGCTCACTTGCTCTTGATCATCGTGCCGACACCGTGGTCGGTGAGGATTTCCAGCAGCAGCGCATGCTCGACGCGGCCGTCTATGATGTGAACATTCCTGACGCCGCTGCGGGCGGCATCCAGCGCCGAGCCGATCTTCGGCAGCATGCCGCCGGAGAGGGTGCCGTCGGCGACGAGGTCGTCGATCTGTTTCGGCGTCAGGCCGGTCAGCAGGTTGCCTTCCTTGTCGAGCACGCCCGGGGTATTGGTGAGCAGTACCAGCTTTTCCGCCCTGAGAATTTCCGCCAGCTTGCCGGCGACGACATCGGCGTTGATGTTGTAGGACTCGCCATCCTCGCCGACGCCAATAGGGGCGATGACGGGAATGAAATCACCCGAGTCGAGGAAAGAGATCAGGCTCGGATCGATCGACGTGATGTCGCCGACCTGGCCGATGTCGAGCAGGTCGGCAGGGTTGTCTCTGTTCGGCATGAGCAGCTTCTTGGCGCGGATGAAGCTGCCATCCTTGCCAGTGAGGCCGACCGCCTTGCCGCCGTGCTGGTTGATGAGGGCGACGATTTCCTTGTTGACCTGGCCGCCGAGGACCATTTCGACCAGAGCCATGGTTTCGGCATCTGTGACGCGCATGCCCTGGATGAACTGGCCCTGCTTGCCGACGCGCTTGAGCAGGTCGTCGATCTGCGGCCCGCCGCCATGCACCACCACGGGGTTCATGCCGACCAGCTTGAGCAGCACCACGTCGCGCGCGAAGCAGTGCTTCAGATTCTCGTCGGTCATGGCGTTGCCGCCGTACTTGACGACAATGGTCTTATCCTGGAAGCGACGGATGTAGGGCAGAGCGGCGGCGAGGATGCCGGCCTCGACTGCCGGGGAAAAGGTGTGGTCGGTCATGTTGGCCTAGGTTCCGGTGAAGTCGGAATTCTAAGCCTTATGCAAAAAAAGCGGGAAGCCGAAGCTTCCCGCCGTGATCGGCCCGCGAGGAGGGGAGAGGGCGGGCCGGATCGGGGTTCAGTCGATAGTCAGTCGCTTGGCAGCGGCAGCAGCCTTCTTCGGTAGCGTCAGTTCGAGCACCCCGTCGGTAAACTTGGCGGACGATTTCGATTCGTCGACGTCCTGGCCGAGTTGGAAGCTGCGCGAGACCTTGCCGAAATAGCGTTCGGTGCGCAGGACGCGTTCTCCTTCCTTGACTTCCTTCTCCTGCTTGCGCTCGGCGCTGATTGAGACGACGGAGCCGTCGATGTTTACGTGAATGTCTTCCTTGCGGATGCCCGGCAGTTCGGCGTGAACCTTGTAGGCATCGCCTTGCTCCTTGACGTCAATCTTGATGGAGGGAACGTCCACAGGACTGCCGAAATCGACCGGCCGCACGAAGAAGCCGCGGAAAAGATCGTCGAAAGGGTCGGAACCGGAACGTACGATATTGGCCATGATGTCTCCTTTAAAATAAGCACGGATCAAACTTGCACTATTTAATATAGGGTGGACCGGCGCTGTTTCAAGGGGTCCGGCCGGGGACATAAATTAAAGCTATGCCAAGCAATTGCGAACCCAAGCCGTCTTGCCCCGGCTGCGGCCGGACCTTCATGTGCGGCATGGAAGCCGGCCGGGAGTATTGCTGGTGCGCCGATCTGCCGGCCCTGGAAGCGGTGCCTGCAGCCGGAGCGGGTTGTTACTGCCCGGAATGCCTGAAGAGGATGCTGGCTGGCGAGTCGTTCAGTCCGACCTGAGCCGGTGCGGCAGCATGAGAATGGCGTCCCGGTTGCTCCAGGAAAACACGGCTCGTGCGGCTTCCTGCCAGGGCAGCCAGACGTAGCCGAGGTGCTCGCCAGGGGAGACGCTGACGGTGACCCGTGCCGGCATCAGCAGACTGAATACGTGCTCGACGTTTTCGGTGACGGCGGGCGGATAGCGGTGTCGCCATTCAGGAAATATTTCGTAGCGATTGGTGAGGTGCCAGTCGACCAGATCCCTCGGACCGGCTGATATTCCCGTTTCCTCCGCGACTTCGCGAACGGCCGTTTGCGCGAGTTGTTCGTCGCTCTCCTGGCTACCGGTAACCGACTGCCAGAATCCCGGATGGGCGGCGCGTTCGAGCAGCAGCACCTCGAGGCCGGGAGTATGGATCAGGACAAGGACCGAAACCGGCTTTTTCAATCCAGCCCCGGAAGATAGGCGATGCCGTTGGCGTGCATATCCACCAGCACCCAGAACGGCACGCGCTCGCCGCGCCAGGCTTCGGCTGCGGCAGCGAGAATCTGCAGCATCGTGGCGAAATCTCCGCCGTGGCTGGCGCGAAAAGCGTCGCAGCGCTCCAGCAGGAGCAGGTAGCCATCCGCCGGCAGCCAGGACAGGTCGCCGAGGCAGTCGGCAAGCGCGTCCCAGTTGTGGCCGAACCAGTCGGGAAACTCGAGGGCGGCCGCCAGACGTTTGAAAAGCGCATCCTTGTCTCGTGCCTCGGCAAGGTCGATGCGGAAGACGGCAAGGCCGGATTCCTCGGCTGCAGCGAGCAGAACGGGCATGCCCTGTTGTGGCATGTGATAGACCCCGCTGCGGGAAATGTCGCGGAGGAGTGCGGCGTAACGCTTTCGGCTCATTCGCGTATCTTGCGGAAGCTGCGGTAGTGGTCGTCGGTGTAATAGTACTCGCCTGAAGTCTGCACATTGCCCGTGCTGCCCTGTCCGGCGACGATGCGGCGTGCGCCGCGGTCGCGGGCGCCGGGCGAGGCAACAGTGTATTCGAGGTAATAGCCACGCGGCCGGTCGGGCAGCAGACGTTCGAAGTTGCCGAAGACCGAGCCGTCCTTGCGGTATGGGAACGGGCCGCCGCGCCTGATGAGCGCCAGCGTAGCGCGCCCCTCGGCCGGCAGCTCGGCCACCGGCACGACAGGCATCGTGCCTGCCGTACGCGATTCGCAGGCTGGCGCCGCGAACACGACGAGCAGCAGGAGAAACAGGCGCAGCATCACGGCACCGCGATGATCAACCTGTCGCAGGCTTGGCGGCTTCGCTCTGGCGCAGGCGGATGTGGAGTTCGCGCAGTTGTTTCTCGTCGACGGGTCCGGGTGCGTTGGTGAGCAGGCACTGGGCGCGCTGGGTCTTGGGGAAGGCGATGACGTCGCGAATCGATTCGGCGCCGGTCATCATGGTGACGATGCGGTCGAGGCCGAAGGCCAGTCCGCCGTGCGGCGGCGCGCCGTACTTGAGGGCGTCGAGCAGGAAGCCGAATTTCTGCTCGGCTTCCTCGGCGCCGATGGCCAGTGCGCGGAACACCTTCGACTGGACTTCCTCGCGATGGATACGCACGGAGCCGCCGCCGATCTCCCAGCCGTTCAGGGCCAGGTCGTAGGCCTTGGCCAGGCATTTGCCGGGATCGGTGTCGATGAACGCCTCGTGGCCGTCCTTGGGCGAGGTGAAGGGATGGTGCAGGGCCACCCAGCGCTTGTCCTCCTCGTCGTATTCGAACATCGGGAAATCGACGACCCAAAGCGGGCGCCAGCCGCCTTCCAGATAGCCGCCCGCCGCGCCTTTTTCATGCCCGATCTTGACCCGCAGCGCCCCCAGCGCGTCGTTCACGACCTTGGCACGGTCGGCGCCGAAGAACACCAGATCCCCATCCCGGGCGCCGGTGCGTTCGAGTATCTGCGCGACGATGTCGGCCGGCAGGAACTTCAGGATCGGCGACTGCAGGCCTTCGGCGCCTTTCGCCTTTTCATTCACCTTGACGTAGGCAAGGCCCTTGGCGCCGTAGATGCCGACGAAGGCGGTGTAGTCGTCGATCTCCTTGCGCGTGAGGCTGCCGCCACCGGGGATGCGCAGGGCCGCCACGCGTCCGTCGGCCAGCTCGGCCGCCGCGCGGAATACCTTGAAATCCACCTTCTTCATGAGGTCGGTGAGCTCCGTAAACTCGAGCTTCACGCGCAGGTCCGGCTTGTCCGAGCCGTAGCGTGCCATCGCCTCGGCATGGCTGATACGCGGGAAGGGATTCGGCAGGTCGGCCCCCAGGGTTTCCCTGAACACGGTGCGGATCAGTTCTTCCATGATGGCCGTGATCTCGGTCTCGCCGAGGAAGGACGTCTCGATATCGACTTGGGTGAATTCGGGCTGGCGGTCGGCGCGCAGGTCCTCGTCGCGGAAGCACTTGGTGATCTGGTAATAGCGGTCGAAGCCGGCGACCATGAGCATCTGCTTGAACAGCTGCGGCGATTGCGGCAGGGCGAAGAACTGGCCGGCATGCACGCGGGAGGGCACGAGGTAGTCACGCGCGCCCTCGGGCGTCGACTTGGTCAGCATCGGCGTTTCGATGTCGATGAACCCCTGCGCATCGAGGAAGCGGCGGAAGGCCATCGCCACCTTGTAGCGCAGCATCATGTTCTTCTGCATCTGCGGGCGGCGCAGGTCGATGACGCGGTGCGTCAGGCGCACGTTCTCGGAAAGATTGTCCTCGTCGAGCTGGAAGGGGGGCGTGGCGGCGTGGTTGAGAATCTCGATGTCCTGCGCCAGCACCTCGATTTCGCCGCTGGTCAGGCTGGGATTGGCAGTACCCTCCGGGCGGCGGCGTACCATGCCGGTGATCTTCAGCACGAATTCGTTGCGGATGCGCTCGGCAGTGGCAAAGGTGTCCTTGCGATCGGGATCGCAGACCACCTGGATCAGGCCTTCGCGGTCGCGCAGGTCGATGAAGATGACGCCGCCGTGGTCGCGGCGGCGGTGCGCCCAGCCGCACAGGGTGACGGTCTGATCGAGGTGGGCGGCGTTGACGAGGCCGCAATAGTGAGTACGCATTTCAAATTGACCAGGAAAATACCGCGAAGGCGGCGTGTTATTGATTCTGTGCCCGTCCGGCAGGATTGCGCATCGGCGGTGCCACCACCCCCATCGAAATGATGTATTTCAGGGCCTCGTCGACGCTCATGTCGAGCTCGATGACATCCTTGCGCGGCAGTATGAGGAAGAAGCCAGAAGTGGGGTTGGGGGTGGTCGGCACATAGATGCTGACGTATTCCCCGTCCAGGTAGTTGACGACGTCGCCGCCCGGCTGACCGGTCTGGAAGGCGATGGTCCAGATGCCTTCGCGCGGATATTGCACCAGAAGCGCCTTGCGGAAGGCTTCGCCGCTGGAGGAAAACAAGGTATCCGAAACCTGCTTGACGCTGTAATACACGGATTTGACGACCGGGATGCGTGACAGCACGCCTTCCCAGAAGCGCAGCAAGCGCTGGCCGATGATATTGGCGGTCACCAGTCCCGTGAGAAATACGACCAGCAGCGTGGCGATCACGCCGATGCCCGGAATATAGACGCCGAGCAGATGCTCCGGACGGATGGCTTCGGGCAGCAGCAGGAGCGTCTGGTCCATGGTCCTGACGATGAGCGCCAGCACCCAGGCGGTAATTGCCAGGGGAACCCAGATCAAGAGGCCGGTGATGAAATACTTTTTCATGCCGCCGCCAAACCGCGCGCGAAAAGCCCGCCCGCCGGCGACCAGGACCGCATCAGCCAGCTGGCGGGGCCGAGAAACAGGATGCTGGGCGTCGGGGGCATTTATCCGTTGCCGGTGGCGCAGGCGCAACTGCCCCCGCAGCCAGCCGCGGGCGTCTTGGCGCTGTCCGGCTTTGCCTCGGGCTTGGCCGGGGAGCCCTTGAAATCGCTCGCATACCAGCCGCTGCCCTTGAGCTGGAAACCGGCCGCAGTGAGCAGTTTGTTCAACGATTCCTTGCCGCATTCGGGGCAGGTCGTCAGCGGCGCGTCGCTGATTTTTCGCAGGAACTCCTTCTGGAATCCGCAGGCACTGCAGCGATATTCATAAATCGGCATGGCGATCTCCAAAAACAAGCATGAAATTATAGCGTAAGCCGTCCAGCCTAACGATGGAGGCGTCGCAAGCCGAAATCAAGTCGTCGGGCTAAAGCAGCCCGAGGTATTGCTGCGTCAGGGGCTTGCCCCAGAAAAGGGCGATGATGCCGGCGGCCGCCAGATAGGGGCCGAACGGAATCGGGATGTTGCGGCCATGCCTGGCAAAGACGATGAGGCTGATGCCGACCGCGGCGCCAACCATGGACGAGGCGAGTATCGTGAGGGGCAGCATCTGCCATCCCAGCCAGGCCCCGATAACTGCGAGCAGCTTGAAGTCGCCATAGCCCATGCCTTCCTTGCCGGTGGCGAGCTTGAAGACCCAATACACCGCCCAGAGCGACAGATAGCCTGCCGCCGCACCGATTACGGCAGCCTTCAGCTCGACAAAGGTACCACCCAGATTGAGCAGCAGGCCCGCCCAAAGCAAAGGCAGGGTAATGCTGTCAGGCAACAGTTGGGTGTCCAAGTCGATAAAGGTCAGGGCGATCATGCCCCAGATGAACAGCAATGCCCCGGCGCCCGCCCAGCTGGCGCCGAAGCGCCAGGCCGCATATCCGGACAGCAGGCCGGAAAGTGCCTCGATCAGGGGGTAGCGCGGGCTGATGCGTGTCCGACAGGCGCTGCAGCGCCCTCCCAAGACGAGGTAGCTGAGAATCGGAATGTTTTCCAGGGCGGTTATGCCATGGCCGCATTGCGGACAGCGCGAACGGGGCGTGGCGAGCGTCAGCTTCTCGGCCGGTGGCGGCGTTTCACCCCGCAGCTCAGCGCATTCCAGCATCCAGCCCCGTTCCATCATCCGGGGAAGGCGGTGGATGACGACGTTGAGGAAGCTGCCGACAACCAGGCCCAGAAGCGCCGCAGCCAGCGTCAGAAAAGGGGGTTCCGACAACATCATGCCTGAGCAGCCGCCGTGTCACGGAGACTGACTTTGGCGCCCCCCAGCATCAGACCACTGCGCCCAGCTTGAAGATCGGCAGGTACATGGCGACCACCATGCCGCCGATCAGCGTACCCAGCACGACCATGATGATCGGTTCCATCAGGCTCGACATGGCCTCGACGGCGTCATCCACTTCGGCCTCGAAGAAGTCGGCCACCTTGCTCAGCATGGCATCGAGCTGGCCGGATTCCTCGCCGATGGAAACCATCTGGATGACCATGTTGGGAAATACGTTGGTGTTCTGCATGGACACGGTGAGATTGGTGCCGGTGCTGACTTCCGACTGGATCTGCTTGGTCGCCATGTAGTAAACGTAGTTGCCAGACGCGCCCGCGACCGAATCCAATGCTTCGACGAGCGGCACGCCGGCGGCGAACATGGTCGACAGCGTCCGTGCCCAGCGCGCCATGGTGGCCTTGCGGATGATGTCGCCGAAAATCGGCAGGCGCAGCAAAAGCCTGTCCATGACGGCCTGCATTTTCTCCGAGCGTTTCCACATGAAGAAGAAGCCATACAGGGATCCGCCCAGTATGCCGAATACGAGGTACCAGTTGGCCACCATGAAATCCGACATGGCAATGACCATCAGGGTCGGTGCTGGCAGATCGGCACCGAAGCTCTTGAACACTTCCTTGAAGGCCGGAATCACGAAAATCATGATGACTGCCGTGATCACGATGGCGACGACAATCACTGCGACCGGGTAAAACAGCGCAGCTTTGATCTTGCTCTTGATGGCGAGAATCTTTTCCTTGTAGGTCGCCAGGCGGTCCAGCAGCGAGTCCAGGATACCGGCGGCTTCGCCCGCACCGACCAGGTTGCAGAACAGGGCGTCGAAGTGGAGGGGATATTTGCGGAAGGCCTGGTTGAGCGAGGAGCCCGTTTCGACATCCGCCTTGACATCCATCAGCAGCTTGGCGACCGCCTGGTTGGAGGCGCCCTTGCCGACGATGTCGAAAGCCTGCAGCAGCGGCACGCCGGCCTTCATCATGGTAGCCAACTGCCGGGTGAACAGCGTGATGTCCTTCTCGGTGATCCTGCCGCCGCGCTTGAAGGACTGCTTTTTGACCTTGGTGACCAGAACGCCCTGGCGGCGCAGGGTGGCCTGGACCAAGGCTTCCCCCCCGGCGCGCATCTCGCCCCGCATCAGCTTGCCGGTCTTGTCCTTGCCCTCCCAGGCAAAGGTATATTCCTTGATTCCGCTGTCTCTCTTGGCTGTTTTTTTTGCGGTTGCCATCTGACTCTCCCTATTCGTTCGTCGTCGCGAGGACTTCCTCGAGCGAGGTCAGTCCCTGCTTGACCTTGAGCAGTCCGGACTGACGCAGGTCCTTGATGCCTTCCTGTTGCGCCTGCTCGGCGATATCCATCGAGTTGCCGTTGGTCATGATGATGCGCTGAGTTTCTTCCGAGACCGGCATGACCTGATAGATGCCGACGCGGCCCTTGTAACCGCTGCCCTTGCACTTGTCGCAGCCGTTCGGCCCGTACAATTGCCAGCTGCCGTCGATTTCGTGTTCATGAAAGCCGGCCTGGAGCAGGGCTTCCATGGGGATGGTAACGGGCTTTTTGCAGGAGCACAGGCGGCGTGCCAGGCGCTGGGCTGTAATCAAGATGACGCTCGAGGCAATGTTGAAGGGCGCGATACCCATGTTCTTCATGCGCTCGAGCGTGGCCGGCGCGTCATTCGTATGCAGGGTGGAGAGCACCAGGTGGCCGGTCTGGGCGGCCTTGATGGCGATCTCGGCGGTCTCCAGGTCGCGAATTTCACCGACCATGATGATGTCCGGATCCTGTCGCAGAAAAGCCTTCAGTGCCACAGCGAAATTCAGGCCCGCCTTGTCATTGACATTTACCTGATTGATGCCCGGCAGGTTGATCTCGCAAGGATCTTCTGCCGTGGAAATGTTGATGCCTGGCTTGTTGAGCAGGTTGAGGCAGGTGTAGAGCGAGACGGTTTTGCCGCTGCCAGTCGGACCCGTAACAAGAATCATGCCGTAGGGCCTATCGATGGCGGCCATCAGCGTTTCGCGTTGCTCCGGTTCGTAGCCCAAGGCGTCGATGCCGAGCATGGCGCTCGAGGGATCAAGAATGCGCATCACGATTTTTTCGCCGTACAGTGTCGGCAGGGTGCTGACGCGAAAATCGATGGCGCGGGTTTTCGAGAGCACCAGCTTCATGCGGCCGTCCTGGGGGATGCGCTTCTCGGAAATGTCCAGCCGGGAAATCACCTTGATGCGGGAAGCGATCTTTTCTTTGATGACCAGGGGCGGCTGGGCGATTTCGCGCAGTACGCCGTCGGTGCGGAAGCGGATCCGGTAATACTTTTCGTATGGCTCAAAGTGGACATCGGAAGCGCCTTCGTTGATGGCATCGAGGAGTATTTTCTGAATGAAACGGACGACCGGAGCATCGTCTACCTCAACCGATCCGGCGTCCGGGCCGGCTGCCTCATCTGTCTCGTCCGCCAGCTCGAGATCCAGGTCATCTCCTGCCAGCTCGTTGAGCTTGGATTCTGCCGTTTCTGACAAGCGCTGAACGATGGGCGCCAGTTTGCTGGCTTCGACCACCACCGGATCGACTGCCAGCCCCGTCTGGAAACGGATTTCATCCAGTGCGCGCAAATTGGTCGGGTCGGCCAGGGCGACAGCAATGCGGTTGCCGCGCTTGGTCAGGGGAATCACCTGATGGTTATGCATCAGTTTGCGGTCGATGGCGCCCGGAGGAAAATGGCCTTCCTCGAAAGCGTTCAAATCGAGCAGGGGATAGCCGAAGGTTTCCGAAGCGAAGGTGGCAATGTCCTTGGCGTTCAGGCGACCGCTGGAAACAACCTGGTTGACGAACCCGCCCCCGCTGCCTGCGCCCTGCGCGGCAAAGGCTTCCGCTTCGACCTCCTTGAGGCGGCCTTGCTGAACCAGCGCGCGTGCCAGGCCGCTGAGGGTGGTTTGGAGAGATGCAGCCATCGTTTCCCGGGATTGATTGGATAACCCAACCGGGTATCTCCGGTGATGATGCCCTTCCGCCCCGGTTTTGTAAAGACTATCAGGCGGTTGGAGCGGGTTCTTGAAATATTTGTTGTGTCGGGGAGCGGCGACGTCAGGCGGCGGGTCTGAACAGTCTGACCGTCTTTACCATCCGGTCTTGTGTCTGGATGATTTCCATCGCCACGCCAGCGATCTTCAGCGAAACCCCGGTTTCAGGAATGTCCTGGAAGTGTTCGAGGATCAGCCCATTCAGGGTCTTGGCGCCTTCCAGCGGGAGGGCCAGACCGAGCTTGCGATTCAGTTCCCTCACGCTCCTTCCGCCGTCGACCAGTGCGCTGCCATTCTGACTCCAGGCGATTGCCCCGCTGCTGTCGGGCAAGCGGGTGGTGAACTTGCCGATGAGTTCCTCGATGATGTCCTCGAGCGTCACCAGACCTTCGATTTCGCCGTACTCATCCACAATCAAGCCCAGGCGCTCCTGGTTTTCCTGGAAGAACTGCAGCTGTGCATAGACAGGGGTCGCGGCCGGAATGAAGTAAGGCTCGGCAAGATGCTCGCGCAGGGATTCCTTGCTCAGGCTGCCCGCCAGAAGCGCTCCGAGCAGGCGACGCTGCTGCAGAATGCCGATGACATTGCCCGGGTCGGCTTCGTAGACCGGCAAGCGGGCATGGTAGCTGGTGGCCAGCTGCTGGCGAATGACCTCAATGGGCGCTGCAAGATCAATTGCTTCAAACATGCCCCGCGGAACCATGATGTCTTCGACAGTGATGCTTTCCAGATCGAAAAGATTAAGGAGGATGGACTGGTGCTGATGTGGAATGAAATGTCCCGCCTCCAGGACCAGCGTACGCAATTCCTCCGGGGAGAAATGCGGCACATCTTCGTTGCTTCTCGGCTTCATGCGTGTCAGAAACAGCAGGGCCCCGACGAAGAGATTGACAAACCACACCACCGGCTGGAACAGTCTCAGCAAGGGGGAGAGTATGAAGCTGACTGCAGGCGCGAGCCGATCGGCGTTGCCTGCCCCGATCACTTTCGGCGTGATCTCGGCAAACACCAGAATCAGGAAAGTCACCAGCAGGGTGCCTGCGCCGAGTGCCCATTCGGCCTCGCCGAAAAGCTGGATGGCGATGACGCTGACGAGCGTGGCGGCAGCCGCGTTGATCAGGTTATTGAAGAGCAGGATGACGCCAAGCAGTTTGTCGGTGCGTGCAAGCAGGTCGAGCGCGAGGCGCGCACCGCGATGCCCACCCTGCGCCAGATGCCGCATTCGATAGCGATTGGCCGCCATCATGGCGGTTTCGGCCAGAGAGAAAAAGCCGGAAATTATGAGAAGAGCGCCCAGCGCTGCAAACTGCGCCGAGAGGGGAACGTCTATCAAGCGATGCGTTCAGGTAGTCGTGCGGATAGGCCAGTATCCCGGCGAGGATGGTGCCTGTCAACCAGCCCGGCCGAGTACGACTTCCAGTACGAAGCGACTGCCGACATAGGCAAAGAGCAGCGCAACAAAGCCGGCCATTGTCCAGCGCAACGCTTTGCGACCGCGCCAGCCCCAGGCATGACGCCCGACCAGCAGGGCGGCGAATATCAGCCATGAAATAATCGAAAAAAGGGTCTTGTGGTTGAAGTCGAGCGCCTTGCCAAACAGTGTTTCGGAAAAGGCGATGCCCGAGGCCAGGGTCAGGGTGAGCAGGACGAAGGCAATGGTGATGAGCCGGAACAATAGCGATTCCATCGTCAGCAGGGGCGGCAGGCTTGCGAGCGGCCTGGACAATTCGCCCCGGTGCAGGCGTCGTTCGACGACGGCCATGATGATGGCGTGGAGCGCGGCCAGGGTAAACAGGCTGTAGGCCACCATGGCAATGAAGAAGTGAATGCGAAACATTGGCGAGGCGACATTGGCCAGCAGGTGCTGGCCCGGAAACAGTGATGGCAGGAGCGTGCATGCTGCAGCCAAGGGCAGTACCAGGGGCTGCAGGCCTTCGAGCCGGGCATGGAAGCTCTCCACCCAGTAAATCAGCACGGCGAGCCAGAGCATGAGGGAAAGCGCTGCGGAGAAGCCGAAGCGCATGACGCCGCCTCCGAACAATTCGTCATACAGCACATTTCCGTGCAACATCAAGGCCAGGGCAAGCGCCAGTCTTTCCCAGGCGCGTATCCCCGCTGGCGCCTTGGGCGCGACTTGACTCCAGCGCGTGCGCCAGAAGTGAAAACCAAGAAAGGCATACAGTGAGGCGGCGAGCAGATGCGGTAAAATTCCTGACATCCAATAAGTTTACCTCCTTCCCGGATCAAGCGGAACATCATGCTAGACAATCTGACGCAGCGTCTCACCCGCGTCGTCAAGACATTGCGCGGCCAGGCACGTCTGACGGAGGACAACATTGCGGACGCCTTGCGCGAAGTGAGGGTGGCTCTGCTCGAAGCCGATGTCGCACTGCCGGTGGTGAAGGATCTCGTGGCCCGCATCAGGGAGAAGGCGATTGGCCAGGAGGTGATCGGCAGCCTTACTCCCGGCCAGGCGTTGGTCGGCGTGGTGCATCGCGAACTGACCGATTTGATGGGCGGCACTCACATCGGCCTGAACCTGGCCGCGCAGCCACCGGCGGTCATCCTGATGGCCGGCCTGCAAGGTGCCGGCAAGACCACGACGACCGGCAAATTGGGCAAGCTCCTCGTCGAGCGCATGAAAAAGAAGGTGCTTGCGGTCAGCGCCGACGTCTATCGGCCAGCGGCCATCCAGCAGCTGAAACTGGTGGCAGAGCAGGCCGGAATCGATTTTTTCCCTACGCAAGCGAGTGACAAGCCGGCCGTGATTGCCGCATCTGCGCTTGATTTCGCCAGGAAGCATTACTACGACGTGGTGCTGTTCGACACTGCCGGACGGCTCGCCATCGATGAAGCCATGATGCGGGAGATTGCCGAGTTGCATGCGGCATTGCAGCCCGTCGAGACCCTCTTCGTGGTGGATGCCATGCTCGGACAGGATGCGGTTAACACCGCGCGTGCCTTCAATGAAGCCCTGCCCCTGACCGGGATCATCCTCACCAAACTCGACGGCGACGCCCGCGGCGGTGCGGCACTTTCCGTCCGTCATGTCACCGGCAAGCCGCTCAAGTTCGCCGGCGTGGGCGAAAAGTTGACCGGGCTCGAGGAATTCCATCCCGAGCGCATGGCCTCGCGCATTCTCGGCATGGGCGATGTGCTTGGCCTCATCGAAGAGGCGCAACGCGGCGTCGATCAGGAAAAGGCCCAGGAATTCGCCCAGAAACTGAAGGCAGGCAAGGGCTTCGACCTGAATGACTTCAAGGAGCAGATCGGCCAGATGCGGAAGATGGGCGGCATGGCCGGCCTGCTCGACAAGCTGCCGGCCCAGTTCGCCCAGGCTGCACAACAGGCCGGTTCCCAGGTTGAAGACAAGGCCGTCCGCCGCCTCGAGGGGATCATCAATTCCATGACGCCGCTGGAGCGTGCAAAGCCGGATCTCATCAAGGCATCGCGCAAGCGGCGCATTGCTGCGGGTGCTGGCGTTCAGGTGCAGGAGGTCAACCGCCTGCTCAACCAGTTCGAGCAGACACAGAAGATGATGAAGCAATTCTCCAAGGGGGGGCTGCAAAAAATGATGCGCGGCATGAAGGGCATGCTGCCGGGAATGCGCTGACGACGCCTGCTAAGGCTTGGGGGCAGCCTTCGGTGTGTAGTGCCAGTGCCTTTCCCAGGCAGCACGCACTGCGTCCGGGTATTCCGAGCGGCCCAGGCTGCCGTTGTAACGCCCTAGCGCCCGGAACAGATCGCCCTTTTCGATATCCAGATAGTGCTTGAGGATGGTGCAGCCATAGCGCAGATTCATGCGCAGATGGAACAGGTTGTCGTTTCTGCCGCCGATCAGCCTGACCCAAAAAGGCATGACCTGCATGTAGCCCCGTGCTCCGGCAGACGAAACCGCATACTTCTTGAAGCCGCTCTCGACCTGGATCAGCCCGAGAACCAACTGAGGATCCAGTCCTGCCCGCTTGGCCTCGTAATGCACTGCGCGCAGGAATTCCAGGCGGTTTTCCTGGTTGGGAATACGCTTGACAAGGCGCCCTGACATCTCTTCCAGCCAATTGACCGCTTCCATGGGGTTCGGAAACGAGCTGGTTGGTGGCCTGCGATCAGATACTGCTGCGTGCAATGCAGCCTGGACGCTGGCGGCTAATGGCTCGTACTTTTGTGCACCGGCGTTGGCGTAACCGGCAACAAGCAGCAGGACGAAAAGGACGAATCCCGACTTCACGCGCCAAGACGTTCGCGAATGAAGGTGCCGATTGCGGCAAGCGGCACCTTGACTGCCGCGGCATCCCGGCGTTCCTGGTATTCAACCGTCCCCTCCTTCAGGCCGCGCTCGCCGATGGTGACCCGGTGGGGTATGCCGATCAGTTCCAGGTCGGCAAACATCACGCCGGGACGTTCGTCCCTGTCATCCAGCAGCACCTCAAGGCCTGCGGCCTCCAGGTCGGCATACAGCTGGTCGGCGGCGTCCCGTACGGACTGACTTTTGCCATAGCCGACGGGGGCAATGGCCACATCGAAAGGTGCGATGGCCCGGGGGAAGATGATGCCGCGCTCGTCGTGGTTCTGCTCGATGGCCGCCCCCACGATGCGCGTGACACCGATGCCGTAGCAGCCCATCTCCATGACGCGCGGCTTGCCGGCCTCGTCCAGGAAGGTCGCCTTCATCGCCTCCGAGTACTTGGAGCGCAACTGGAAGATATGTCCGACCTCGATGCCGCGGCAGATCGACAACCGGCCCTTGCCGTCCGGGCTGGGATCCCCCTCGACAACGTTGCGGATATCGAACACGTAGTCGGGCTCGCGCAGGTCTCGTCCCCAATTCACCCCCGTCAGGTGATAGCCCGCCTCGTTGGCACCGCAGACGAAATCGCTCATCTGCGCCACCGTTCGGTCTGCGATGACGGGAATGTCCTGCTTGATGCCCGCCGGGCCAATGTAGCCAGGCCGGCAACCCAGGTGACGCTCGACTTCTTCATCGCTGGCAAAGCGGAAGGGGTTGAGGAAGGGCAGCTTGCTGGCCTTGATCTCGTTGAGCGTGTGGTCGCCGCGAATGAGCAGGAGGAAGAATTGCTCGTCGTGCATGACGGCGATGGCCTTGACGGTCTTCGTCAACGGCAGCTTGAGCAGGTCCGCCACGTCCTCGCAGCGGATCTTGCCGGGAGTGGCGATCTTTTTCATCTGCTCGGTATGGCCATTGCGCGGGGTTGGGGGTGCGAGACCCTCCGCCAGTTCGACGTTGGCGGCGTAATCCGAATCCGGACAGAATGCGATGGCGTCTTCGCCGGAGTCGGCCAGAACGTGAAACTCATGCGAACCGGTGCCGCCGATGGATCCGGTATCGGCCGCGACGGCGCGGAAGCTCAGGCCCAGACGCGTGAAAATCCGCGTATAGGTAACGTGCATGTTCTGGTATTCGCGCTGCAGGTCCTCGTAACTTGCGTGGAACGAGTAGCCGTCCTTCATGAGAAATTCGCGCCCCCGCATGACGCCGAAGCGGGGCCGGATTTCGTCGCGGAACTTGGCCTGGATCTGATAAAGATGCAGCGGCAACTGGCGATAGCTCTTGATCTCGCGTCTTGCGACGTCGGTAATGACTTCCTCGTGGGTCGGGCCGATGACGAAATCGCGCTGATGTCGATCCTTCAGGCGCAACAGTTCGGGGCCATACATCTCCCATCGGCCGGTTTCCTGCCACAACTCCGCCGGAATGACAGCCGGCATGAGCAGTTCGATGGCACCTGCACGATTCATTTCTTCACGGATGATGTTCTCCACCTTACGCAGGATGCGCAGGCCCATCGGCATCCAGGTGTAGATGCCACCGGCCAGTCGCTTGATCAGGCCGGCCCGCAACATGAGCTTATGGCTGAGAATCTCAGCGTCGGAAGGGGCTTCCTTCAGCGTAGCCAGGAAAAATTGCGTAGCGCGCATGGTTTGTAAGTATGGGGCAAAGCTGGAATTTTACCGTAGTCCCCGAAGCACCTGACAGACAAGTCCGACGGCTTTCAATCGTGGGTAAATTGTGGAAAAATGAAGCCAGTTCAATTATTGATGGGTTGCAATCATGCTCGACCGTGAAGGCTATCGCCCTAACGTCGGCATCATCCTGGTCAACGGCAGGAACGAGGTATTCTGGGGCAAGCGCATACGAGAGCATTCCTGGCAGTTTCCGCAGGGCGGGATCAAGCATGGTGAGTCGCCAGAACAGGCGATGTACCGTGAGTTGCAAGAGGAAATCGGCCTGAGACAGGAGCATGTCAGGATTCTCGGACGCACGCGTGACTGGTTGCGCTATGAAGTGCCGAAGCAGTGGATTCGGCGCGAATGGCGCAATACTTACCGCGGCCAGAAACAAATCTGGTTCATGCTGCGCCTGACCGGGCGGGATACCGATGTCTCCCTGCGCGCAAGCGATCATCCTGAGTTCGACGCCTGGCGCTGGAGCGAATACTGGGTACCGCTTGACGCCGTGATTGAATTCAAGCGCGGTGTTTACCAGCAGGCGTTGATCGAATTGTCCCGCTTCGTCTTCCGTCACCCGGCGGATCGACAACCGAAATGGGTGGTTCCCTTCGACTACCTGCAATCCTGAGTGGCGGATGGCCGATTCACGCGGCTAATGATGCAATCCGAAGGTTCCATTTTCACTTCTCTTTCTTTGTGCCGAGAATGAAATACAGCACTCAATGAGGTACTGCATTTCATGGCGTTCCGCTATTGCACGAAAGGAGGAGAAACATGATTCGCGAACAATACAGGCCCTTGAATCAAGCCAATCTCGATCAGTGCGCAAGTTATTACCAAGTCGAGTTGTTGCCACTGTGTAGCGTCAACCTCGACTCATCCGCTCTGGATGTGATGACCGATCTTAAGCGTGTTCAAGCAGTTACCATAGGCCCGGATGCAACCCTGAACGCGGCTAACAAAGCCATGGTGCGCAATGCGGTCCGATCCCTGCTGGTGGCCGACGAGAAACGTTGCATCCTTGGGGTCATCACTTCGACTGATACCCTGGGGGAAAAGCCGATGCAAATTGTGCGCGAGCGCGGCATTCGTCACGAAGAAGTTGCGGTACGAGACATCATGACGCCACGTGATCGGTTGGAAGTGCTCGACCTGGATGAGGTGCGCGTGGCTGAAGTCGGCCATGTGGTAGCGACACTCAAGCGAACCGGCCGGCAGCATGCATTGGTGGCCGAAGAAAGCGCTTCGGGTCGTCAGATGGTCAGGGGAATCTTCTCGGCATCCCAAATCTCCCGTCAATTGGGCATGGAGATCAACGCCAGCCAGATTGCTTCGACGTTTGCCGAGATCGAAGCGGCTATCGCTCGCTGAAGCGCGGCCACCTGTATCATCCGCAACGGTTCTCGGCCGGGGCGGCCAAGAACATGCCGGGTGAACAACAGGAGCACTTGCGGACATGAATGAAGGAAAGACGTGGTTGTTCCTCGCGGGTCTGCTGGCTATTGCCGGGCCGGTAGCGGGGCAGCAATACGGCGAGAAGAAGTACGGTGAGTTTTACGAAGAGGAAAAGAAGTGGGTTGAGCAGGAAGCCAGCCTGCCTGATTTCCCAAGGGCGCAGAACCTGGTCGAATTCGATGCAGGGGCCGCAACCAGCAACCGGTACTATGTGGATGGCTCGACGTTGAGCGTAGGCGCAGACGGGGTAGTTCGCTATGTGGTTGTCGTCAGAACGTCCGGCGGGGCCACCAACGTCAATTTCGAGGGCATCCGATGTCGTGCCAAGGAACGCAAGCTATATGCTTTTGGCCGCAGCGACGAATCATGGGGCAAGTCGCGCATACAGGATTGGCAGCCGATTCGTCCCGGCAGTTACCAGGCGTCGTTATACCGGGAGTACTTCTGCCCGAATAACATAGCGATATCCAAGTCCGAAGAGGGGGTGGATGCCCTCAGACGCGGCGGCCACCCGGAAGCCAGATAAAGCCTACTTGCAGTCCCCGAGGCGCTTGCCACTGTAGGATTGGGTCATGTTAATTACCCGGCCTTGTTGCTTCATGCTCATCTTGGTTGTACCGCTGTAGCTGTTGCCACTGTAGGTCATGCTGCCAGAACCGCTCATCGCTTCGGGCCCCTTGCATTCGAAACGCCAACTGGCGGTGTTGCCCTGCATCTTGTAATCCTTCATCTCGCACTTGGGATCCTGTTGCGGAACGGTGCGCTTTCCGTCCTGGACATCGGCAGGTTTCACGCATTGCGTCATGGTGGTCGCCGGCATGCCCATGCCGCCAGGCATGCCCTGTATCTCCGATTTCACGGTGATTTCCCACAAACCTGGCGTCATGTTCGGGGATGCCTGAGTTGTGGTGGCACAGAAGGCGAGCAGGCAAAAAGCGGGCAATTGCTTGTTCATGGCATGATCTCCCCGAAAGCGGCCGCAACCCGGCCTGCCGAAGATTATACTCTGCACTTTAATGCCGAATGCTTGGAGTCAGGTTGTGTTTGATGGGTTGATTGCAGAGATCGACAAGGCGATGCGCACAGTATTCGCTCCTGGGCGCAACATCCGTCCCATGCCAGGAAGCGACCTGCCGGAGGCAGAACTTGCTGAAAGCGAAAAGCAGCACGTAGCAGCCTTGATGAGGGTGAATCATTGTGGCGAGATCTGCGCCCAAGCGCTCTACCAGGGGCAGGCTCTAGCCTCGCAGGACCAAGCCATCAATAACGCGCTGCGCCAGGCCGCGCGGGAGGAGGGCGAACATCTGGCCTGGACGGAACGTCGCTTGCGCGAACTTGGGGGGCGGCAAAGTCTTTTAAATCCGCTTTGGTATGCCGGATCTCTGGCCATTGGAATACTGGCCGGAAAGCTGGGAGATGCCTGGAGCCTTGGCTTCCTGGCCGAGACCGAACGGCAGGTCGAGGCGCATCTGGATGGCCATTTGAAGCGGCTGCCGGAATACGATCGGAAATCCTGGGCCGTCATCGAACAAATGAAGCTGGATGAAATTGGCCACGCGCACACCGCGGAACGTCTTGGTGCCTGCGAGTTGCCCGGCGCAGTCAGGCTAGCGATGCGATTCGCTTCGGGTGTAATGACCAGAACATCCTACCGAATCTGATTACGTCTCGACAATTTCCCAGCCGTGGGTGATTTCCGCGGTTTTGCCCAGCATGATTGAGGCAGAGCAGTATTTTTCTGCCGACAGATGGATGGCACGCTCTACCGCATCGTCCTTCAGCCCCTTACCCCGTACCGTGAAGTGGAAATGAATTCTGGTGAATACTTTCGGGTCGCTTTCAGCACGCTCGGCCTGTAGCCTGACCTCGCAGCCGGAGACTTCCTGGCGGCTTCTCTTGAGGATCAACACCACATCATAGGCGGCGCATCCTCCTGTTCCAGCCAGAACCAGTTCCATCGGGCGTGGCGCCATGTTGTTGCCACCACCTTCTGGAGCGCCATCCATGGCCGCGATATGACCGCTGCCGGTGCGTGCGGCGAAGGCCATTCCGTTCGGCCCCAGCCATTGGACTGTGCATTCCATGGGCTACCCCTGTATTCGACTAGTCAGTCAGTATGTGCCGGAATTTTAGCGGAAACCCTTTCTTTAAGCCGCATATCCACGGCCACGCCACTTATTGCGCGTCGCAATATTAATCTTGATTATCCAAAAATCCATTGGCACGTTCGCTTCCAAGCCGGATATGACGTGAGCAATGCTTATTGAGTAATATTCTGTTAATAAACGATAATATTAATATTTAAAAAGGTAATTGAATCATAAATAGAAAAAAGTGTGCAATGCAAGAAAATTCTTGCATTGCACAAAATCTTTTGCCATACTGAATACAGTTAAAACGTTGATTCAACGTTTGGTCTGTTTTGTCTCCTCCACCCTCCTCCTTTGGTGTGGATTTATGCGCGATCCTTTCCGGATCGCGTTTTTTTCTTGTATTTTCAGCAGGGCAACCCGTCGGTTTGACAGGGTCCTTGAATCTGAAATACAATCCTTGGCTTTCCGTATTCCGCAGCTAGGGTTGCAAAGGGATCACCATGAAAACGTTTTCCGCCAAGCCGCATGAAGTCAAGCGCGACTGGTTCGTCGTTGATGCGACGGACAAGGTCCTCGGCCGGCTGGCCACTGAAATTGCTCGCCGTCTCCGCGGCAAACACAAGCCGGAATTCACCCCGCATGTCGATACCGGAGACTACGTCGTTGTTGTCAACGTGGAGAAGTTGCGGGTTACGGGTGCCAAGGCAGAACAGAAGGTGTATTACCGTCATTCCGGATACCCTGGTGGCATCTATGAGGACACCTTCGCCAAGCTGCAACAGCGCGCTCCGGTTCGCGTGCTGGAGAAGGCCGTCAAGGGCATGCTGCCGAAAGGCCCGCTCGGGTACGCCATGATCAAAAAACTTAAGGTGTATGCTGGCGGCGATCATCCGCATGTCGCTCAGCAGCCCAAGTCGCTGGAGATTTAAGGAATGGCTGCGAATTACTATTACGGCACAGGTCGGCGCAAGACGGCGATCGCGCGTGTTTTCATGAAGACAGGCAGCGGCAAGTTCGTCGTAAACGATAAGCCGGTTGACGAGTTTTTCTCTCGTGAGACCGGGCGTATGGTCGTGCGGCAGCCGCTTGAACTGACGCAGCATAACGGCACTTTTGACATTCTGGTGAACGTCTGCGGCGGGGGCGAATCCGGCCAGGCTGGCGCAGTGCGCCACGGCATTACCCGTGCCTTGATCGAATACGATGCGACCTTGAAGCCCGTTCTTTCCAAGGCAGGTTTCGTTACGCGTGATGCCCGCGAAGTCGAGCGCAAGAAGGTCGGCTTTCACAAGGCGCGCCGTCGCAAGCAGTTCTCCAAGCGCTAATACGCGTTCGGAGCCATCGAAAAGCCGCCGCAGGGCGGCTTTTTGTCTTTGGTCGGGCGTATCCATTGCGTCTTCCGAAAATCGTGCATTACCATAGTCCTTTCATCTGGAGAAGAAGATGATCAAAGTAGGGATAGTCGGAGGGACCGGCTATACAGGTGTAGAACTGTTGCGTTTGCTGGCACAGCATCCGCATGTCGAGTTGCATGCCATTACATCTCGTGGCGATGCGGGCACTGCAGTCGCTGACATGTTTCCCAGCCTGCGCGGGCGGATTGGCCTGCGCTTCGTCGACCCTAAAGCGGCCGACCTGGAAAATTGCGACATTGTCTTCTTCGCTACGCCGAATGGCATTGCCATGAACCAAGCCGGAATGCTTCTCGATGCCGGTGTGAGGGTTGTTGACCTGGCTGCCGATTTCCGGATCAAGGATCTTGCTGATTGGGAAAAATGGTATGGCATGAAGCATGCCGCACCGGAACTCATCAATGAGGCAGTATATGGCCTGCCCGAAGTTAACCGCGATAAGATCAGGTCAGCTCGGCTTGTAGCCAACCCCGGTTGTTACCCGACAGCGGTTCAGCTGGGATTCTTTCCCTTGATCGAGTCCGGTTTGGTGGATGTAGCACACCTGATTGCCGATGCGAAATCCGGGGTATCCGGTGCCGGCCGCAAGGCGGAGGTGCACACCTTGTTTTCGGAATCGTCCGACAGTTTCAAGGCCTATGGCGTGCCGGGCCATCGTCACCTCCCCGAGATCCGCCAGGGATTATCTATTGCTGCCGGCAAATCGGTTGGTCTGACATTTGTGCCGCATCTGACGCCGATGATCCGCGGCATTCACGCTACGCTGTATGCCCGCGTGAATAAGGAAGCGGATTTTCAGGCGCTATACGAGGCCCGCTACAAGGGGGAGCCGTTCGTCGATGTACTGCCATTCGCGAGCCATCCTGACACACGCTCGGTACGTGCCGCCAACATCTGCAGGGTTGCGCTGCATCGGCCCCAGGCCGGGGATACGCTGGTCATCCTGTCGGTGATCGATAACCTGGTTAAGGGTGCGGCTGGCCAAGCCGTGCAGAACATGAACATCATGTTCGGACTTGACGAGTGCGCTGGACTTACGCAGATTCCCGTCTTGCCATAACGCTGCGAAGGCTACGCAGTCGTTTCGGTATTTCTGCCCCCAGGGTGGCGGTGCGCACTCACATCCCATGGTATTGGCGTGCGCTGGCGACGATTTCTGTATTATCTATCTCGATCGCGCTTGCGGGATGGATCTACGATGCCGGCCGCAAGATCGCCGGTTTCGATGTTCGCGAGACGGCTCAGGAAATGGCCATCCTTCGAGATCGAGTTGCAGAGCTGGAGCAGGAAAACATCCAGATTCGCGCCTTAGCCAATGCCGGCGAAAGCACTGCGCAGATCGAACGTACGGCGCAGCAGCAATTAGCCATTCAGGTCAAGGCACTGGAACAGGAAAACAGCCGATTGAAGGAGGACCTTGCCTTTTTCGAGAATCTGGCTTCTGCAGAAGGAAAGGAAGCCGGTTTTACCATCAACCAGCTTCGCGTGGAGCCGAATGGGGATCCCGGGAAATACCGTTACCGGCTGCTTGCTGTGGCACAAGGAGGGAAAAAGGATCGGGAATTTCGAGGCAGTGTTCAGCTTGTCATCTTTCTGCAGCAGGGGGGTAAAGGTGCTAAGATGGTTTTGCCCACGCAGAATGACCCTGCTAGACAGAAGTATAATATAAATTTCAAATACTTCCAGCGTGTAGAGGGAGCGTTTCAAGTCCCTGTTGGTGCGCAAGTCGTGAGTGTGGAAGCACGCTTGGTTCAGGATGGCATAACGCGCGCTTCGCAGACTTTGACACTGTAGATGTGGGGGAATCCAATGTTTCTCAAAAAAGACAAGTCCAGCAAACCGCAAAGCAGAATCGATAGTCTTATCGGGGTGGGTACTAAAATTGAAGGGGATGTGACGTTTACCGGTGGGCTACGGGTGGATGGCGAGGTGAAAGGCGATGTCCGCGCAATTGGCGATGGTGGGGGTACATTGGTCATCAGCGAGCATGCCAGGATCGAAGGGGAAATCAATGTTTCCCATCTTGTTATCAACGGCACGATCATCGGATCCGTCTCTTCGAGCGAATTCCTTGAACTTCAGCCACGAGCACGCGTCACAGGAGACGTGCAGTACAACAGCCTTGAAATTCACTTGGGCGCCATTGTTCAGGGCCGGTTGGTGCATCAGGGCGACACCGGGAAGGCAGTTGAACTTAAACTGGCTTCGAGCAATTGACGAAGGCCGGGCAAGACAATATATTATTCAAATGTTTACTAGTTTTAGGAGCTTTCTATGAACGCTGTCACCGAAATGTCACCATTCAATTTCACCGACAATGCTGCCAACAAGGTGCGTGAATTGATTCAGGAAGAAGGCAACGCAGAACTGAAACTGCGCGTATTTGTGACGGGAGGCGGTTGCTCTGGCTTCCAGTATGGATTCACGTTTGACGAGATACAGAACGAAGACGATACCGTGATGCAAAAAAACGGCGTTACGTTGCTGATCGACCCGATGAGCTATCAGTACCTGGTCGGCGCAGAAATCGATTACACCGAAGGTTTGGAGGGCGCACAGTTCGTCATCAAGAATCCGAATGCAACCTCGACTTGCGGTTGCGGATCATCTTTCAACGTATAACCCGGGTTTTTGTGGGATGAAAAAGGAGGGCTTTGGCTCTCCTTTTTGTTTTTAGCGGGGGTATACCGCTCCCAGGATGCGCTCCCCTCGGGCCCCGGTGACTGCAGGCAGGTTGCCCGGCAAGCCCATTAGGTTTTGTCTTGCCAGCCAGGCAAATGCCGCGGCTTCTACCCAGTCGACTCCGATTCCCAGTACATCGCTGGTGATTATCCGGGTATTTGGCAAAAGCAGTGAAAGATGCTTCAAGAGGGTCGAATTATGCGCACCTCCACCGCAGACAGCCAGTTCTTCCGGCATGCCGCACCAGCGCTCGATGGCTGAGGCAATTGAAGTTGCGCTAAGCGCAAGCAACGTGGCTTGAACGTTTGCTGCAGGCTCGCCCCCTGCCAGGTTGGATTCCACCCAATCGAGGTTGAATTGTTCGCGACCGCAACTCTTTGGCGGTGGCAGTCCGAAATAGGGATGAGCCAGCAGGGTATCCAACAGTTGCGGATTGACCTGGCCGCTAGATGCCCAGTTGCCGCTCTCGTCATAGGCTACTCCGTTGTGTCGATACATCCAGGCATCAAGCAGCATGTTGCCTGGACCGGTATCGAACCCCCGCGTTTCTGAGCCGGGTTTGAGGTCAGTGATATTGGCAATACCGCCAATATTCACAACGATGCGGTAGAGGTCTGATGTCCGGAACACGGCATCGTGAAATGCGGGCACCAGTGGAGCCCCCTGTCCTCCGGCAGCAATATCCCGGCTACGAAAGTCCGCAACAACGTTGATTCCACACAATTCGGCCAGCATTGCCGGATTGCCCAATTGCAACGTATAACCATCATGCGGATTATGGCGAATTGTTTGACCGTGACAGCCGACGGCACGCACTGATTCTGCTGCGCCGCCAGCCTTCCCAAGCAGAGCCTTAATTGCTTGATGATAGAGATGAGTGAGTTCGTTGCCCACCACGGCAGCATGGTGCAGTTCATCGATGCCCTTTTTCTGCAGGGCCAGCAGACGGTTGGACAGTTCGCGAGGATAAGGCAGGTAGTGGCAGGCGATCAGTTTGTACGGAGACGTGCCGAAATCGGCCAGAACTGCGTCGATGCCATCGAGACTGGTACCGGACATGAGGCCGACATACAGGCCGGTAGCGGCAGTTTTGTCTGAGTTCATCCCGCTGGGGATTTGAGGATGCTAGCTAATCGAGCAGAGCGAGATTCACACCACGAATCCGGTCAAGGCGGTATATGAGCGGATCAGCGTACAGCCTGAAGTCGGCCATTTGCTGCTGTGCCAGGGGTGGCGCGCTGGGCAGCACAACGGCCAGCGGGTTTTGATGGACATTGTTGATGCGAAACTCATAGTGCAAGTGCGGGCCGGTGGCCCAGCCCGTTTTGCCGACATGCCCGATAATGTCGCCTTGGCTGATGCGTACCCCCTTGCGGATGCCCGAGGCGAAGCTGTTCAAATGCCCGTAATGCGTTGTATACCGGCCTTGGTGGCGTATGACCACCAGGTTGCCATAGCCGCCCTGCTTGCCAGCGAACTCGACGATACCGTCGCCAGTCGCCTTGACTCGGGTGCCGATAGGCGCACCGTAATCGACCCCCTTGTGTGCACGCCACGTCTGCAGAATCGGGTGAAGACGCGAGTGCGAAAAACCGGAAGTGATGCGGGAAAATTCCAGGGGAGAGCGGAGGAATGCCTTGCGGATGTTTTTGCCATCCGCAGTGTAATAGCCCTGGCCCTCCTTGCTCTCGAACCAGACAGCGCGGAAGGTTTTGCCATTGTTGACGAACTCGGTCGCCAGAATGCGACCGGTGCGTGCCGGCTGCCCTTGATTGTAGAGCACCTCATAAACCACGCTGAAGCGGTCGCCGCGACGCAGGTCGCGATGAAAATCAATGTCGCCACCCAGAACCTCAGCCATCTGGATGGCGATGCTGTCCGGGAGTCCGATTGCGTCGGTGGCAGCAAAGAGCGAACTTCGGATTTCCCCGGATTTCATTACGACCTGAGGGGTAAGCGCCTGCCCCTGTTCGCTGGCCTGCAGCCTTCCGTCGCGTTTCTCAACAACCAGGGCATTATCCCTGGCGCCGTTCAGGGGAAACGTCAATGCCAGCAGCTCGCCCGATTCACTGGTGCGGGCAGACACAACCTTGCCGGGACGCAATTGGCGAAAAAGGGGTTGGGTCTCCGCCTTCTGGCGCAAAAGGGCGAACGCCTGCTCATCCTGAACGCCTAGACGGGACAGCAGCGCTGCTACGGTATCGCCATGCTGAATGCGCTCCTCGCGCACGAAAGCAGAGTGCCCGGTAACCTGGAAGGCATCAAGTGCGAGGGGTATTTGCTCGACGACAGTGCGCTGGTAATCCCGTATCTGCGCGCTTTCCGGGGCGGTACCGAACGCAGCAACCATGCTGAATAGCGAAACACCTGCCACCAATGTGCCGGCCCAGAAATGGCTGGGCCGGTTTTCGCGAATGGCTTGGAGTTGCGCTAAAATTCGCGTCTTTTCGTAGTTCATGCAGGCGCGCGGATAAGAACTGGGTCGAGTGTATCAAAAAATCGGCCCTAGCCCAAACTCGGGGTACCCATCATGACGGACGTCCAGAAAGACCTTTCCCTCATCAAGCGCGGCGCTGACGAGCTTCTGATCGAGTCTGAATTAATTGACAAGCTCAAGTCCGGCCGCCCGCTGCGCGTCAAGGCGGGATTCGACCCGACGGCGCCGGACCTGCATCTTGGGCACACGGTTCTGATCAACAAGCTTCGTCACTTTCAGGAACTCGGCCACCATGTGATGTTTCTGATCGGTGATTTCACCGGCATGATTGGCGATCCGGCAGGGCGCAATGCAACGCGTCCGCCGCTTTCGAGGGAGCAGATACTCGACAACGCCAAGACCTACCGGGAGCAGGTGTTCAAGATTCTCGATCCGGAAAAGACCGAGGTCTGCTTCAATTCGACCTGGTTCGAGCCGATCGGCGCCGCCGGCATGATCAAGTTGGCGGCCCTGCATACCGTCGCCCGCATGCTGGAGCGGGATGACTTCGCCAAGCGCTACGCAAACAACCAGCCCATTGCCATCCACGAATTCCTCTATCCGCTATGTCAGGGATACGATTCCGTGGCGATGCGCGCCGACGTCGAACTGGGCGGCACCGACCAGAAATTCAATCTTCTTGTCGGCCGCGAGTTGCAGAAACATTACGGCCAGCCACCTCAGTGCATTCTGACCATGCCACTGCTTGAGGGCCTGGACGGCGTCAACAAGATGTCCAAGTCCTATGGCAACTACGTTGGCATCAATGAGCCGCCGAAGGAGATCTTCGGCAAGCTGATGTCAGTGTCGGACGATCTTATGTGGCGCTATTACGAGCTTCTCTCATTCCGGTCAAACGAGGAGATTGCTCAATACAAGCAGGAGGTTGCCGAGGGACGCAATCCGCGTGACGTGAAAGTTCTCCTGGCCCAGGAAATCGTCCGGCGTTTTCATTCCCGCCAGGCTGCCGAGGATGCCTTGGCCGATTTCGAGGCCCGCTTCAGGCAGGGGGAGATTCCGGAGGATGTCGAAAATGTAGACATCCCCTGCACTGCCGAAGGCATGGGTATTGCACAAGTGCTGAAGCATGCCGGGCTTACCGGCAGCACCTCCGAAGCCTTGCGCATGATCGAGCAGGGAGGGGTTCGACTCGACGGCGAGAGAGTAAGCGACCGGCTATTGGTTCTCAAGCCCGGAACTACAGTTGTCCTACAGATTGGCAAGCGCAAATTCGCGCGAGTTTCCCTCTCGTAAACTGATCCTGTCCAGGATTGTTTCAGAGTGTCGCAAATAATTCCGCAAAAGCCTTGACCCGCATTTTTCGACCTGTATAATGCGCGGCTCGCTGCTTTGCAGCATCGTTCTTTAAAAACCAAACAGCCGATAGGTGTGGGCACTTGGTTGGTTGGGCGCCTGGGATTTAGGTCTTGGGTGGATCGACTGATACAGAAGAGTGCTCATACTGGATTTAAGAGTAGTTCTGGCTTGTGGATAACAAGTTGGGACTCTGTGATTCTTTATGAGTTGTAGTAATTAGGCAGAGATTGAACTGAAGAGT
>UBJH01000856.1_pt1 | contig 36828 bp, 27 predicted proteins | sample 2193721 | NCBI WGS metagenome assembly UBJH01 (sample SAMEA4703186, study PRJEB27089) | metagenome | reverse complement strand
CACAGGCCGCCGAGATCGGTGATGCGTGCAATGACGTCCTCGAGCGGCAACCAGGTATCGCGCCCCCAGGTGTTCCAGGAATCGTCCTCGAGACCATAGGCCAGCAAGTGCCCGCGGTCGGTGGAAATCTCGACCCCGCGCAGCACCAGCAGGCCCTCGTCGCGGCCGACCGCCTCGACCGGCGCCGAGGCCTCGAAGGAATGATGCTCGGTGATCACCACGCCGTCGAGGCCGATGGCCCTGGCGCGGCGCACCAGGTCGAGCGGCTCAAGCCAATTGTCGTAGGAATGCTTGGTGTGGCAGTGGCAGTCGATCCACATGGGCGCCGGAAGGGCAAAAAGAGGCGCGCATTCGCGAGAACGCGCGCCGGCGGTCTTCCCTCGACCGGGTCAGAATCAGGGAAGCTGAAGTTCCAGGCTGATCCGCTTCGATGGCTGGAACTTGTGGCGCGAAAAGAAGCCTTCCAGCGCGAAGTCGTTCCAGTTCACCAGCGTATAGATCTTCTTGACGTTGGCCGCCTTCATGTTCATGAGGAACTGGTCCATCAGGTCGGAGGCGACGCCGTGCTTCTGGAAATCAGGATGCACGCCGAGGGTATCGATGGTGGCCGAGGAATCGGCAATGCCGTATTCGCCGAACAGCACGTCGCCCATCATGAAGCCGACCACCTTGCCGCCGACCTCGGCCACGACCGAGGCGTTGACGTTGTGCTCGTTGTCCAGCGCCATGGCCAGCTTGCGCTGGTAGTATTCGCGCCGCTCCTGGCCGGTGATGAGCTTGTCGATCGCCACCACTGCCTCGAGATCGTTCTTGCGGATCATCCGCACGGTCACCTGCACTGCCATCGTATTCTCCTTGCGCCGTATTGATTAAAACAGCTCGTCGTCGGCTATCCTGCCGCCGCTTCCCTTGCGAATGTACACGTCGCCGTATACCTGTCCCATCTCCGCCCCCGCCGTGAAGCAGGTATTGCAGCCGTCGCCGGATTCCTCGCGATGCTCGACGACATGCACCTCGTAGCCCAGCTGCCGGTAGTTTTCGACGATTTCGGACAGCCTGGGTTCGCCGATGGTGGTTTTCTTGATCCAGCCTTCGGCGAACAGGTCGGCTTCCTTGCCGCCTTTCACCAGCTTCAGCGGTATCCGAACCATCTCGGTCCTACCAGGAATGCTTGATGGCCCCCGGCGTGCAGGCCGTGGAACAGGGCAGGCTGGTATAGCCGCCTGCCGGCTTGCAGCCGGTGCAGTCGAAGGCCAGCGTGCGCCGGAAGGACTGCTTCACCGCGGCCACTTCGTCATCGTAGTCGTCGGTGATGATCTCGAACATTTCCTTCGGGCACGCAGTCAGGCAGGCGCGCCCGGCCGTGCAACTCGTGCACTTGTCCGTGTCGATGCTGATGTAGTACTCGCCCGAGCCGTCCTTGTAGCCGTAGTTCGCGATCATGTCGTCCCCCTTTTCGTCGTGAATCCCTTGGCTCCGGCCCGCTCAGTGGGAGAGGGGTACTTTGCGGACCGGAGCTTCGGGATCGTTGCAACCGCCGTCAGGCGGCCTTCGCCGATGCGCCCTGCTTCTGCATCAGCGTGTAGCCGAACAGCGCGGCGCCGAGGGCGCCGGCGATCTGGCTGTCGTACTTGGTCTCGGCGGCCTTGGTGCCGAGCAGCTTCTCGATGCGCTTCACCACTCCGGGGTTCTTGGCGATGCCGCCGGTGATGAAGAAGTCGTTCTCGACGCCGATGCGCTCGATCAGCGACACCACCCGCTCGGCCATGGCCTGGCAGTAGGCGGCAATCACCTTGTTCTTCGAGTAGCCGGCCTTGAGCAGGCCCAGCGCCTCGGACTTGGCGAACACCACGCAGGTCGAGGACACTGCCTCCGGCTCCTCGTCCACATCGAAGGAGCGCGGGCCCAGTTCGGCGATCGGGATCTGCATCAGGTCGGCGATCACCTCCATGCCACGGCCGGTGCCGGCGGCGCACTTGTCGTTCATGAGGAAGTTGGTGACCTTGCCTTTTTCGTCGCAGTGGATGGCCTTGCAGTCCTGGCCGCCCATGTCGAGGATGGTACGGATGGTGTTGCCGCCCATGTAGTTGGCGCCGCGCGCATGGCAGGCGATCTCGGTGATGGCCTTGTGCGCGAAGGGCACGTTGACGCGCCCGTAGCCGGTGCCGATGACGTAGGTCACGTTCTCCAGCTTCATGCCGGACTTCTCCAGCACGCCGTTGATGGCGTTGGTGGCCGAATCCGGGCTGTTGTTGCCGGTGCGCATGCTGTTGAAGCCGTACAGTTCGCCGTCGACGCAGATCACCGCCTGCGAGCTGACCGAACCGACGTCGATGCCGGCGGTGATGATCTTGGCGTCGCGCCAGTTCTTCGATTCGTCGATCCAGCAGTTCTCCTGCCAGCGCCAGTATTCCTTCTTTTCTCCAGCGGTCATGGTTCTCTCCTTTCCGATTGATCGGCTAGTGTTCAGGCGTCGCCGTCGGCGGCGATGAGCGCGGCGCCAAGGGCGCTGATGTATTCCGGCATGTCCGGCAGATGCACCTTGTCGACGCCCAGCGCCCCCTTCAGGGACTGGACGAAACCCGGGTTGTGCACCATGCCGCCAATCAGGATCACATCGTCCTCGATGCCGACGCGGCGCACCATGGCGCAGACGCGGCTGGCCACGGCATCCAGCACCGCCTTGGCAATATCTTCCTTGGGCGTCGCCGAGTGGATCAGCGACACCACTTCGGATTCGGCGAATACCGTGCATTGGGCATTCATCGGAATCGTCTTGTCGGAGCGCAGGCTCGCTTCGCCGAAGTCCTTCAGGCTCAATTGCAGGGCGCGCGACATGGACTCGGCGAAGGCCCCCGCCCCGGCGGCGCATTTCTCGTTGCCGGCGAAGTCCACCACCTTGCCCTCGGCATTGGCCTTGACGCCACGCCCTTCCTCGGCGCCGACATCGACCACGGTCTTCGCCGTCGGGCACATGAAGACGGCGCCACGCGCGCCGGCGCCCACTTCGGTGATATCGGCGTTTGCGAACTTGACCTGCTTGCGGCCGGAACCGGTGGAAACGACCCGCGTTATCTGGTCGCGCGAGATGCCGGCGCCTTTCAACGCATCCTCGAAGGCCTTGTCGGCGGCCTGATCGGGATCCAGATCCTCCGGGAACATGATGTGCTTGCCCTTGACGCCCCAGCGCAGTTGGGGCGCCCCGTCCACCTTCAGCTCCTCCAGAAACACCACCTTGACGGTGCGGGAGCCCATGTCGATGCCAGCGGTAATCATCTTTTTCTCCTTGCGTTGATCAGGCGTGCGCGAAATCGCGCTTGAGTCCGAGGGTTTCCATGAACGAATCGACGCGGTTCTGCGTGCGGCCGAGGTCGAACTCGCGCTCGTCGCCCATGTTGCCTTCGAAGGTCATCACCGGGACGCCCGAAGCGGCCAGGCCGAGGCGGTTCTCCATGATGCCGATCGACAGACCTTCGCAGCCGCGGTTCAGGTGCAGCATGACGCCGTCCACCCCCCACTCCTTGACGATGGTCTTCATCATCTCGGTCTTGATGCGCGGATCGTAGAAGTGCTGCCATTGCGGCTTCGACAGGTTCCAGTCGCAGTACAGGCGCATCGCCTGCTCGCGGGTGTTCATCTCGATGCCCTTCTCCCACGGCAGGGTGCGCGGGCCCCAGGTGCCGTCCGGCTTGGTTTCCCAGATGCCCTCCAGGCCGAAGGTGTACAGCGAGCCGACCGAGACGGCGCCGTATTCCTCGAGGTAGCGGAACACCTTGAGAAAGCCCCAGGGCGGCTGCGTGTCGGACATGACGCGGCAGCGCTCGTTGGGCACGGCGGCGATGCCGCGGGCGACGCGATCCTTCACCTCGTCCAGGCACTCCTGGTAGAAATCGGCGCACCACTTCGACGACTTCGACAGCGTCGCCAGCACGTAGAGCGAATACATGGTCTTCTCGTCGAGCGGCGCCGGCTTGGCCTTGTTCTCGGCGCAGATGGCGGCCCACAGCGAAGTGGAGCGCATCTCGTTCTTCACCGCTTCTATGAACAGCTCGTCGTTGAACTTGCGCCCGGTGGTCTTCTCCAGCCACTCGCAGGCCTCCAGGCCCTGGTTGGTGACGTAGTCCAGCCGCTCGGTCGTCAGGTCCTTGTAGGCGCCGACCGAGACGTCGATGAAGAAGGTCGGCGTGTCGTGCTCCAGCTTCGACGCCGCCTGGTACCACTTGGCATGCGAGCAGCAGATCTGCGTCTGGAAGTTGAAGTCCGGCTTGGGGAACTCGCCGCCGAACGGGTACTTGTTGAGGATGATCGAGCCCCAGTAGGTGCGCATGTAGGCGCACAGGTCGCGGGCGAAGCCATAGGACTCGGCCGCATCCTGGCATTCCTTGTTGAACTTCTTGTCCACCGCGATGGTGGCGCCGTAGGGCTCGCCGGTCAGCGAATAGACGTCATTGCCGAGGCCGGCGGGAATCGCGTCGAGCGCCCAGGCGGAACCGGACCAGCGCAGGCCGCCCTTCTCCTTGGCCTTGGCGAAGTTGATGTAGTACTGCTCGCGCAGCTCCTTGGCCTTCTTCCAGCACTTGAGCTGCTCGGTCGGGTAATTTGCCATGTTCGTATAGCTCCTCTTCTGTCGCGTCCGGTCAGAACAGCTCTTCTTCGCCCAGCGTCTCGAGGAAGGCCTCGATGCGGATGCGGAACGGCCCGAGCGGATTGGTAATGTCGAATTCGAGGAACAGCGTCGGGATGCCGTTGGCCTCCAGGTGGCGCTTCAGGTCCGGGTAGTCCCCCTCGTGCGGATCGCAGAATTTCTGCTGCAGGAACACGGCGGCCTTGGCGTTGTAGTCCTGCGCCAGCTTCAGCACGTGGTCGAAGCGGGTGTGCGCCGGATAGTCCTTGGTCGGGCAGGCCGGCCGCTCGCAGTAGCGGTCGGCGATGGTGGCGATCGGGTCGTCCTGCAGGCGCGCCTCGTTCCAGAAATAGCGGGTGCCGGAGCACTGGTCGTCGATGACGATGGTGGAGCCGACCGACTCGACCATGGCCATGAAGGAGACGTCGTCGTTCTCCGAGCCGATGGTCATGAAGCGGATGCCCTCGGGGCGGTCGTTCTTGCGCTTCGGCAGTTCGGCCAGCACGCGCTTGAGTTCCTTGTTGTGCTCCGCCTTGTCGACGAACTGGGCGGTCAGGGAGGCATACAGCGCCTCGACCCCGGTCACGCGCGGATTGGTCTCCTTGCGGTATTCGAAGAGCTCGCGCAGCAGGCGGCGGTTCTCGTTGACCACTTCAACGCCGGCCTTCAGCTCGGCGTCCGTGATCGGCTTGCCGATGACGCCTTCCATGTAGCCGCGGAACTTCTTGATCTCGGCATAGTGCTGCGCCTTGGCGAAGCGCGACTGCACTTCGTTGGGCATCGGCAGGTAGTAGTCCCATTTCACGGTCGGCACGTGGGTACGCCAGGAGTTGAAGGTCTGGCGGTACTGGATGCACGACTGGGTCAGCGTGACGCCCTCACAGTAGTCGTAGCGCCCCAGCAGGCCCTGCGCCAGGGAGTCGCGGCAGAACGGGCAGAACATGCCGAAGATGTGCGGCTCGGTGACGTTCTGCGGCTCGTGGGCGCCCAGCACGCGCACCGGCAGCATGTTGGCCGCAATGAGGATTTCCTCGGGTGTATAGGTGCACATGGTCGCCACCACCTGGCCGCCGGTGCGTGCCTTCCAGGCGCGGGCGTAATCGTGGCGCTTCTCGTACCACTCCTTGAACTGGTCAAACAATCCACTCATTGTCGATCCCCCGATATGGCGGAGAGCCGGGTCGGTTCTCGCTGCCGTTCAAAATATGCATTATCGTGCTTGTTGAAACCGTTTAATGCACCATAAAGCATTTGAGGCGATTCTAGAAACCATTTGGCAATCGGGGTTTGATCCAGGTCAACCAAAACTGCATTTATTGCAAGGTTTTGATTTCCGCCGAATGCGCAGCAGATCGCTTTTACCAATTGTTTTAATTGATATTTTAAAGTAATTCGAATGAAAGTCAGCCCCCAGGGGACGGTAGCCCGAATTTAAATTGCGACCGGATTTCTGATTTCCTGTGCCAGGATCGCCACCGCGCAGTCCTTTCCTAAATGGTGAACAACGCCTTGCTGGCCCCAAGCCATCGCGCCGTCCTCTTGCTACCCCGGATTCCGTGCTCCAGGAAACTCATAACCCAAACAAGGTTTTTGTGCCGCCTCTTGACGCAGATCAAATAGGGCCGGTACTGAGCTAACCTAGAATCATGCCGATGCATTCTAATACCTGTTAATTTTTATTGATGCGTTATTTTGCATGCCCTACGGGACGCAGTCGTTGCGAGGAAATACATCATGGGAAATAGCCTTCAGTCAGTCGTGTGGTGGAAGAAACCCGCTCAGGGCGCCATTCCTGCCGGCCCGCTGGTGAAGCTCAGCATCGACGGCCAGCCGGTCGAGGCGCCCGCCGGCGCCTCGCTGCTGTCAGCGGCCACCGCGGCCGGCATCTACATCCCGGCGCTGTGCGCCCACCCCGACCTGCCGCCCTCCTGTCAGCGCGGCGGCGGCGACAGCGGCTGCAATCTCTGCGTCGTCGAGATCGCCGGCACCGCCGGCATGCGCACCTCCTGCTCGATCGCCGTGGAGGAAGGCATGGCGGTGACCACCCGGTCGCCTGCCATCGACAAGCTGCGCCAGGAGCGCATCGCCAAGACGCTCGGCAACCACCCGCACAACTGCCTCACCTGCCCGCAGCGCGAAGGCTGCAGCCGCACCACCTGTTCCTTCGGCAACCCGGTCGAGCAGCGCTGCTGCTCGATTTTCCATACCTGCGAGCTGCGCAAGGTGTCCGACTACATCGGCATCCCGGCAACGACGCCGAATTACAAGCACATCCAACTCCCCGTCATCAAGGACGAGCCGTTCTACGACCGCGACTACAACCTGTGCATCGATTGCCGCCGCTGCCTGGTGGCCTGCAACGAGGTGCGCGGCGTCGGCTGCCTGGAAGTGAAGAACACCGAGGGCCGCACCTGGGTCGGCACCATCGCGCCGACGCTGATCGAATCCGGCTGCAAGTTCTGCAGCGCCTGCGTCACCGTCTGCCCGACCGGCGCGTTGATGGACCGCACCCTCGACGTCGCGCGCAAGGAGGAATCGCAGGTCCCCTGCAAGCACACCTGCCCGGCCGGCATCGACGTGCCGCGCTACGTCCAACTCGTCGGCCTCGGCAAGTACTCCGAGGCGGTCGCCGTGGTTCGCGAGAAGCTGCCCTTCCCCGGCATCCTCGGCCGCGCCTGCTTCTCGCCCTGCGAGTCGGCCTGCCGGCGCAAGCACCTCGATGAGCCGGTCTCCATCCGTAGCCTGAAGCGCATCGCCGCCGACAACGACACCGGCCTCTGGCGCCAGTACTCGAAGCAGCTGCCGCCGACGGGCAAAAAGGCCGCCATCATCGGCGCCGGCCCGGCCGGACTGACGGCGGCCTACTACCTGGCCAAGAAGGGCCACGCCGTCACCGTCTTCGACGCCCTGCCCGCCGCCGGCGGCATGGCGCGCTACGGCATCCCTTCCTACCGCGTGCCGCTCGACGTCATCGACCAGGAAGTCGCCGAAGTCACCAAGCTCGGCGTGGAGATCCGCTACAACACCCGCATCGACCAGATCGACGAACTGTTCGCGCAGGACTACGAGGCGGTCTTCATCGGCATCGGCGCCCAGGGCGGCGACAAGCTCGGCCTGCCCGGCGACGGCCTGCCCAACGTCGTCGACAGCCCGACCTTCCTGCGCGCCGCCACGCTCGGCCTGATCGGCACGCCGGATACCGACATCGTCATCGGCAAGCGCGTCGCCGTCATCGGCGGTGGCAACGTCGCCACCGACAACGCCCGCTCCTCGCGCCGCCTTGGCGCCGAGGTGGTCGACATGGTGTATCGCCGCACGCGCGATGAAATGCCGGCGCGCGACGACGAGGTGCTGGGCTGCGAGGAAGAAGGCGTGAACCTGCGCTTCCTGCTGGCGCCGAAGAAGATCGAGCTGAACGAGTCCGGCAGTTCGCGCCTGAAGATCACCTACGCGAAAATGCAACTGGGCGAGCCGGACGCTTCCGGCCGCCGCCGCCCCGTCGAGATCGCCGGCAGCGAATTCACCGAGGACGTTGATCTCGTCATCGCCGCCATCGGCCAGTATCCGAAAAAGTACGAAGGCTTCGGCGTGCAGACGAATGACAAGGGCCGCATCATCGTGCGCGCCGATTCGATGCTGACCTCGAAGCCGAAGGTCTATGCCGGCGGCGACTGCGTGCTCGGCCCGTCGACCCTGATCGAATCCGTCGCCCAGGGCCGCATCGCCGCCGCTGCCATCGATAGTCAGCTCGGCGGGGACGGCGACATCGAGGAAACGCTGCTGCCCGACTGGGACACCGACCCGCACATCGGCCGCGACGAGGGCTTCAACCAGGTCAAGCGCTTCCACCCGACCTTCATCGATCCGGCCCAGCGCAACAACTGGAACGAGGTCGAGCTTGGCTTCGACGCGAAGACTGCCGAGGCCGAGGCGCTGCGCTGCCTGAAGTGCAACCTGGCGGCGAAGATCGAGGACATGGTGCTGCCGCCGGAATCCTGGCTTGAATTGAACGCGGCCAACGTCGCCGGCGTCATCACCGAATCCGGCGTCTACCAGCTGCTCGACGCAGACAAGAAGGCGCTGGTGATCAAGGGCGTGGAGAATCTGCGCGAAGGCCTCGAGGCGATGCTCGACAAGGCCGACGTCGCCAAGTACTTCGTCGTCGAGATCGCGCCCTTCTTCAGCCAGCGCGAAAACCAGCTGGTGCAGGCCTACATGGAACAGTACGGCGCGATGCCTCCGGGCGTCGGCGCCGACGAGATGGACGATCTCTTCTAAGGGGAAACAATGGAGTCTTTCAAGTTCCTGAACTACACCGTCGCCGACAGCTTGGCGACTATCACCATCAACCGGCCGCCGCACAACGTCCTCGACATCGCCCTGATGGAAGAGCTGAACCGCGCGCTGGACATCGCCGCGCGCGAGGAATCGGCCAAGCTGCTGATGATCACCGCCGCCGGCGAGAAGGTTTTCTCCGCCGGCGTCGACGTCATGGACCACACGCCGGACAAGGTCGTGCAGATGATCGACGTCTTCCACGGCATCCTCAAACGCCTGATGGTGTTCCCGCTGCCGACGGTGGCGGCGCTCAACGGCTCGGCCATGGGCGGCGGCTGCGAACTGGCGCTGGCCTGCGACATGGCGGTGGCCACCGAGGACACCAAAATTGGCCAGCCGGAAATCAAGCTCGGCGTCTTCCCGCCCATCGCCGCCATCCTGATGCCGCGCATCATGCCGCTGCCGAAGGTGATGGAACTGCTGCTCGGCGGCGGCCTGATCAGCGCCAACGAAGCGCTCGCCCTCGGCCTGCTCAACCGCGTCTTCCCGCGCGCCAGTTTCGCACAGGACACGCAGGCCTTCCTCGCCCAGTTCCTCGGCCTCTCTCGCGTGGCGCTGATGTACACCAAGAAGGCGGTGCGCGAGGCCGCCGGCAAGCCCTTCTTCGAGGCGCTGTTCACCGTCGAGCAGATCTACCTGAAGGACCTGATGGCCACCGCCGATGCCGTCGAAGGACTGAACTCCTTCATGGAGAAGCGCAAACCGGTGTGGCAGAACAAGTAACCTGTAATGGAGAAATAATGATTCCGAAGACCATCCAGACCTGGCAGATGACCGAGCCGGGCAAGCTCGCCCGCACGGAGATTCCGGTGCCGGCGCTGGGCCCCGGCGAGGCACTGGTGGAGATCCGCGGCTGCGGCGTCTGCCATACCGACCTGTCCTATTTCTACATGGGCGTGCCGACGGTGCAGAAGCCGCCGCTCTCCCTTGGGCACGAGATTTCCGGCGTGGTCGTCGCCGGTGACGACCCGCGTCTGATCGGCCAGGAGGTCATCATCCCGGCCGTGCTCCCCTGCAACACCTGCGAGATCTGCAAGTCCGGCCGCGGCAACCGCTGCCTCAATCAAAAGATGCCGGGCAACTCGATGGGCATTTACGGCGGCTATTCCAGCCATATCCCGGTGCCGGCGAAGGACTTGTGCGTGGTGCATGGCCGCAAGGACATTCCCCTGGAGCACCTCTCCGTCGTGGCCGATGCCGTCACCACGCCCTACCAGGCGGCGAAGCGGGCCAAGCTCCAGTCCGGCGACCTGGTCATCGTCATCGGCGCGGCCGGCGGCGTCGGCAGCTTCATGACGCAGACCGCCAAGGGCTTCGGCGCCAGGGTGGTGATCGGCATCGACATCAACGACGAGAAGCTCGAGTTCATGAAGGGCTACGGCGCCGATGCGACGATCAATCCGAAGGGCAAGAGCGCCAAGGAAGTGAAGGAACTCTTCAAGGCCATCTGCAAGGAAAAGGGCGTGCCCTCCAACTACGGCTGGAAGATCTTCGAAGTCACCGGCACCAGGCCCGGCCAGGAACTGGCGCTGTCCCTGCTCTCCTTCGTCGGCATGCTGGTCGTCGTCGGCTACGGCACGGACGAGACCTCCTACATGCTGTCGAAGCTGATGGCCTTCGACGCCGAACTGATCGGCACCTGGGGCTGCCTGCCCGCCTACTACCCGCTGGTGCTCGACATGTGCGTCGACGGCCGCATCGCCCTCGGGCCCTTCGTCGAAACGCGGCCGATGAGCCAGATCGCGCAGGTCTTCGACGAGGCGCATCATGGCAAGCTGAAGAAACGCGTCATCCTCACCCCCGATTTCTGAACGAACCCGAACCCACCTCAGGAGAACAACATGGCATTGGAATGGCTGCGCAGGGACAACGAACTCAAGGACCACCAACTTTTCGACAACAGCCACTTCGGCAAGGACGCGCCGACGGTCGTCTATGAAGAGCGGCCGGTGATCGACGACAAGGGCGCCAAGGTCGACGGCCTCTTCTCCGCCTGGATCTGGCTCAACAATCCGTCGCAATACAACTCCTATACCACCGAGATGGTGAAGGGCGTCATCGCCGGCTTCCAGAAGGCCTCGAGCGACCGCCGCATCGTCGCCGTGGTGTTCACCGCCGTCGGCGACAAGGCCTTCTGCACCGGCGGCAACACCGCCGAGTATTCGGCCTACTACTCGAAGCGGCCGAACGAGTACGGCGAATACATGGACCTCTTCAACGCCATGGTCGATGGCATCCTCAACTGCAAGAAGCCGGTCATCTGCCGCGTCAACGGCATGCGCGTCGCCGGCGGCCAGGAGATCGGCATGGCCACCGACCTGACCATCTCCTCCGACCTCGCCATCTACGGCCAGGCCGGCCCGAAGCACGGCTCGGCGCCGGACGGCGGCTCGACCGACTTCCTGCCCTGGTTCCTCAACATGGAGGACGCCATGTACAACTGCGTCTCCTGCGAGACCTGGAGCGCCTACAAGATGAAGGCCAAGAACCTCCTCACCAAGGTCGTGCCGGTGCTGAAGAAGGACGGCCAGTGGGTGCGCAACCCGCTGGTCCGCACCGACACCTACGTCGACGACGGCGAGATCGTCTACGGCGAACCGGTGTCGAAGGAGCAGGCCGCCAAGGCGAAGGAACTAATGGCCCAGTGCACCACCGATTTCGAACTGCTGGACAAGGCGGTGAACGACATCGTCTGGAAATTCAGCAATCTTTTCCCGCACTGCCTGATCAAGTCGATCGAGGGCATCCGCGCCAAGAAGAAGTTCTTCTGGGACCAGGCCAAGCTGCCGAACCGCCACTGGCTGGCCGCCAACATGAACCACGAGGCCTGGCTCGGCTTCAACGCCTTCGACGCCAAGAAGGTCACCGGCAAGGACGTCATCGACTTCATCAAGTACCGCCAGTTGGTGGCCGAAGGTGCGGTGTTCGACGAGAAATTCGCCGAGCAGGTGCTGGCCAAGCCGAAAGGCTGACATCCTGGTTCCCTCTCCTCTCGGGGAGAGGGAACTGCGCCCGCGCATTGACTCGCCCGGGCCCAATGTATACAGTATTCATTAAAACCGGGCACCTCGAAAAGGTGGCCGGAGCACAGGAGGACCGCAATGACCCGCCCCGGCGAACTCAAGCTCAAGCATCTCTTCCAGCCCGGCCAGTTCGGCAAGTTCAAGACCAAGAACATGGTCAAGTACGGCGCCTGCTGCGTCTCCAACTACAACACGCGCGACGGCTTCATCACGCCGCGCGAACTGGCGCGCATGCGCGTCATCGCCGCCACCGGCTGCGGCATCATCACCAACCAGGGCGCCTATCCGGACCCGCTCGGCGAGGGCAAGTCCTACTTCCGTCAGGTGGCGATATTCGACGACAAGTTCCTGCCGCAGTTCGAGACCATCGCCCAGTACATCCACGACGGCGGCGCCGTGGCTATCCAGCAGATCCTCCATGCCGGCCGCTACGGCGGCATCGACCTCGGCTACTGCGTCCAGCCCTCGGTGGTGCCGCAGACCCTGCCGCACTTTCGCCCGCCGCGTGAACTCACCAAGGAGCAGATCAAGGCCGTCGTGCAGCAGCATGCCGATGCGGCGAAGCGCTCCATCCGCGCCGGCTTCGACGGCACCGAGGTCACCAGCTTCATGGGCTACCTGCTGGCCAATTTCAACTCCCGCTTCACCAACCAGCGCAGCGACGAATACGGCGGCTCGCTGGTCAACCGCGGCCGTTTCATGCGCGAACTGATCGACGCCATCAAGCAGGCCACGCCCGAGCACCCGCTGGTGATCCGCCTCAACGGCGCCGAGCTGATGGACCGCTGGGGCGGCAACAGCGAGGACGACTGCTTCGAGCTGATGCAGCAGGCCGTCGACTGCGGCGTCGACATGATCTCGGTGACCGTCGGCTGGCAGGAGGCGCCGGAATCCTCCATCGGCCGCGACGTGCCGCCGGGACACTGGAACTACCTCTCGGCCAAGGCCAAGAAGCTGTTTCCCAACACCCTGATCACCTTCGGCAACCGCCTGCCCGACCCGGTGATGGCCGACCAGTGCATCAAGGACGGCGTCTTCGATTACTGGGAAGTCTGCCGGCCGATGCTGGCCGACCCGGAACTGATCCACAAGGCCGCCGAGGACCGCCTCGACGAAGTGCGCCGCTGCATCGGCTCCCTGAACTGCCTGTCGCGCCTGTTCCGCGACCTGCCCTACACCTGCGCCATGAACCCGGCGCTCGGCCACGAGGTCGAGCCCGAGTACGCCGTCACCGAGGCGGCGGTGAAGAAGAAGATCATGATCATCGGCGCCGGCCCGGCCGGGCTGGAAGCGGCCATCACGGCGAAGCGGCGCGGCCACGACGTCACGATCTACGAGAAGGGCGACAGGATCGGCGGCAACCTGCTCGGCTATGCCGGCAACGACCTGGCCCGTCCCGACGACCTCTTCAGCGTGGTGCGCTACTACGAGACGATGGTGAACAAGCTCGGCATCGAAGTGAAGTTCAACACCGAGGCCAACGCCAAGTTCATGCGCAGCGTGCTGCACCAGTACGACGTCTGCCTGGTCGCCGCCGGCGCCCGCACCGACATGGCGGCCTACCGCCACATCGAGGGGCACGAGCGGCTGGTCGATGCGCTGGAGGTAGCCAAGGGCAAGGTCAAGCCTGGCAGCCGCATCGTCATGATCGGCGGCGGCAAGATCGGCCTGACGCTGTCCGAATCCCTCAAGAAGCAGGGCCACGAGGTGGTCATCGTCGAGGAGGAGAAGCGCATCGCCGGCGACGTCATGCCCTCCTTCAAGTGGCGCCATACCGCCTGGATCGAGGAACTGGAGATCCGCACCCTCACCTCGTCGCAGCTGATTGCCGTGACCGAGGACGGCGCCCGCGTCAGGAACGCCAAGGGCGAGGAAACCTTCCTGCCGGCCGACACCGTCATCGTTTCCGGGCCGCGCAAGCCGAATCACGACCTCTTCCACGAGTTCCAGTGGATGGTGGATGAACTGCACGGTGCCGGCGACACGGTGATCGCGCGCGGCCTCGATGCCGCCATCCACGAAGGCTACCGGCTCGGCTGCCGCATCTAGCAAGGCCGGCAGGGGTGAGCCATCTTCTGCACTTTGCTTCACCTTTACACGCCCCGAAGGCATGTATACAGTATCCACCGTACAGGGCTGATGCATCCCATCCACCCCGCAGCGGAGGACCATCCGTGGTTACGTCGATCAAACCCCTCCAACGGCCCCTCGCCCTCGGCGACCAGGTCTACCAGACGCTGCGCGGCCACCTGCGCGACGGCACCATCGTTTCCGGCCAGCCGCTGCAGGAAGTGCAACTGGCGGAAAAACTCGGCGTTTCGCGCACGCCGGTGCGCGAAGCGCTGACGCGACTTGCCAGCGAGGGCCTGCTCGCCTCCGACGGACGCAGTTTCGTCGTCCCCTCGCTGAGCCTGGAGGACGTCGACGACATCTACGAGGTGCGCTTCCTGCTGGAGCCTGCCGCCATGCGCCGTGTCGCCGAACTCACCCCCGCTGCTGCCGTCAGGGCGCCGATCGACGAAGCCCTCGCCGCCGCCTCGGCGGCCTACAAGACCAATGACGCCGACGCCTTCCGCGAGGCCAACATCCGCTTCCGCAACGCCTGGATCGCGCTGGTGCCGAACCGCCGTCTGGTGCGCGCCATCGAGCAGTACGCCGACCACATGATGCGCATCCGCGCCCTGACGCTGGGCGATCAGAAGGTCCGCACGATCGTGATCAAGGGACTGAAACGCATCGCCGAGGCGCTGGCCGCAGGGAACGGCGACGACGCCGCCACCGCCATGCGCGATCACCTGGGCGAAGCGAAGCGCTGCTTCATCGCCGCCACCGGGCTGGATAAGGAACCATGATGACCTACAAGGCAGAAATTCCCTACGGCGCCTACTGGAGCACGCCTTTCGCGCGCTGGCAGGGCAGCTTCGCCAACCTGCACAGCATCGAATTCGCCGCCCAAGTCGCGAAGCACGAGCTGGCGAAGCGCAACATCGACCCGAAGGTGTTCGACTACGGCGCCCTCGGCTTTTCCGTGCCGCAGAAGCATTCCTTCTACGGCCTGCCCTGGGCAACCGGTCTGATCGGCGCCGGCCAGGCCGGCGGCCCGACGCTGATGCAGGCCTGCGCCACCGGCGTGCGCACCCTGCTCGCTGCGGTGCAGGAAATAGAAGTCAGTCTCTGCAGCACGGCGCTGGTGATCAACTGCGACCGCACCTCCAACGGCCCGCACCTCTACTACCCGAACCCGAAGGGCCCGGGCGGCACCGGCGTCGCCGAGGACTGGGTGATGGACAACTTCGGCTGCGACCCGCTCGGCCGCCATTCCATGCTGCAGACGGCGGAGAACGTGGCGAAGAAGCACGGCATCGGCACCGCCGAGCAGCACGAGGTGGTGCTGCGCCGCGAGGAACAGTACCGCCAGGCGCTGGACAACGGCTCGGCCTTCCTCAAGCGCTTCATGACCCTGCCCTTCGAGGTGCCGGCGCCGAATTTCAGGAAAACGGTCGGCACGATGGAGGGCGACGAGGGCATCAACCACTCCACGGCGGAAGGTCTGGCCAAGCTGAAGCCCGTCATGGAAGGCGGCACGGTCACCTTCGGCGGCCAGACGCACCCGGCCGACGGCAACGCCGGCCTCGTGGTGACGACGGCAGCCAAGGCGCGCGAACTGTCGCGCGATCCGAAGATCGCCGTGCGCCTGCACGGCTTCGGCCTCGCCCGCGCCGCGCTCGCGCACATGCCCGAGGCCACCGTGCCGGCGGCGGAGCAGGCCCTCGCGCAGGCCGGCAAGGGCATCAAGGACATGGCGGCGATCAAGACCCACAACCCCTTCGCCATCAACGACCTGTTCTTCGCGCGCGAGACCGGCGCCGACCTGAAGAGCATGAACAACTACGGCTGCTCGCTGGTCTGGGGCCACCCGCAGGCGCCGATGGGCACGCGGGCCATCATCGAGGTCATCGAGGAACTGGCCCTGCGCGGCGGCGGCTGGGGCCTGTTCACCGGCTGCGCCGCCGGCGACACGGCGATGGCCGTGGTGCTGGAAGTGACCGGCGCCTGAGGCCTGGCCGACATGATGCGTCTCACCGAATGGATCGACCACCATGCCGGCGCAACGCCCGGCAAGACGGCGATCCGTTTTGGCAATCACGACATCAGCTATGCCGCGCTGGCGCAGCGGATAGAGCAGCTCGCCTCGGCGCTCGTCGCCAGCGGAGTCAATCGCGGAAACTGCGTCGCCTGGCTCGGCTACAACAGCCCGGAGCTGCTGGCGCTGCTCTTCGCCTGCGCCCGAATCGGCGCGCTGTTCATGCCGCTCAACTGGCGGCTGGCCGCGCCCGAGCACAGGCAGATGCTGCAGGACTGCCCGCCGGCCGTGCTCTTCGTCGAGCCCGACTTCGTCGCCCAGACGGAATCCATCCTTGCCGAATTCCGCGACCTGCGCAGCGTCGTCATGGGCGCGCACCGCGAAGGCTGGCAGGCGTGGGCAGCCTTTTGCGCCGCCGGCGCCGCAGCCGCGCCGCACGCCGAAACCGACCCGCACACACCGCTCCTGATCTGCTACACCTCGGGCTCGACCGGCAAGCCGAAGGGCGTGCTGCTGACGCAAGACGCACTCGCCTGCAACGCCGACAACAGCGCCGACATGCACGACCTGACGGCGGAGGATCGCATCCTCACCACCCTGCCGCTGTTCCACGTCGGCGGCCTCAACAACCAGACCACGCCGGCGCTGGCTGCCGGCGCCACGGTGGTGCTGCATCCGCGCTTCGAGGTCGAGGCCACCTTCGACGCCATCGCGCGAGAGCGCATCACCCTCACCGTGCTGGTGCCGGCCCAGCTCGACATGATGATGGCGCATCCGCGCTGGCCGAGCGCGGATTTCTCCAGCCTGCGCTCGATCACCACCGGCTCCACCATCGTCCAGGAGCGCCTGATCCGCGCCGTGCATGCGCGCGGCGTGCCGCTGATCCAGGTGTATGGCTCGACCGAGACCTGCCCCATCGCCGTCTACCTGAAGGCCGCCGACGCCGAGCGCAAGCTCGGCTCGACCGGCAAGGTGGCGGCGCGCTGCCGCATGCGCATCGTCGACGATCTCGACCGCGACGTGGCTGCGGGCGCCACCGGCGAGATCCTGATCCAGGGCCCGAACGTGATGAGCGGCTACTGGCGCAACCCGCAGGCCAGCGCCGAAGCGTTGCGCGGCGGCTGGTTCCACAGTGGCGACATGGGCCATCTCGATGCCGAGGGCTACCTGACGGTCGACGGCCGCAAGAAGGAGATGATCATCTCCGGCGGCGAAAACATCTATCCGGCAGAGATCGAGAACGTGCTGCTCGACTGCCCCGACATCGCCGAAGCCTCGGTGGTCGGCCGGGACGACCCGCGCTGGGGCGAGATCGTCGTTGCCGTGGTGGCGCCGAAGCCGGGCCGCCGCCTCGACACGGCGCAGGTGCTCGGCCTGTTCGAAGGCCGCATCGCCCGCTACAAGCATCCCAAGGAAGTCGTCTTCGTCGGCGAACTGCCGAAGACCGCCCTCGGAAAAATCCGCAAGGAAGACGTACGCCAACTGGTCAGGCCCGCACCGGCCGCCTGAACATGAACATGGAGCCCACATGGCACTAAAAATCGGAATCGACGTCGGCGGCACCTTCACCGACTTCGTCGTCACCCGCGACGGCGCCGAGCCGGCGATCTTCAAGTCGCTGTCCACCCCGGCCGACCCGTCGATCGCCGTCGTGAACGGCCTGACCGACATCGCCGCGGCGCAGAACCCGCCGCTGACGCTGGAAGCCTTCGCGCCGACCATCGACACCATCGTGCACGGCACGACCGTCACCACCAACGCTACGCTGACGCACACCGGCGCCAAATCCGCCCTGCTGACGACCGAAGGCGTGCGCGACGCGCTGGAAATGCGCCGCGGCATCCGCGAGGAGCAGTACAACAACCGCTACGCCAACGTCAAGCCGCTGGTGCCGCGCTATCTGCGCGCCGGCATCAGGGGCCGCCTCGACCGCGCCGGCCGCGAAGTGGCGCCGCTCGACCTCGACCAGGTGCGCCAGGCCATCGCCCTCTTCAAGCAGGAAAATGTTTCGGCGGTGTCGGTCTGCTTCATGAACTCCTTCGCCAACCCGGCCCATGAGCAGGCCGCGGCGGAGATCGTGAAAAAGGAGATGCCCGGCGCCTACCTCTCGGTGTCGACCGACCTGCTGCCCTCGATCCGCTTCTACGAGCGCATCAGCACCACGGCGCTGAACTCCTACGTCGGCCCGAAGCTCAACCACTATCTCGACCAGCTCGTCGGGCGCCTGAAAGTGATTGGCTTTAAAGGCCTCCTGCTGATCATGCAGTCGAATGGCGGCGTCATCTCGCCGCAGCTGGCGCGCGAGAAGGCGGCGCTGACCCTGCTCTCCGGCCCGGCCGGCGGACCCGGCGCCGGCCTCTTCTACGTGCGCCCGCACGGCCAGGACAAGTGCATCACCACCGACATGGGCGGCACCAGCTTCGAGGCCTCGGTGGCCGTCGGCAGCCCGATGATCAAGAACGACGGCGAGATCGCCCGCCACAAGATCGCCCTGCCGATGCTCGACATCCACACCATCGGCGCCGGCGGCGGCTCGATCGGCTGGCTCGACGAGGGGGGGCTCCTGCGCATGGGCCCGCAAAGCGCCGGCGCCGACCCGGGCCCGGCCTGCTACGGCAAGGGCGGCACCCTGCCCGCCACCACCGATGCCAACGTCGTGCTCGGCTACCTCGATCCCGACTTTTTCGCCGGCGGCAAAATGAAGCTCGATGTCGCCGCGGCGCGCAAGGCCATCGAGACGCACATCGCCAAGCCGATGGGACTCTCCGTCGAGGAAGCGGCCGCCGGCATGTACCGCGTCGCCTGCAACAACATGGCGCAGGGCGTGCGCGAGGTGACCATCAAGCGCGGCTTCGACCCGCGCGAGTTCCCCTTCATCCCGGCCGGCGGCGCCGGCCCGATCCACTCCTGCCTGATCTGCGAGGAGCTGGAGATCCCCTTCCAGATCGTGCCGCGCGAGTCCTCCGTGCTGTGCGCCTTCGGCATGCTGATGAGCGAGCTGAAGCATGACTTCGTGCGCACTTTCGTCGCCCGTCTCGAGGCCATCGACTGGCCGCGCCTGACGAAGATGATCGACGAGATGTCGCAGGAAGGCGCCCGCCAGCTCACCGAGGAGCGCATTCCCGAAAGCCGCCGCCGCAATGACATCAAGTTCGACTGCCGCTACATCAAGCAGTACCACGAGGTGTCCTTCCTCGTGCCGCGCGAACTGATCGACAAGCGCGACGTGGCCGCCATCGCCCGCGCCTTCCACGACGAGCACAACCGCCTCTACGGCTACTCGCTGGAGCAGGAGAACGCGCCGATCGAGATCATCAACGTGCGCGTGCAGGCCATCGGCTTCACCGACAAGCCGACCTACCGCGAGGAGGCCTGGGCCGGCGCCGACGCCGCGAAGGCGGTCAAGGGCCGCCGCAGCGTGTACATCCCGGAAACGAAAACCTTCCGCGAGGTGCCGGTCTACGACGGCCACAGGATGCGCCATGGCAACCGCATCGCGGGTCCGGCCATGATCGAGCAGGAGACCACCGCCATCTTCGTCAGCGATGCCTTCGACTGCGTGGTGGACGCCCTCGGCTCCTTCGCCCTCTTCCGCAAGGGCCGCGAGGACCTCGTCAAGTCGAGTTTGAGCAAGGAAAAGGTGACCGCATGAGCGCCAAAACGGAGCAAAGCGAAGTTTCAGTGCAGGCTAATGCCCGCGACAGCGGGCGTTACGCCGGAACTAAAATCGATCCGATCCTCCTGTCCGTGTACGCGCGGACCTTCAAGTCCATCACCGACGAGATGAGCATCTCGATGGAGCAGACCACCCGCTCGCCCATCCTCTGCGAGGCCAAGGACTACGTCACCGGCCTCTACGACGGCGACGGCAACATGCTCGAGCAGACCGAGAACCTGCCGATCCTCGCCTTCTCGCTCGCCCCGGTGTGCAAGTACATCAAGGACTACTTCGGCGACGACCTGCACCCCGGCGACGTCATCTTCCACAACGACGTCTTCAGCCTCGGCAACCAGAACAACGACGTCGCCGTCTACAAGCCGATCTTCCATTCCGGCAAGCTCGTCGCCTGGACCGCCGTCAAGGGGCACCAGGCCGACATCGGCGGCAACGTGCGCGGCGGCTACAACCCGAACGCCGTCGAGGTCTGGCAGGAAGCCCTGCGCATCCCGCCGGTCAAGGTGGTCGAGAAGGGGAAGCTGCGCAAGGACGTCTGGAACCTGATCTTCGCCAACATCCGCCTCGACATCGTGCAGCATGACATGAAGGCCGAGATGGGCGCCTGCACCGTCGGCGAGCGGCGCCTGCTGGAACTCCTCGACAAGTACGGCCTGGAGAGCTACGAGGCGCACAAGCAGGCGCTCTTCGAGGCCACGCGCAAGATGATGGAAGCCGAGATCGCCAAGATCCCCAACGGCAACTACAGCGGCGAAGGCTACATCTACTACGACGGCCGCCACGAGGGCAGCAAGTTCACCATCCGCGTCGACATCGAGGTCAAGGACAGGCACATCAAGTTCGACTATTCCCGTACCGACGCCCAGACCAACGGTTTCGTGAACGGCACCTTCACCTCGAGCGCCTCGGCCACCATCCTCACCCTGCTGCAGATGGTCAACCCGGACATCCCGCACAACGAGGGCATGGTGCAGCCGATCGAGATCGTCATCCCCGAGGGCACGGTGCTCAACGCCGCCTATCCGAAGGCCACCACTTTCGGCAACCACCTCTGCCCGCCCAACGCCGACGCCATCCAGCGCGCGCTCAGCGCCGTGATGCCCGACCGCGTCACCGCCGGCTGGAACAACCTGCTGTGCTCGCTCACCACCGGCACCGACCCGGAAAAGAACGAGCAGTACGTCGACATCGGCTTCATGGGCCTGAAGGGCGGCTCCGGCGCGATGCTGGGCATGGACGGCTATGACCACATCGGCATGATCGACGCCTCCGGCGGCGTGCTCGACCAGGACTACGAGATGTTCGAGCAGCAGACGCCGCACCGCCTGGTGAAGCACGAGCTGCTCGCCGACTCGGCCGGCGCCGGCGAATGGCGCGGCGGCCTCGGTGTCGAGACCATCTTCGAGATCGGCTCCGAGGACACCCAGCTCGTCACCTTCGGCGACGGCGACTTCGAGCCGGCCTTCGGCCTGTTCGGCGGCAAGGACGCCGGCCTCAACTTCATCCGCCTGCACTACCCGGACGGCAGCACGGTGGTGCCGAGGAACAAGGACCTCATCACCGGCGTGCCGAAGGGCACCGTCTACCACCAGGTCGCCAGCGGCGGCGGCGGCTACGGCAATCCGATGAAGCGCGACCGCAAGATATTGGCCGAAGAAGTACGCAACGGCGTGATCTCGAAGGAGGCCGCGATGCGCGACTACGGCATGACGGAACAGGAGTTGAAGTGAGAACAATCTCGCGTTCGGGGCTTCTGCGCGATCGGGCCGCCGGGGTATTCTGCTGCGCTCATGTCCCCCGAGTGCAGCCTGCGGCCGCCCTCTCCCCCTTTACTTCGCTCCGCAGAACACCCCACCGTCCCGATCCGGACACGCCTGCGCAGGTTTTCGGTTCCAAAGCGAAGGCGCATCCCGCCCGGGGTGTCGGGTGTCCGATTCCCGGAAGTAAAGGAGGAGGAACGGGCGAAGCCCGTTCCGGGGGACATGGAGGGAATCGGACACCCGGCAACCCGGGCACGCGACACCCTCAGGAATAGAGAAATGAACTTCGACCTGACCGACGAACAAAAACAGATCCGTGACACCTTCGCGCGCTTCTGCGATGAGCGCATCGCGCCGCAGGCGGCGGCGCTGGACGAGGCGCGCGCCTTCCCGCGCGCCCTCTTCCAGGAGCTGGCCAACCTCGGCTTCTTCGGCATGCGCTACCCGGAGGACGTCGGCGGCAGCGGGCTGGCCCTCACGGAGTTCGCCCTGGCCCTCGCAGAGATCGCACGCGGTTCGATGTCGCTCGCCGGCGCGGTGGCCATGCAGTCGCTGATGGGCACCAAGTTCCTGCACATGCTCGGCAACGCCGACATCCTCGAGCGCCTCTTCAAGCCGGCCCTGCGTGGCGAGAAGATCGGCGCCATCTGCATGACCGAGCCGAACGCCGGCTCCGACCTCGACTCCATCGCCACCACGGCGAAGAAGGTCGACGGCGGTTACGTCATCAATGGCCAGAAGACCTGGATCACCTCGGCGCCGCTGGCCGACTTCTTCACCGTCTTCGCCAAGGCCGGCGAAGAGAAGAAGCTGACCATCTTCCTCGTCGAGAAATCCTTCAAGGGACTCATCGTCGGCCGCGAGATCCACAAGATGGGCGTCTGGGCCCTGCCCACCTCGGAAGTCGCCTTCGACGAGTGCTTCGTGCCGGACAGCCACAGGCTCTCGCAGGCGGAAGGCGACGGCGAGGGCCACCTGCGCAAGACGCTGGCCGAGATCCGCATCATCACCGGCGCCATGGGCCTGGGCGTTGCCCAGGCCGCGCTCGACGAGGCGGTGCGCTACGCCGCCGAGCGCAAGCAGTTCGGCAAGCCGATCAACCGCTACCAGGCCATCCAGTTCAAGCTGGCCGAGATGGCCACCGACCTCGAAGCGGCGAAGCACCTGGTGTACTACGCCGCCTGGTTGCGCGACGCCGGCCGGCCGCACCACAAGGAAGCCGCCATGGCCAAGCTCAACGCCACCGAGGCCGCCGCGCGCATCTGCGACCAGGCCGCCCGCGTGCTCGCCTCCTACGGCTACGCCATGGAGTACCCGGTGCAGCGCTACCTGCGCGACGTGCGCTTCACGCTGATCGGCGGCGGCACCAGCGAGATCCTGAAACTCATCATTGCCAAGGAAGTGAGCTCATGACTGCTGCGCAAAAGTCAGTCTCCACGGCACGGCGCATCAAGGTGCTGCTGGCCAAGCCCGGCCTCGACGGCCACGACCAGGGCGCCAAGGTCGTCGTGCGCGCCCTCATGGACGCCGGCATGGAAGTCATCTACACCGGCTTGCGGCAGACGCCCGAGGCGGTCGCGCGCATGGCCCTCGACGAGGACGTCGACGTCATCGCGCTCTCAAGCCTGGCCGGCTCGCACCTCCCCTTCTGCACCAAGCTGAAGCCGCTGCTGGACGCCGGCCACCTGCAGGACAAGCTGTGGGTGATCGGCGGCAACCTGCCGGCGCAGGACCACGACGCCCTGCGCCAGCTTGGCTTCAAGGGCATCTTCCCGACCGGCAGCAAGCTCGACGCCATCGTCGATTACATCCGGGAACACGTCAAATGAATGACAGAGCCAAGGACGAGCTGAAACCGATCACCAACGAGTCGGGCATCGAGGTCAAGCCGCTGTACACGGCGGTAGACGTCGAGGCGAGCGGCGGCCTGTCGATGCTCGGCCAGCCGGGCGAATACCCCTTCACGCGCGGCATCCACCGGCTGATGTACCGCAAGCAGCCGTGGACCATGCGCCAGTACGCCGGCTTCGGCAATCCGGCCGACACCAACAAGCGCTTCAAGTACCTCATCGCCAACGGCCAGACCGGGCTGAACGTCGCATTCGACCTGCCGACGCAGATCGGCCTCGACTCCGACGACCCGCTCGCCGAAGGCGAGATCGGCCGCGTCGGCATGTCGGTCGACACCCTGCGCGACTTCGAGGTCGCCTTCGACGGCATCGACCTCAACAAGATCACCGTCTCGCTCACCATCAACGGCGCGGCGGCGATCCTCATCGCCATGTACCTGGCGATGGCGGAAAAGCGCGGCTACGACGTCAAGCAGCTGCGCGGCACGGCGCAGAACGACATCCTCAAGGAGTTCATCGGCCGCGGCACCTGGATCTTCCCGGTCGAGCCCTCGATCCGCCTGGTCGGCGACACCATCGAGTACTGCGCCGAGCACGCGCCGAAGTACAGCCCGGTCTCGGTCTGCGGCTACCACATCCGCGAATCCGGCGCCAACCCGGCGCAGGAGATGGCCTACGCCTTCTGCATCGCCAAGGCCTACGCCGACGACGTCATCAAGCGCGGCCTGGCTGTCGACGAATTCGCCGGACGCCTGTCCTACAACTTCAACATCTTCGGCAACCTCTTCGAGCAGGTGGCCAAGTTCCGCGCCGGCCGCGGCCTGTGGGCGAAGATCATGAAGGAGCAGTACGGCGCCGAGAAGCCCGGCTCGATGTGGCTGCGCATGATCGCCGCCGGCGGCGGCGGCGGGCTGACTTTCGAGCAGCCGGAGGTGAACATCGTGCGCGGCGCCTACTACGCGCTGATCTCGGCGCTGTCCGGCACGCAGACCATGGCGCTTTGTTCGTATGACGAGGCCTACACCATCCCCACCGAGTACTCGGCGCGCATCTCGCTGCGCACCATGCAGCTGCTGATCGAGGAGATGGGCCTGACCGAGACGGTCGACCCGCTGGGAGGCTCGTTCTACGTCGAGACCCTGACCAACCAGATGCGGCAGAAGATGGAGGAGATCATGGCCGAGGTCGACGCCCAGGGCGGCATCGTCAAGCTGGTCTCCGAGGGCGCCATCCAGTCCAAGGTCTCGGCCCAGGCCTACAAGATGCAGCGCGACATCGAGTCCGGCAGGTTCCGCAAGGTCGGCGTCAACTGCTACCGCAACGAGCAGGAAGAAGAGCATCCCGTCGAGTTCCACCCCTACAACGAAGAGGACACGCGGGTGCAGATCGCCGGGCTGAACAAGATCCGCGCCGAGCGCGACCAGGCCAAAGTGTCGCAGGCGCTGGCGCGACTCGCCGCCGATGCCGCCTCGGGCCGCAACGTCATGCCGTCCCTGGTCGAGGCCGTCAAGGCCTACGCCAGCGTCGGCGAGATGACCAACGAACTCGTCAAGATCTTCGGCCGCTACCAGGAACCCATACGCTTCTGACAAGGACACACCGCATGACCGCACTCGACAATTACGTGGCGCCCGCCAGCCTGGAACAGGCGGTGGAACAGCTGCAGGAACTCGGCGAGGTGACCATCCTCGCCGGCGGCACCGACCTGATGCCGCAGTCCAACGCCAGCCGCGTGAAGTTCAAGCGCACGCTGATGAACATCCGCCGCATCCCGGAGCTGCGCGGCATCAGCCGCGAAGGCGACGAGATCCGCATCGGCGCCCTCGCCACCATCACCGAGATCATGGCGCATCCGCTGGTGCGCGAGCACCTGCCGCTGCTCGTCGCCACCGGCGACCATTTCGCCAGCGGCCAGATCCGCAACGCCGCCACCCTCGGCGGCAACATCTGCAACGCCTCGCCCGCCGGCGACACCCTGGTGCCGCTGATGGTGCTCGGCGCCAGCGTCGAGCTCGCCTCGAAGCCCGACGACGCCCTGTTCCGCCGCAGCATGCCGCTGCCGGAGTTCTTCGTCGGCCCCGGCAAGACGCGGCTGGCCCCGGCCGAGCTGCTCACCGCGGTGCGCATCCCGATTCCGCCGAAGGGCTTCGTCGCGCGCTTCCACAAGTTCGGCACGCGTCCGGCGCTCGACATCTCGGCGATCTCCATCGGCGTCGCAGGCGTCCTCAAGGACGGCAAGCTCTCCCAGGTGCGCGTCGCCTTTGGCGCCGTGGCGCCGACGCCGGTCTGCGGCTGCGCCACCGAAGAAGCGCTTGAAGGCAGGAAGCTCGACGCCGCCACCATCGCTGCCGCCGCCCGGGCGGCGCAGGACGAAGTGCATCCCATCTCCGACGTGCGCGCCAGCGCCTGGTACCGCAAGGAGATGATCCACAACATGACCAAGAGGATCCTCGAAGATGTCGCAGCAAACCATTGACTTCACCCTCAACGGCGTGCCGACCCGCGTGTCGGTGCCGGTGCAGATGAGCGCCCTGGAGATGATCCGCAACGTCACCGGCCTGACCGGCACCAAGTACGGCTGCGGCGAGGGCGAGTGCGGCGCCTGCACCATCCTGCTCGACGGCGTCTCGCTGAATTCCTGCCTGCTGTTCGCCGTCGAGTGCGACGGCCGCCAGGTCACCACCGTCGAGGGCCTGGCCGCCGATCCGCTCGGCCTGCGCATCGAGAAGGCCTTCGTCGAGGCCGGCGCCGTGCAGTGCGGCTTCTGCACGCCGGGCATGGTGATCCAGGCGCGCCAGCTGCTCGAACAGAACCCGCACCCCACCCGCGAGCAGATCCAGCGTGGCATCGAGGGCAACCTGTGCCGCTGTACCGGCTACGTGAAAATCATCGATGCCATAGAGGCTGCGAGCAAGGAGTAACCTTAAATGCCCGAAACCATCCAACGAGACTCCCTCATCGGCAAGCGCATCACCAAGCTCGACGCGCCCGAGAAGGCCGGCGGCAAGACGCGCTACATCCAGGACCTCGACGTGCAGGGCCAGCTCTACGGCAAGATCCTGCGCTCGTCCCGGGTGCACGCGAAAATCAAGTCCATCGACACCGCGGCGGCGAAGGCGCTGCCCGGCGTGCATGCGGTGATCACCGCCGCCGACGTGCCCTGGCAGCGCCCGATCGGCGTCGCCAAGGACCACTTCCCGCTGAAGACCGACCGCGTGCGCAGCCTGCGCGACGAGATTGCCGCCGTGGCCGCCGAGTCCGAAGCCATCGCCGAGGCGGCGCTGAAGCTGATCAAGGTCGAGTACGAGGACCTGCCGGTCCTCGCCGACCCGAACGAATCGCTCAAGCCGGGCGCACCGCTGATCCACCCCGAGCCGCACGGCGCCAGCGCGAAACACGACCACCTCAAGCAGGCGCAGGGCATCGCCTACCTCGGCAAGCCCGACAACATCGCCATGACCTTCGACTACGCGCAGGGCGACGTGGCGGCGGGCGAGCGCGAGTCCGACGTGGTGTTCGAGGACACCTTCCACCTGCACTACGTCACGCACTGCTGCATGGGCGTGTCCGGCATCATCGCCGAGTTCGACTCCTCCGGGAACCTGCTGATGTACTCCAACACCCAGGTGCCCTTCCTGCACAAGCGCGAGTTCGCCGAGATCCTCAACATGGACCCGGCGCGCATCCGCATCATCCAGCCGCCGATCGGCGGCGGCTTCGGCTCCAAGCTCGACATCTATCCCTTCGAGCCGATCACGGTGTTCCTCGCCAAGGCCAGCGGACGTCCGGTGAAGCTGGTGTTCACGCGCGAGGAGGAGTTCCTCGCCTCGCCGACGCGACAGCCGGTGATCCTCACCCTGCGCTCGGGCTGCAAGAAGGACGGCACGCTGACCTTCCGCACCGTCCACACCCTGCACGACAACGGCGCGTACACCTCGTGGGGCGCGACGACGCCCTTCGTCATGATGCAGACCATCTCCTCGCTCTACCGCGTGCCGCACTGCCTCTACCACACCAAGGCGGTGTACACGAACAACCCCTACGCCGGCTCCTTCCGCGGCTACGGCAACCTGCAGGCCACCTTCGCCGTCGAGCAGCACATGGACATGATGGCCGAGGCAGTCGGCATGGACCCGCTCGCCTTCCGCCTGAAGAACGCCCAGGACGCAGGCGAAGTGACGCCGCAGGGCATGCACTTCAAGAGTTGCGGCCTGAAGGAATGCCTGACCACCGCCGCCGAGGCGAGCGGCTTCCTGGCAAAAACCAAAGCCAACGCCGCCGAGCGCGGCAAGCCGGGACGCTTCAAGCGCGGCATCGGCATCGCCTCCATGCTGCACGTCGGCGGCGGCGCCAAGATCTACCCGTCCGACGGCTGCGGCACCATCCTCAAGATGGACGACTTCGGCTCGGTGACCCTGATCACCGGCGCCTCCGAAATCGGCCAGGGCTCGGAGACGGTGCTGGCGCAGCTCGTCTGCGAGGAACTCGGGTTGCCGATGTCCGCCGTGCGCGTCATCAATAACGACACCGAGATCACGCCATGGGACGTCGGCGTGCACGCCTCGCGCACCACCTTCATCGCCGGCAATTCGGCGATCGGCGCAGCGAAGAAGGCGCGCAGCAAGATCCTCGCCGCGGCCGGCAAGATGGCCGACCTGAATCCGGACGAGCTCGATCTGCGCGGCAGCCACATCGTCGAAACGAAAAGCGGCAAGGTGGTGATGACCCTGGCCAAGCTGCTGCGACAGCTGCACTTCAGCGACAAGGCCGAGCTGGTGATGACCTCCTTCTACTACGAGCCGCCCTCCAAGCACCAGGACAAGCACTTCAAGGGCGACGTCTCCGCCGCCTATGCCTGGGCGACGCAGGTGGTCGAGGTCGAGGTGGACACCGACACCGGCATCGTGCGCCTGCTCAAGGTCACCGGCGCCCACGACGTCGGCCGCATCCTCAACCGCCTCGGCCTCGAGGGCCAGATCGAGGGCGGCATCGTCATGGGCCAGGGCTACGCGCTGACCGAGGAGCTGATGGTCGAGAACGGCGTGGTGAGGAACCCCGGCTTCCGCGACTACAAGCTGGTCACCGCGCCGGAAATCCCCGAGATGGATGTGCGCTTCATCGAGACCATGGACGGCGAAGGGCCGCAGGGCGCCAAGGGCGTCGGCGAGGCGCCGGCGATCTGCATCGCAGCGGCCACCGCCAACGCCATCGAGAACGCCACCGGCGTGCGCATCATGGCGCTGCCGTTCACCCCGGAAAAAGTTTACCGGGCGCTCCACGCCGCCAAGGAGAAGGCCGCCGCATGAAGCGCCGCACCGTCCTCTCGATGGAGCAGGCGCTGTCCCTGCCCTACGCCACGCTGCGCTTCGCCCAGCTCGGCTGGCGCGTCATCCGCATCGAGTCGACGCCGGCCGGCGACGGCCTGCCGGGCGACCCCAACCGCTACATCGGCGGCAAGGTGGTGGACGACGACCGGCGCACCTATTTCATCGCGCCCAACGTCGGCAAGGAAGCCATCGCCCTCAACCTCAAGGACCCGCAGGGCCAGGCGCTGCTGCGCAAGCTGCTCGTGGAACTCGACGTCGACGTCTTCTGCTGCAACACCGTGCCGCGCCGCTACCAGCAGCTCGGCATCGACTACGAGACGCTGTCCGCCGCCAAGCCGGACCTGATCTGGGCCGGCATCTCGGCCATGGGGCCGGAGTATCCCGACGCCCCCGGCTACGACCCGGTGATCCAGGCCATGGCCGGCTACATGGAACTGACCGGCCCGGCCGACGGCCCGCCGACGCTCTCCGGCGTGCCGCTGGTCGACCTCAAGGCCGGCGACGAGGTCTACGCCAACGTCATGCTGGCGCTGGCCGAGCGCGCCGAGACCGGCCGCGGCATGCGCATCGACGTCTCCATGCTGCAGGCGGCGGCCTCCTGGCTGATCACCACCCTGCCGCTGCTCGACTTCGACTGCCAGCCGAACGAGATCACCCGCTGCGGCAACGAGCACCGCAAGTTCATCCCGACCAACGTCTACCCGACGGCGGACGGCTTCATCTACATGGCGATCGGCAGCGACGTGCAGTGGAAGCGCCTGACCGATTTGCCGAAGTTCGCCGCGGTCGGCAACCCGGCGCGCGTCACCAATGAAGGCCGCCACCGGGAACGTGAGGCCATCCACCGCGACATGGCAGCGGCGACGCGACAGCACACCACGGCGGAGATCGCCGCGGATTTCCGCCAGGCAACCATTCCGCACGCGCCGATCCACGACATCCCGGCCGTGCGCAAGCTGGACGCCGTATCCAGCAGACTGACTTTGACGCGCATGCCCGGCGGCAAGCCGGTGCACATGCAGCCGATGGCGGTGAATCTTCCCGCCGTGTCCCAGGAACTGACTTTCCCGCCGAAATACGGCGAGCACACCGTGGCCGTGCTGAAGGAAGCCGGCTGTTCCGCCCTTGAAATCGACCGGCTCGTAAAAGACCGCGTCATCGCCTGACCATGACTACTGCCAATCCCCTCCTGCACACGCCCGTCCGCCCCCTGCCGAAGCATGTCGCCATCATCGGCGCCGGCACCATCGGCCCGGACATCGGCTACTACCTGAAGAGCGCCCTGCCGCAGCTCCGCCTGACCCTGGTCGACGTGAATCAAACCGCAATCGACAAGGCGCTGCAGCGCTGCCAGGACTATGCGAAGAAGGCTGTCGCCAAAGGCAAGATGAGCGAGCCGCAGGCTTCAGCCGTTGTCGCCAACATCGCCGGCACGACGGATTACGCCCAGCTCGCCGACTGCGACTGGGTCATCGAGGCGGCAACGGAAAACATGGCGCTGAAGCGGCGCATCTTCGCCCAGGTCGAGAGCGTCGTGCGGCCGGACGCCCTCATCACTTCCAACACCAGCTCGCTGCCGGCGGCGCGCATCTTTTCGGAACTGAAGCACCCGGGCCGCGCCACCGTCACCCACTTCTTCGCGCCGGCCTGGCGCAACCCGGCGGTGGAAGTCATCGCCTGGGAGAAGACCGACCCGGCGGTGGTCGACTGGTTGCGCTGGCTGTTCTGCCTCACTGGCAAGGTGCCGCTGGTCACGGCGGACGCCGTCTGCTTCATGCTCGACCGCATCTTCGACAACTGGTGCAACGAGGCGGCGCTGCTGCTCGATCGCGCCACTGCCGCCGAGATCGACAGCGTCGCCGCCGAGTTCGTGCACGCCGGCCCCTTCTTCGTGCTCAACCTCGCGCGCGGCAACCCGATCATCACCGAGACCAACACCCTGCAGGCGGAGGAGGAAGGCGCGCACTACACCCCCGCCCCGGTCTTCCGCTCGGTGGACACCTGGCTCACCGTGCCGCCCGGCAAGCGCGTCGACGTCGCGCCGGAGACGGCCGCGGCGATCCGCGACCGCCTGCTCGGCATCCTCTTCTCGCAGTCGGTGGACATCCTCGACCGTTCAATAGGAGAGCCGGCCGACCTCGACCTCGGCTGCCGCACCGCGCTCGGCTTCAGGAAGGGCCCGCTGGAACTGATGCGCGATCTCGGTGACGCAGAGACCCGCCGCATTCTTGATCGCCTCAAGGCCGAGCGCCCCGGCATGCCGATGCCGAAGCAGCCGCTGGCCGCCTACCAGGACTTCTGGCGCCATGTCCTCGTCGATGACACGGATGGTGTCAAGGTCATCACCCTGCGTCGCCCCGAGGCGATGAACGCCCTGCACGACGAGCTGACCGACGAGGTGCTTTCAGTAATACGCAAGTTCGAGGCCGACCCGGCCGTGAAGGGCTTCGTCCTCGCCGGCTACGGCGCGCGCGCCTTCTGCGCCGGCGCCGACATCGGCCGCTTCCCCTCCATGCTCGGCGACGCCGCCGCGGCGACCCGGTACGCGCGCGACTGCTCGCGCCTGCTGGTACACCTCGATGCCATGAAGAAGCCGGTGGTCGCCGCGCTGAACGGCATGGCACTGGGCGGCGGGCTGGAGCTGGCGATGCGCTGCCACGGCATCGTCGCGTTGAAGGACGCCTGGATGCAGCTGCCGGAGATCACCCTCGGCATCGTGCCGGGCATCGGCGCCATGGTCGTACCCTACCGCCGCTGGCCGCAGGCCGCCGCGACCTTTCACGGCATGCTGCGCCGCGCCGATAAGCTCAAGGCCGCAGAGGCCCGCAAACTGGGCGTGGTGGACGCCCTCGCCGACGATCTGCCCGGCCTGATCGTCACTGCCCTGGCACGCGTGCAGGCACTGGCGGGCAAACCATCGCCGATCGCCCAGGGCGCGGTGCCGCTGGCGCCGCTGGAGCCGATCACCCCGGCCTCTGCCAGCGGACAGCCGCTGTCGCAGGAGATCATGGGCATTCTGGAAAGCGCCGTGCGCGACGCCGCGGCGGCCACTACGCTCGACGCCGCTCTGGAGATCGGCTACCGTGCCTTCGGCGCATCGGCGTGCACCGCCGCTGCAAGAGAAGGCATCGGCGCCTTCCAGGAAGGCAGAAAACCGGATTTTAGCCGCACATCCTGAGCCCACATGCTTGACAGGGATTTAATCTGTTACACAATGCAGTCTGCGGAAAATGAATTACGTAACATTTAAATAAATCATCCGCTCAAACCAAAGGAGGATCGACATGAAGAAGCTCGCATCGCTCGCCGCCGCTCTGCTCGCCGGCGCCATCGCCTGGACCCCGTCCCAGGCGCAGACCACCCTGACCATCTCCTCCTGGCTGCCGCCCAGCCACATCATCACCAAGGACATGCTCATGGGCTGGGCCAAGGAGGTCGAGACAGCCACACAGGGCCGCGTCAAGTCACGCCTGCTGCCGAAGGCCGTCGCCAGCCCGCCCGGCACCTTCGACGCCATCCGCGACGGCCTGGCCGACGTGTCGATCTCGGTGCACGGCTACACGCCGGGCCGCTTCCCGATGACCAAGATGGCCGAGTTCCCCTTCATCGGCGACTCGGCGGAAGCCATCTCGGTGGCCTACTACCGCACCTACATGAAGCACATGGTCAAGCTCGACGAGCACAAGGGCGTCGTCCTGCTTGGCCTGATGACCCACGGCCCCGGCCAGATCTACATGACCAAGCAGCCGGTTGCCAAGCTGGCCGACCTCGCCAACCAGAAGATCCGCGTCGGCGGCGGCGTGGTGGTGGATATCACCAAGGCGATCGGCGGCGTGCCGCTGCTGAAGCCGGCTTCAGAGACTTTCGAGATCCTCAAGAGCGGCATCGCCGACGGCATCTTCTTCCCGAAGGACTCCGTGCCGGCCTTCAAGCTGGTGCCCCTGATCAATCACATGACGGTGATCCCAGGCGGCCTCTACAACGTCAGCTTCGGCCTGTGGATGAACGAAGCCAAGTTCAAGAGCCTGCCCAAGGCCGACCAGGACGCCATCATGAAGGTTTCCGGCGAGCACTATGCCCGCATGGCCGGCAAGGTCTGGGATCGCGAGGACGACGCCGGCCTGAAGGCGATGCAAGCCGACAAGGTCATCGTCCGCACCGCCAGCCCTGAGCTCGTGGCCGAGATCAAGGCCAAGACCGAGGGCCTGGAGAAAGCCTGGTACAACGAGGCCAAGGCCAAGGGCATCGACGGCGCAGCGGTGATGGCCGAGTTCCGTGCCGAGATCCAGAAGCTGAGCAAGAAGTAAGCGTGTCCGGTCTGTCGACGAATCCCGGCGGCCCGATCCTGGGCCGCTGGGAAAGACCCTTCGAACTGCTGCTGGGCGGCGCCACCGCCCTCATCCTGGCGGCCATCATGCTGCTCACCTGCGTGGATGTCGCCGGACGTTATGTGCTGAACATGCCGGTGCCGGGCGCCCTGGAAGTCTCCGAACTGATGATGGGGGCGCTGATTTTCACGTCTTTGCCACTGGTCACCCTGCGCCAGCAGCAGGTGACGATCGATCTCTTGGAGCCATTCATCCCCAAAGTGATCAAGCCGGCCCTGCATGTAATCATCCAGCTGACGGGCGGCCTCTGCCTTGCCGTGATCTCCTGGCGCCTGTGGGTCAAGGGTGGCCAGATGCTGCAGCAGGGAGACACCACGGCCGTGCTGCAGGTCAGCGTCTGGCCGCTGGTGTATTTCATGAGCCTGCTGGCGGCCGTCACTTCAGTCATTCTCTTAATCATGATCCGGCACAAGGAAAGCTCGGGCGGCGCCGGAGAGGTCTAGAACACCATGCAAATAGCGCTGATCGCCTTTGCCGTCATGCTGGGCCTGACGTTCCTGCGTCTGCCCATCGCCTTTTCCATGGCCCTGGTCGGCTTTCTCGGCTTCGCCCATATTGTCAACATCCACGCCGCCTTCTCCATGGTCGGTTCGGTGGCCTTCGAGACGGGCATGTCCTACACGCTCTCGATCGTCCCGCTGTTCATCCTGATGGGCAACCTGGTGACGCGCGCCGGCCTGTCGCATGAACTTTACAGGGCCTCGTACGCCTTCCTCGGCCACCGCCGCGGCGGGCTGGCCATGGCCACCATCCTCGCCTGCGGCGGTTTCGGCGCCATTTGCGGATCGAGCCTGGCCACGGCCGCCACCATGGCCAAGGTGGCCATGCCCTCGATGCGCAAGTACGGCTACTCCGATGCGCTGGCCGCCGGCTCGATCGCCGCCGGCGGCACCCTCGGCATCCTCATCCCACCCAGCGTCGTGATGGTGATCTACGGCATCATCGCCGAGCAGAACATCGGCAAGCTGTTCATCGCCGGCATCCTGCCCGGCCTGGTGGCCATCGCCTGCTACCTTTTAGCAGTATCGGTCGCCGTGCGGCTGGATCCCAAGGCCGGCCCGCCCGGTGAGCGCATGCCGTGGGGCGAGCGCCTGGTCGCCCTCGGCGACGTCTGGGGTGTGCTGATCCTCTTCCTCGTCGTCATCGGCGGCATCTACGGCGGCATCTTCACGCCGACCGAGGCGGCCGGCATCGGCGCCGGCGGCGGACTGGTATTCCTGCTGGCACGCCAGGGTTTCGACTGGCGCATGCTGCGCACCATCCTCGTCGAGAGCGCCGTCACCACCGGCATGATATTCACCATCCTGATCGGCGCGCTGATCTTCGCCAACTTCATCAACATGACCGGCATGCCGACAGAACTGACAGCCTACGCCGAGCAGTTCCGCGAGACGCCGCTGCTGGTCATCCTCGCCATCCTCGTCATCTACGTCGCACTCGGCTGCGTGCTGGAGAGCATGTCGATGATCCTGCTCACGGTGCCGATGTTCTACCCGCTCGTCGCCCACCTCGGCTACGACCTGGTCTGGTTCGGCATCATCGTCGTGGTAGTGACCGAGATCAGCATGATCACGCCGCCGGTGGGCCTCAACGTCTTCGTGCTGCGCAGCGTGCTGCCCGACGTGCCGACCCAGACCGTGTTCCGCGGCGTGATGCCCTTCATCGTCGCCGACATCGTGCGCCTCGGCATCCTGGTCGCCTTTCCGGCGATTACGCTCTACCTGACGCAGTTCGTGAAGTAAAACGCCCCGCCGCCTGCGCTTGCAGGCTGGCGGCCTTGCACTAGAATGGAATGTATACTGTACGCAGAAGGGGCGCCCCATGACGCTGGCAGCTGTCACGCTCGAAGATAAATACAAGCTTGATCACGGGCGGGTGTTCCTCACCGGCGTACAGGCGCTCGCCCGCCTGCCGATGCTGCAGCACGCACGCGACCGCGCCGCCGGGCTGAACACCGCCGGCTACGTCTCCGGCTACCGCGGCTCGCCGCTCGGCGGCCTCGACACGGCGCTGCACGACGCGCAGCGCTTCCTCGCCGAGCACAACATCAAGTTCCAGCCGGGGGTGAACGAGGACCTCGCCGCCACCGCCATCTGGGGCACGCAACAGCTGCACCTGTTTCCCGACCCGCAGGTCGACGGCATCTTCGCCATGTGGTACGGCAAGGGCCCGGGCGTCGACCGCTGCGGCGACGTCTTCAAGCACGCCAACTACGCCGGCACGGCGAAGCACGGCGGCGTGCTGCTGATCGCCGGCGACGACCATTCGGCGCGCTCCTCCGCCGTGGCGCACCAGAGTGAGCACATGTTCTCCGCCTGCGGCATCCCGGTGCTGGCGCCGGCCGGCATCCAGGACTACCTCGACCTCGGCCTGCACGGCTGGGCCATGTCGCGCTACTCCGGCTGCTGGGTGGCGCTGAAGACCACTTCCGATACCGTCGAGAGCAGCGCCTCGGTCGAGATCGACCCGAACCGCGTCGTCGTCCGCCTGCCCGAGGACTTCGCCCTGCCGCCCGGCGGCGTCTCGATCCGCTGGCCCGATCCGCAGCTGGCGCAGGAACACCGCATGCAGGAGTCGAAGGTGTATGCGGCCCTCGCCTACGCCCGCGCCAACCGCCTCAACACCCTGGTCTTCGACAGCCCGCGGCCGCGCCTCGGCATCATCGCCTGCGGCAAGGCCTATCTCGACGTGCGCCAGGCGCTCGACGACCTCGGCATCGACGCCGCGCTCGCCGCCGAGCTCGGCCTGCGCCTGTACAAGGTCGGCATGCCCTGGCCGCTGGAAGCCGATGGCGTGCGCCAGTTCGCCGAGGGCCTGGAGGAAATCCTCGTCGTCGAGGAGAAGCGCCAGATCATCGAGTACCAGCTGAAGGAAATGCTCTACAACTGGACAGATGTAAACGGCAGGGACGTGCGCCCGCGCATCGTCGGCAAGTTCGACGAGACCGGCGAGTGGCCGGCGCCGCACCACGCCTGGCTGCTGCCGCCGACGGCCGAGCTGACGCCGTCCATCGTCGCCCGCGCCATCGCCGCGCGCATCGCGCGTTTCCACACCTCGGAAAAAATCCGCGAGCGGCTGGCCTTCCTTGAAGCCAAGGACCAGGCCCTGGCCGGATCGAAACTGGCGATGATGCGCACGCCCTATTTCTGCCCGGGCTGCCCGCACAACCTGTCAACGCGCGTGCCGGAGGGCTCCTGCGCGCTCGGCGGCGTCGGCTGCCACCTGATGGCGGTGTGGATGGGCCGCAACACCGTCACCATCAGCCAGATGGGCGGCGAAGGCGCCACCTGGTTCGGCATGGCCGGGCACTCCGGCACGAAGCACGTCTTCGCCAACATGGGCGACGGCACCTATTACCACTCCGGCCTGCTCGCGATTCGCGCCGCCGTCGCCGCCGGGGTGAACATCACCTACAAGCTGCTCTACAACGACGCCGTGGCAATGACCGGCGGCCAGCCGGTCGACGGCCCGCTGACCGTGCCGCAGATTACGCGCCAGATCGCCGCCGAAGGGGTGCGGCGCATCGTCGTGCTGGCCGACGATCCCGCCAAGTACGGCAGCAGCCCCGGCTTCGCCGAAGGGGCGGAAATCCGCCACCGCGACGAACTGGAACGCACCCAGGGCGAACTGCGTGACACGCCGGGCGTCACCGTGCTGGTGTACGACCAGACCTGCGCCGCCGAAAAACGCCGCCGGCGCAAGCGCGGCAAGTTCCCCGACCCGGCCGTGCGCGTCTTCATCAACGAGCAGGTGTGCGA
>UBJH01000034.1_pt1 | contig 38201 bp, 40 predicted proteins | sample 2193721 | NCBI WGS metagenome assembly UBJH01 (sample SAMEA4703186, study PRJEB27089) | metagenome | reverse complement strand
TTATATACGGAAAAGGACATATTATGAACTTCCCGCGTGTGAAAACACAAAGGAATGTTGTGTTTAAAGAATACAACAAATATTTATTTACGTTTAAATTCGTGGTTAATATTTGGCGTCGGCTCTGATTTACGGACAAGCCTTAAAGTGATGAGCTGCTTTCCAACCATGATACATTAAATGGAGACAAGAACGGCACGTTTTCGTCTGACATTGGCGTGACAGTTCGATTAATTCCAATCAATAGATGGGAATTAACAAGGAACTATTGTACCTTAATATATAATAGTTCCTCCAACAATTCCGATAGTTTAAGAAACTTTCAAACAAGTGTGTAATAACAAGTAACTCTGGTTGATCCTGCCAGAGGCTACTGCTATCGGGGTCCGACTAAGCCATGCGAGTTGAGAGGGGTAAGCCCTCGGCATATTGCTCAGTAACACGCGGATAACCTGCCCTTGGGTTCGGGATAACCCCGGGAAACTGGGACTAATACCGGATAGATCAAAGAAACTGGAATGTTCTCTGGTCAAAAACTCTGGTGCCCAAGGATGGGTCTGCGGCCTATCAGGTAGTAGTGGGTGTAACGTACCTACTAGCCTACGACGGGTAAGGGTTGTGAGAGCAAGAGCCCTGAGATGGATTCTGAGACATGAATCCAGGCCCTACGGGGTGCAGCAGGCGCGAAAACTTTACAATGCGGGACACCGCGATAAGGGGACCCCGAGTGCCAGCACCTAGTGCTGGCTGTCCAGCTGTTCAAATAACAGTTGTTAGCAAGGGCCGGGCAAGACCGGTGCCAGCCGCCGCGGTAACACCGGCGGCCCGAGTGGTAGCCGTTATTATTGGGTTTAAAGGGTCCGTAGCCGGCCTATTAAGTCTCTTGGGAAATCTGGCGACTTAATCGTCAGGCGTCCAAGAGATACTGGTAGGCTTGGGACCGGGAGAGGTGGGAGGTACTCCAGGGGTAGGGGTGAAATCTCGTAATCCTTGGGGGACCACCGATGGCGAAGGCATCCCACCAGAACGGGTCCGACGGTGAGGGACGAAAGCTGGGGGCACGAACCGGATTAGATACCCGGGTAGTCCCAGCCGTAAACGATGCTCGCTAGGTGTCAGGTGCGGTGCGACCGCATCTGGTGCCGCAGTGAAAACTTGAAGCGAGTCACCTGGGAAGTACGGTCGCAAGGCTGAAACTTAAAGGAATTGGCGGGGGAGCACTACAACGGGTGGAGCCTGCGGTTCAATTGGATTCAACGCCGGAAAGCTTACCGGGTCAGACAGCAATATGAAGGTCAAGCTAAAGACTTTACCGAATTCGCTGAGAGGAGGTGCATGGCCGTCGTCAGTTCGTATCGTGAGACATCCTGTTAAGTCAGGCAACGAGCAAGACCCGTGCCCACAGTTGCCAGCATACCCTCCGGGGTGATGGGCACACTGTGGGGACCGCCGCTGCTAAAGCGGAGGAAGGTGCGGGCTACGGTAGGTCAGTATGCCCCGAATCATCCGGGCTACACGCGGGCTACAATGGTTGGGACAATGGGCACCTACACCGAGAGGTGATGGTAATCTCCTAAACCCAGCCTTAGTTCGGATTGAGGGCTGCAACTCGCCCTCATGAAGCCGGAATCCGTAGTAATCGCGTATCAATATCACGCGGTGAATACGTCCCTGCTCCTTGCACACACCGCCCGTCAAACCATGCGAGTGAGGTCTGAATGAGGGCACGCTTTTTGGCGTGTTCGAATTTGGGCTTCGCGAGTGGGGTTAAGTCGTAACAAGGTAGCCGTAGGGGAATCTGCGGCTGGATCACCTCCTAAAGCAGCACACAATCGTGTGCTATAAAAAAAGTCTATTGATTGGGAATCGAAAAACTGTCACGTCAATATCCCGGGCTTTAAAGTCCGGGGAATGAGAAACAGATTCGTGGGCCATACGAGACCACGAGAAAGGGCTCGTAGATCAGCTGGAAGATCGCCGCCTTTGCAAGGCGGAGGCCCTGGGTTCAAATCCCAGCGGGTCCATGCATAATCCGGATTAACATCCGGGTAATCGCAAATATACCAATGCACTCATCGGTGTAATGCCGTTGCGGAAGGGTAGATGAGCTGATTTTAGACCAAAATCATGCTCAATGAAACCGTGTATAAGCGCAACCCGGACGCTAACTGAATGTAGTGAAGCGTGTTCTGGCAAATATACCATCCGGTGAATGGCTCGGCTCAAGCGCTGAAGAAGGACGTACCAAGTTGCGAAAAGCCTCGGCGAACCGCAAGGAGGTTTTGAACCGAGGATCTCCTAATGAGACCTCTTAGCGCGCAAGTGCTGATCCGTAAGGATCGGGAACGCCCCGGATTGAAACATCTTAGTAGGGGCAGGAAAAGAAATCAATAGAGATGCCGTCAGTAACGGCGAGTGAAAACGGCAGAGTTTAAACCGAATCCCTTCCGTAAGGACAGGGAGATGTAGTGTCATAAGGCAAGCTGTATACAGTGCAAACCAGTGAAGTCGAACTTGTCTGGAACGTCAGACCAAAGAGTGTGATAGTCACGTAAACGTAAACTGGTGGACTGTTGTTTGTTCTTGAGTACCGTGGGTCGGAAATCTCGCGGGAATTTGGGAGTCATCAATTTCCAAAACTAAATACGTCTTGAGACCGATAGCGTAGTAGTAGAGTGATCGAAAACTGAAAAGTACCCCAAAAAGGGAGGTGCAAAGCGCCTGAAATCGGATGGTGATGGAGCGATACAGCGTGAAAGGATCTGTATAGCGAAGGAATATGTCGCGAGGCATTAGTACGGGCTATACTGCCAGCGTTGTATATTACGTTTTGAAGAACGGGCCAGGGAGTGTACCCAAGTGGCGAGACTAATTGAAAGAGCAGTCGAAGCGAAAGCAATATGCGCGCAACACGTTGAGGCGCAGCGTATACAAGTGCGTGGAGTCACTGGAGTACGACCCGAATCCTAGCGATCTAGGCGGAGGCAGGTTGAAGCGTCTCGAAAGGGGCGTTGAGGACCGCAAGCGTTTTTGATTTGCAAATCATTCGCGTGATCCCCGTCTAGGAGTGAAAGGCTAATCGAGCTGGGTGATAGCTGGTTCCTTCCGAAACATGTCGCAGCATGACCTTGCTGGAGATCGTCGGCGAAGTAGAGCACTGATTGGGGAATCCTGGAGGGAAACCTCTAGCTCTCCTGTCAAACTCCAAAATCGCCGTCATCGTAGAAAGCGGGAGTCCGCACTGGTGGGTAAGCTAACAGTGCGTGAGGGAGACAACCCAGACCGTGGTTAAGGTCCCAGAGTGTCGGCTAAGTGTAAACACAAAAAGGGTGTCCCAAGCCCAAAACAACTGGAAGGTGAGCTCAGAAGCAGCTATCCTTTAAAGAGTGCGTAACAGCTCACCAGTCGAGGTTTGGGGCCCCGAAAATGGACGGGGCTCAAGCCGACCACCGATACCACGGGACACCGAAAGGTGATTCTGTAGGAAGGCGTCTCGTTTGGATAGAAGCAGGGCTGTGAAGTCCTGTGGACCATACGGGAACGAAAATCCTGGCAATAGTAGCACCAAAGTTCAGTGAGAATCTGAACCGCCGTAGGGGCCAGGGTTCCTCGGCAATGATTGTCAGCCGAGGGTTAGTCGATCCTAAGTCGTACCGTAATTCGAATACGACGAAAGGGAAACAGGTTAATATTCCTGTACCATTCAGTCATACCGCGCAAGCGGCCTGACGCCTCAGGGTAGATCGAGCAGTGTAACCACGCTGTCCAAGCACCGAAATCTGTGGAGTACCGTAATGGTGAGAAGCGGATGAATGTGTGACGGTGTAAATCGATTGATTCCAGGGGACCGTGAAAATGGGACTGAATGTCCGTACCAAGAACCGACACTGGTGCCCCTAGTTGAGAAGACTAAGGCGTGTCGGCATAAACTGGCTAAGGGAATTCGGCAAATTAGCTCCGTAACTTCGGGATAAGGAGTGCCTGCCTTGAAGAAGGCAGGTCGCAGAGACCAGGGAGCACTAACTGTCTAATAACAACATAGCTGACTGCTAATCCGAAAGGACAAGTACAGTCAGTGAATCCTGCCCAGTGCAGGTACCTGAAAACCCGGTACAACGGGACGAAGGGCCTGTCAACGGCGGGGGTAACTATAACCCTCTTAAGGTAGCGTAGTACCTTGTCGCTTAATTGGCGACTTGCATGAATGGATCAATGAGTGCTCTACTGTCCCTAGTCAGAACCCGGTGAACTTTACATTCTAGTGCAGAGTCTAGAGACCCCTAAGGGGAAGTGAAGACCCCGTTGAGCTTTACTGCAGCCTGTGGCTGGGTTGTGGTTTTGGATGCGCAGTGTAGGTAGGAGGCGTCGAAACCTTCGCTTCGGCGAAGGCGGAGCCGATAATGAGACACTACCCTTCTGAGACTACGACCCTCACTCGGAGACGAGGACACCTATAGGTGGGCAGTTTGGGTGGGGCGCCACGCCCTTGAAAAGATATCAAGGGCGCCCAAAGGTTGACTCATGTGGGTCGGAAACCCACAGTGGAGTGCAAGAGCATAAGTCAGCCTGACTGGATTTCGCATAACAAGAAATCCTGAGACGAAAGTCGGGTCTAGCGAACCACTAAGCCCTCTTGATGAGGGCTATTGACTACAGAAAAGCTACCACAGGGATAACAGAGTCGTCGCCGGCAAGAGTACATATCGACCCGGCGGCTTGCTACCTCGATGTCGGTTCTTTCCATCCTGGCCGTGCAGCAGCGGCCAAGGGTGAGGTTGTTCGCCTATTAAAGGAGATCGTGAGCTGGGTTTAGACCGTCGTGAGACAGGTCGGTTACTATCTATTAGGGGTGTTTTGAGGTCTGAGGGTAAGTTGCATTTAGTACGAGAGGAACTGTGCAACGGTGCCACTGGTGGACCTGTTGTCTGGTAAGGCATCGCAGGGCAGCTACGCACTAAAGGATAAAAGCTGAAAGCATCTAAGCTTGAAACCTCACCTAAAAAGAGACCTCTTAAGGACTCTCGTAAAAGACGAGTTTGATAGAGTCGGGGTGTAAGCACCAAGGTGACGAGGTGTTCAGCCCGTCGACTACTAACGTCCAAGCTAGATTTTGTTTCACTACATTCGGGCGATATCCGGTGTTGCGCAATATACATGGTCAAAAAATCCATCCCAAAGGATGGATATTACCGTCATAAGCGAGTATAGCGGCCAAAGAGGCGGGGAAACACCTGTACCCATTCCGAACACAGAAGTTAAGCCTGTCAACGTTTTACATTGTACTAAGATGTGCGAACTCTCGGGAACTGTAGAAAGTCGCTATGCTCACTTATTTCAACTGATTTTTTTAAATGTTAATTTAAAATAATATATTTTGTTAATTCAGTTATCAGATCACCATAAAATATTGACACATAGAAACCCAGTGTTATTGGTATCATGAATGGCAAACCCGGTGTGACCCATATATCCAGGATCAAACCCTTATCGGACATTTTCTTGAGTTCATTCATAACCTTATCATCAATTTCTGAGCCGCCTCGTTTAAAATAAAAATTGATTTTATCATTTATAATTTCAAATCCCTCTATCATTTTGATGTGCTGTTTATTTGAAAGTTCACAAATCCGGGTTTTATAACCTATGAAAGCATATAATGGTTTATCGATATGCATACCCATTTTTGAAACATTATATATGGCCAGGCTTAACGGAACAATGATCGTGAGAAGCACTGCATTCTCAAATATCCCGAAGGCAAATAAATTACTGAATAACGGTAAAGGTTCATTAAGAGGGAAATCATATCCAAATAAACTGAAATCCGGATATGAGGGAAAGAATAAAGATAGAACGATAAGTGATTTTGCGTCAGCTCCTCCAAATACACCGATTTGGAATAAAAGATACACAAAAATAAAAATCAAAACGGTTGAAATAAGTAATCGAAATAGATAATCAATTCCGTAAACCCAGATATCATAAATGAAGAAAAGAGATCCACCTGCAAGCATTATCAGCCATAATTTATTTGTAACACGGCGAGTTTTGATATCTGAATAACATGAATAGAGTAAAAAAGGCGTACAGAACAATATCTTCAATATATCTAGCATATTCTTTTCATTGTTTTTTATACTTATAAAATCATGCGAATCCGAAGGCAAACTATTTAGACGAAAATACCAATATACACCCACTCAATGCCGTCGTGGCTTAGCTCGGTAAAGCGGCTGATTCGTAATCAGCAGATCAAGGGTTCAAATCCCCTCGACGGCTTCCTTAATTGCCTTTTTTGCTTGGGCTGGTTTTCTGTTTGGTCCAGGGTTTGCAAGTGTCATTCCTGCCCGAAAAATGGAACCATCAGGAGATGGATACAAAAAGTATTATCTGAAAGAAAATCATATCATTCTTGAGGCTTTATCTGTTATGGTGTTCTTTAATGAAAAAATAGAGACCGTGAGCAGAGGTGATTTAGATGCGCTAATAGAAGAGCGCATACGTTATACTGTCAAGTACGCCAGCGAATATTCTCCTTTCTATAAAATGTGGTTCAAGGAGCAAGGAATAAATCCCTCAGATATTCGCACACACGAAGATCTAAGGGAATTGCCAATAATATCAGGAAAGACAATAAGAGAAAACCAGCCGCCACAAAGTACAGATTTTCAATTCAGAAGTATAGATTGGGGAAAGGTTTTCACTCTTCATGAGACATCTGGAACCAGCGGGACTCCAAAAGCGTTCTTTCTCATATGGGAAGATTGGGAAGATATGCTGAAAAATATGCGAGAAGCTTTTTCTCACAGGGTTTTGGCCCAGGCGATAGGGTCGTTGTTTGTGCATCATACGGTATGAACGTTGGCGCCAATACAATGACACTTGCTGCGCAGCAAGTGGGAATGACGATCATCCCTATGGGAAAGTGCACATTTCCATCCAGAATTATGAATAATTATAAGCCCACCGGGATAGTGGGTAGCGTTTTCAAACTTCTGGGTCTTGCCAGGCAACTGGAAAATGAAAAATATCCTTTCACAGGAATCAAGTATCAAGCACCTTGTTGTGGGGGGCGAGAGTTTTGCTGATGATGATGTGGAGCCCGCATAAAGGGCAGACCAAAGCGCCTGGTGGATAGAAGATAGTGCTATTTATCATCAAAATTATAGGATAATACATGCCAACCAGAAATTTATCTGAGTCGATCAAACTAATCTTTAGTATTGCAATCTGTCTTTTTGCTGGTGTTATTGGTTCGTTTTTCACGACCCCGGCTATTCCGACATGGTATGCAACGCTCAATAAACCTTCTTTTGCTCCTCCCAACTGGTTATTCTTTCCAGTATGGACCACTCTTTTTGTGATGATGGGTATTTCCCTCTATCTGGTATGGCGAAAAGGTCTGGAAGATCATCAGGTCCAAAATGCTCTCATCATCTTTGCGGTACAGTTGATCCTGAATGTGCTGTGGTCGGTAGCTTTCTTCGGGCTGCGGTCCCCTCTTGCAGGCCTGATAGAAATTTCCATCATGTGGATCTCAATAGCATTTACTATAATGCTTTTCATGAAGGTATCAAAAACAGCTGGTATTTTGCTCATCCCATACATAATATGGGTGAGTTTTGCAGCTTCCCTTAATTTCTGTATATGGAGACTCAATGGTTGAGCCCCAAGGAACCTAATCAAGTGTTCATTCCCATATTCTGGTATCAGCAGATGATTACAGGGGGAAGAAAAAGAAATGATGATCTAATATGTCAAACAGCAATGAAAATAAATTTAAGATAATACTCCATGTTGACATGGATTATTTCTTTGCTCAATGTGAGGAGAGAGAAAATCCGGAAATAAAAGGAAAGCCCGTTGTTATTTGCGTATATTCTGGCCGCGGAGACTCTGGCGCTGTGAGCACGAGCAATTATGAAGCCAGAAAATTAGGCGTGAAAGCGGGAATACCGATCAGCCTTGCAAAAAAATTGGCTCCACATGCAATATTTTTACCCGTAAATATGGAACTTTACCACAGTATATCTGATGATGTGATGGAGATATTGAAAGAATATTCTGAAAAAATTGAGCAGGAAAGTATAGATGAAGCATTTTGTGACCTGACAGAAAAAATCAATTATTTTGAGGGGGCAAAAAAGCTTGCCATACAATTAAAAGATGAAATAAAACAGAAAGTCGGGTTAACATGTTCTGTCGGGATCGGGCCAAATAAACTTGTTGCTAAGATTGCATCTGATCACAACAAACCCGATGGCCTGACTGTTGTGAGGCCAGAAGAGGTCTTACAGTTCCTGGGGCCTCTTAAGATCACTGACATGGTTGGAGTAGGTAAAAAGACAGGAGAAAGATTGAACTATCTTGGGGTGAAAAATATCGCAGATTTATCTAAACTCACAGCAGATGAACTTATTCGGGAGTTCAGGCATGCAAAAGGTATCTGGTTGAAACAGGCTTCCCGGGGGATTGACGACTCGCCTGTTGAGGAGCGTTCAGGTACAGGACAGATTGGACGGATAATTACTCTGAAGGAAAATACAAGAGATTTGAATATTATATATGATGCAGTCGATCAACTTTCAAATGATATTCATATGAAACTGCAAGCAAGGAAGCTCAGTTTTAGATCCATCTCATTTATTGCCATTTCCCATGACTTCAAAACCCACACCAGGAGCCATACCCTTACCGCATCCGCAAAAGATCCTGATTCGATCAAGACTTACGCCCACGAACTTGTGAAAGCATTCCTTGCAGAACATCCGGTCGATCTGCGACGGGTTGGGATAAGAGTTGCGAATTTGGAGGAAGAAAAAGGACAGAGAACGTTAGGGGAGTTTTAATATATTCTTAGAACGACACGCAGGACATTCAATATGATCAACAGGAAGCCCTTTAAACTTATTTCCACAATCCCTGCAAATACATTCGTCTAGCTGTATGTCTCTTAAAAGATTTATTTTATATTCATCTCTGGCATTACCCATTTTCTTTCTCTTTATTCCATTGTTTTTTTAGATTTACTATCTATGATGTTGCTTTCACTCGTTTATCTTTTGGCCATTCATGTTTCGATATGCGGTTGGAATGGTAAGCTCCATATATAATTCTTCGCCTTTAACAGAACAAAATCACGAATCTCAACGGCATGAAGTTCATGCACAGGAAAAATGTTAAAAGCTGAAGCTTCATTAAGAAGCGTTATGAGCCCTATCTCAAGACGATTTTCCTTAAATATCATTTTTAGTATTCTTGCACTTTTATTTTTGATCGCTGTGGCGCCAAATGATAAGCAGCTGGGCTCAATCCTGAAAGTAATATATCTTCATGGGGCTGTCACATTAACAGGGATACTTTTATTTTGCGCAGTTGGTGCTGTGAGTCTTTTGTCACTGTTCAGAAAAGAGAAATCAAGCTTATCATTGTTATTTGCCCTGGAAAAAACAGCTATTATTTTCTGGTTTGCATCTTTTGTCCTTGGAAGTATTTCATCAAAACTCGCATGGGGAGGAGTATTGTGGAGCGAGCCCAGGTTTAAAGCCACGATCATTATTCTCTTGATATCTGTTAGTGTCTATTTTGTCTCAACCGCAATTGAAGGGAGTATAAAATATCTTGGACTGGGTCTTTGCATTTCGGTATGGGTTCTGTTGTTAAATGTGGGAAGGGTTTTGCATCCGGAAAATCCGTTTTTTGCTTCTGAAAAGTTGATCCAGGTCTTCTTTATCGTCATAACTGTAATCTTTTTGGCTATTTCTATGCTGATGGTGCGGTGGATGATGGCGGTATCAAAAAAACCAGTTAGGTGATAGCGTGCTTTTACTTCTATGACATACAGAACTCATCATTATATTGAAGAAGAACTATGGAAGCTATAAAGATCCATCAAAAGAATAAATATAATTATTATATGAGGGTAAAATGACATTAGGAGACATAATCAGGGTTGAAGATGCGAACACATATGTGGCAAAAATACCGCCTGACGCTAAGAAAGAACGCATCGGCAGTTTTATAAAAATAACAAAAGATGACGGGTTGATAGTAGGTGTGATAAACAATATCACCAATTCAATACGAGAAGACCTTATTCCATACATTGACCCTGAATTGCAGCCCAAGTATGCTCCTTTTAATGAGGATTTCAGGAACAGCTATTATTTTATCCATGGGCTTGGAACAATACGTAATGGGATCGTAAAATACGATATCGATTCACCACCTGATGTACGGGACAATATTGAAATCCTGGGGAATGAGGAATTAAGGTCTTTTCATATCCTGAACGGAAAGCCAAGTATTGCGTATTTTCACCCCAACAGCGATGCTCTTTCACAAAACGTCCTCATCAAGATGATCGACCAGATCGAGGCTCAGTGTCCTGAATGTAAAGCCATGCTGGCGCTTGTTCGAAAATATATCAAGAGGAATTTATGATAGGAATTGTCAATCATTCGGATGAAGAGGGATTTTCATTCATTTCAGGAGAAAGGCTTCCTGGCGGGATGTTCGCGTGCTACCTTGAAGACGAAAGAAAGATCCTGTGCAGGGTGAAACATGGGGAGCCGCTCAAACAGTATCCGCAAGAGTTCCTTCTGGATATGGAGCTTTCTCCTGATGAGGTTTCTGTATTTTACGGCCTTGATCCCCGGGATTTTAAATACTATTCATATTCTGCATCGGTGGTGGGTTATTTTGATGCATCGATGGGTGAATTCGTGAATCCAAGGACAAACCCTGCCAGCGGGGTAAAAATCGACCGCGCGGGTGAGGATATCCTGAAAGATATAAGTAAAGTAAAAGCAGGAGAATCCGGCTCTGCATTAATTGGGAATGTGCTCGGTGAAAATACAGGGGTCGTGTTATCAGTTCGTGATATCGTGAGCCAGCATCTATCTGTGATCGCATCCACCGGCGCCGGGAAATCATATACGGTCGGCGTTCTGGTCGAAGAACTATTAAAGCCCTATAATATGGCTCCCGTTCTTATTTTTGATCCTCACGCGGAATACTCCTCACTTCTTGAAATTTCAAACGCGCCTGAATTCGTAATTTCTTCTTATCGCCCGAAAGTGAAGATAGTCAAGCCAAAGGATATCAAGATCAGGATAAGCGACCTTCTTGTGAGTGATTTTATCAGCATTATGGATGACGGCACGATGTCTGATAAAATGAAGACACTGTTCCGTTCGGCTTTTCATAATCTTAAAAATAATAGTAAAAAGCAGTTCACCCGCAACGAATTGAAACAGGAGATAGAGGCGCTTCGGGACAAGAATAATGATTCTACGATAGATGGAATCAACTGGAGGTTCGGGAAATTGTATGCACCCATATTTGATGATTTCCAGACCATTCCTCTTGCCGATTATTTCAAAGTCGGGCAGCTAACGATAATGGACGTTTCAGGCATTGACGAAACAGTCCAGCAGTTGATAGCTTCGATAATGCTGCGCCGCCTGTTCGATGCGCGCGAGGGAACAGAGAACAACAGGTATAATGAATCCCATGTGGATAAATTTCTCCCCTATCCTGTTTTTTTGGTGATCGAGGAAGCGCACAGGTTTGCTCCGCAAAGCGGTGAGGCAAAATCAAAAAGCATCTTAAAGACCATTCTCTCAGAAGGCAGGAAATTCGGAATAGGCGTATGTCTCGTGTCACAGCGCCCCAGCAAGCTGGATGCAGATTCCCTCTCGCAATGCATGACCCAGATCACAATGCGGATAATCAACCCGACCGACCAGCAGCAGATAGCCCAGAGCATCGAATCCGCAAGCAGGGACCTGATCTCAGAGCTGCCATCGCTTGCAAGAGGCCAGGCGATAATTTCAGGTGTGGCGATAAATACACCGGCGCTTGTCAAAATAAGAAAAAGGCTCACGAGCGATACAAAAGGGCGAAGCAAAGATGCCCCTGTCATTTGGGCGGCGGAAAGGAAGTATGAGGAAAAGCACAGGGCCCCGGAAGTGAAGGCAGATAAGGAGATGGATATTGGGGTTTAATTTGAATTTTGTTTATTAAAAAAATTGAGGATTATTAAAAACCCTCTGATTAAAAAAGTTACTTAATATTTAATATCTTGCTGGCTTGTGTTTCTGGTAGCATTCCCTGCAATATACCGGTCTGTCGCCCGATGGCACAAAAGGTACTTCAGTTTCCTGTTTGCAGTCCGCACATGTTGCTTTATGCATTTCTCTTGGTCCGCTTGGTCTGAAGCCTCTGCCTCCGCCGCCTGAACCGCCTCTTCTATCATATTCCATTTATTTCTTTCCTTTATATTTTAAACCAATTAACCTAAAAAAAACAGCATTAGATAATTCGCGTCATCTAATAGTTGCTATATAAGCCAACCGATTAACTCTGATTTGGTTATTCATGAATATATATCTTTGCATCATAAAATTGTTATAGGTTTATATAGTAAACTATTTATTTCAAATTCATCATAATGATTATAATATGAATAAATTCGTTGTCCTATTAATAATTCTGTGGTTTGCCAGCTTTTTCCCGGTGGCGGCTTTTAGCACCAATGAAATAGAGTGGGCGCCTGCAGTCGAAGGTACTCTTTCCAGGGGAAGTACTCTCACGAATGAACCATATATGGTAAAAGCAGTACAATTCCCATCTCCCGTTGCTGGATATAAAAACTTCAAAGGAGAAATAATCCCGGAAACTTCGGTTATTCCAATGGTATATTTGGATGTATATAAGAATGGTACTTTCATTAAAGAAGCTCTATTGACCATGCAAAGTGGGCCAGAATTAGACTCTGATTATGAATTCAAGATATCAGCAACGGAGTTTCTTCCAGGAAATTCAAAAGAATGGGTACAGGAATATTACAATCCATGGGCAAAAGTAGCTATCTCATTAAGAGGAAAGCCTAAACTTGATGTAACTGTTACAACAGAAAAAGCATCATATACTTCAAGTAGCGACCAGATCATAACAGCCACGGTCAATATAAAAAACAATGGTGATGCTATTGCAAAGAATGTTGATGTTATCCTGAATGCAGATGAACTTTATCTCAGGGGAGGAAATCCGGGACAGCTCCATCAATTATATATTGAATTGAAAAAAGGTGAGATTAAAAGTTATGAAGTCGTATTCTCAGTTCCTGATGTAGTGGATCAGGAAACGTATAATTTGAGTGCAGATACAAAGAGCTTCGATGTTAAAGACCTGGAATACAGATCAAAAGGATCGGTTTCCATTACAGTCTCCCCGAAACAAAATTATTATTCAGTAAGCAAAGCCTTCAGTAAGAACCGCATATATCTCAATGACATAATTATGGTCAGGTTGAACATTGCAAATAATGGCGCACAGGATATGACCGAAATTATCTTAACAGATACTATAAATCCAAATTTTGAATTAAAATCCATTTCACCATTGACCTGGAATATTCCGGTACTGAAGCCTGGAGAGTGGAAGGACATAGGATATTCTATCAAACCCCTGGAAACAAATATCAATGGATTTACGTTTCCGGAAGTTAATGCCCAATTCAAAGCCAATAATAAACAATATAATATTTCTTCGAATACCTCTACAGTTATTGTAAATGGGCCAAAAATAATAATTAACAAAACTTTAGATAAACAAATTGTAAATATCAGTGAAGATGTAACAGTGACAGTAACTGTTCAGAATATCGGAAATATTGCAACGCGTACTGAAGTTAAAGATTTTATTCCTGAGAATGTGAGCCTTGTCAGCGGTTCAACTTCTCTTGATTCGACATTTTTGGAGTTAAATACCCCAATAGGATTTAGCTATATCATAAGAATAAATACTGGAGAAAATATTGAACTACCTGCAGCTATAGCTAACTACACAGGCGTGGAGTATGGGGGTATGACGCGTTCATCGATAAAATCCGGACGTCCGGTAATAACAGTGATTGATCCGGCAATAAACAGGTCGATAAATAACGCGATTCCAACTCTAACACCAAATATCCAGGAAACGAATTCCGGAGAATCGACCTTGCCACAGGTAACCTCATCACCTCCCCCGGAACCATCTCCCACTCCTGTAACTCCGGGATTCGATATCTTTCTAGGAATTATTATACTGCTATTTGCTGCGGTTTTCAGGACGCTAACTAAACCCAGGAACAAATGAGTACCTCCTTTTATATATAAAATCATGCCGCCCCTGGAACCAGCAGGAAGCATTTTTATATGACCTTGATGATGCAGTTGATTAATGAAAGAGATAATTTTTGTAGGACGATCAAATGTTGGCAAATCCACCCTGATCAGGGCGCTTACTGGAAAAAAAGTCCCGGTAGGAAAACTTCCTGGCGTAACAAGAAAGCCCCTCCACTTACCTTATCAGAATATTCAAATTACCGATATGCCCGGATTCGGGTACATGAGCAAAGTAACAAGGAAAGGCCAGGAAGCTATAAAGGATAATATTGTTCATTATATAGAAGACAATTCTTCCAATATCCTGCTTGGAGTTATGGTCGTAAATACAACATCATTCGCAGAAATTGTGGACAGGTGGACACAGAGAAATGAAATACCCGTGGAAGTTGAGCTTTTCGAGTTCTTCAATGAACTGGACATAGATTTGATAGTGGCTGCTAACAAAATGGATAAAGTGAAAGATCAGGATACAGCGCTTGACGGGATAGCGCAAAGGCTTGGCATGTCGCCTCCCTGGAGACAATGGCTGGATAAGATCGTTCCTGTAAGTGCAAAGAAAGGAAATCTCGGAGAATTAAAAGAACTTATACAAAAGAAAATGGAAGAAACACGTGGCTCCTTTTAATTGCGTCTGAAGATATTTTCATCTGGAGCTGTCATCCATAGGGGGACTACTGGCAAGTACAGAACTGCACACATCGGATGTCATTTCTATTTGCGGTTCATTGCCATTAATCTCATTGCACCCCAGAAGAAGATTCAAAATAGCATTACTATCATTTGAATCTATATCCTGTTCAGGTTCTACAATATCAGGTTGCAGGGGTTGATCCGTGATATTAACTGCCTGATTTCCCTGGACATTTCCCGGCTCAGAATAATTAACTGGTATTTCGACAGCCTGATCAGGGGTGGGTTCAGGAGTTGGCTCAGGAGTTGGTGGCGGCCTGATGCTTATAATGAGACCTTCGCTCATCGTAGTTAATTTTGTGCCTTTGTAGCCCAATTCGAAATATTCTGCTTTAGCCGGAGGCAGATTAATAGGTTCCCCGGAATTTGAAGTGAGAGTATAACTGAACATTGTTTCCTTTCCCGCTTCAAGATACTCTTCATGAGTTGTATTGCCGCTTATGAGTGTAACATCCGCAGGCAAATCGTCTGTTATGGTGACCATTGAGGGTGTGCTCCCGTTATTTATAGCAATTACTGTAACAGTCACAGTATCCCCCGGGTTTATTTCAGAAACATCCGCTTGTTTACTGATGTCGATCCTTGGACCGTATATTATTGTAGTGGGTCTATTAGACGGGATCTTATAGTATTCATTATTATTTTTAAATTCTGCTGTCGCAGGGGGGAACAAAACACCTTTACTGTTAGCTTCAATGGGTTTCAAAAGATAGCGGAAATACCATTCTTGATTAGGGCCTACATTGACAATCCAGCGGAGTGTATTATTGCTCAATTGCTTGAATCCTTTTGGAACAGAATCCACAATACTGACATTTTTGAGTTCATAATTAGCGTTGTTCTTAAACGAAATAGAAACCATGATCTGGTCTTTCAAATAAGCCTTTGCGTTCGTATTTTTACTGAGGGAAGGGGCTTGCTGGGATGATGGGGCGATCAGGATAGTTTTCACTTGGGTCGTTTTATAAGAAATATCCTTGACATCAAATCCGCTGGCGTTCACAGATATATTAATTTTTTTCAGATCCGTAACAACTGGTGTTGAAAAAGCAACGGTCTCACTAATCTTCGCTCCTTTCATGAGAGTATCATAATGATATTTCAAATTCCCTCTTAATAATGGAAGTTCCGTACCTATGTCCAGATCAACATTATTGATAGCGGCCTTTCCAGTATTTTTCAATATGATCTCTGCAATGATCTCACTATTTGGGGCAGATACATATTCATCATCAGAGCTGATTGTCGTTGTTAATTGTGGTTTTCCTCTTTGACTTAAATTTAATACAACCCATGGATTGTAACTTTCATATAACCAATCTTTGGATAAACCTAAGGGAAGTTTTTCAGCACCGACTTTAAATTCCCCGTCAGCAGAGATAAATGATTCTCCTTCTCCCAGAAACGTTGTGTTTATGAAACTACCATTTTTGGAAATATTTAATCCCACAAAAGGTTTGACTGGTTCAATCGGGATCCCTTTATTCTTATCAGATTCAACAGGAGCAGTAAAAGACACAACCTTTACCGAATAATCCTTAAATGAAATTACTTCATTACGTTTTAGGGTTCCGGATATTCCGCTTTCCCATTCGAGCCCGGTATAGGCGGCGGCAATACTTACAAAATATAATAGTATAACAAATATTATCATCCACTTTATTGGCCGTGAAATTTTCCTTCCTTTAGTCATATTATAAGTAAATTGTAGTTACAATATTTCTACTTTCCTCAGAGATAATAAATCTTACATAGTACTTATAGATTATGTTCGTAAAATTGCGAACATAAATAAGTAGTATCATAATTATGATTTTTACAAACTTACTTCTTTGAACCTCTTTACAACGAAATCCTTCTCCAGGGACGCAAGGAAATGGCCTGCCCGGGGCCCGGACTTCAAACCAAGAAGCGCCAGATATACAGTCTCAAAAACCTGTTTTCCATCAAGACCTGTTTCCCTGGCTACTTTATATAAATTATCATGGATTTCCTGACCGGACATTCCATGCTCCATTTCATCAGCAAGGATCGCGAGTGCAAGTTTCTGTTCTTTTGTGAAACTTTTTACCTGTGGTGGAATATTCTCCTGGACTTTGAACTTAACAAACAGGGGAGCATATTTAGCGAGCCAGTTCCTTGCATTATTTGCTCTTTGCCTGATCGCTTCCACATCAGAAGTATCGTAATCAGTACGTTTCAAAACGGTAAGAAGATAATCAAAACCCCTGTCATCAGCGATCTGCACGGCGGTAACCATGTGCCTGAAAGGAATTTTTGAGGGTTTTGTCCCTTGCGTGCTTGAAAGCTGGTATGCCCTTTTATCGCCTTCCACCTGGTCATACTCGTCAATAAGATTAAGAAAAGCAAGGCCAGGGTCAAATTCAATATGTTTTTCGGGTTTTTGCCTGATAATAAGATAGCGCAGGACTTCCGGGGGCACAATTTCAAGCATATCATTAATAGATATCGCAAGACCGGTAGATGAATGCATTGCACCTTTGCCTTTTAGCATTATCCACTCATACACTATCGGATAAGGAGGTTCGTAATCATATATTTCGCGGGCGATACGTTTTCCTGTATCGTAAGAACCTCCAGCTGTGGCATGATCTTTACCAAAGGGTTCAACCGTTGTGCCAAATATCGGCCAGCGCGCGGGCCAGTCAACTCGCCAGTTGAGTTTACCTGTGCCTGTTATCGAGACCGTTCCAGTAGAGCCGCATTTGCATACATAATCAATAGTTTCTTTCCGGGCATCAAAACCGGTGACTTTCGTGGTACTTAGCCGCCCGCATTCTTTACATATCGTATTATATGGGCTCCAATCAGGCCCAAGTTCGCGGCCTGCAACTTCTGACAAGATCCGCGCGATAGCATCCCTGTTATTGAGCGCTTTTTTAATGGCTTCAAGATATTTTCCCTCTTTATAAAGCACATCAGCCCTGTAAACCTCAGGTTTTATGCCAAGAGTACGCAGTGCTTCAATAAAGGGTAGAAGGAAATGCTCGGAATAGCTCTTATGGTTCCCGCAGGGACATGGGATTTCAGAAAGCGGTTTTCCCACATGGGCTTCATAATCTTTTGAAAGGAATGGATAAACTTTGCGAAGGGGATCAAGAGTGTCTGCAATATAGATAAGACGTACATTGGCGCCCTTATCCATAAGCGCTTTGTAAACCGCATCCGCAGTCACGACTTCCCTCATGTTCCCGATATGAATGGGGCCTGAAGGAGTAATTCCTGAGGCCACTGTATGCTTTTTTCCACGCGAAAGTAGATTTTGCGCTATAACATCTGCCCAATGTATTGTCTCTTCTGTCATATTCCCCTAAAATCGCTTAAGAGATATTAAAGGATACTCTTATCGTTTAATTCCCCAATCTTTAGTGCATGACGCGAGTAGCCGTTGGAGGAACTTTTGACCCCTTGCATGACGGGCACAAGGCACTATTGATGAAAGCTGTTGACCTGGGAAGGGATGGTGAACTGCTGATAGGGCTGACATCAGATGAAATGGCCAAAAATAAGATACATGAAGTCGATGATTACCGATCGCGTTATAACGAAGTAATGAAATTTATCCATGACCAGGGTGTTATCCCCCGGATTGTTAAGCTTGATGACCCCTATGGCCCGACAATAACTGAGGATTTTGATCAATTAGTAGTATCTCCTGAAACGCATCCTATCGGACTTGAAATAAACAGGATACGCAGTGAAAAAAACATGAAACCGTTAAAGATCGTTCTTGTTGATTATGTTCTTGCCGAAGACGGTTTACCGATATCGAGCACTCGTATCAGGAATCGGGAGATAGATAATCACGGGAAAGTATTACCATAGATCATGCAAAAGACTATAATATCTCCTGAATAGAATTAAGGCGATAACATTATTGAGGCGATAACATAAACATACGATTCCTTGGAGGAGCAAGAGAAGTTGGACGATCTGCTATCCTGTTAAATGAAGAGCTTCTTCTTGATTACGGGATCAAGCCTACCGACCCGCCGTCATACCCTTCAAATGGTCTTCGTCCTAAAACCATGATAATTTCCCATGGTCATCTTGACCATTGCGGACTTGCCCCGAATCTCATGGACCTTGAGCCTGAGGTATATTCCACCTCCCTGACTGCAAAATTATCCGGTCTTCTGGCAAGGGATACCCTCAAGATCGCAGGAAAAAAAGGTCATATTATTCCTTACTATCATGAAGAGATCCAGGAATTTGAAAGAAAGGTAAGGCTAAAAGGATACAGGAAAGAATTCAGTACCAATGGGTATTCTGTATGTTTTTACGATGCAGGACATATCCCGGGTTCTTCCATGGTGCATCTTGAAAAGGATAAACAAACCCTGTTTTATACCGGGGATATGAACACGATCAGGACAGAACTCCAGAATGGGGCAGATACAGATTTTCCCGATAGCGATATACTTCTTATTGAAAGTACATATTTTGGGAAGGACCATACTCCCCGAAAAATACTTGAGGAACGGTTCATAGCATCAATAAGGGAAACCACCCAAAGCGGAGGACGTGCAATAATCCCGGCTTTTGGTATTGGAAGGACGCAGGAGATCATGCTGATTCTGAAAAAACACGGGCTTCGTGCATATGTTGACGGTATGGGAGTTGATGTATTTAACCTGATCAGGAAGTCACCTGAAAATGTGCAAGATATAAAGAAACTTGAAAATGCATTCACAAGTGCCAGTATTGTAAGACGGGAAGACAGGGAAGCTATAATAAATGAACCTTCCATAATCGTGACAAGTGCTGGAATGTTAAACGGCGGACCGGTTTTATATTATATCGATGAGATTTGCAATGACCCCAAATCCAAGATCCATCTTACCGGTTACCAGGCAGAAGACACGAACGGGAGAAGGGCGCTTGAAAGCGGGTATATAGAAAATAGAAAACGCACGGTCAGGCTTAATTGCCAACTTGAGCTTTATGATTTTTCAGCGCATTGCGGGGATGCGCAATTAAAAGATGTTGTAAAGACCTTCTGCGACAGAGGTACGGAAACTGTTATCGCGGTACATGGGGATAACACAGAGGGATTCGCAAATTGGGTCAACGAAGAACTTGGTGTAAAATCGTTTGCACCTGCCAATAAAGAAATAATATACATTTAAATAAAAGAAAAGTTTAAACCAATTGAATTCAATCTAAAGTATAATGAACATAAAAATTGTAATATGTTTCATAATAATATGTTTTCTTCCTGCCGCATCTCTTGGTGCAACCGAAAAGGTCTGGAGCGCAAAATCCTCAGGTTTTATTCAGGTCAATGAATCTATGGCTTTTGAAAATTATCTCGTGAAAGTTACTGCCCTGAATAATACGAAATCGACAATAATTGTTTACAAAGACAGGGCGCTGGTAGAAACGAAAGAGTTTGAAGTAAATGAATTTAAAAAATATGATGATGTGGGAATAACTCTTTTAGGGGTAATCGGGGAAAATTCATGGGTGGCTTTTAGCCGGCTTGAAAACAAAGATATCTGGATCCCTTCAGGAAGAAAGACATTAAAATGGGGAGATACATATTCATTTGAAGATTATTCCATAGGAATAGAAGCCATTAGTAAAGATTCAGTAAATCTTACAATATCAAACCATAAAAATGTTAATACAGATGTTTTCACAGAAAATGGTTCGAAAATTTATGGCGACTTTCGAATAGTTGTCACGGACATAAATAGAACTGGTTTTATAGGTATTGAATTTTCCAAATACAGGATCCCGACGGTCAAAGCAGAGATAATTACTGATAAAGATGAATATTTTCCCGATGAAAATATTTCCGTATTAATAAACATTACGACTGATGAACCTCTTAATATTGCAGGTTTGAGTCTTGATAGCAAAAATCCAATAACATTTAATCCGTATTTTTTTACTGGAGTTAATATTAATGGTACAAAATCTTTCAAATCTAAAATAAACGAGCTGCTCCCTAATTCAATGCTCACCATTAATGCAAAAGTGGAAGTGCGCGATTATTATAATAACGCCTACTTAACAACAGCGAGCAAGGAAGTATCTGTTGCTCCATATATATCCATTATAAAACGCGTCCAGGAAGAAACAGACGATGAAAAAGTACTGGTTGAATTGTTCGTATATAATTCCGGATCAAACAGATCATTTGTTCACATTCACGATAATGTATCCGAAGACACATTAGAAAACCAGAAGGATTGGCATATCGAACTGGGGCCAAAAAAATCAGCAAACGTATCATATTATATATCTCCCATAAAACCAGGGATATATCAGCTTACAAGCGCCACAGCGCAATGGGACAAAGAGGAAAGCAAATCAAAGAATGTTAAGATGACCGTTCATATGCCTTATATACGCCTGGTCAAGAAAGCTTTGAATAACGCAAGCCTGACAAATGTGGAATTGGAAATAATAAACAGCGGCGACAGGCCGGCAATTGTTGCAGTGGATGATAAAATACCAGACGGTCTTCTATTGGAGAGCGGCTCAACAACATGGTCGGGTTTTGTGGATGCCGGAAAGAGCGCAAATTTCGAGTATTCATTGAAAGGCAATGCTGAATCTCTTCCGGAAGCGAATGCAACATATCGTGATATCCGTGGGACAATCAGGCAGGCGCAATCAAATCCTCTACAAAACAATGAAATCTCCGGATCAACCCAAGTCGATAACGTGAATACAACACATATAAATGCAGGCCGGTATGAAATAATAGCATTTATGATATTTTCATTTCTTGTGATCTCCGGAATAATTGGAAGTATTGCATTCTTAGCGTATTTAATAACAAAAAATAAAACGAGGTCGAATTAATGGATATTTTTTCAATATTGCTTTTTTTCATATACTCACTCCTGATTCTTGGAATTCTGGTATTTGTATCGCCTGTACTTTCCGCTTTTATTATGATACTTATCCCTGTGGTTCTTGTCTTCATCTTTCCGGATGGGGCGAAGGGATTCTTTTCAATAATGCAATTTTCATATTCAGGGATACAGGTGTTTAACCTGCACATCCTGCTCCTTATATGGTCTGCTTTTATCGGGGTCATATCATATCATAAAGTCCTGACATGGTACCTTTTAAGAGAACCTGCCTTAAAGGAAGCGGCCCATGTTGTTAAGAACGCTGATGCTAAACCCGCGGATCAGCCGAAAACATTGGTTTTCAAGGTAAAGGATTTTTTGGAAAAGATATACAAAATACTTAAAGGGGAGAAAATAAAACTAAAACCATAATCATGTTTCTCCAAAATCAAACCAGCAAGTATAAGAAACAATTCGTACATAATTATTATAGGTGATGTTATAACAAAAAATGTAGAAGAAGGTGTGAAAACAAGGTTATTGAAATTTCTTGTAAGGGATAAAATAGGCATAAGGAAATGTCTTCTAAACCTGTTTTTGCAGACCAGGAATTATACCACCTGTGAAGTTTATGATTACCTGAAAAAACAGGGATTTGAAGTTAATTACAGGTCTGTCTCTGCTATGGTTGGGCAGATGCATACAAGGCTTGGTATCTTGCGTATTTATTTGAAAAGGGAACATCGCTGCTATTCCCTCAAAGAAGACCACAGGGATATTGTAAAAATGATTTTAACAACTCCAACCAGATTTTCGGGAAAATCACTGCATTCTATCCCTTGATTTTTTTTTTAACATGTGTTTTATCAAGCCTGTTATTTTGCGCCTTTATCGGTCAGCATGAATTCACAAAAAGCTCCTTCGCTTTTTGACCTGTGCTTTCGCAAAGTTGCTCTTCGTTTTGAAGGTCCTATCTTATCTAATAAAATAATCGTTTTTGAAAGATGTTCAAATGCATTTCCCCCGACAGGGCACAGTTCTCCGGTTGTTACATCTTTATAAACCTGGTTTGTGATCACGACTGCCACCCCATATTTTCTCGCGATCCCGTGAAGTATTCCGATCTGGTTCACAAGTTCACGTCTTGTTGCAACGTTCTCCTCACCTGAGTCATCCTGGGTGAGGCCCAACCTGTAAAAAAGCGCTGCTGAGTCAAGAATTATCAACCCGATCTTCTCATTGATGAGCTTTTCGATATCGGTAATTGCTGAATACTGCTGCTCAAAGCTCACAGGTTCATATATTATTATCTCTCCTGCGATCTTTTTTGCATCCTCGCCCGCGATTTGTTTGAACCGTTCTGCTGAGAAGCCTTCTGTATCTATGAAGATCACTTTCTTCCCGCTCCTGACGCATTCTACTGTAAGCTGTATGCAGATATTGGTCTTTCCAGTACCTGACCCACCGTATATCTGTGTGACTATTCCGGTTTCAAATCCACCGCCCAGCATTTCATCAAGGGACGCGCATTCGCTCGGAATCAATTCAGGTTTTTTTATTCTCCTCACTCCATTTTATTAGATAACTTTTCAAAGATCGTTATTATAGAAGAAATTGCATAGCCGCCTTTTTCGATGGGCGAAATGTTATCAAGGTCAGCCTTGACCAGATCAGGATCAAAGGGGATCGAGCCAATAACAGGTAAATCATATACTTTTAACTTTTCTTCTATATCCAGCGCTTCATCACCCGTCTTATTTATGACAACGCCGAATTTACTGATACCGATCTGGCGCCCGAGTTCTGCAACCCTGCCCGCTGTTTCGATTGACCGTGCGCCGGGTTCTACTACTATTATCATATAGTCTATTCCTTTTGTGGTGCCGCGCCCCAGGTGTTCTATACCTGCTTCCATATCAAGTATCACAACGCTATTCAATTTGAGGATCACATGGCGCATAAGGGCTTTAAGGAAAGAGCTTGCAGGACACATGCATCCGCTGCCGCCTCTTTCAACCGTACCCATTACCAGCAATTTCACATTATCAGGCCCGGTTACACCGAATTTATCGACAATATCATCCACTTTAGGATTCAGCTTGAAAACTCCTGCAGGGCCGCCTGCTCTTTCATCGATCAGTTCTTTGTATTCCGTAAGAGGCCTTGGCGGATTTTTTATTCCAAGCGCTGAGGCAAGATTCATACTGGGGTCTGCGTCGATTGCCAGGACATCGTATCCTTTTCTTGCAAAAAGACGCGCCAGTGTGCCTGAAAGTGTGGTCTTTCCCACCCCACCTTTACCTGATATTGCTATTTTGATCATTATGCATCAATAAAATCTATTTCTATTTTTTCATTTATCGTAATTACAGCCCCCTGTCCCTTTGACGCCATACCCGGATTTACTATTTGGGTACCATTAACACGTGCAACTCCTCTGGCTTCATGGATATGCCCGCAAACTATGAGATCAAATCTTCTCACGTATCTTTCGAGTGCAACACTTCCAACGTTCCCATGCGGCAATTTGTCTGTAGTATTTTTTGGGGGTGCATGGGATAATAAAATCATTCTTCCTTTTGATCTGCCCAATAATGTTCCTACATATTCCCCGATCTTTTTTTCTGATAGTTCAAATGGTGTATTAAAAGGAGTTGGGTTTGAGCCGCCAAGCCCAATAAATGTCAGTCCTCCGGTAGTATGGGATGAATTGTGTAGATTAATGGTATTTTCATTCTCATCCAGGATCTTCAGGAGGGAGGGATTATCACAATTCCCAGGCACTGCAAGAACTGGGGTCTTGAACATTCCCAGTAACTCAAGCGCTTTTTCATCAGGTCCGAAATCCGTGATATCTCCTGCGATCAGTACAGCGTCAATATTCCCTGCCTTATCAAGAATAGATTTGACATGTGAATAATCGCCGTGAAAGTCTGATAAAGCGAGCAATTTCATATCACGTCATATTTAGTTTAATGTTTATAATTGTAATGTCAGCCCCAACGTCTAAATATTATCTTTTCCACCATCTTTCGAAAGCAGCACTACACGACTTCCCCTGGAATCATCTGCAATGAAAAATCCGAGCGCTTCTGCAACCTGCCTTGAAAAACTAAGAACATCGTCATGTGAAGGCATGTTATCCTGGGAAAGCCGCTTTCTTGAAAAACCAAGATGCATATATGCTTTTAATTCTACATAATCAGGTTTCGCAAGTTCTATAAGATGCGCGTAACCTTGCGGGTTCACCATATTCACACCTTTTGTCAGGGTTATCCTGATAGCTGTTCTTATGCTTGATCTTTTTAAAATTCCAAGTGACTGCTTAATGTTTTCCCAGCTATTACCCAGTGGGGAACACACTTTTTCATACGTATTTTCATCGGGGGCGTTAAGGCTAATATAAAGCTGCGTGGGTTTTATTTTTTCTACCATTTCAGGGATCGTGCCGTTTGTGACCACAAAAGTGGTCATGTCATTTTTATGGAACTCTTCTATAAGTTCAGGAAGGTAGGGATATATAGTTGGCTCGCCAGATAGCGAAATTGCCACGTGTTTCGGGGAAAAAGCCTCTTTCCACCTTGTTTTATCCATAAATTCCGAACCGCCATAACCTGAAATAAGCCTTTTGTGTTCATTAAAGACCGCTTTGACGATCTCTTCCGGAGAATCCCATACATGAGGGACTTCTACCGGAACTTCCACAGCCCTCCAGCAGTGAAGGCACCTGTGATTACATACCAGTGTTGGAGTCATCTGGATGCACCTGTGAGATGTCATTCCATAGAACTTTGATTTATAACATGCCCCCGTATTGCGGATGCTCTTGTTGAGCCACAGGCATGTTTTCACAGCGCTATGGGTTCCAGCAAGGTGATAACCATGTTTTTTGAGGAGAGTTTTTGTAGGTTCCGGTAATGAAGTCATTTCTTTCATTTTCTGTAAATTTAGTATCCAGCATTAAATTAACATGAATAAATAGATTTACATAAACAAAAAGTTATTATATGGTAAATAGCATCATTTGAAGAAAATATAGAGGAAATTAAATGGCAAGAAACATTCGCGTGGAAAAAATAACACAGACCCCGATTGAAAAACAGGAGATTGAAATAGTAGAAAGAAAAGGTGTAGGACACCCTGACAGCATGGCTGACGGCTTTGCAGAATCTGTAAGCAGGGCGCTTTGCAATGAATATATTAAAAAATGCGGCACGATCCTTCATCATAATACAGACCAGGTAGAGGTCGTAGCAGGGCGCTCACATCCTGAATATAAAGGTGGAGAATTGATCTCACCGATATATGTATTGCTTGTGGGAAGGGCAACAAAAGAATTTAAAGATATAAAAATAGCCGCAGATACCACGGCCATAAGAGCTGCAAAGAATTACCTGAAAACCACTCTTCCTGATATTGATTCAGAACATGATATAATCATAGACTGTAAACTTGGCACAGGCTCAACAGACCTCCAGAGTGTTTTTAATCGCAGAAAAGTACCAATGGCTAATGATACATCCTTTGGTGTGGGTCATGCCCCGTTTTCAGAAGTGGAGAATATAGTTTACAATACTGAACGCCAGATGGTATTGAATTTCAAGAAGGATCTTCCCGCCATCGGAACAGACATCAAGGTCATGGGTATGAGGAAGAACGAGAAAATAACCCTCACAGTCGCATGTGCCATGATAGGCAAATATGTTGATGACCAGTCACATTATTTTAATATAAAGGAAGAACTCCGCGGAAAGATCTGCGACCTTTCTGCAAAATACACCGACCGTGAGGTAGAAGTCTTTGTCAATACGGGTGATGATGAAAAAACAGGCTGCGTTTACCTGACAGTTACGGGCACATCAGCTGAAATGGGCGATGACGGCTCCGTGGGACGCGGGAACAGATGCAACGGCCTGATCACTCCCAACAGGCCAATGAGTATGGAAGCTACAAGCGGAAAAAACCCCATAAACCATGTAGGAAAGTTATACAACCTTCTTTCTAACCAGATCGCAAAGGATATCGCAACAAATATCCCAGGCATCGAAGACGTGTATATCAGGATACTTTCCCAGATAGGCTATCCGATAGATGAACCATTGATTGCCAGCGCCCAGGTGATACCGAAAGACGGCGCCAATATGAAAGATATCATATCAGAGTCTGAAGCGATCATTGATAAATGGCTCGCCGATATCACAAAGATCACCGATATGACTACAAAGGGAGAGCTGGAGACTTTCTAGCTTTCCAATATTTTTATATTTACACTGCGTTTGCGGGGCCCGTCAAGTTCAACAAAAAAGATGCTTTGCCATGTGCCAAGCACAAGGTGTCCGTCTTCTATAGGGACGATCTCGCTCATTCCCAGAAGCACGGCACGCAGGTGTGCGTGGGCGTTATTATCAATTTGATTGTGTGCATAGCTTTTGTTTTCCGGAATCAGGTTTTCTAACATCTCCAATATATCATTCCGAAGGCCGCGTTCGTTCTCGTTGATTATTATACTGCCTGTACTGTGCCGCGTGGAAATAACGCAAATACCGTCTTTTATCCCATTTTCTTTTACGATAGTCCGAACGCGGTCGGTTATGTCGATAAGTTCGGTTCTTGTTGTGGTCTGGATATCCATGATTTTCATCCTTTTACGTCTATGTGAACTAGATAAGTATCTAAAATATGTTGTATGTCTTCTTTTATTTTATTTAAATTCCGATCACCATCTATTTTAATCCACATTTTGGATAATATTTCATGGTTCAGCATTTTCTCATATATATTATCTACTTTTTCTAATAATTCGCGGTCTTTTTCATGTCTATCCAGAGATCTTTTTTGTTTGAATTTTCTCTCCAATGCTAAACCTGGTGGTATCTGAATAAATAAAGTCAGATCAGGTTCAATAACATGCATTGTCCTGATTATTGATAGAGCACTTTGAAAATCAAAACCCTTGGCGCATTGAAAAGCGATAGTGGAAGAAAAATATCTGTCCATAATTACGATTTTACCTTTTTTTAACAAATTGCATATTTTATCCTGGTCCTTTAATATATCTATAAAATATGTGAAAAATTGTTCGTTTATATTGAGTTCGATTTTATGATGAAGATATTCTTCAATAATTTTTCCCCATATGCTGGAATAATCAGGATATTCAAATTGTATTACCTCATATTCCTTTGATTCCAGGAATTTTTTCATAAATGAACATAAAGTACGTTTTCCCGCCCCATCAATGCCTTCGGTAGCTATTAAAAATCCGTTCTTCATTGCAATCATTAATGTTAAAGTATCGAAGACCATATTTAGATTTATCTACATTTGGATATCAATTTAAGATTAAATTTAAATATAATTAAAACTACAGTGTACTTCCGTTTACATTATAGATTTGAGGTATCGAAATATGAGAGAAATAAAAATATTTAGGTTCATCGCTCTTATCGCAACTATCCTGACAATACTGCTTCCTTTTCCCGCTCTCGCCGCTGAATCAGGTGAAACCGCCATCAACGGCGCAGATACTGTCTGGGTACTCATATCAGCCGCACTTGTCATGCTCATGACCCCTGCCGTTGGTCTTTTTTACGGCGGGATGGTACGAAAAAAAAATGTCCTTTCAATTATCACGCAAAGCTTCATTGTTCTTGCACTTATCAGCATCCAGTGGATATTATGGGGATACAGTCTTGCATTTGGCCCGGACGCTGGAGGACACGGTATTATCGGTGGACTCCAGTGGATCGGACTAAACGGCGTTGGGGCCGCTCCTGATCCTGATTACGCCCCTACGATACCAGCATCCGTATTCATGATATACCAGGCGATGTTCGCGATCATAACCCCCGTCCTTATCACCGGCGCTTTTGCAGACAGGATGAAATTTCGCACATTCATTGTTTTCACTCTCATCTGGACTACCATTGTATATGACCCGATAGCGCACTGGGTCTGGGGGACCGGCGGCTGGCTGCGGGAACTTGGCGCTCTTGATTTTGCAGGGGGCCTCGTTGTACACATAAGCGCCGGGTTCTCAGCTCTTGCAGCAGCGATAATCATTGGCAAGCGCATAGGTTTTAAGAGCGACAACATGGCGCCGCATAATGTCCCGATGACAATACTGGGCGGGATTCTCCTGTGGTTCGGATGGTTCGGATTCAATGCGGGAAGCGCACTTTCAGCTGGAAGCCTTGCTGCAAATGCTTTCATCGTGACAAACACCTCTGCAGCAGCAGGAGCGCTCACATGGATGGCAGTCAGCTGGAAGCATGGCGGAAAACCCAACGCCCTTGGAATTGTCACAGGAGGAGTCGCAGGGCTTGCCGCAATTACACCGGCATCAGGATATGTAGGGCCGCTTTCGGCAATAATCATAGGAGGCGCAGCCGGGATAATATGCTATTTTGCAATGCACTTGAAGAACCACAAAACCAACATTGATGACTCACTTGATGTATTTGCCTGCCATGGCGTGGGAAGCGCATGGGGAGTCCTTGCTACCGGGATTTTCGCTTCAATGGCGATAAATTCTAATGGGGCAAATGGTTTGATATTCGGGAATTTTGATTTAATAAAATCACAATTTATCGCAGTCGTCGTGACCGGTATTTATTCATTTGTGATGACTGTAATAATATTAAAGATACTTAATGCAACCATGGGTCTTCGTGTTCCCGATGATGAAGAGATAGAAGGTCTTGATATTACCCAGCATGGAGAGAAAGCATATGTTTAAAAAGCAAGATGACTTATGCGAAAGAGGCTGGTGATGTCATGAAAAAAATCGAAGCGATAATTCGGTCAGAAAAACTAACAGAAATAAAGAATGCACTTGCAACCGCAGGTTTTATCGGTCTTACCACATATGAAGTAAAAGGACGGGGCAGGCAAAAAGGGGTTGTATTGCAATACCGTACACAGGAATACAGGGTGGATATGCTTGCAAAGACCAAAATCGAGCTTGTTGTGGATGATACGGATGTCGAAAAGGTCATAAAAATAATTTGTGATTCCGGAAAGACAGGAAATATTGGTGATGGCAAAATTTTTATCCTGCCGATAGAAGAAATAGTCCGTGTAAGGACCGGAGAGAGAGGAAAAGAAGCGATATAGAAAGGATTGCCCCACTATCATGCAAACGACTATCGGGAACACAAAATTGATCCTTATATGCGGGGATATCACAGAACAGGAAACTGATGCTATTGTCAATGCCGCCAATCCAGGTCTTATGGGCGGTGGAGGAGTGGATGGTGCTATTCATGAGAAAGGAGGCCCTGATATTCTGGATGAATGCAAAATAATAAGAAAGAGATATCCTGACGGATTGCCAGAGGGGCGGGCAGTGATCACAACAGGCGGAAGACTGAAAAGCAAGAAAGTGATACATACCGTGGCCCTGTCTGGCATGGTGGAATTAATACAGAAAGGCAAAAACTTGCTGACGCATATAAAAAAAGTCTTAAGGTTGCCCTTGAAAACGGGATCAAAACAATATCTTTTCCATCAATAAGCACAGGCGCCTATGGATATCCTGTTGAAAAAGCAAGCCTGGTAGCTCTCAAAGCGGTCATTGGATTCCTGGAAGAATTCAATGGAATTGAGGAAGTGATATTCATCCTTCATAGTTCCCATGACCTTGCGATTTATGAACGGGCACTAACCGAAATAATTCACAAAACCAGAAATAAAATAAGCGCCGAGGGGGAGATTTGAACTCCCGCTGTGCGTAGCACAACCGGTTTTCAAGACCGGCGCCTTAGGCCGCTGGGCTACCTCGGCATACTTCCTGCGAAATGGTTGGCATGGTTTATTAATATTGCCTAAATGGAAACATTTAAAACTCAATCAATGATTATTACCCCCTATCTTAGAATCTACAGAGGAAAGAAAATGACAAACCTATTACTCGTCCTATCAAAAGATCCGTATACCACGGAAACACCCGACCTTGTGCTTGATATCGGGTTGAATGCTAAGGAAAAAGGAAATGATGTTTCATTATATCTCATTGAAGACGGCATAACTGCGGCAAGAAAGTCGGAGTTTGGAAATAAACTTACAGCCGCCCAAAAGAAAGGCATCAAGATATTTGCAGACGATAAAGCCGTACTTTCAAGATCGCTTACGGACAAAATGATTGGCGGCGTGGAAATAAAAGAAATCGACACGCTTCTTGATTATATAATGGAATATGACCGGGTAGTCTGGTTTTAGGTGAAAATATGACAGGAAAACAGCTTACGATCGTTTCAATTAACGGCCCATACAGGGATGAAGGAGTATTCACGATGATAAGACTTGCTCATGCGGCAAAAGAAAAAGGCATTACAGTCAATTTCTTTAACTACCTGGATGCAACAATAATCGCACACAAAGACCAGGCGCCAAAAGAGTTCCCTCCTATTGAGACAATTTTCGGGACAATAGTCAAAAAAGGATTAAAAAAGCCAAAAGCAGATGCTATCGCCTGCATAAAATGCACAGATGCCAGAGGGGTCACAAAACAGCAGACAGAAGGCGTCATTATCGGCGGGCTTTATGACCTTGGCGAATGGACAGCAGAATCGGATAAGACAATACTTATAGGGTGATCAACATGAGTAAAAAAGTAAATGTAATTGTGACACAGCCTCCTTATGGAAAAGAAGATGCATTTTCAGCAGTTCCTCTGGCTGCTTCACAGGTCGCGGCAGGAAATGAAGCTTCTATGATTTTCGTTAGCGGCGGAGTTCATTCAATAGTGAAAGGACAAAAAACAGGATATGGAGATCTGGCGGTATGGTTCAAGGATGTCCCATCAGTAGAATCCGAGATCACAAAGAACATAGAACTTGTGAGCTTCTATGCACTTGACAGGGATATTTCAAAAAGAAATATTTCAGATTCTGAGATCATAAATGGGATAAAAAAGATTACGCTTCCGGAATTGACTGACATGATACTTGAAGCGGATGCAAATCTGGTATTTTAACGATATCAGCTTGATATTTGAAAACATGAGAACGCTCTCAGACCTTGATAAAAAAATCCTCAATAAACTCGCGCCCGAACTTGAAGGCGCAACCGGTCCCGCGCCCGGCCATGACTACAAATTCATCCTGCTTCCGGTCTCGCATAAATTATCCGAATCACCCGTTGACTTTGCCAACAGGGCCAACAGGTTGACGGATGAAGAGCTTGTTTATCTTGTGGATCTAATTTTACGCGGCGATGAGGATGTGCGCTCGCTTGCAGAAGGGGATTACGATGCGCTTGTTGAAATGATCGAAAAAAGATTGCCGCAAAAGGCAAAGGAACTAAAAGATCGCTGATCAGCAAACTGGTATCTTCCCATATGCCAGTTCCATGCAGAACTCCTGGATGTTGGTAAGTTCGCTGTCGATGACCTCATTCACTTCCTTTTCCACACTTTCAAGTGTTCCCCTCTCCATGATGACCTGCGCCGCTGCGATCCTTGGCTGGTCTATTGGCTCTCCTATCTGGCTCAAAAGCCACACATAGACTTCTTTAATATCCGGGACATTGACATAAATCTCATTTGCGATCCTGTGGCTCAGGACATTGTAAATTTTTCCCACATGGCTTACAGGATTTTTCCCGGCTGCTGCTTCATTGCTCACCGGCCTGTTCAATGGAATGATGCCATTCACGCGGTTCCCTCGCCCCACCTGGCCGGAATCCGCATCTTCAGCAGAAGTTCCGGTTACTGTAAGATAAATCCCGCCCATGCCCCGCCCTTCCCTGTCCAGTGTGTTCAGGGAAATTGAAGTTTCAAATTCCGTTTTTTCGATAACATAGGTTTTTATCTCTTCTGTCAGTTCTTCCTTTTTCCTGAAATACCCTGCTTCAGATTCGATGAACATATCAATGAGAGGGTCTGCAATGGTCAAATTGAGTTTATTTTCTTCCCGCAAACCCATGACCTTAATATCCTCACCTGATTCAGGAAATCTTTTCTTAAAATTCGGTGAGTTCAAATACCGCTCGGTCTCAAGCACAGTGATCTCTGTTGGTGTCATCGGGGCATATCCAACAGCTGCCGAAGTATCATTAGCGCCCATTATAGAATCTTTTCTTTTGAATATATCCGTAAGTTCTGCCGAACCCCTGGCAATCTCAACCTGATAATGAATAGAATCACCGTTTACATAGCGCAAATTCTCCCTTATCCATTCTTTCGCGGCGCCAATAGCAATAGTATTGACATCTATTACCTCCTTTTCAACTTCAAAAGTAGCCCTGTCCCCGAAAATGATGCGCATCGGCTTAAGTATCACTCCACCCCCGAATTTTGTTTTCACTTCACCTGCAACAAGCATCCCCTTATCGATATTATGATGCATGATAGCGCCAAACCTCTCCATATATTCCCTGCACAGGCGAATTGAAACCTGGTTCATTATGGAATCACAGATATAGTCAGGATGACCGAGCCCTTTTCGCTCGACGACTTCCACTTTGTGCTGCGTTATCGGGGTTGTCCTGAATTCTTCTATTTTGATATTTCGCAAGTCTTCACCTCATTGTTTTGTTTTTCAAATAAATCATGGTCAATTTTTCATAATTTTTCTGCGTATTTTCTATTATCGCAAGGTCTTCTTCTGTTGCCATCCTGACATGTTTACATGGCACACCCATAACCACACTGCGGGCAGGTATTTTGTGGCCAGGAGGCACTAACGCACTGGCTCCGATTATTGCTGATTCCCCTATCTGGGCGCCATGAAGTATTGTGGCGTTCATGCCGATAAGGGCATTATTTCCTATCAGACGCCCGTGCATCACGCATCCATGACCTATGATAACCCCGTCGCCGATATTCACATCGGTTTCGTCCGAATGTACTACGGAATTGTCCTGGATACTGCAATTTTTCCCTATACTTATTTTTGCCCTGTCAGCGCGAATGACGGTATTGAACCATACATTTGTTCCTTCACCTATTGATACATCTCCGATAAGACATGCAGTATCCGCGATAAAAGTATTTTTTGCAATTATGGGTTCTTTGTCTTCAAACGTGTACAACATGCTCCAGCTGCGATTTTGCCCTTTTTGCAACCTCCCGCCTATAACAAGAACCTGTTTGCATAAATAGCTTATCAGACACGAGACACAAAACAATTAAATAATTGAACCACAATAAAATAATAAGCAATGGATCCCATAATAAAGTTCGTTTTATATTTCCTGTTTTTTGCGATCATACACAGCTTTCTTGCTATGGATCATACCAAAAATAGGGCAGAAAAGCTGTTTGGAAAAGCCTTCCGGTATTACAGGCTACTATATTCTTTGATCAGCATTCCTTTATTTGCTCCTGCTTTGATGGTGTGGATAACGTATTCAAATTCCACCCCTGTAATTTATGCGATCCCGCAGAATTTGTATCCGGTTGTAATCCTTGTACGCCTGGGCGCGATCGGCATATTCGGGTATGCCATGTTGCAGATAGATGTCCTTGAATTTAGCGGCATGAAGCGGCAGAAGAAAAATGTACTTGTAACAGGAGGAGCTTATGGATTAGTCCGGCATCCGCTTTACACAGCGGGAATTCTTCTTCTGGTAACTAATATGCAAATGACTATCCTTGATTTAACAGCGGTGCTAATGGTAACAGGTTATTTTCTTATAGGCGCATTCATCGAAGAGAGAAGGCTGCTTTCTGTATTTGGGGATGAATACAGGAAATATCAAGAGCAAGTTTCTATGTTCATTCCAGTTAAATGGTTTAAAAAAAAGCTGAGCCGTTTACCAATTTAGTTTGAAATTCTCAATCTCACCCCTTATACTCCCCGCTCACAACTTCTCTTATCCTGTCTGCGGTCTTTGGTCCCACAAGTTCCACAGCCATCAATTCCTCGCGTGATGCTCTCATTATCCGTTCCACGCTGCCAAAGTGCCGCAGCAGGTTCTTTGCCACTACTGGCCCGATTTCCGAGATGGCTGAAACCACATATTCCTGTTGTTCTGGAAGCGTTGAGGATGTCTTTGTACCATGAAGGTTTATTTCCTTTTTCGGGTCGTCTGCCTGTTCCCTTTTTGCGATTACGCTGATCAATGCCGCAGTATCTTCTTCATCCTTGCTGAACAACACAGGGATCCCAAAATCAATTGCCACAGTTGAAAGTGCTCCGCGAATTGCATTTGGATGGATATGGCGCTTTGAATAAATTCCCTCACCTTCAATTATAAGGAGGGGGCGCCTGTAAGCACGCGCAAGGTCTGATATCTGGCCAAACAGGTCTCTGCCATCAAGGAATGTGCTAAGGAAATCATCTACGGTTTTCCTCTCTATGCCTACACGGTCACTCACTACGTAATCTCCCACTTCAAGTGTTCTTAATATCACTTCTACATCCAGCTTTTCTAGAGAATGTGCAACATGGGAACGGATTTCCCTCTTATCGACATAGACCTTCACTTTAGGAACTTCGAAATTTGATACCCGGGCAGTTGAAAAATCCATTAATTTTGTTTGCCCGTCTGTCTCATCGGTTTTATCCAGAGCATCAAGGTCAATATCGAGATTTTTCATGGTCTTGACCATCTGTCTCTCCTTGTAGTTGCTGCTCCAGTGGTATGCCTCATCTTTTGATCCTTTTGCCAAAAGGACAACAACTCTTCCGGCATGCTTTCTTCCTGTTCTTCCTTTTCGCTGTATGCTCCTTATTTCAGATGGCACGGGTTCGAAAAAAACTACAAGGTCTGTGGCTGGAATATCAAGCCCTTCTTCAGCAACGGAAGTTGCTACAAGTGTATTATACTCCCCATCCTTGAATTTCTTGATGATGTCTACCTGTTGTTTCTGGGTGAGACCTGTGTCCTTGTATTTACTTGCCTGGCCTACGAATCTTATGGGTTTTATTCCAGGAACTTCTTTAAGAGAATTTGCGACAAGTTCCGCAGTATCCCTGTAATTGGTAAATACAATAACACGTGATTGGGGAGCGTCGGATATTTGCTTTTCCACAAGCTCTTTTACTGCATTCAATTTCGGGTTATTGCCGTCACAGCCGCCAAGATGGTACACTGCCTGGCGCATGCTCAGGTCTTCCATGAGTCGTTTTGCAGCTTTACTCCCACCTCTGGAAATTGCCTCATTCTCAAGCCGCTCAAAATATTTTGATAAGGCGGATGACCCTTGTGTTTCTGATATCTCTATAGCATGGCTGACCTTGAAGATCTCAGCCAGAAGAGATATCCCCCTGTAGATTTTCTGGTCGGGAAACGAACGAAGCTGCGCCTGCAAACGCGCCTGGAGATCAAGCATTTCCCTTTTTGAGAGCCGTTTCTGGAAATTAGATAAAAATCCAAGTTCCTGTAATTTTTCCAGCCTGTCATTCAGGACTTTATCCATTAATCCCTTCAAACCTTTCATTTCGACCGGTACGGAAACGTACTTCCATTCGATGTCTTTATCAAAAATATATGGTTTTACATCCGGGTCTGAATCAGTTCTTATCTCAACTGATTTTAAATGGAGATTTGCACAAACCTCCTGTATCTTTTCAGTATTACTTCCAGGGCTTGCCGTAATTCCAAGGACAAGCGGGTCAGGGTTTTGCTGAATATACTTTTGTGCTATATAAACATAGGAATAATTTCCAGTTGCCCTGTGCGCTTCGTCAAAAATGATGCAGGAAACTTTTTCAAGGCTTATTTTTTTCCCGAGCAGGTCATTCTCTATGACCTGAGGTGTGGAGATGACCAGCTGTGCTTTCTCATACATGCTTTCCCGTTTGCCGGGATTTGTATTTCCAGTAAACAATACAACGTTTTCAGGAGGGATATTAAGAGTATCCTTGAAAAAAGCTGCATGCTGTTCCACAAGAGGTTTTGTCGGGGAAAGAAGCAATACTTTCCCTTTCAAGAGGCGTGACACCATCACAAGTAATGCTACTACGGTTTTTCCAAGACCTGTGGGAAGCACTATTAGACTTGATTTCTTAATAGCTTCCCCGGCAAGGGCGAGCTGGTATAACCTCTGCTCGACAGTGCCAGGTTTTATGAGGGGATGTTTGATGAATTCGACATCATTCATTCTTATATTTTATTTAATCCATCGTTTCGCCTGTATCTTTCGAGCGAAGCTCAGATAAGGAAAAAGCTACTTGTTTCAATTTGTATTGTTCTATATCCGTGGGTTCGTCACCCTTCTTTATAGCTTTTACCCTTTCAACAGGCAAATCCGCGTATTTAGCTACTTGTTCATAAGTAAGTTTATGCATGTGCAATAATTCGATCAGATAACGTTTAGTTGGTGGAAGTCCCATAAGTATCACCTTTAATAGTATGTTTTAATACATAAGCTGGTATATCAAGGTTCTTATGGTGTGATAAAAATGGCAGAAAATGACATTGATGTGATCCATACAATCGAAACAGATATCGGTGGTGTGAAAAAATCCTTAAAGAAATACAAAAGGAAATGCACGGTTGTACGAGTAGCACAGGCAAAAGGCTGGAGAAATGTAGTTGTATTAGATGGAAAGGCAGACAAGAAATACTTTTTCGGAAAAACACCCAATGCCCCCCCGGAAATAAATCCAGGTGATGAATTGTACGTAGGGTTTGAAGAGTTACCTTATGATCTGCCCGGTTTAAAGCAAAAGATAATACTCATGACCCTTGATGGATTCCAGCTTGACTGGACTATGGTTTAAGGTTCAACGATTATGGTTCCGGACATGTTTTTATCATCTTTAAGATAGAAACTGAATGTCCCGGCTTTCTTGAATGTATAATTTGTGCGTTTGGCATTATTCAAGAATTTATCTTCAAAAAGACCATCCAAACTTACCAGGGTAATCGCATATGTTCCTTCATTGGTCCATATAACTTCATCGCCGGCTTTTATTGTGGCATTTTTTGGAGTAATACCTCTATTTGTTTCCATTTTTACTAAAAATTGCTTTCCTGATGCCGTAACTTCAGGAATAATGGTTGTTGCTGGAGTCAGAACCGGGGTACTGGTAATTATTGGCGTTGGAGTTGCAACAGGATCAGTCACGGCCTGTTTTTCTTCAGTTGGATCCATGAAAAATACCCATGCAATAGCGCCTACAACGAGTATTGCCAGAACAATCAGGATCAACGAATTGATACTTGTCGGAGAACCTGCTGGTTTTGAAGATAAGCCAGTTGATGGTTTTATCTGGGATATTATATGCGCTTTTTTCTCGTCTATTTTAGCTTCACCTGCATCTTGCATTACAGGTTTTGCATCTATATCGCCCGCGCCGGTCAGGTCTTTGTTCCAATTGCATTTCGGGCATGTCTGGGCAATCGGATAATCAATACTGCCAAGACCTATTTTTTTCTTAATGATCCTGGTTATAAGAGTTTCACTGCATTTCGGGCATTTATCTTCCATTTCGACACCATACTAAAAACCCTTCTTTGCACTATATAAATATATCGACTGATATTTGAAAATATCCGGCAGTTTAGGCTTTTAATGTTATTTTAATTGTTTTTTCCAGTACTTCCGATTTAGCCT
>UBJH01000125.1_pt1 | contig 38886 bp, 36 predicted proteins | sample 2193721 | NCBI WGS metagenome assembly UBJH01 (sample SAMEA4703186, study PRJEB27089) | metagenome | reverse complement strand
CGGCGAGCAGCAGCGCGTCAACATCGCGCGCGGCTTCGTGCAGCCGTCGCGGCTGCTGCTGCTCGACGAGCCGACCGCCGGTCTCGACCCGGACCGCAGCGAGTCGTTCGTGCGGCTCATCCGCAGCCTGCACCGGCAGCTCGGCCTGACCGTGGTGCTGGTGACGCACGATCTCGACACCCTGGCCGGCCTTGCCGCGCGCGTTGCGGTGCTGGCCGAACAGCGTATACTCGCGCTGGGTACGATTGACGAAATCATGAAGGTCGATCATCCCTTCATTCGCAATTTCTTCTGCTGCGACCGGGCCCAGCGGGCGCTGCAGAGCCGCATGTCCGAGGGAAAAGTCTGATTATGGAAAGCCGGGCTCACGCGCTTGCCGCCGGAATCTTCACACTGCTGCTCGGGCTGGCCAGCGCCTTGGCCGTGTTCTGGCTCTCGGGCCAGCGGGAGGCCACCAGGGAATACGTCCTGGTGACGCAGAAGAGCGTCAGCGGCCTGAATACCCAGGCGCAAGTGCGATTTCGCGGCCTGCGTGCCGGCAAGGTGCGTGCCATCGAGCTTGACCCGAAGGATCCGCGCAACATACTGATCACCATCAGCATCGACGCCGACATGCCGGTGACCAAGGGCACCACGGCACGGCTCAATTACCAGGGCGTTACCGGGCTGGCTTCCGTCCTGCTGGAGGACAAGGGGGACAACCCGGAGCCGCTCGCCGGCAGCGACGACGAGCCGCCGCGCATCGCGCTGCAGCCGAACTTCATGGATACGCTGGGCGAGAATGCCGCCGAACTGATGGTGCAGGTGCGCCAGGTGGCCGAGCGCACCAGCGCGCTGCTGTCCGAGCAGAACGTCAAGCGCATCGGCCAGACCCTGGCCAACGTCGAGACGGCCTCATCCGGGTTGTCCGGCAGCATGAAGGACCTGCCGCAGGTGATGGCCTCGCTCAAGCAGATGCTCAACGACGAGAACATGAAGCGGTTCGGCAACACGCTGGCCAACCTCGAGAAAGTCAGCGGCGAGGCTGCGCCCCTCGCCGCCGACCTGCGCCAGCTGGTCGCCAACCTGCAGGGGGTGACGAAGAAAATCGACGCGCTGGCGGGCGAAGCGGGGGGCGAGCTTGCGCAAACCACCCTGCCGCGACTGAATGTCCTGTTGCAGGAGCTGTCCGTCAATTCCCGCCAGATGTCGCGCCTGCTCGACCAGATCGAGGATTCCCCCAACATGCTGATATTCGGCCGCGAGGCGCGCCGCCCGGGGCCGGGCGAAGCGGGTTTCTCGGCGCGATGAGGGCCCCCATGCGGAAAACGTTCCTTCTCCTCTTCGCCCTGCTGCTTGCCGGCTGCGGCGCGGGTTCCAAGTCGCTGTCGAGCGTCGCCTACTACGATCTGGGTGCGGTGCAGCCGGCGCCGAACAACCGCATCGTCGCCAGCCTGCGCAGCATCGACGTCTTCGCGGTTTCCTGGCTGGATTCCTCGGCCATGCAGTACCGGCTGCTGTACACGGCCAATCAGCGGCGGCAGAACTATGCCGAGAGCCGCTGGGTGGCGCCGCCGGCGGAACTGGTCGGCCATGCCCTGCGCAAGCGCATGTTGTCCGGCGAGGCGAGCGGCGCCTGCCGCCTGCGCATCGACCTGGAAGAATTCGCCCAGACCTTCGACTCGGCCAGCACCAGCCGTGCCGTGCTGGAGGCGCGGGTGCAGATCGTTGCGCCGACGGGCGGCGACATCCTGGCGCGTCGCAGCTTCAGCCTGTCGCGTCCGGCCGGCAGCGCCGATGCGGGTGGCGGTGCAGTGGCGCTGGCCGCGGCGGTCGAGGCATTGTCCACAGAGCTGCATGACTGGCTGGGCGGGCTTGACCGGGCACCCGCGCCGGGATTGAACATCGCCCAGCGCTGCAAGGGCTGAGCTTCTCGCCGGGCAGCACACGGCAACCGGGAGTGTCCATGTCGGCAAATCCCTATACGATCGGCCTCGACAAGAACCCGGCCAATTTCGCCCCGCTGTCGCCGCTTTCGTTCATCGAGCGGACGGCAACTGTCTATCCCCGGCGCACCTCGGCCATCCACGGCGCGCGCCGCTTCACCTGGGAAGAGACCTATGCCCGCTGCCGCCGGCTGGCCTCGGCGCTGGCCGCGCGCGGCATCGGCAACAACGACACCGTGGCGGCGATGCTCTCCAACACGCCGGAAATGCTGGAGTGCCATTTCGGCGTGCCGATGACCGGGGCCGTGCTCAATACCCTGAACACCCGGCTGGATGCCGAGGCCATCGCCTTCATGCTGAATCACGGCGAGGCGAAGGCGCTCATCACCGACCGCGAGTTTTCAGCGACCGTGGCAAAAGCATTGGCTTTGGCCGGCCGCGACATGCTGGTGATCGACGTGGACGACCCCGAGTACGTCGGAGCGGGCGAGTGCCTCGGCAGCATCGGGTACGAAGCCTTCCTTGCCAGCGGCGACGCACAGTTCGCCTGGCGGGGGCCGGCCGACGAGTGGGCCGCCATCTCGCTCAATTACACCTCGGGCACCACCGGCAACCCGAAGGGGGTGGTCTACCACCACCGCGGCGCCTATCTCAACGCGGTGTCGAACATCGTCTCCTGGGGCATGCCGCCGCACGCGGTGTATTTGTGGACGCTGCCGATGTTCCACTGCAACGGCTGGTGCTTCCCGTGGACCATGGCGGCGAATGCCGGCACCAGCGTCTGCCTGCGCCGCGTCGAGGCAAAGGCCATCCTCGATGCCATCCGCGAACACAAGGTGACGCACTACTGCGGCGCGCCGATCGTGCATTCGATGCTGATCAACGCCCCGGCGGAATGGCGCGAGGGCATTACGCACAAAGTCAGCGCCCTGGTGGCGGCGGCGCCGCCGCCGGCCTCGATGATCGAGGGCATGAACCGCATCGGCTTCGACATCACCCACGTCTACGGCCTGACGGAGACCTACGGGCCGGCCGCGGTCTGTGCCCGGCACCCCGAGTGGAGCGAGCTGCCGCTGGAGGAGCAGGTGTGCCTCAATGGCCGCCAGGGCGTGCGCTACCACCTGCAGGAGGGCGTCACGGTGATGGATCCGGAGACGATGCAGCCGGTGCCGCGCGACGGCGAGACCATGGGCGAGATCATGTTCCGCGGCAACATCACCATGAAGGGCTACCTGAAGAATGCGAAGGCCACGGAGGAGGCTTTCCGCGGTGGCTGGTACCACTCCGGCGACCTGGCGGTGATGCACGCCGACGGCTACGTCAAGATCAAGGACCGCTCCAAGGATGTCATCATCTCCGGCGGCGAGAACATCTCCTCGGTCGAGGTCGAGGACGTGCTCTACCGCCATGCCGCGGTGCTGTCGGTGGCGGTGGTCGCCGCGCCCGACCCGAAGTGGGGCGAGGTGCCCTGCGCCTTCGTCGAGCTGAAGGAGGGGGCGCAGGCGACGGAGGCGGAAATCGTCGACTTTTGCCGCGAGCGCATGGCGCGCTTCAAGGTGCCGAAGAAGGTGGTGTTCGGGCCGCTGCCGAAGACGTCCACCGGCAAGATCCAGAAATTCGTCCTGCGCGAGAAGGCCAAATCGACGCAGGCCATCGACTAAGGAGCTGAAACAATGAGTGCCGTCATGCAATCCTCGAACGAGCCCCTGCTGCTGCGCAGCGACGACCATGGCGTGGCCACGCTCACGCTGAACCGCGCCAGCCAGTTCAATTCCCTTTCCGACGGGCTGATCGACGCGCTGCAGGCGGCGCTCGACGCCATCGCCACGGACACGTCGGTGCGCGTCGTCGTGCTGGCCGGCGCCGGCAAGGCCTTCTGCGCCGGCCACGACCTGAAGGAGATGCGCTCGCATCCGGACAAGGCCTACCAGCAGGCGCTGTTCAGGAAGTGTGGCAGGATGATGTTGAAGCTGGTCGAGCTGCCGCAGCCGGTGATCGCGCGGGTGCACGGCATGGCGGTGGCGGCCGGCTGCCAGCTGGTCGCCATGTGCGACCTGGCGGTGGCGGCGGACACGGTGAAGTTTGCCGTCTCCGGCGTGAATCTCGGCCTGTTCTGCAGCACGCCCGCCGTTCCCCTGTCGCGCAACCTGCCGCGCAAGCAGGCCTTCGAGATGCTGGTGACCGGTGAATTCATGGACGCGCAAACGGCTCTGTCGCGCGGCCTGGTGAACCGCGTGGTGCCGGCCGACCAGTTGGATGCCGGGGTCAAGAAGCTGACCGATTCGATCCTCGCCAAGTCGCCGGCGGCAGTGGCGATGGGCAAGCAGGCCTTCTACCGGCAGATCGAGATGGGCCTGGACGGCGCCTACCAGCTGGCGGCCGAGACCATGGCCTGCAACATGATGGCCGAGGATGCGCAGGGCGGCATCGATGCCTTCATCGGCAAGCAGCCGATGCCGCAGTGGAAAGGGAAGTAGCAGGGCCTGGGGATTCCGGTTATCATGAATTTTCATACATAAAATAACTGCCGGCAGGCAGAGGGTGGAGTGGCAGAGGACTACATTCTCGAGACAAGAAACCTCGTCAAGGAATTCAAGGGTTTTGTCGCCGTCAACGATGTCAGCCTGAAGGTCAGGCGCGGGCATATCCATGCGCTGATCGGCCCGAACGGCGCCGGCAAGACGACCGTCTTCAACCTGCTGACCAAGTTTCTCGGCCCGACCCGCGGCAGCATCCATTTCAACGGCAAGGACATCACGCCGGAGCATTCGGCGCAGATCGCCCGCCGGGGCATCGTTCGTTCCTTCCAGATTTCCGCGGTCTTTCCGCACTTGACCGTGCTGGAGAACGTGCGCATCGCCCTGCAGCGCAAGCTCGGCATCTCCTTCCAGTTCTGGCGCTCCGAGCGGACGCTGGATGCCCTCAACGGGCGCGCCCTGGAATTGCTCGCGCAAGTCGGACTGGAATCCTTCGCCGGCATGGTTGCCGTCGAATTGCCCTATGGCCGCAAGCGCGCGCTGGAGATCGCCACCACGCTGGCGCTGGAACCCGAACTGATGCTGCTCGACGAGCCGACCCAGGGGATGGGCCACGAGGACGTCGACCTGGTGCGGGACCTCATCAAGAAGGTCTCGGCCAACCGTACCGTGCTGATGGTGGAGCACAACATGGGCGTGGTGGCGGGCATCTCCGACACGATCACCGTGCTGGCGCGCGGTGCCGTGCTGGCGGAGGGGCCCTATGCCGAGGTGTCGAGGAATCCGCTGGTGGTCGAAGCCTACATGGGCAGCGCACATTGATGGCGTCGACCGAATACCTGCGCGTCACCGACCTGCATGCCTTCTACGGCGAGTCACACATCCTGCACGGCATGGATTTCCGCGTAAACAGCGGTGAATGCGTCACCCTGCTGGGGCGCAACGGCGCCGGCCGCACCACCACGCTGAAGGCCATCCTCGGCCTGACCGGCAGGCGCACCGGCTCGGTGATGCTCAACGGCCGCGAGGTGATCGGATGGCCGACCCACCGCATCGCCCACCTGGGCGTCGGCTATTGCCCGGAAGAGCGCGGCATCTATGCCAGCCTGTCGACCGAGGAGAACCTGGTGCTGCCGCCCCAGGTCGGCAGCGGCGGCATGCCGGTCGAGGAGATCTACCGCATGTTCCCCAACCTGGAGGAACGCCGGAAGAGCCAGGGCTCGCGGCTGTCCGGCGGCGAGCAGCAGATGCTGGCAATGGCCCGCATCCTGCGCTCCGGCGCGCGGCTGCTCCTGCTCGACGAGATCTCCGAGGGCCTGGCGCCGGTCATCGTGCAGAAGCTGGCCGAGGTCATCCGCAGCCTCAAGGAGAAGGGCTTTACCATCATCCTGGTGGAACAGAATTTCCGCTTCGCCGCGCCGCTGGCCGACCGCATGTACATCGTCGAGCACGGGCGCATCGTGGCGGAGATCGGCAAGGACGAACTGGAAATGAAGCAGGCGTTGTTGCATGAGTATCTCGGGGTTTAACTGACAAAGAGGAGAGACAAATGAAACGCAAATTGATCGGCGCCCTGGTCGGCGCCGCAGCGATGTCCCTGGCGGCCGGCCAGGCAGTTGCCCAGAAGGCAGGGGCGAAGGTATCCGGCGACATGGTGAAAATTGGCGTCCTCACGGACATGTCCGGCGTCTATTCCGACCTGGGCGGGCAGGGGTCGGTGACGGCCGCGCAGATGGCCATCGACGACTTCAAGGCCCAGGCCAAGCCGGCCTGGAAGATCGAGCTGGTGTATGCCGACCACCAGAACAAGGCAGACGTCGGCTCCAACAAGGCACGCGAGTGGTACGACACGCAGGGCGTGGACATGATCACCGATGCCCTCAATTCCGCGGTGGCGCTGGCTGTATCGAAGGTGACGCTGGAGAAAAAGCGCATCCTGATCGATACCGGCGCGGCGTCGACACGGCTGACCAACGAGGACTGCTCGCCGAATACGGTGCACTACGTCTATGACACCTACGCCCTGGCCAACGGTCCGGGCAAGGCCGTCACCAAGCAGGGCAAGGACAGCTGGTTCTTCCTCACCGCCGATTATGCCTTCGGCCATTCGCTGGAAAAGGACACGTCCGACGCGGTGAAGGCCAGCGGCGGCAAGGTGGTCGGCGCCGTGCGCCATCCGCTCAACGCCTCCGACTTCTCCTCCTTCCTGCTGCAGGCGCAGTCGTCGAAGGCGAAGGTGGTCGGCCTGGCCAATGCCGGCGGCGACACCATCAACTCGATCAAGGCAGCCAACGAGTTCGGCCTGACCAAGAACCAGACCATCGTCGGCCTGCTGACTACCATCATCGACATCCACGCGCTGGGCCTGCCGACCACCCAGGGCATGATGTTTACCGAGGGCTTCTACTGGAACCTCAACAACGAGACGCGCGAGTGGAGCCGGCGCTTCTTCGGCAAGCACAAGAAGATGCCGTCGATGCTGCATGCCGGCACCTATTCCGCCGTGATGACCTACCTCAAGGCGGTGCAGGCGACGGGGACCGACGAGGCGGACGCGGTGATGAAGCAGCTCAAGGCGACGACCATCAACGACATGTTCGCCAAGGGCGGCAAGGTCCGCGCGGACGGCCGCATGGTGCACGACATGTACCTGGTCGAGGTGAAGAAGCCGGCCGAATCGAAGGAGCCGTGGGACTACTACCACATCAAGGCGGTGATTCCGGCCAGCGAGGCCTTCCAGCCGATGTCGCTGTCGCGCTGTCCGCTGGTGAAGAAATAAGCTGAGGGTATCCGAGCGTGTCGGAGATCTTCGGCATCCCCATCCAGGCCTTCATGGGGCAACTCATGCTGGGCCTGGTGAATGGCTCGTTCTACGCCACGTTGAGCCTGGGGCTGGCCGTCATCTTCGGCATGCTCAACATCATCAATTTCGCCCACGGCGCGCTCTACATGGCCGGGGCGATGCTGGCCTGGATGGGGCTGAACTACTTCGGCATCGGCTACTGGTGGTCGCTGCTGCTGGCGCCGCTCGGCGTCGGCGCCGTCGGGGTGATCATCGAGCGCAGCATGCTGAAGTGGCTGTACAAGCTCGACCATCTTTACGGCCTGCTGCTCACTTTCGGCCTGGCGCTGATCCTCGAAGGCCTGTTCCGCGACCTCTACGGCGTTTCCGGCCTGCCGTATTCGATTCCGGAAGAATTCGCCGGCGCCTACAACCTCGGTTTCATGTTCCTGCCGAAATACCGGGCGTGGGTGATCCTCGCCTCGCTGGTGGTGTGCCTGGCCACCTGGTTCGTCATCGAGAAGACGCGGCTCGGCGCCTACCTGCGCGCGGCGACGGAGAATCCCAGGCTCACCCAGGCTTTCGGCATCAACGTGCCGCTGATGGTGATGCTGACCTACGGCTTCGGCGTGGCGCTGGCCGGCTTCGCCGGCGTGCTGGCGGCGCCGGCGATGCAGATCAGCCCGCTGATGGGCTCCAACCTGATCATCGTCGTTTTTGCCGTGGTGGTGATCGGCGGCATGGGCTCCATCCTCGGGTCCATCGTCACCGGCCTCGGCCTCGGCCTGATCGAGGGCCTGACCAAGGTGTTCTACCCCGAAGCCTCCTCGACGGTGGTCTTCATCATCATGGCCATCGTGCTGCTGGTGCGGCCGGCCGGTCTGTTCGGGAGAGAGAAGTGAACCGTCAGCTCGTCGGCTACGGCCTCCTGCTGGCGCTCATGCTGGTGGCGCCGACGCTGGTCTACCCGGTGCTGGTGATGAAGATCCTCTGCTTCGCGCTGTTCGCCTGCGCCTTCAACCTGCTGATCGGGTACACCGGCCTGCTTTCCTTCGGTCATGCCGTATTCCTCGGCACCGCCGGCTATGTCGCCGGGCACAGCATCAAGGTGTGGGGCTTCCCGCCGGAGATCGGCCTGATCTTTGCCGCGCTGGCCGCTGCGGCCCTTGGCTGGGTGATCGGCAGCCTGGCCATCCGCCGTTCCGGCATCTACTTCGCCATGATTACCCTGGCGCTGGCGCAGATGATGTATTTCTTCTTCCTGCAGGCGCCGTTCACCGGCGGCGAGGACGGATTGCAGGATGTGCCGCGCGGCAAGCTTCTTGGGATCATCGATCTGGCCGACGATTTCAACCTGTACTACTTCGTCCTGGCCATCTTCATCTTCGCCTTCTGGCTGATCCACCGCACCATCCATTCCCCGTTCGGCCAGGTGCTGAAGGCCATTCGCGAGAACGAGGCGCGCGCCATTTCGCTCGGCTACGACGTGGCGAAGTACAAACTGCTGGCTTTCGTGCTTTCCGCCGGCCTGGCCGGCCTGGCCGGCGCCACCAAGACCCTGGTATTCCGTTTCGCCACCCTGACCGATGCCCACTGGCACACCTCGGGCGAGGTGGTGCTGATGACGCTGCTCGGCGGCATGGGCACGGTGTTCGGCCCGGTGGTCGGCGCCGCCACCATCGTCACCCTGCAGAACGAGCTGGCCGACAAGGTCGGCTCGCTCGTCACCGTCATCATGGGCGCGATCTTCGTCGTCTGCGTGCTGGCCTTCCGCCGCGGCATCGTCGGCGAACTGGGGGCGCTCTACAAGCGGATCACCGGAAACCGCTGAGCGGTGATCCGGCCGTCACGCGGGCTGGCAGGGTCATCAGCCTGAAAGTTGGCGAAAGGCGTGGGCGGCGATCATCCCTTCCTCGTTGGTCGGTATCACCCATGCGGAAACGCGGCTCCTGGCGCTGCTGATGCGCGGCCCCCCTTGCGCGTTCGACGCCGCGTCCGCTTCCACGCCCAGCCATTCCGCATCGCGCATGATCCTTTCCCGGATGACGGCGGCGTTTTCGCCGACGCCTGCGGTAAACACCAGGGCGTCGAGGCCTCCGAGCGCCGCAGCCAGCGAGCCCAGCTCGCGGCGGATGCGATAGCAATACATGTCCACGGCGAGTTTCGCCCTCGGGGAATCGCTGCCGAGCAGGGTGCGCATGTCGCTCGACAGGCCTGACACGCCGAGCAGGCCGGACTGGTTATAGAGGAGCTTCTCGATGGCGCGAGCATCCATGCCGCGCTGGTCCATCAGATACAGCACCACGCCGGGATCCAGGCTGCCGGTACGCGTTCCCATCATCAGCCCTTCGACGGCAGTGAAGCCCATGCTGCTGGCGATGCTCGTGCAGTTGTCCAGGGCGCACATGCTGGACCCGTTGCCAAGATGCAGCACGACGGTCTTGCCGCGGGCGGCGCGCTCGTCATGGCGGGGGAGGACCGAGGCGATGTATTCGTAGGAGAGCCCGTGAAAGCCGTAGCGCCTCACACCGGCCTCGAAGAATTCCTCAGGCAGCGAAAACCGCTGTACGAGCTCGGCATTGCTGCGGTGGAAGGCGGTATCGAAGCAGGCGACCTGCGGGGTATCCGGCGCACGTTCCATCAGCATCCGGATCGGCGCAAGGTTATGGGGCTGGTGCAGCGGGGCGAGTGGGACGAGGTGCTCGAGCCTGTCGAGCACGGCGTTGTCCACGCGAACCGGCGCGGCGTATTCCGCGCCCCCGTGCACGACGCGGTGCCCCACCCCGTCAAGACCATCGCCTGCAAGCACCTCGCGCAGGAAGCCGCGCAGGTGGTCAAGACCGCCTTCGTGGCCCAGGGGAGCGCCCTCTCCCCAGGACTTTTCACTGACAATGGTGCCTGAGCGATCCCTGGCGATGAAGTGCGGAGCGTTGTAGAGGCCTTCCACCTGCCCCTTGTACGACAGTTGCAGCGAATTTTCGCTGCCGGGGCTTTCGCGAAACAGCGAAAACTTGATGCTCGATGAACCTGCGTTGAGGACTGCGATGACTCTGGCCATTCAGACACCCCTATATCAAACCCGAATCATTCTAAAGCCGGGGCAACGGCATGTCGAGGCAGGGCAGGTGAAGTGACGTATCAGCGCGCAATCCGGTCGGCGATCCAGCGCTTCATCTCGTCCATGTCGGCATCGAACCTGCCGCAACTCATCAGGCTCAGGCCGAACACGTAGGCGTAGAGCAGCAGGCTGCGGCTGGAAGCCTCCAATGGTGGCATGCCGCGCGCCTCGAAGCCCTTGCGGCCGAATTCCAGGCGGGCGGCGTCGACTTCCTCCACCACCGTGGCAGCCAAAGCATCGCGCCGCGCCCAGTCGCGCATGGCGATCTCGATCAGCATGCCCTTGCGGTTGCGATTGGCGCTGTAGACCTCGATGACGTGGTAGGCGCGCGGCAGTTCCTCGCCGGGCACGGCGCGCGTCTGCTTCTGGATGTCGCGGATGCGGCCGTCCTTCCAGGTTTCCAGCACGGCGTCGAGAAGATCACGACGGTCCTTGAAGTGCCAGTAGAAGCTGCCCTTGGTGACCTTCAGGCGCTTGGCCAGCACTTCCACGCGGATGCCGTCGAGGCCTTTTTCGGCCAGGATGTCCAGTGCCGCCCTGGTCCAGGCGGCGCGGTCCAGCTGCTGTCGGTTCGGCTCGGGTTTGGCCATTGTCGTCGGGTATATTGAAAAGAACGGAAGCTTGCGTTACGATAGCGCATTCCATACGGTAGCGTATGGAAGAATTCTGCCGGCAACCGCCGGCCGTGTCAAACCTTCCGGCGCGGTGCCATAATCCGCTGAAGGAGAGGCGGCCGCGCCTGGCGCGGCATTCGCACTTACGCAAAGGAGATCAGGATTGAAGATCCTCGTACCGGTCAAGCGCGTCGTTGATTACAACGTCAAGGTGCGCGTCAAGGGCGACGGTTCCGGCGTGGACCTCGCCAACGTCAAGATGTCGATGAACCCCTTCGACGAGATCGCCGTCGAGGAGGCGGTGCGGCTGAAGGAAGCCGGCATCGCCACCGAGGTCGTCGCCGTGTCCTGCGGCGTCGCCGCCTGCCAGGAGACGCTGCGCACGGCGCTGGCGCTCGGCGCCGACCGTGCCATCCTGGTGGAAAGCGACGTCGAGCTGCAGCCGCTGGCGGTGGCCAAGCTGATGCAGGCGCTGGCGGCGAAGGAAGGCCCGCAGATCGTCATTTTCGGCAAGCAGGCCATCGACGACGACGCCAACCAGACCGGCCAGATGTTCGCCGCGCTGATGGGCTGGCCGCAGGCCACCTTTGCCTCGAAGGTCGTCATCGCCTCTGGCTGCGCCACGGTGACGCGCGAGATCGACGGCGGCCTCGAGACCGTCGAGCTGAAGCTGCCGGCGGTGGTGACCACCGACCTGCGCCTGAACGAGCCGCGCTACGCCACGCTGCCGAACATCATGAAGGCCAAGAAGAAGCCGCTCGACACCCTGAAGCCGGCCGACCTCGGCGTCGACGTCGCGCCGCGCCTGGCGACGCTGAAGGTCGCCGAGCCGCCGAAGCGCGCCGGCGGCGCCAAGGTGGCCGACGTCAAGCAACTGGTCGACAAACTCAAGAACGAAGCGAAGGTGATCTGATGGCCATTCTCGTTATCGCCGAACACGACAACGCGACGCTGAAGGCGGCGACGCTGAACACCCTGACCGCTGCGAAGAAGCTCGGCGGCGAGATCCACGTGCTGGTCGCCGGCCAGGGCTGCGCCGCCGCCGCGCAGGCAGCGGCCCAGCTCGACGGCGTCGCCAAGGTGCACGTCGCCGACGCCGCTCCCTACGCCGAGCAACTGCCGGAGAACCTCGCCTCGCTGGTGCATGCCAACGCCTCAGGCTATTCGCACATCCTGGCGCCGGCCTCCACTTTCGGCAAGAACCTGCTGCCGCGCGTGGCGGCGCTGCTCGACGTGGCGCAGATCTCCGACATTGTCGCGGTCGAATCCGCCGACACCTTCATCCGTCCGATCTACGCCGGCAACGCGCTGGCGACGGTGAAGAGCGCCGACGGCGTGAAGGTCATCACCGTGCGCGGCACCGCCTTCGAGGCCTGCGGCAAGGGCGGCTCGGCCGCCGTCGAGCCGCTCGCGGCGGGCGCCGACCTCGGATTGTCGAAACTCGTCGGCCGCGAGTTGACGAAGAGCGCGCGGCCCGAACTGGGCGCGGCGAAGATCATCGTCTCCGGCGGCCGCGGCATGGGCAACGGCGAGAACTACCGCAGTGTGCTCGAGCCGCTGGCCGACAAGCTGGGCGCGGCGCTCGGCGCCTCGCGCGCGGCGGTCGATGCCGGCTTCGTGCCGAACGACTACCAGGTCGGCCAGACCGGCAAGATCGTCGCGCCCGACCTCTACATCGCCGTCGGCATCTCGGGCGCCATCCAGCATCTGGCCGGCATGAAGGACAGCAAGGTGATCGTCGCCATCAACAAGGATCCCGAGGCGCCGATCTTCCAGGTGGCCGACTACGGCCTGGTGGCCGACCTGTTCCAGGCCGTGCCCGAACTGGTGGCCGAGCTGGGCTGATCGCAGCGAATTATTTGGAGAAGTTCATGAGCACCTATTCCGCCCCCCTGCGCGACATGCATTTCGTCCTGCGCGAACTGGCTGGCATCGATCAGGTCGGCAAGCTGCCCGGCTACGAGGAAGCCACGCCGGACACCATCGATGCCATTCTCGAAGAGGCCGGCAAGTTCGCCGCCGGCGTGCTGTCGCCGATCAACGGTTCAGGCGACCATGAGGGCGCCAGGTGGCAGGACAGCAGTGTCACCATGCCGGAAGGCTTCATGGTGGCCTACCGGCAATTCGTCGAGAACGGCTGGAACGGCATCGGCTGCGAGCCGGAATATGGCGGGCAGGGCATGCCCAAGGTGGTCGTCGCCGCCGTTCAGGAGATGTGGAAGGCCTCCAACATGGCCTTCTCGCTGTGCCCGCTGCTGACCACCGGCGCCATCGAGGCGATCACTCTGAACGGTGCGCCCGAGCTGAAGGCCGCCTACCTGCCGAAGATGATCGAAGGCAGCTGGACCGGCACCATGAACCTGACCGAGCCGCAGGCCGGCTCCGACCTCGCGCTGGTGCGCTCGCGCGCCGTGCCGCAGGGCGACGGCACCTACAGGATCTTCGGCCAGAAGATCTTCATCACCTACGGCGAGCACGACATGACGGACAACATCATCCACCTGGTGCTGGCGCGCACGCCGGATGCGCCCGAGGGGGTGAAGGGCATCTCGCTCTTCGTGGTGCCGAAGTTCCTGCTCGAGGCCGACGGCACGCCGGGCAAGCGCAACGACGTTCGCTGCGTTTCCATCGAGCACAAGCTGGGCATCCACGCCAGCCCGACCTGCGTCATGGCCTACGGCGACAACGGCGGTGCCATCGGCTACCTCGTCGGCAAGGAGAACGAGGGCCTCAAGTACATGTTCGTCATGATGAATGCCGCCCGCTTCGCCGTCGGCCTGGAAGGCGTGGCCATCGCCGACCGCGCCTACCAGCGCGCGCTGGAGTATGCGCGGGAGCGCATCCAGGGCCGCGATCTCGCCGACGGCTCCGGTCCGGTACCCATCATCCGTCACCCCGACATCCGCCGCATGCTGATGCTGATGAAGTCCCAGACCGAGGCGATGCGCGCCCTGGCGTATGTCGTCGCCGCGGCGCACGACGCCGCCGCGCGCCATCCCGACGCCGAGGAGCGCAAGCGCAACCAGGCCTTTGTCGACCTGATGATCCCGGTGGTGAAGGGCTGGAGCACCGAAACCGGCATCGAAGTGGCCTCGCTCGGCGTGCAGATCCACGGCGGCATGGGCTTCATCGAGGAGACCGGCGCCGCCCAGTACCTGCGCGACGCCCGCATCACCACCATCTACGAGGGCACCACCGGCATCCAGGCCAACGACCTCATCGGCCGCAAGATCGCCCGCGAGGGCGGCGCCACCATCAAGGCCGTCATCGGCAGCATGCTGCAGGTCGATGCGACATTGGCCCAGCAGGAGGGCGAAGAATTCGCCGCCATCCACGCCGGCTTTGCACGCGGCGTGCAGGCGCTGGCCGAGGCGGCCACGCATATCGCGACGAACTTCAGCCAGGACATCAAGGGCGTGCATGTCGGCGCCGTGCCTTTCCTGCGACTGATGGGCATCGTCAGCGGCGGCTGGCAGATGGCGCGCGCGGCACTGGTGGCGCAGAAGCAGCTCGCCTCGGGTGCCGGCGAAGCCGGCTTCTGCAAGGCCAAGATCACTACGGCGCGTTTCTTTGCCGACCATCTTTTGTCCCAGGCGCCCGGATTGGCTGCCACGGTGCTCAAGGGCGGTGCCGGCGCGTTGGCCGTGCCGGAAGAGCATCTGTAAATCCCCCGTGGGACGGTCGCAAGGCCGTCCCATATCTTTTTTTCGGCGCAAAAAAATTCAGCAGCGCGCTTCTGCGCTCCAACTCGATGATATTCAAACGATATCGCGTTTCTCAAAGCGATACCGTCGGGGGTTGACGACAGTTGCGAATTGAATTCCATCATGCTATTGATGGCCACAGACCGTGAAGTAAATCACGGCTGCTGCTGAGGTCTTACGGCTCGAAGACTTCAAGTCAAGAACGGTCCACCTGCTTGAGGCAAAAGGATCGCTGAATCTGCAAGGGCAAACCCATCGAAAGCTGGGGGCGCAAAACAACCGGTCTAAGGGATTTTCCGGCTCACGGAAGTTCTATGGCAGCGGAGTTGCCAGATAAGGGTCGCAATGAGTCGAGCCTTTCATTCTGTCAAAGCATCGCCGGACAATATCGCCCGGACTGCACCTTCGCGCCGTTCCCGCCCGACCCTTTGTCCGCGCTTCCATTCCGGTGACGTTTGTCCATCGGGCTCTGCCGTTTCGGCAGCGGCCTGAATGTCGTCCGCCGCGTACCGCGCGGCACGGCTGCGAAGGAGACAAGCATGGCTGCGAGCGCATTGAGTACCTCAAACCCGGGAACGGGCACCAGCAACGTCGTCAGCCTGAGCGGGCGGCGCCAGCTGAGCGTGGCGGAATCCAGCCGCATGCTCAACGATTGCCGCGAACTGGCGATGAAGCGGCTGTCAGGGTCGCTGCGCGAAATGCTGGCGGAAGTCGAGGAAGACCTGTTCAACATGGCCGAAGCGAGCTACGACCGCGAGATGCAGCGGCTGTATCTCGATGTGCGGGGCAAGGCCAAGGAGAAGTGGCCGAAGATCGAGGCCGCCTTCTCGCGCCATTTCATCGAGACTTTCAACCACAAGATGCGCGGCGAGATGGACGCCGCCATGAAGACGCTTGCCGCCTCGACGCAGGAGTTGCGCCTGGTCGAGGAGGATGATCTCGCCGAAAGCATTGCCATGCAGGAGCTGGCAAGCCGCCTGCGCGAGCAGAACGAGGACGAGTTGGCCCTGCTGGGCGAGCGCGTCGCCCTGCTGCTCGGCAAGCACGATCTGAAGGACGAGGAAAACCCCATCAGCCCGCTGGCGGTCTGCGACGCATTGAAGCGCGCCTGCGACGAGCTGGAGGGCAGCGTCAAGTTCAAGCTGGTGCTGCTCAAGCAGATCGAGCAGCATGTCTCCAAGGCGCTGCACGCCGTCTATGCCGACCTCAACACCGAGATGGTGCGCTGGAATGTCCTGCCAGACCTGCGCTCTGTCTATCGCAAGCCGGTCAACGCAGAGTCGCCTCCCCAGGCGCGACCAAAGCCTGAGGCGCCCACGCCGCCGCCCCAGCGCGAGCCAGGTGGTGGCGGCGGCGACCTGTTCGCCGTTCTGCAGCAGATGTTGCAGTCGCAGGCGGCCGGCTTTCCCGGGCTGGCGGTGTCCGCCGTCCCGCAAGGACACGTGCCCGCCTTTGCCACAGGGGCGACGACGTCCATCGCAGGCGCCGCCACCGCTGCTGCGCCGGCAGCGAACATCCAGGGCATCTTCATCGATTCGCTGACCGAGATGCAGCGCCTCGATACGCTGATGGGCGAGAAGCGCCGCGCCGACGGCCTGCCCGACCTGGGTCAGGCGTTCGGCACGATGAACGTCCTGCATCAGGTCAAGGCGAACAGCCTGACGCAGGGGGTCGGACAGCTCGATGCCATCACCATCGACATCGTCGCCATGCTGTTCGACTTCGTCTTCGACGACGACAAGATTCCGGATGCCATCAAGGCGCTGGTGGGACGCCTGCAGATCCCGGTGCTCAAGGTGGCGATGCTCGACAAGTCCTTCTTCTCGAGCAGGACGCATCCGGCGCGCCGTCTGCTGGACGGCATTTCACAGGCAGCCGTCGCCTGGGGCGGGGCGGTCGACCCGGAAGATCCCCTGTATCAGGAGATCGCCTATATCGCCGAGCGCATCCAGAGCGATTTCGAGCGCGACGTGGAGATCTTCAGCGACGCCCTCAATCTGCTGAATGCCGTCATCGCCGAGCGGGACGCCATGGCCGAGGGGATTGCCGAGCGCACGGCCGAACTCATGAGCCGGCGCGAGACAGAGGAGATCGCCTGGGTCGTCGCCGGCGAAGCGGTGTCGCGCCGCCTCTCGTCCGGCGTACCGCAGGGCGTGCAGCGTTTCCTGCTGGAGCACTGGCAGCATGTGCTGAAGGAACTCTACCTGCGCCATGGCGAGGAACATCACGCCTATCTCAGTGCCCTGGCCATGATGGACGACCTCATCTGGAGCGTGGCGCCGAAGGCGAGCAGCGACGAACGAAAGCAGCTGGTGAATACCTTGCCGGGCCTGTTGCGGGCCGTGCAGGCCGGGCTGGATGTCATCGACGTGTCGCAGGAACAGCGCGAACGCTTCTTCGACGAACTGGTGGCGATGCATTCGGCAGCGGTAAAGGCGGGCCTGGCGGGTGCGGAAACGGGAACTGCCGATATGCCTGCGCCGCTGGAGGCGGCGTCCGCACCGACGCCGACAGCCAACTACAGCGTCAATCCCGAGGGCGAGCTGTTCATCACGCGCATCACCGAGAACGATGTGCAGATCGAGGAGGTTGCACTGGTTGGCGCCAGCCCGTCGGCCGTATTGGCGGGGGACGCCCACTTGCAGAGGGTGTCGGCGCTGAGCCGCGGCGATTGGGTGGAGTTCCACCAGACAGAAGGCGTTCCGGCGCGGGCCCGGCTGTCCTGGATCAGCCCGCAGCGCGGCATCTTTCTGTTTACCAATCCGCGCTCGCCGCGGGCGACCTCGATTTCGCGGGAGGCGCTGGCCTACCAGTTCCGGACCGGCATGGCGCAACTCGTCTCCGAAGAGTCCCTGTTCGAGCGCGCCGTGAGCAGTGTGCTCGACAGCCTGAGGTCGCCCGATCACCAGCTCGCGTAGACGGGACGTTTGCGCGCAGTGACTGAAGGCGGCGAAGACGCTTACATGTTGGGATAGACAGGGCCTTCGCCGCCCTGCGGCACGACCCAGGTGATGTTCTGCGTCGGGTCCTTGATGTCGCAGGTCTTGCAGTGCACGCAGTTCTGCGCGTTGATCTGCAGGCGCGGATTCGTCCCGTCGGCGTCGCGCACGATCTCGTAAACGCCGGCCGGGCAGTAGCGCTGCTCGGGCGCATCGTAGAGGGCGAGGTTGGTGCGGATCGGCACGCTGTCGTCCTTCAGCCGCAGGTGGCAGGGCTGGTTTTCCTCGTGGTTGGTGTTGGAGAGGAACACCGAAGAGAGCCGGTCGAAGGTGATCACGCCGTCCGGCTTCGGGTAGGCGATCGGCGGGCAGTCCGACGCCTGCTTCAGCTTGAGGTGGTCGGCCGTGAGGTGCAGCGTCCACGGCGCCTTGCCGCGGAACACCTGCTGGTCGATGCCGAACATCAGCGAACCCAGCCACAGTCCCTTGCTCATCCACGGCTTGAAGTTGCGCGTGCGGTGCAGTTCCTCGTAGAGCCAGGATTCGCGGAACTTGCGCGGATAGTCGGTCAACTCGTCGCCGCTGCGGCCGGCGCCGAGCGCCTCGGCGAGCGCCTCGGCGGCGAGCATGCCGGTCTTCAGCGCGGCGTGCGAGCCCTTGATGCGCGCGGCGTTGAGGAAGCCGGCATCGTCACCGATGAGGGCGCCGCCGGGGAAGATCAGCTTCGGCAGCGCCTGCAGGCCGCCTGCCGTGAGGGCGCGCGCGCCGTAGGCGATGCGCTTGCCGCCCTCGAGGAAGGGCTTCACCAGCGGATGCAGCTTGTAGCGCTGGAATTCCTCGAAGGGCGAGAGGTGCGGGTTGCTGTAGGCGAGGCCGACGACGTAGCCGATTGCGACCAGGTTGCCCTCGAGGTGGTAGGCGAAGCCGCCGCCGTAGGTGTCGGCTGCCATCGGCCAGCCGCCGGTGTGCATCACCAGGCCCCTGACGTGCTGCTCCGGCCTGATCTCCCACAGCTCCTTGATGCCGATGCCGTACACCTGCGGGTCGGCGCCGTTGCGCAGGTCGAACCTCTCCTCCAGCTGCTTGCCGAGGTGGCCGCGGCAGCCCTCGGCGAAGAGGGTGTACTTCGCCTGCAGTTCCATGCCCGGCTGGTAGGCGTCCGTCGGCTGCCCGTCGCGGCCGACGCCCATGTCGCCGGTGGCGACCCCCCTGACCGAGCCATCCTCGTTGTAGAGCACCTCGGCGCCGGCAAAACCCGGGTAGATTTCCACGCCGAGCGCCTCGGCCTGCTGCGCCAGCCAGCGGCAGAGGTTGCCCAGGCTGACGATGTAGTTGCCGTGGTTGAGGAAGCAGCCCGGCAGCAGGGCGTTCGGCACCCTGAAGCCGCCCGTCTCGGAGAAGATGATGAAACGGTCTTCCGACACCGGCGTGTCGAGCGGGGCGCCTTTTTCCTTCCAGTCGGGGATCAGCTCGTTCAGCGCGCGCGTATCCATCACGGCGCCGGAGAGGATGTGCGCGCCGACCTCGGCGCCCTTCTCGATCAGGCAGACGTTGATGTCCGCGTTGAGCTGCTTCAGGCGTATCGCCGCGGCGAGGCCGGCCGGGCCGCCGCCGACGATGACGACATCGAATTCCATGGATTCGCGTTGCATGCTGTTCGGTAATTGTTATGGTCTGGATGGCTGACATTATAATTCGGTTTGATCCAGCCACTGCCCGTACAAATGGAACACAAGCGCAAGCTGATATACGCCACGATCCTGCCGATCCGCTGGGGCGACATGGACGCGATGAACCATGTGAACAACACCGTCTATTTCCGCTACATGGAACAGGCGCGCATCGAATGGCTGGAATCGCTCGGCTACGGCACCGGCCAGCACACCGATGAGGGGCCGGTCATCGTCAATGCCGGCTGCACCTACCTCGTGCCGCTGGTCTACCCCGGCAACGTCGAGGTGCGCATGTTCATCGGCCACCCCGGCCGCAGCAGCCTGCCGACCCATTATGAGTTGCGACTGCAGGGGAACGAAAAACTGTATGCGACGGGCGACGCCAAGATGGTCTGGATCAACCCCGCCAGCGGCCGTTCCATCCCGCTGCCCGGCAACATGAGAGCTCTTGCGGAAGAGGAATGACATGATCGACAGGACGCCCCTCTGGAAGCCCTCCAAGGCGCGCATCGCCGCCGCCAACCTGACCGCCTTCATGCACTCGGCCGAGCGGCGCTGGGGCGTGGAATGCGCCGATTACGATGCGCTGCACCGCTGGTCGGTGACGCACCCGGAGCAGTTCTGGACCACGTTGTGGGATTTCGCCGGCGTGGTGGCGGAAAAGCGCGGCGAGCGCGTGCTGGCCGACGCCAACAAAATGCCGGGTGCGAAGTGGTTTCCAGACGCCCGCCTGAATTTCGCGGAGAATCTGCTGCGCAGCCATGACACCGCCGACGCCCTGGTTTTCTGGGGCGAGGACAAGGTCAAGGGCCGCGCCAGCCACGCCGAACTCTACCGTGCCGTGGCCCAGACCGCCTGGGCGCTGCGCGACATGGGGGTGGGCAGGGGCGACCGCGTTGCCGCCTACCTGCCCAACCTGCCCGCCGCCGTGGTGGCGATGCTGGCCACGGCCTCCATCGGCGCCATCTTCTCCTCTGCCTCGCCGGACTTCGGCGTGCAAGGCGTGCTCGACCGCTTCGGCCAGATCGCGCCGAAGGTGCTGTTCGCCTGCGACGGCTATTACTACAACGGCAAGGTGATCGACTGCCTCGGCAAGGTGGCCGAGATCGCCGCCCGCATGCCCTCGCTGGAGCGGGTGGTGATCGTGCCCTATGCCGGCAGCGGCGCAGACATTGCCGCCGTGAAGCATGGGGTATCGCTGGCCGACTTTCTCGCCCCCTTCGCCGGCGAGCGCGAGATCCGCTTCGAACGCCTGCCCTTCGACCACCCGCTCTACATCCTGTATTCCTCCGGCACCACCGGCGTGCCGAAGTGCATCGTGCACAGCGCCGGCGGCACCCTGCTGCAGCATCTGAAGGAGCAGCGCCTGCACAGCGACATCAAGACCGGCGACCGCCTGTTCTACTTCACCACCTGCGGCTGGATGATGTGGAACTGGCTGGTTTCCGGCCTCGCTTCGGGGGCAACGCTGCTGCTCTACGACGGCTCGCCCTTCGTCGGCCGCGGCAACATCCTCTTCGACTACGCCGAGGCCGAGGGCATGACCCACTTCGGCACCTCGGCGAAGTTCATCGATGCCATCGCCAAGATCAACCTGGCGCCGGCGAAGACGCACAAGCTGGACAGGCTGCGCGCGATCTTCTCGACCGGCAGCCCGCTGGTGCCGGAGGCCTTCAATTACGTATACGACAGCATCAAGCGCGATGTGCAGCTCGCCTCGATCTCCGGCGGCACCGACATCATTTCCTGCTTCGTGCTGGGGAATCCGGTCGGCCCGGTGTGGCGCGGCGAGATCCAGTGCCGCGGCCTCGGGATGGCGGTCGAGGTGTTCGACGAGGCGGGCCGGCCGGTGCGCAGGACCAAGGGCGAGCTGGTCTGCCTCAAGCCGTTTCCCTCGATGCCGGTCGGCTTCTGGAACGACCCAGACGGCAGGAAATACCGCGCCGCCTATTTCGAGAAATATCCCGGCATCTGGTGCCATGGCGACTTCATCGAGGAGACGGCCCACGGCGGCTTCGTCATCTACGGCCGCTCCGACGCCACCCTCAACCCCGGCGGCGTGCGCATCGGCACCGCCGAAATCTACCGCCAGGTGGAGAAGCTCGACGAAGTGCTCGAAGCCCTCGTCATCGGCCAGGACTGGGAGAAGGACACCCGCGTCGTCCTCTTCGTCAAGCTGCGCGAGGGGCTGACCCTCGACGACGCCCTCGCCAGGCGCATCAAGGACGTCATTCGCGAGAACACCACGCCGCGCCACGTTCCGGCGAAGATCCTCCAGGTCGGCGACATCCCGCGCACCAAGAGCAACAAGATCGTCGAGCTGGCAGTGCGCAACCTCGTGCATGGCGAGCCGGTGAAGAACGTCGAGGCGCTGGCCAACCCCGAAGCGCTGGACTGGTTCCGCGACCGCCCGGAGCTGTCATGCTGATGAAACGCGACCAGTCCACCCTGCTGGTGGTGGACATTCAGGAACGACTCCTGCCGCATATCCACGAAGGGCAGGCGGTGCTCGACAACGCCGTCTGGCTGGTGAAGGTCGCGCAGCGCCTCGGCGTGCCGGTAATGGCCTCCGAGCAATACCCGAAGGGCATCGGTCACACCGTCGCCGTGCTGCGGGGACTGACTGTTCCAGGGGCCGTCGCCGAGAAGCTGCATTTCTCCTGCGTCGCGGCGAAGTGCCTCGACGGCCTGTCGGGCAGCGAGCGGCCCCAGGTGGTGGTGGCCGGCACCGAATCCCATGTCTGCGTGCTGCAGACCGTGCTCGACCTGCGCGGGCAGGGCAAGGAGGTCTTCGTCGTCGCCGAAGCCGTTGGCTCACGCCGGCCGTCCGACAAGGAACTGGCCCTGGCGCGGATGCGCAGCCACGGCGTGCACATCGTCTCGCGCGAGATGGTCGCCTTCGAGTGGCTCGGGCAGGCCGGCAGCGACGAATTCCGCGAGATCAGCCGGGAATTCCTCAAGTAGTTTCTCAAGTTGTTTTTTCCGCGATTCCGCCCCGTTTTCGTTGAGCGGCGGGAAAGTTTCGGCTATCATCTGGCTTTCCTGCAGACGTAGTCCAAATGACCAAGTACGTCTTCGTTACCGGCGGTGTCGTGTCCTCTCTGGGCAAGGGCATCGCCGCCGCCTCGCTCGGCGCCATTCTCGAATCCCGCGGCATCAAGGTCACCCACCTCAAGCTCGATCCCTACATCAACGTCGATCCCGGGACGATGAGCCCGTTCCAGCACGGCGAGGTGTTCGTCACCGAGGACGGGGCGGAGACCGACCTCGACCTCGGCCACTACGAGCGCTTCACCCGCGCCAAGATGGGCAAGCGCAACAACTTCACCACCGGCCAGATCTACGAGTCGGTGATCAAGAAGGAGCGCCGCGGCGACTACCTCGGCCGCACCGTGCAGGTCATCCCGCACATCACCGACGAGATCAAGCTGCACGTCAAGGCCGGCGCCCAGGGTGCCGACGTCGCCATCGTCGAGGTCGGCGGCACGGTCGGCGACATCGAGTCGCTGCCCTTCCTCGAGGCGATCCGCCAGATGGGCATCGAGGAGGGCCGGCAGAACACCTGCTTCATCCACCTCACGCTGCTGCCCTACATCGCCACTGCCGGCGAGCTGAAGACCAAGCCGACGCAGCACTCCGTCAAGGAGCTGCGCGAGATCGGCATCCAGCCCGACGTGCTGCTATGCCGCGCCGACCGCCCGGTGCCCGACGACGAGCGGCGCAAGATCGCCCTGTTCACCAACGTCGCGCACGAGGCGGTGATCTCGGTGGTGGATTCGGACAGCATCTACAAGATCCCGGCCATGCTGCACGACCAGATGCTGGACGAGATCGTCTGCCACAAGCTCAACATCCTGGCGCGCGCCGCCGACCTCTCGGTGTGGAACAAGCTGATCGACGCTCTCGAGCATCCCGAGCGCACGGTCGACATCGCCTTCGTCGGCAAGTACGTCGACCTCACCGAATCCTACAAGTCGCTGTCGGAGGCCCTCATCCACGCCGGCATCCACACGCGCAGCAGGACCCGGATCCACTACATCGACTCCGAGGCCATCGAGCGCGAAGGCACCGGCGCGCTGGCCGGCATGGACGCCATCCTCGTGCCGGGCGGCTTCGGCAAGCGCGGCGTCGAGGGCAAGATCGCCGCCATCGGCTACGCCCGCGAGCACCAGGTGCCGTACCTCGGCATCTGCCTCGGCATGCAGCTCGCCGTCATCGAGTTCGCCCGCCACGTGGCCGGCATGGAAGGGGCGCACAGCACCGAGTTCGATCCCGACACGCCGCACCCCGTCATCGCCCTCATCACCGAGTGGCTGGATCGCGAAGGCTGCGTGGAGAAGCGCGACGCCGGCGCCGACCTCGGCGGCACCATGCGCCTGGGCGGCCAGACCTGCACGCTGGCGGCCGATTCCCTGGCGCGAATGGTGTATGGCGCCGATACCGTCGTCGAGCGTCATCGCCATCGCTACGAGGTGAACAACGTCTACCTCAACCGGCTGCAGCAGGCCGGCCTCAAGGTCAGCGGCAAGTCGGAGGACGGCCGCCTGTGCGAGATGGTGGAGTTGCCCGGGCACCCGTGGTTCATCGGCTGCCAGTTCCACCCCGAATTCACCTCCACGCCGCGCAGCGGCCACCCGCTGTTCACCGCCTTCGTGCGCGCCGCCCTGGCGCACCAGGAAAGCGGCAAGGGTACGCCGGTGACGCCGATCCGTCAGGCGGCGTCGTGAAGCTCTGCGGTTTCAATGCCGGCCTCGATTTCCCGCTGTTCCTGATTGCCGGCCCCTGCGTCATCGAGTCGCGCGAACTGGCCGTCGAGGTCGCCGGGCGGCTGAAGGAGCTCTGCGCCGGGCTGGGCATTCCCTTCATCTTCAAGTCGTCGTATGACAAGGCCAACCGCAGCTCGGGCACGTCCTACCGGGGGTTGGGCATGGAGAAGGGCCTGGAGATCCTCGCCGACGTGAAGAAGACCATCGGCGTGCCGGTGCTGACCGACGTGCATGACGTTTCAGAGATCGATGCGGTCGCCGCCGTGGTCGACGTGCTGCAGACGCCGGCCTTCCTCTGCCGCCAGACCGATTTCATCCAGGCCGTCGCCGCCTCGGGTAAGCCGGCCAACATCAAGAAGGGCCAGTTCCTGGCGCCGCACGACATGCAGCACGTCGTCGCCAAGGCCAAGGAAGCCAGCAATGGCGCCGACACCATCATGGTCTGCGAGCGCGGCGCTTCCTTCGGCTACAACAACCTCGTCTCAGACATGCGCAGCCTCGCCATCCTGCGCGAGACCGGCTGTCCGGTGGTCTACGACGCCACCCATTCGGTGCAGCTGCCGGGCGGGCAGGGCGCCTCCTCCGGCGGCCAGCGCGAGTTCGTGCCGGTACTGGCGCGCGCGGCAGTGGCCGTCGGCATCGCCGGCCTGTTCATGGAAACCCATCCGAACCCGGAGAAGGCCCTCTCCGACGGGCCGAATTCCTGGCCGCTAGGGAAGATGAAGGACCTGCTCGCCACGCTGCGCGACATCGATGCGCTGGTGAAGCAGCGTGGGTTCATGGAGGCGGAAGCATGACCAGGGCTTATGTGATCGCACAGGCCACGGTGAGCAACCCGGAGCAGTACGAGGGCTACAAGGCGCTGGCCGGCGCCGCAGTGGCGAAATACGGCGGCAAGTACATCGTGCGCGGCGGCGCCACGCACCTGCTCGAAGGCGACTGGGCGCCGCCGCGCCTGGTGATCCTCGAGTTCGAATCCGTCGAGCAGGCGCAGCGCTTCTACGATTCGCCGGAGTACCAGGCGGCGCGCCAGCAACGCCAGGGCGCGGCGCAGATGAACATGCTGGTGGTCGAAGGGCTGTAACCGATTTTGAAAGGGAGCAAGAACAATGAGCGCAATCGTTGATGTCGTCGCCCGCGAGATTCTCGACTCGCGCGGCAATCCCACCGTCGAGGCCGATGTCCTGCTCGAATCGGGCATCATGGGCCGCGCCGCCGTGCCCTCGGGCGCCTCCACCGGCTCGCGCGAGGCCATCGAGCTGCGCGACGGCGATGCCGGCCGCTATCTCGGCAAGGGTGTGCTGCAGGCCGTCGAGAACGTGAACACCGAGATCTCGGAAGCCATCATCGGCCTCGATGCCGAGGAACAGTCCTTCATCGACAAGACCCTGATCGAGCTCGACGGCAGCGACAACAAGTCGCGCCTCGGCGCCAACGCCACGCTGGCCGTCTCGATGGCCGTCGCCAAGGCGGCGGCGGAGGAGGCCGGCCTGCCGCTCTACCGCTACTTCGGCGGCATGGGCCCGATGCAGATGCCGGTGCCGATGATGAACGTCATCAACGGCGGCGCGCACGCCAACAACAGCCTGGACATCCAGGAATGCATGATCATGCCGGTCGGCGCGCAGAGCTTCCGCGAGGCGCTGCGTTGCGGCGCGGAGGTCTTCCACGCCCTGAAGAAGCTGATCGACAAGCGCGGCTTCCCGACCTCGGTCGGCGACGAGGGCGGCTTCGCCCCCAACGTTTCCGGCACCGAGGAGGCGCTCAACCTGATCCTCGAGGCCGTCTCCAACGCCGGCTACGAGCCGGGGCAGGACGTGCTGCTGGCGCTCGACTGCGCCGCCTCGGAGTTCTACAAGGACGGCAAGTACGAGCTCGCCGGCGAGAAACTGACGCTCAGCGCCGGCCAGTTCGTGGATTACCTGGCGACGCTCGCCGACAAGTTCCCCATCGTCAGCATCGAGGACGGCATGGCGGAGAGCGACTGGGAAGGCTGGAAGCTGCTCACCGACCGCCTGGGCAGGAAGATCCAGATCGTCGGCGACGACCTTTTCGTCACCAACACCAAGATCCTGAGGGAGGGCATCGCCCAGGGCATCGCCAACTCGATCCTCATCAAGATCAACCAGATCGGCACGCTCACCGAGACCTTCGCCGCCGTGGAACTGGCCAAGCGCTCCGGCTACACCTCGGTCATTTCGCATCGCTCGGGCGAGACGGAGGACTCGACCATCGCCGACATCGCCGTCGGCCTCAATGCCTTGCAGATCAAGACCGGCTCGCTATCCCGCTCCGACCGCATCGCCAAGTACAACCAGCTCCTGCGCATCGAGGAAGACCTCGGCGACACGGCGAGCTACCCTGGCCGCGGCGCCTTTTACAACCTGCGGAAGTAAATATCACTTCGATGCGCTGGCCCACGCTGGTGCTGGTCGCCCTGATCGTCCTGCTGCAGTATCCGCTGTGGTTCGGCAAGGGCGGCTGGCTGCAGGTGTGGAAGGTCGACCAGCAGCTCGCCGCACAGCGCGAGGCCAACCAGAAGCTGGAAATCCGCAACGCCGGTCTTGACGCCGAGGTGCGCGACCTGAAGAGTGGCTATGAGGCCATCGAGGAGCGCGCCCGCTACGAGCTGGGCTACATCAAGCCGGACGAGGTCTTCGTCCAGGTGCCGCAGAAGAATCCCTGAAAGTCCAGGTGCAGGTTCACGATGCGGGCGCATCCTGCTCCGGCAGGCGCTGCAACTCCCGTCTGTAGCGGCGGGCGCGCTCGGTGTATTGCACGCAGCCAAAACGGATCATGGCCGCCTCCTGGTCGCTGAGCGGGCGCACGACCTTGCCGGGCGAGCCCATCACCAGCGAGCGGTCGGGGATGACCTTGCCTTCCGGGATCAGGGCGCCGGCGCCGATGAGGCATTCCTTTCCGATCACGGCGTGGTTGAGGATGATGGCCTGGATGCCGATCAGCGAGCCTTCGCCGATCGTGCAGCCGTGCAGCATGGCCTGGTGGCCGACCAGCACGCTCGGGCCGAGCGTCAGTTTGATGCCGGCGTCGGTATGCAGCACGGCGCCGTCCTGCACGTTGCTGCCGGCGCCGATCGTGATGAGGTCGTTGTCGCCGCGGATGACCGTGTGGAACCAGACGCTGGCGCCGTCCTCGATCACCACCGAGCCGATCACCGCGGCGTTCTCCGCCACCCAGCAGTCGCCGCGCAATTCGGGCCGGCGCTCGCCCAGTGCGTAGAGGGCCATGTCAGAGCGTCTCCCCAAGACTGATATCGACCATCAGGTCGTCCGAGAGTTTTTCGAGTTCGGCCTTCAGGGCGCGGGTGTCGATGTCCGCCGCCGCCGCGAGGTCGGCTTCGCAGTGAAAGAGCGTTTCCGCCGACATCGGCGCGCTGGCGGTGTGCGTCTCCAGCTTCTCGACGTTGACCGAATGCTTCGCCAGCACCTGCGAGACCTCGCGCACGATGCCGATGCGGTCGTGGCCGACGAGCGCGAGCTTCAGGCGCCGTCCTGCGGGGACTGACTTTTCTGCCGAGGATTCAGCCGTCACCTTGAGGGCGGCCAGCTTGCCGAGCGCCGCCTTGAGCGCCTCCGCCTGCGCGGCAGGCACCGCCACCTTGACGATGCCGGCGAACTTGCCGGCGAGGTGCGACATCGACGACTCCAGCCAGTTGCCCTGGTGGGCGGCGATGGCGGCCGACAGCTCGCCGACCAGGCCGGGGCGGTCGTCGCCGATGACGGTGAGGACGAGGAAGGTGTCAGCGGACATTTTCGTATTCCTCAATGGCAGGGCAGGCGCAGAACAGGTTGCGGTCACCGTAGACGTCGTCGATGCGATTCACCGAGGGCCAGAACTTGTTCTCCGCCACCCAGGGCAGCGGGAAAGCGGCTTCGTGGCGCGTGTACGGACGATGCCATTCGGCGTCGGCGAGGTCGGCTTGGGTGTGCGGCGCGCGCTTGAGCGGGTTGTCGTCCGCCGGCCAGACGCCGGTTTCCACCTTGCGAATCTCCTCGCGGATGGAGACGAGGGCGGCGACGAAGCGGTCGAGTTCGCCCTTCGACTCCGATTCGGTCGGCTCGACCATGATGGTGCCGGCCACCGGGAAACTCACCGTCGGCGCATGGAAGCCGTAGTCCATCAGGCGCTTGGCGATGTCGATCTCGGCGATGCCGGTCGCCGCCTTGATGGCGCGGATGTCGAGGATGCACTCGTGGGCGACGCGGCCGTTCCTGCCCGCGTACAGCACCGGGTAATGGTCCTTCAGGCGCGCGGCTACGTAGTTGGCGTTGAGGATGGCGACCTCGGTGGCGCGCTTGAGACCGGTGCCGCCGAGCATGGCGATGTACATCCAGGAAATCGGCAGGATCGAGGCCGAGCCGAAGGGCGCGGCGCTCACCGAGCCCTGCGCGCCGACGCGGTCGATTGCCAACAAATGGCCTGGAGCAAAGGGGGCGAGATGGGACTTCAGTCCGATCGGACCCATGCCCGGCCCGCCGCCGCCGTGCGGGATGGCGAAGGTCTTGTGCAGGTTCATGTGGCTGACGTCGGCGCCGATCGCGGCCGGCGAAGTCAGGCCGACCTGGGCGTTGAGGTTGGCGCCGTCCATGTACACCTGGCCGCCGTGCCGATGCACGATCGCGCAGATCTCCTTCACCGCCTCCTCGAAGACGCCGTGGGTGGACGGGTAGGTGATCATCAGGCAGGAGAGGGCGGCGGCATGCTGCTCCGCCTTGGCCTCGAGGTCGGCGACGTCGACGTTGCCGCTGTCGTCGCAATCGACCACCACCACCTGCAGGCCGCACATCTGCGCCGTCGCCGGGTTGGTGCCGTGCGCCGACTTCGGGATCAGGCAGACGTTGCGGTGCGCCTCACCCTGCGCCGCCTGGTAGCGGCGGATCGACACCAGACCGGCGTATTCGCCCTGGGCGCCGGAGTTGGGCTGCATGCAGATGGCGTCGAAGCCGGTGACGGCCTTCAGCCAGTCGCTGAGGCTGCCGATCATTTCGGCGTAGCCGGCAGCCTGCTCGGGCGGAGCGAAGGGATGCATGTCGCCGAACTCCGGCCAGGTGACGGGGATCATCTCGCTGGTGGCGTTCAGCTTCATGGTGCACGAGCCGAGCGAGATCATCGAGTGGTCGAGCGCGAGGTCCTTGTTCTGCAGCCGCTTCAGGTAGCGCAGCATCTCGTGCTCGGTGTGGTGAGCGCTGAACACCGGGTGAGACAGGATGGCGTCCGTGCGCAGCTGGCCGGCGAGGGGATCGTCCGCCGCCGCCTTCGCGTCGAGCTTGTCGATGTCGGCCGGCTTGCTCGTGATGGCCCGCAGGATCGCGGCGACATCCTCGCGCGTGGTCTTCTCGTCGAGCGAAATGCCGCGCACGGTGTCGGAGACATGGCGCAGGTTGTAGCCCGGCACTTCCGCGGTCGTCTCGACCTGGAGCGTGTCGAACCAGCGCTGCGTCAGCACCTTCACGCCGGCGGCCTTCAGCCCGGCGGCGAGGATGCCGGTGAGGCGGTGGATGCGCCCGGCGATGGTCTTCAGCCCCTGCGGGCCGTGGTAGACGGCGTACATGCCGGCGATGTTGGCGAGCAGCACCTGCGAGGTGCAGATGTTGGAGTTGGCCTTCTCGCGGCGGATGTGCTGCTCGCGTGTCTGCAGCGCCATGCGCAGGGCGCGCTTGCCGCGCGCGTCGATGGAGACGCCGATGATGCGGCCGGCGACGGCGCGCTTGTGCTCGTCCTTCGTGGCGAAGAAGGCGGCGTGCGGGCCGCCGAAGCCCATCGGCACGCCGAAGCGCTGCGAGGAGCCGAGCGCGATGTCGGCGCCCATGGCGCCAGGCGATTTCAGCAGCACCAGGGCCATCAGGTCCGTGGCGACCGCCGTGATGCAGCCACTGACTTTCAGTTGGGCGACGATGTCCGTCAGGTCGACGCACTCGCCGTTGGCGTTCGGGGTTTGCAGCAGGGCGCCGAAGACTTCCTGCTTCGATGCATCGGCGGCCGGGCCGACGATCAGCTCGTAGCCGAACCAGCCGGCGCGCGTCTTCACCACGTCGAGGGTCTGCGGAAAGCAGGCGGCGTCGACGAAGAAGGCATTGGACTTCGACTTCGAGGCGCGCCGCGCCATGGTCATGGCCTCGGCGGCGGCGGTGGCTTCGTCCAGCAGCGAGGCGTTGGCCAGTTCCATGCCGGTGAGGTCGATCACCATCTGCTGGTAGTTGAGCAGCGCTTCCAGCCGGCCCTGGGCGATCTCCGCCTGGTAGGGCGTGTAGGCGGTGTACCAGCCGGGGTTCTCCAGCAGGTTGCGCAGGATCACCTTGGGCGTCAGCGTGTCGTAATAGCCCATGCCGATGAGCGATTTCCTGACGATGTTCTTCGCGGCGATGGCCTTCAGCTTCGCCAGCGCCTCGTGCTCGCGCATCGGGCCTGCGAGCTGCAGGGGCTGCGCGAGGCGGATGGCGGCGGGCACCGTCTGGCCGATCAGCTCGTCGAGACTGGCGGCGCCGACGGCGGCCAGCATGGCGGCGGTCTCGGCCGCATCGGGGCCGATGTGGCGCGCGATGAACTCGTCGCGCTGCTCGAGCGCGGAAAGCGGAAGGTTCGACATGGCTCAGTCTTCGGCGGCGACCTTGGCGTAGGCGGCGGCGTCGAGCAGGCCGTCGAGGTCGGCGGCGTTGTCCGGCTTCAGCTTGAACAGCCAGGCGGCGTAGGCGTCCTGGTTCACCGACTCGGGGGCGTCGACGGCGGCCTGGTTGACGGCGACCACCTCGCCGGCGATCGGCGCGTAGATGTCGGAGGCGGCCTTCACCGATTCCACCACGGCGCATTCCTCGCCGGCCTTCACCTTGCGGCCGACTTCGGGCAGTTCGAGGAAGACGATGTCGCCGAGCGCTTCCTGGGCGTGGTCGGTGATGCCGATGGTGACGAGGCCGTCGTCGGCGAGGCGCGCCCACTCGTGGGACTGGGCGTATTTCAGGTCGGCGGGAACGTTCATGTTTTTCTCCTGGGGATCAATTGTCGTGAACCAAAACCTTGCCGTTGCGCACGAAGGGCGGTTTGACCACCGTCGCCTTCAGGCGCTTGTCGCGGATCTCCACCTCGACCGTGTCGCCGACCGCGCAGCCGGCGGGCAGGCGCGCCAGCGCGATCGAGCGGCTCATGCTCGGCGAGAAGGTGCCGCTGGTGATCTCGCCCTCGCCCTGCGCGGTGAACACCTTCTGGTGGGCGCGCAGCACGCCCTTGTTGGTGAGCAGCAGGCCGAGGGTCTGCATGCCGGGCCGCCGTCCTGCGAGGACTGACTTTCCGATGAAGTCGCGCGGCGCGGCCAGATCGACCGTCCACGCCAGCCCCGCCTCCAGCGGCGAGGTCTGCTCGTCCATGTCCTGGCCGTAGAGGGGCATGCCGGCTTCGAGGCGCAGGGTGTCGCGCGCGCCTAGGCCGGCGGGTTTCACGCCGGCGCCGAGCAGCGCGTTCCAGGTCGCTTCGGCGCGCCCGGCGGGAATCATCAGTTCGAAGCCGTCCTCGCCGGTGTAGCCGGTGCGGGCGATCAGCGCGTCGCCGAGCCAGGCGGCGTGGAAGGGCTTCAGTTCCGCGCTGGCGGCCTCCGCGCCGGGCAGGGCGGCCCAGGTTCTGGCGCGGGCGTTCGGCCCCTGCACGGCGATCATGGCGAGGTCGCGCCGCGGCTTTACCGCAACGCTCCCGGCATGCTGCATGATCCAGGCGAGGTCCTTGTCGGCGGTGCCGGCGTTGACCACGACGCGGTAGAAGTCCGGCCGGAAGAAGTAGACGATGAGGTCGTCGATGACGCCGCCCTGCGGGTTGAGCATGCAGGAGTAGAGCGCGCGGCCGGGCACGGTCAGCTTGTCGACGTTGTTGGCGATGAGCTTGTGCAGCAGGTCGTGGGCGCCGGTGCCCTCGAGGTCGATGGCGAGCATGTGCGAGACGTCGAACATGCCGGCGTCGCGGCGCACGAGGTGGTGCTCCTCGACCTGGGAGCCGTAATGCAGCGGCATGTCCCAGCCTGCGAAATCGACCATCTTGCCGCCGAGGCGGACGTGGGTTGCGTACAGCGGAGTTTGTTTTGGCATAAGTACTTGGGTTGCGTCGTTCGAGTTCTTTAGCGCAATGAAAAAGGGGCGAAGCGGTTTCGCTTCACCCCTCTGTCCCTTGTACCTGAGAGATTCCCGCGCTGGCGGGGTGCCCCTTCGGTGGGCGGCGCATGCCGCCTCTCTCCAGATTTTGTGCTTCGCTGCGCGGCCCTTTTGCCTGAGCGGTTCCGGGTGTTGCGCCTTCGGCGGTGGCCTTGTTGCCTTGCCACGCTCTCCCGCGCGAGCGGAGCGACTATAGCTTGCGCACATACCGGAATCAAGGATAAATCATCGGTTATGATTCGCGACTTATGAAATCAAGCACTTCCGAATTCCTGACGATCCGCGGCCTCAAAGCCCACGTGCGCCTGTGGGGGCCGGCGGACGCGCCGAAGCTGTTCCTGCTGCACGGCTGGATGGATTGCTCGGCCTCTTTCCAGTTCCTCGTCGATGCCTTCGCGCGCGACTGGCGCGTCATCGCACCAGACTGGCGCGGCTTCGGCCAGTCGGAGTGGCTGAACGCGTCTTACTGGTTTCCCGATTACCTCGCCGACCTCGAGCGCCTGCTCGACCATTACGCGCCCGACGAACCGGTGCGCCTGGTCGGCCACAGCATGGGCGGCAACGTCGTCGGCCTGTATGCCGGCGTGCGCCCGGCGCGGGTGGCGAAACTGGCGATCCTGGAGGGTTTCGGCCTGCACCCGACCGAGCCGGCGCAGGCGCCGGGCCGCTACGCCAAGTGGCTGGACCAGGACAAGGCCGGCGCGACCCTGCGCGACTACGCCGATCTCGGCGAGTTCGCCGCGCGGCTGATGCGCGACAACCCGCGCCTGACGCAGGACAAGGCGGATTTTCTGGCGGCGAACTTCTCGCAGCGGCGGCCGGACGGACGCATCGGCTATGCCGCCGACCCCTGGCATCGCGTCGTGAGTCCGCTGCTCTACCGCTTCGAGGAAGCCAGGGCCTGCTGGCGCGCGGTGACGGCGCCGGTGCTGTGGGTAGTGGCGCGAGACTCGGGCCTCTACAAGGAATTCTCCGGCCGGGCGGAGGACTACGCCGCGCGCCTGGCGAGCTTCCGCGACCTGCGCGAGGCGGTGCTGGAGGACAGCGGCCACATGCTGCACCACGACCAGCCTATGCGGCTGGCGGCGCTGTTGGAAGATTTCCTCGGGTAAGATCCAAACATGAAGGTGGACCTGCATTGCCATTCAAACGTCTCCGACGGCCTGCTGTCGCCGGCGGAGGTGGCGCGCCGCGCCGCCGACAGGGGCGTGGAGTTGCTCGCCCTGACCGACCACGACGACGTCGCCGGCCTGGCCGAGGCGCGTGCCGCCTTTGAAGCGCGTGGACTGCGTTTCCTCGACGGCAGCGAGATTTCGGTGTCCTGGCGCGACGACGCCAGCTTCCATGTCGTCGGCCTCGGCATCGATCCTGCCAACCGTGAATTGTGCGAGGGGCTGAAGTCGATCCGCGACGGCCGCGACGGCCGCGCCCATCGCATCGCCGACGAACTGGAGAAAATCGGCATCCACGGCGCCTACGAGGGCGCAGCGCGCTATGCCGAAAAGGCCTCGATCATCAGCCGCGCCCATTTCGCCCGCTTCCTCGTCGAGCGGAAGCTCTCCCCCGACGTGAAAAGGGTGTTCGACCATTACCTTGCCAAGGGCAAGCCCGGTTACGTGCCGCATGAGTGGGCTTCGGTGGAGGATGCGCTGCGCTGGATCGGCGGCGCCGGCGGCGTGGCGGTGCTGGCGCATCCCCTGCGCTACCGCGTCGACCGCGACGAGCTGCGCGTCTTCCTCGGCGTGTTCAGGGACCTCGGCGGCCAGGGCATCGAGGTGGCCTGCGGCGCGCATACGCCGGAGGAGGTGCAGGAGTGCGCCCGCCTGGCACGGCACTTCGGCCTGAAAGCATCCGTCGCCTCGGATTTCCACGGCCCCGGCGAAAGCTATGCCGACCTCGGCATGACGCCGCCGTTGCCGGACGATCTTGTGCCGATCTGGCGCGACCTCATTTGAGCCGGCGATGGCCCAGTTTTTTTCCGTCCATCCCGAGCAGCCGCAGCCGCGACTGATCCACCAGGCGGCCGACATTCTCCGCGCCGGCGGCGTCGTGGCCTTCCCGACGGACGCGGCGTATTCGCTCGGCTGCCACCTCGGCGATGCCGAGGCCGTGGCGCGCATCCGCGCCATCCGCGAGGTGGACGAGCGGCATCATTTCACGCTGATGTGCCGCGACCTCTCCGAGATCGCCAACTACGCCCGGGTCGACAATGCCCAGTTCCGCCTGCTCAAGGCGACGACGCCGGGCAGCTATACTTTCATCCTCGAAGGCACCAAGGAGCTGCCGCGGCGCATCCTGCACCCGAAGCGCAAGACCATTGGCCTGCGCGTGCCGGCCCACCCCCTGCCGCTGGCGCTGCTCGAAGCACTGAACGAACCGATGCTGACCTCGACCCTGATGCTGCCGGGCGATGACCTGCCTCTGAACGACCCGGAGGAAATCCGCGAGCGCCTGGAGAAACGCATCGACCTGGTCATCGAAGCCGGCGCCTGCGGGCTGGAAATGACCACGGTGGTCGACCTGACCGGCCTGGCGCCGGCGCTGGTGCGCGCCGGCAGCGGGCCACTGGAGCCTCTGGGGCTGGCTTAGGGCGGGGGTGCCGGTCTGGTAGAATTGCCGGCTTATTTCGCTCCCCCGACATGGACAACCTGATCCAGACCCTGGCGATCTACGCCATTCCGGTCCTCCTCGCCATTACCCTGCACGAAGCCGCCCACGGCTATGTGGCGCGGCATTTCGGCGATCCGACCGCCTACCTGGCCGGGCGCATCAGCCTGAATCCGCTGCGCCACGTCGATCCGGTCGGGACGATCCTGGTGCCGGGGGCGATCCTGGTGGCGAGCAAGCTGATCGGCGGCAGCGCCATGCTCTTCGGCTGGGCCAAGCCGGTGCCGGTGGATTTTGCCCGGTTGCGCCATCCGAAGCAGGACATGCTCTGGGTGGCGGCGGCCGGACCGGGCACCAACCTGCTGATGGCCGTCGGCTGGGCGGCGCTGCTCAAGGCAACCATCGCCATGGAGCCGGGCCTGCTCAGCGCCTTCCTCGCCGGCAATGCCCGTGCCGGCATCGAGATCAATGCCGTGCTGATGCTGCTCAACCTGCTGCCGATTCCGCCGCTCGACGGCGGGCGCATCGCCGTCAGCCTGCTGCCGCATCGGCTGGCCTGGCAGTTCTCCAAGCTGGAGCCCTACGGCCTGGCGATCCTGCTGGTGCTGCTGTTCACCGATATACTCGGCAGGATCCTCGGGCCGCTCCTGGGCGTATTCTTCCGCCTCCTCGATTCGATTTTCACTTTTTGACAAATACATAATGTACGCAGAACGAGTCCTCTCCGGCATGCGCCCCACCGGGCGCCTCCACCTCGGCCACTACCACGGCGTCCTCAAGAACTGGGTCAAGCTCCAGAACGAGTATCCCTGCCTGTTCTTCGTCGCCGACTGGCATGCCCTGACCACGGCCTACGACGAGCCGGGCACCATCGAGAATAACGCCTGGGAGATGGTCATCGACTGGCTGGCCGCAGGCGTCGATCCGGCGCAGGCGACGCTGTTCGTCCAGTCGCGCGTGCCGGAGCACGCCGAGCTGCACCTGCTGCTGTCGATGATGACGCCGCTCGGCTGGCTCGAGCGCGTGCCGACCTACAAGGACCAGCAGGAGAAGCTGGAACACAAGGACCTGTCGACCTACGGCTTCCTCGGCTACCCGCTGCTGCAGTCGGCCGACATCCTGATCTATCGCGCCAACCGCGTGCCGGTGGGCGAGGACCAGGTGCCGCACATCGAGTTCTCCCGGGAAATCGCGCGCCGCTTCAACCACCTCTACGGCCGCGAGCCGGACTTCGAGGAGAAGGCGCGCGCGGCCGTGAAGAAGCTCGGCGCCAAGCGCGCCAAGCTTTATGACGAGTTGCGCACGCGTTTCCAGCAGGAGGGCGACCACCAGGCCCTGGAGCGTGGCCATGCCCTGCTCGAAGAGGCGCAAAACCTGTCGATGGGCGACCGCGAACGGCTGTTCGGCTACCTCGAGGGCGAAGCCAAGATGATCCTGGTCGAGCCGGATGCGCTGCTGACCGAGGCGGCGAGGATGCCCGGTCTGGACGGGCAGAAGATGTCGAAGTCCTACAACAACACGATCGCCCTGCGCGAGAGCGCCGATTCGGTGACGAAGAAGATCCGCACCATGCAGACGGATCCGGCGCGGGTGCGCCGCACCGATCCCGGCGATCCGGAGCGTTGCCCGGTGTGGCAGTTCCATCTGGTGTATTCGGACGAGAGTACCAAGCAATGGGTGCAGCAGGGCTGCCGCAGCGCCGGCATCGGCTGCATCGAGTGCAAGCACCCGGTAATCGACGCCGTGCTCAAGGAGCAGGAGCCGATGCATGAGCGCGCCCAGGCCTATATCGACGACCCGACCCTGGTGCGCAACATCATCGCCGACGGTTGCGAGCGCGCCCGCAAGCTTGCCAACGAGACCATGCGCGACGTGCGCGAGGCCGTTGGCCTGAACTACACGTGAGCGCAGGCATGGCGCACAACCGGGACTTCGAATCGAAGCTGCTGGCCTCGATCCACGAAATCTTCGCCGAGAAGATCCCCTTCAACAAGGTGCTCGGCCTGGACGTGGTGTCGCTCGCCGGCGAATGTCCGGTGCTGCGCTTCGCCATGCGGCCCGAGCTGGTCGGCAACTTCGTGCGCGGCAACCTGCACGGCGGCGTCATTTCCTCGGTGATCGACGTCTGCGGCGGCCTGACGGCCTTCCTCGGCCTGCAGAGAAAGCTGCGTGACGAGCCGATCGAGGAGCGCCTGCAGCGCTTCGCCCGCATCGGCACCATCGACATGCGCGTCGACTACCTGCGCCCCGGCCACGGCGAGTGGTTCGAGGCGAAGGGCACCATCCTGCGCACCGGCAACAAGGTGGCGGTGACGCGCATGGAACTGCACAATGACGGCGGCGATCTGATCGCCATCGGCACCGGCGCCTATACTGTTGCATAAGACCGACATGGACCCGATCAAAGCCGAAACTGCCGCATCCCCGCCGGAGCCGGCCCACGTCGCCAAGCTCTACGGCGAGCCGATGCCGGAGATGCCGAAGGACCTCTACATCCCGCCCGATGCGCTGGAAGTCTACCTCGAGTCCTTCGAGGGGCCGCTCGACCTGCTGCTCTACCTGATCCGCAAGGCCAACATCAACATCCTCGACATCCCGATGGCGCCCCTGACGGCGCAGTACCTGGTCTATGTCGAAGCGATGCGGGCGCGCAACCTGGAACTGGCCGCCGAATACCTGCTGATGGCGGCGATGCTGCTGGAAATCAAGTCGCGCATGCTGCTGCCGCGGCCGAAGAAGGTCGAAGAGGAGGAAGCCCTCGATCCGCGCGCCGAGCTGGTGCGACGCCTGCTGGAATACGAGCAGATGAAGGCCGCCGCCGCCAGGATCGAGACACTGCCGCAGGCGATGCGCGACTACCAGTGGGTGTCGATCTGGATCAGCGACGAGGTGGGCGAGCGCCTGCCCGACGTCAACCTGCACGACCTGCAGGTGGCCTGGCTGTCCCTCATGAAGCACGCCAGGATGACGCAGCACCACAAGGTGCGGCGCGAAGAGCTGTCCGTGCGCGAGCACATGAGCATCGTCCTGCGCAGGCTGCAGGGCGGCGCCTACCTCGAATTCGCCGAGCTGTTCGACCTCACGCTCGGCGTCGCCGGGCTGGTGGTGAATTTCCTCGCCGTGCTGGAGCTCGTGCGCGAGCGCCTGGTCGAAGTCACCCAGCGCGAGGTGTTCGCGCCGATTTATGTAAAATTGGCCCAATCCGAATCAGGACCGAACGATGTCGACGTCCCAACCATACACGCCTGAAGAATACAAGCGTATCCTCGAAACCGCGCTGCTGGCCGCATCGGAGCCGCTGCCGTTGTCCGACCTGAAGAAGTTGTTCGACGACGAATTCGACGACGACACCTGGCGCGTCCTGCTCAACGACCTGCGCAGCGAATGGTCGGGCCGCGGCATCGAGCTGGTGCAGCTGGCCAGCGGCTGGCGTTTCCAGACCAGGCCGGAATATCAGACCTATCTCGATCGCCTGAAGAACGAGAAGCCGCCGCGTTATTCGCGCGCCGTGCTGGAGACGCTGGCCATCATTGCCTACCGCCAGCCGGTGACGCGCGGCGACATCGAGGACATCCGCGGCGTGGCCGTTACCCCGAACGTGCTGAAGGTACTGGAAGGCCGCGGCTGGATCGATACCGTCGGCCATCGCGACACGCCGGGGCGCCCGGCGCTGTATGCCACGACCAAGCGCTTCCTCGACGACCTGCGCCTGCGAAGCCTCGCTGAACTGCCGCCGCTGACTGAAATCGAACGGGTGATGGATCTTGCCGACGCCGCGCAAGCGTAGCCCGTTGCGCCGGCCCGAGCCGGCCCGGGGCGAGGGTTCGCGATCCGCTTCGCCGCCCGGGAAACGGGCGTCCCCGGAGCGCCAGGAAGTCGACGGCAACCGCATCGCGCCCCAGGGCAAACCGCGTCCCGGCGGACGCCGCGGCCAGCCCATGCGCCACGTCGTCCAGGCCGAGCCGCAAAAGCTGCACAAGATGCTGGCCCAGGCCGGCCTCGGCTCGCGCCGCGAACTCGAGGAATGGATCGTCGCCGGGCGGGTCAGCGTCAATGGCAAGCCGGCCCACGTCGGCCAGCGCATCGGCCCGCAGGACCGCATCAAGGTCAATGGCAAGCCGGTCAACCTGA
>UBJH01000044.1_pt1 | contig 38965 bp, 46 predicted proteins | sample 2193721 | NCBI WGS metagenome assembly UBJH01 (sample SAMEA4703186, study PRJEB27089) | metagenome | reverse complement strand
CAGGCTCAGCCCGAACGGGTTCAGTGTCGAGTGATTTCAGAGACACTACACCAGATCGGCCGGGCGCATCCCCGGCGAACTCCTCAGCAGGGACAGAATCAACTGCAGCCGCTCAGCTCTCGGCATGGGAGAATACCACCTCCTACTCATGTAAGCTGTTACCAAATCGACCCACCCCTGTCAAGCGCAGACGCTTTCCTGGGGGTTGCGTCATTGCGAGTCGAAGGCGAAGCAATCTCACCGTTTTTGATAAACTATTCCCCTCGCCCCCATTTGGGGGAGAGGGCGTGGGTGAGGGGGAAATCTCGGAGCAATAACAGGGAAGCGGCAGGAAAAAAGAGGTTACGCTTGGGCTCGGCTATCTCGGTTTTCTCGATCTTTTCGTCTCTCGGTGCAGCGAGCTGATGACCTCCTCCACCGACCGGTATGGTCCGTAGACGCGGCCTTTCTTCACATCTTCCAAGGCCAGCGCGAGTTCCCGATCGACAACGCTCTTTGGGGTAAGGGTGATCTTCTCCCCTTCCACGCTCGCCTCCAAGAGGTCACCGACATTTAGCCCAGCCTTTCGGCGAACCGCAGCCGGAAGTGTCACTTGGAACTTCTCTTTAATCTTAACCAGCGGCACAGCGAATCCTTCCATAGCAATTGGGGTATGTTAGAAGGTTAGAAAGTGTGACACTTACCACTATACGTCTCGTGGCGAGAAAGGTCAAGCCACACAGGTTCCGCCTGCAGGGCCTGTCACCCGAGCCGCTGGAGTCTCGTTCGATGCTGCGGTTGACAGAAGCCGCCGTATTTTGCTGGCCAACAGCGGGTTATGTCGAACCTTGACAAGCGCTTGAAAAGGCGGGAGAATCGCCGCACACATTGAAGGTTTGCACATGAGAGAGAGGCTGACCAAGCTACTCAACGTTAGCAGCCCAGGTGACATATGTATACGGATGACGACATTCTGCAAGAGTTAAGAAGGGTCGCCGCAAAACTCGACCGGAAATCAGTTCCTGAATCCGAGTTCCGGAGACATTCGAAAATCTCCAGTGGTACAGTATGGTATCGTTTTGGTTCGTGGAATGCTGCCGTTGAAGCCGCAGGTCTCGTTCCGATATTACCGGGACCCCAAATAGAACCAACAAGACGAATCGATGACGAAGAGCTTCTGCTGGATCTAATGCGTTTGTATAGAGAGTATGGCAAACCTCCGACGATAGCGATCATCGGTGCAAAGGGAAGGTTCAGCCCACCAAGCTACAAATCACGCTGGGGGAATCACATGAAGGCATTCGAGATCGCAAAGAAAAAGTTTCCAGGCGATCCTCTTGTGCCCTCCGAGCAAAAGCCCGTAACCACTCAGTCAACAACTGATGTGAAGGCAATCCGAGTCGTTCCCCAGACGATCAAGCCCGATGGCCTCAAGAAGAAGCGTACGATCTTTGGAGAACACATAGACTTTCGGGGTCTCCGTTTTGCTCCTATCAATGAGCAAGGCGTAGTGTACCTATTTGGGATGATCAGTCACGAGTTGGGCTATTTGATTGAATCAGTCCGGACATCCTTCCCCGACTGTGAAGGAAAGCGTTGTTTCAATAAACAGAATAATCAATGGGAGCACGTCACTATTGAGTTCGAATACAAGAGTTCCCATTTCAAGGACCATGGTCACAACCCCGACCAATGTGACGTCGTGGTGTGCTAGATCCATGACTGGGACAATTGTCCTGTCGAAGTCCTCGAACTCAGGGATGCAATCCGGTATTTATGACTGCTAACCAGCGCATGGAGGGCGACCTGGTGTTTCGCTCCGCTTCACACCAACCGCCCCAGACACAACGTTAGCAGAGCAAAGCTCCCCACCAATGGGCCGCCGTACGGAGGTAGGCCGGGCGAATTTGACGCCTTGACGTTAAAACATTCGCTGAGGCAGGCTCGTGCTGCGATAGAAAGGCAGGAAGAGTATGAAATAGGGTGCTGATCGCAGGGGAAAACAGAGGAGGAGGCCCTTGCCAATATCCGCGAGGCTATTCGGGAGTATCTGGAAGCGCGTGACGCAGCAATGAAGGATCGAGAGACACGCGAAGTCGAGGTGCTCCTCTAACCGTGCCGAAGCTGCCACGTGTCAATTCATCTCCATGCGGTTCGCGCCATTGAGAAGGCTGGGCGCCTCATCCATGACAGATACGTAAAGGCGGAGGTGCTTGCACCGTCGGCCAAGGAAGGGTAGACTTATGACTATGCGCTGGCAGGATCGCATTACCATCACTCCCGGGGTGCGGAGCGGAAAGCCCTGCATCAGGGGAACCCGTATCACCGTGTATGACGTCCTCGAATACCTTGCCGGGGGGATGACCGATACCCAGATTCTGGCAGATTTTCCTGACCTCACAGCAGAAGACATTCACGCTTGTCTCGCCTTTGCGGCTGCCCGCGAACGCCGGCTCGCGAGCTCTCCAGCGGCGTGAAGTTACTCTTCGACGAGAACCTGAGTCCGGGGCTCGTCCAATCCCTCGAACCGGAGTATCCGGGAAGTTCTCATGTCCGCACGCTGGGCCTACTGGGGGCGACAGACCGGGCAATCTGGGAGCGGGCGCGGCTCGATGCGTACACGATCGTCTCCAAAGACAATGACTTTCGGCAGCTCAGTTTCGTCCACGGCGCTCCGCCCAAGGTCATCTGGCTGGCGGTGGGCAATGCTGAGACGGAGGCCATCCTGCACTTCCTGCGAAGTCAGCGCGTAGCGATCCAGACATTCGAGATTGACACTGAAGCTTCCCTCCTTGTCCTCACGCTCGCGGAAAGCGCGGTCTAACACAGCACTGACCGGACGGGCCTTCATAACCTACCTGATCGTTCACGATGCGGCGACGACAGCCTTGCAAATGAAAATGGTAACAGACACCTATCGAGCCGTAACTATTCGATGTTCGTGAAGCCGCGTTGTGATTCTTCGCAAGCAATATCTTGGGTAGGCAGGATATAGAGCCCTATCCGCACCCGCCATCTTCCCCGCCGCGCGAGACGACGAAGCGTTCCTGTGCCTCCGCACAATGAACTACCCTGCGGCAAGCCGCAGGGTATCGTCTTCTGTTCTGGCCCGTCATTCCGTGCTTGACAAGCCTGCCCCGTACTTGATACGGGAGAATCCAGTCGAGCCCCCTGGATACCGGCTTCCGCCGGTATGACGAACTCTCGGTAAGCTGCGGGGAATGAACCCTCAGGAGATTCAAAGACTTGGGGCTGGAGAGGTGTCCGGTACCGCTACGCGCCGCCGCGGCCCCTGGAAGAGATCGAGGCCGACATCCGCGCGATCGAGAAATAGATTCTGCAGATGCTGCACGCGGTTACGAAATAGCAACTGTTGCATCCAGGCAGGAAGAGTGCTAGCATTCTGCTAGCTGATTGTGGACATGCTGAAGGGAGGTGAATCATGGCGCAGGTTCTTGTCAGAAATCTGGACGAAAAGGTTGTGGTGCGGCTCAAGAAGCGGGCTGCGCATCGAGGCCGCTCGCTTCAGGCCGAGGTCAAGATGATACTGGAAGAGGCCGCAGAAGAAGAGGCAACGGACTTCTGGAAGGCGGCGGACCGAATACGGGATCAGCTCAAACGTACCGGGCGGACGTTCAGTGACAGCGCCGCCCTGATCCGAGAGGACCGAGACCGTTGACCGCGTATGTCATCGACGCTAGCGTGATCGTTAAATGGTTCGTCCCGGAGACGCACGCCGAGTCGGCGCTCCGACTTAAGCCTGCGGGCGCTCATCTCCATGCGCCCACCTTTGTCACACTGGAAGTCGGCAACGTCTTATTAAAAAAGCGCCATCGCGGCGAACTCACCGACCGGGACGCTGAGGATATCTGGCAGGCGTTCCGACTGGCGCCGGTACGGCGGCACGCCGACAATCCATTGGTCCTCGCCGCCTTCGACCTGGCACACCTGACGCGACAAACTCTCTACGACAGCTTGTACCTGGCCCTGGCTCTCAAGCTGGACGTGCCGTTCTTGACAGCCGACCGGAAATTCTATCAGGCGCTCCAGCGTAGTCAGTACTGTCATCGGCTCCTCTGGATCGAGGACCTACCATGACCTGTAAGCCCTACCCGACGTATCAGGACTATGGCGCATTATCGGAGTCGTCTCATCCGTTGTTGGCAGGGCGGAGTTCGCCACCGTAGGTTGCCACACGGAGGGAGGGCAGGCGAGCGAAGCGGGCTGCTGAGCCACATCTCTCCCGTGAGCGCGCCGCCGAAGATCTGAGACGACGTAGCAACGGCACGCCTTGACAAGTCCCCGCAAAGGCGAGAGAATCGCCACGTTGCTTGGATGCTTCACGAGTCGAGATGGCTGAACCGGTCGAATGATCGTCAAGCCCACCGCGCCTTACGCCGGGGTGAAGGAGGAATACCTTGATGGAAGTGCTCCGCTGGCTGATCCCGTTACTGGCTGTCGTGGCGATCTTTGTGGTGGGTGCGCGCGCCGTCCTGTCGTTAAGACGCTCTGAGGAGTCCCTGATCTGCACAACCTGCGGCGCTCAGACTGACATGCCCCAATCAAAGGCCAGCGGCTCATTTGTAGTCGAGATTATACTGTGGTTGGCGCTTATCATTCCCGGCCTTCTCTACAGCCTGTGGCGCCAGTCAACCCGCAAGAAGGTATGCCCAGCGTGCGGAAGCGCAACGCTCATTTTGGCGAACACGCCCGATGGACGTAAGCTCGCGGAGCAGTCGCCAAAAGGGAAGCGCTGAAGGCGGGAGGGCATTCGTGGGGACGGTGAGTAACGTTGAGTGCTGCGATCAAACCGCACCGATCGATAGTGCGCAGATTATCGCAGGGCCCCAAGAGCGTAAGGCCGGATTCTGGATTCGACTGGCGGCCTGGATCGCCGATCTTGCTTGCCTCGTTCTGATTACCATTGCTCTCACGTTTGTCGCGTTGACAACTATCTATCTCGGCGGTCGGTTGGGCGGCGAGATCAATGACCAAGTCATCGCATTGGCCGGCTATACAAGCGCGGCTATCGTCCTGTTCAGCGGTGTGGTGTATTTCACCATCTTTGTCGGATCGTGTGGGCAGACGCCGGGAAAGATGCTCTTCCGCCTGAGGGTCGTCCGAGTGGACGGTCAGGAGATAACCTACGGCAAGGCATTACTTCGCTCGCTGTGCTGGATACTCTCGCTGCTGCTTTTCGGCCTTGGTTTTCTGATGATCGCATGGACCCGGCAGAAGCGCGCTATACACGACATGCTGGCAGGCACGTCTGTGATCCGGCTTTAACACGCGCCCTAGCAGTTATGCAGTTTTAACCTTGACAAGGGACGGCGAGAGGACTATTTTTAGGCGCTGCGGAAGGAGTATAGTGGGAGGTGTTTGAAGGGCTTACAGAACGATTAAGCGTTGTCCTGAAAAAGCTTCGTGGCCACGGGCGGCTCACCGAGGAGAACATCACCGAGGCGCTTCGAGAGGTGCGACTTGCGCTCCTCGAAGCCGATGTCAATTTCAAGGTCGTCAAGGGATTCATTGAGCGCGTCCGCGAACGTGCGGTCGGCCGCGACGTATTAGAGAGTCTCACCCCAGGCCAGCAGGTCGTCAAGGTCGTCTACGAAGAGCTGGTCGAGGTGCTGGGCAAGACGCGCGCCCCGCTGACCTATGCGTCGGATCCCCCGACCATCATCATGCTGGTCGGCCTGCATGGATCCGGCAAGACGACCACGTCGGCGAAGCTGGCTCGATGGTTCGTGTCGGAAGGGCGGTCGCCGCTTCTGGTGGCGGCCGATACCGTGCGACCCGCGGCCAGGGAGCAGCTCCAGACTCTGGGCCGCGCCCTTGGGGTGCCCGTATACGCGGGGCCGGGTTCTGCGCTGCAGGTATGCCAGGAGGCGAGAAAACTGGCGAAGGAGCGCGGGCAGAACCCGGTGATCCTTGACACCTCCGGACGACTCCATATCGATGAGCCGCTGATGCAGGAGCTGGTGGCAATCGCTACGGCCACCGGGCCGACCGAGCGGCTGATGGTTGCCGACGCCATGACCGGACAGGATGCGGTCAATTCCGCCGTCCGGTTCAATGCGGATCTTGACCTGACAGGGTTCATCCTCACGAAACTGGATGGGGATTCCCGAGGTGGTGCAGCCCTCTCGATCAGGTCGGTCACGGGAAAGCCGATCAAATTCATCGGTGTCGGCGAGAAGCCGGATGCCCTTGAACCGTTTCACCCCGAACGACTGGCTTCCCGGATCCTCGGGATGGGCGATATCCTGACTCTCGTGGAAAAGGCGCAGGCGAGGGTGGATCAGAAGCAGGCCCAGGAGCTTGTCAGGAAGGTTCGCTCCGAGGGCTTTACGCTGGAGGATTTTCGTCTGCAACTCCAGCAACTGAAGGATATCGGGCCCCTCGATCAGGTGATGGAGATGATCCCGGGGTTGTCGCGGCACAAGGGCCTGGCCGACACCTTTTCAGCAGAACGAGAGTTCAAGCAGGCCGAGGCGATTATGAACTCGATGACCCGGAAGGAGCGGGAGGTTCCCGAGATCCTGAACGGGAGCCGACGCCGACGGGTCGCCTCCGGAAGCGGCACATCAGTGGCAGACGTAAATCGTCTGCTTAAACAGTTTGTCCAAGCCAGGAAACTGATGAAACGGATCATGCCTGGGGGTAGCGGGGCGAGGGCAAAAATGGCAAAGCGCCTTCGGTCCTTCATGGGCGTGTGACGCCGGGCAGACTGCCTGTGCGGTAGACGCAGAAGAGTAAAGGGGAGATAAATATGTCTGTGAAGATTAAGTTGCGGCGGATGGGGGCTAAGGCGCATCCCTTCTATCGCCTGGTGGTGGGAGATGCGCCGGTCGCGGTGGGCGGCAAGGTCCTGGAGACCCTGGGCACCTACGATCCTCACGGCGATCCGCCTGCGCTGTCCGTACAGGCCGAGCGCGCATTGCATTGGTTGCAACGGGGCGCTGAGCCTACCGACAGCGCCAGGCAGCTTTTGCGTCGGGCAGGCGTCATGCGTCAGTTGGCTGAGCTGAAAGCCGCCGGCAAGAGCCAATAACGCTGGGGTTGTTGGGCCAACGCACCGGAAGGAGGACACATGGAAGGCGGTCCGTCGGTTCCGAATCAGAATCCAATGGAGGAAGCGCAGGCGCTCAAAGAGCTGGTGGAACGGATGGCCAGGGCGCTGGTGGACAGTCCGGATCAGGTAACCGTCGAAGCGACAGAGGAGGATAACGCGATGGTCCTCCGCCTGCGAGTGGCCTCCTCCGATGTCGGCAGAGTCATCGGCAAGCAGGGCCGGACCGCCAAGGCGATGCGTACAGTGCTGCACGCCATCGCGGCGAGGTCGAAGCGCCGGGCCGTCCTGGAGATACTGGAATAGGTGAATGACGCGCCGTACCTTGCGCTGGGTAGAGTCGTCAAGTCTTGGGGGCTTAAAGGGGAAGTAAAAGTACAGCCCTACGCCGACTCGATCGTGATTGCGGCAGAGGCGGGAACCCTGTACCTCAGGGCGGCTAAAGGCGACCTTGTCGAGTACGTCGTAGAGCGGGTTCGACAGGTAGGCCGCGCCTGGGTTATACAGTTACGGGGCGTACAGACGATTGAGCAGGCGGAACAACTAGTTGGCCGCGAGATGCTCACTTCCAGATCGACTGCTCCAACGCTTCCGGATGGAACGTATTACCAAGCCGATCTCATCGGCCTTCTGGTCGTGACTGAGGACGGACGAGAGCTTGGACGGATCGTCGACATCCTGGAAACGGGCGCCAACGATGTGTACGTGGTCCACGGTGGAGGTTCCGAATGGCTGGTGCCCGCCACCAGGGAGGTCGTGAGAAAGGTCGATCTCGCGCGGAAGATGATGCTGATCCATCTCCTGGAAGGGATGATCGAAACTGAGGCGATATGATATCCTCACCCTCTTCCCTGGCTTTTTTCAGGGACCTCTGTCGGAAAGCATCCTCAAGCGAGCCCAGCAGCGCGGCATCGTGCAGATCGCAGTTCACGATCTTCGGAGTTATGCGCATGACCGCCATGCCGTCGTGGATGATCGGCCGTACGGGGGCGGCGCCGGCATGGTACTCAAACCCGAGCCGATCTTTGAGGCGGTCGAGAGCCTTCGACAGGGACCGGAGTCTTATCTGGTCCTCCTGACCCCACAGGGTCGTCCGTTTAAGCAGGCAATTGCCCGAGAGCTTATCGAGCACCGGCACCTGCTGTTAGTCTGCGGCCGGTACGAGGGGTTCGATGAGCGGGTGAGAGACCTCCTGTCGCCCGACGAGATTTCGATCGGGGACTACGTCCTGACAGGGGGAGAGTTACCGGCGCTTGTGCTCCTGGATGCCGTGATCCGGCTGCTGCCGGGCACGCTGGGCGATGAAGACTCGGCCCGGTACGACTCATTTGTGGACGCGTTGCTGGACTTTCCACAGTATACGCGGCCACCGAATGTTCGAGGGCTTGCGGTTCCGGACGTGTTGTTGTCCGGAGACCATGAGCGGATCAGGCGGTGGCGTCGGAAGGAAGCCCTCCGGCGCACCAGGGTGCGTCGGCCCGATCTCCTGCAGCATGCTTCGCTGAGCGAAGAGGATCTTGATCTCCTGGGAGAGATCGAAGAAGAACAAGGGACCAGTTGAACGATTCGAGAGTCGATTGGTACGGTGCGAAATAGCTCGCACGTTTTGTATGGTGGAGGCGGCAATATGGATGTCATCAGAAGCGTCGAAGTACCCTCGCTGAAGGCGCAGACCCTGAGCTTCTCGCCCGGCGACACGATTAAGGTGCAGGTGAAGGTGCGGGAGGGGGACAAGGAACGACTTCAGGCCTTTGAAGGGACAGTCATTCGCAAACGCGGCAGCGGACTGGGCGCCACCTTTACGGTCCGCAAGGTGACGTACGGTGTCGGCGTGGAGCGCATCTTCCCTGTCCATTCCCCTATGATCGAGAAGATCGAGTGCACAAGACGGGGTCGTGTCCGTCGAGCCAAACTCTACTACCTGCGGAAGCTGAAGGGCAAGGCCGCTCGGATCTCAGAGCGCAAGCTGAGGTAAAGAGGACCTGCCTGTGCGATGCACACGGACAGGTTGCTGCGTTGCCGTCGGCTGATTCGGAGCATGCCCTCCGTGCTGCGGGGTATCGCCTTATTGCGGGTGTTGATGAGGCCGGGCGCGGGTCGCTGGCCGGGCCGGTCGTAGCTGCCGCCGTCATTCTTCCGCCGACGTGCGCGATCAAAGGGGTGGATGACTCCAAGGCGCTCAGCGTGCAGCAACGCGAGCGGCTCGATCTGGCGATCATGTCCGAAGCGGTCGCCGTCGGCTTCGGCGTGGTCCATGAGGAGATGATCGATGCCCTCAATATCCTCCAGGCAACAATGCTTGCCATGCGGCGCGCCGTCGAGGCGTTGAACCCACCCCCCGGTTTCGTCCTGATCGACGGCGACCAATCCCCCCGCTGCGCTATCCCTCATCGATTGATCCCTTCCGGGGATCGTCTTTGCTTCTCCATCTCTGCGGCGTCCATCCTTGCGAAGGTTGCCCGGGACCGGATCATGCGGGCGTACGACCTGGCGCTCCCGCACTACGGCTTCGGCCGACACAAAGGGTACGGGACCTCGGAACATCTGTCGACCATTGCGCTGTTCGGTGTGAGCCCTATCCATCGGAAAAGCTTCAAAGGTGTCCGGGAATACGTGTAACGGAGGCCTGAGGATGACGACCGGACGGTCGGCTCTTGGAGCGGAAGGAGAGCGTACAGCGAAGGCGTATCTGCAGGCCAAAGGATTCCGGATCCTCCACGAGAACTACTCGACTCCACTGGGCGAAATCGACCTGATTGCGCAGGACGGCGGCATCGTGGTATTCGTGGAGGTCAAGACGCGCACATCGGGAGAGTTCGGTCCGCCGCAGGCCTCGGTCACACGTCGGAAGCAGCACCAGATCGTCAAGGTGGCGGAGCTGTTTTTGCAGCGTCACAGGCTCTCTGGGGCAGCGTGCCGCTTCGATGTTGTCGCCGTAACGTTTGCAGGGAGTCAGGCAGGGCGACCCGAGATCCTTCTGATCCGGGATGCGTTCGGCAGTGAGGGGACCTCCCTCTTTTGACGGAGACAGAATGCTGGCCAAGGTGTTATCCAGTGCAGTGCTGGGGGTCGAGGCCTACCTGGTTGACGTAGAGGTCGACATCGCCCAGGGCCTGCCCAACTTCAACACCGTCGGGCTGCCGGATGCGGCGGTCAAGGAGAGCCGTGACCGGGTGAGGGCGGCCATTAAGAATTGTGGCTTCGACTTTCCCGCACGACGGATCACCGTCAACCTGGCGCCGGCCGACATCAAGAAGGAGGGCGCCTGCTTCGACCTCCCCATCGCCTGCGCCATCCTGGCGGCCATGGGCCTGATCAAACCTGATCGGCTCCAGAGCCATCTACTCCTGGGCGAATTGGCGCTGGACGGCGGTATCAGAGGGGTCAACGGCGCCCTGCCGATGGCGGTCGCGGCCGCGCGCACCCGACTTACCGGGATGGTCCTGCCTGCAGAGAATGCCCCAGAGGCGGCCGTGGTGGAGGGGATCCAGGTCTTCGGGGTTGAGACACTTCCGCAGGTGGTGGAGTTTCTGAACGGCGCACAGGAGATTCCGCCCACGCAGGTTGATCTCCAGGAGGTCTTCGCGCAACACGCCGGCTACGGCGTCGATCTGGCCGATGTGAAAGGGCAGGCCCACGCAAAGCGGGCACTTGAAGTGGCGGCGGCCGGCGGCCACAACATCCTCTTCATTGGACCGCCCGGCTCCGGCAAGACGATGCTTGCCAAGCGACTCGCCACTATCCTGCCTGATCTGGTCCTGGAGGAAGCGATCGAGGTGACAAAGATCCATTCCATCTCCGGCCTCCTCCCGTCCCGTGCGGCGCTGGTAGCGACGCGACCTTTCCGGGCGCCTCACCACACCATCTCGGATGCCGGGCTGATCGGCGGCGGAACGAACCCGCGCCCAGGCGAGGTAAGTCTGGCACACCACGGGGTTCTCTTCCTGGATGAACTACCGGAGTTCAAGCGGTCGGTTCTGGAGGTGTTGCGTCAGCCGCTGGAGGACGGCACGGTAACTATCGCACGCGCGGCGACCTCCGTCACCTACCCGGCGCGTTTCATGCTGGTCGCTGCGATGAATCCCTGCCCCTGCGGCTACTTCACCGACCCGCAGCGACCATGTACCTGCTCCCCTCCACAGATTCAGCGGTACCGGTCGCGGATCTCCGGCCCGCTGCTGGACCGGATCGACCTGCACCTCGATGTGCCGCCGCTGCGTTATCGGGAAATTACGACCGATTCTCAAGGGGAGCCCTCTGAGCAGGTGCGAGAGCGAGTGAAGGAGGCCAGGGCTCTCCAGCAGGAGCGGTTCAGGCGAACCCGAACCTTCTGTAACGCCCAGATGGGCGTGAAGCAGCTTCGCCGGCACTGCCAGATCGGACCAGATGGACAGGCGCTCCTGGAAACCGCCATCGAGCGGCTCGGGCTGTCCGCTCGGGCGCACGATCGGATCCTCAAGGTAGCCCGGACCATCGCCGACCTCGAAGGCCACGAGACCATCCGAACCGACCATCTGGCCGAGGCCATCCAGTACCGCACCCTGGACCGTCGCACCGGATGGTAGCAAACACGTGGGACGAGTAGGTCCGGGTTGAGACGCGACGCTCGGCTCAATGACCTTGGCGGCATCACCGGACGTTGCGGCGTATCGATGGAAGTACGCGAACTGCTGGGATTCGCTTCACTCATCCCAGCCTACCGCACTTAAATCTTTAGCTTCGGAGATCGTATGCGCCTCAAGCTTCGAGATTACCCGCTGATGCTTCTTCCGTTCGTGGCATTGATCGCTCTCCTCATTATCGGAGCGATCTTTACGATATTCATTAAATAGTTGCGTCGCGTGTTCGCCCCTATACTGCGGTAGCCTGGGTTGAGGAAAGACGCCCGGTTCCACAACAGTCATGTTGACATTAAAGCGCACGGAGAATTGTTGGGCTGAGAGAGACTATCGGAGCGGGGGAAAGCCTTCAAATGTGGAAACGACCGGTCCTCAATTACTGTAGATCAGGACCTCGTTGTCCGGAGGCAAATGAATAGTTGAGTTGGATCTCCAGGCGCTTGGGGCCGTTCGAGACCTGAAATGCCGCTTGCGCATGGCTGGGTGGGCCTAAAAGTAGTGTGGGATTGTTCGAGAAGCCGGCGCCTTCGGCGGGTATCCCGATCCAGTTCCTGTCAAATTTCCTATTTCCGTTTTCATCGTGGTATACGCTGGCGGCATAGGCGCCAGCCTTTGGGACGATCACGCAGAACGCCACGGTTCCGCGCTTCGCGGCAAACTGTCGCTTGAAGATTTTCTTGCCTTTGACGAGGAAGTCATCGGGATTATCGCCATACAGGACGAACGTCACATAGCCGCGATCGCTTCGGACACCGTGCACTCGAACGTCGATGGCGGTGGACGCACGGTTACATGCTCCCTCGGTCGCCTCAATCTGAGCGTGCACGTTCCATGGCAGTAAGAGCAGGCAAGTGAGCAAAAGGCCGGCTAAGACAGTCGGTACGCGATTCATAGTCGACCGATCTTCCTTTAACGGAACGCCCCGCGTCGGTAGAGTCTTCCGAGGATCAGCACCGTGGCGAACCATGGGTAACGCTCGTAGTACGGCGGCACTTCTACTCTCATGCCGGAATGCCGTTCGATCTTCCACAGGATATAGTCCCTGCCGCTCTTGAACGTGAATAGTCCTTTCAGCAGACGCAAGACGTTCAGTATTTTTCCGTGCACTTTTCGGATTCGCCATGCAAGGTCGGCAATGAAACGGATTGAGACGGGGATTGCCGCTTGATATCTGATCATCCGATCTTCTTCGACCGGCCGCACGTCGAACTGCGCGAACTCCATTCCAATGCGGGTGACCTGCTCATAGTAATCAAAAGAGTGATCAACCAACCGTGCGACGGCCTCTGTCTGCTCAGGTCTCAGTTCAGTGCCATAGCTCAGGCGCAGCCCCTGTTGCCACAGATCGCGGGCATCGAACCTAGACGGCAGAATCGGCACAACACGACCCACAAATGTGACAACAGCCTGGGCTAATGCCTTGTAAACCCGCTGGGCGTTTCGCTCGTCTCTGGCATACAGTACCCCCGTAGGTTGTGCGAACCTACCCCAGAGATACGAATAAAAACAGCGCAGCGAGACGCCTCGCTCGAAATCTTCACACGAAATCACGATATATTTTGCCCGAAGCAGACGGCCATTGTGCGGGATCTCCAGATAGAACACAGTGGGAGGCAGGACCCGGTATAGCCACTGCTGCCACAAGGGTCCAGGAAGCGATCGGTAGCTGTCGACCAGTACGCACAGGTCGACAAGCCCCTCATCCGTCCGGTTACGAAAGCAGGAACCGTATGCGAGTATCGCGGCAGCGCCGTTGCCGTACTGCTCCAGAAGCGCGTCGGCCAGCGCGCGAATCCCAGGCGTCACGGGTCTCGCGCTATACTGTTCGATGAAAGAGGTGAGCTGCGTCCACGCCGCCAGTTTATCGCGCATACGTCGCCGTTTCCGGATGGCGCCACACCTGCATCGGATTGCGGCCGGCCTTTCCAGCCAGGCTGGCGTGACGCAGGAGGTCCCGGAGCACAGCCACCAAACCGGGGACGATCGTCTTTCTGTACACCGAGTCTTCGGGAAGCCCATTCATCAGGCGGCGATGCGCCTCGCCCATCGAATGATAGGGCATCAGCGGGAACAGGTGATGGATGGTGTGATAACGCAAACCGATCGGAAACAGGAGATACGACAGGAGGGAATGCCCCCCGATGGTGAGGGAGTCTTCAACCTGCTCCTCGTACGTCATGTTGCCGCCCTCATTCATAAACCGGTGCGCAGCAAGGGTACGAATCCAGTTCAGGCCGATCGTCCAGATGGCCAGGCAATACAGGAGCCCGATCGTCGTCCATGTGATCACACCGCCCAGGATCAGCGTCAGCGCACCGACGACCCAGACAAAGCCGAGCAGGTCAAGCGCGGCCCAGAGATCCAGACGTTCCGTTGATGGGATGGTGCGCCTATAGTAGGGATCGATCGCGTAGGATGACCGACACTCCAGGAGCCACCGCCGCCAACGGGGATTCAGGAACGACAACGGCACAAGGATCAGAAAGCGAAAGGCGGCCATGATCGGTAGAACCGGGACTTGTGCGAAATACAACGCAGTTTCTCGAAGGGGGGCCGAGCCCAGGGGTAGATACTCACCATCGGCGGGTGTTCCGAACTTGCGTGGGTGATGATGGTCAAGGTGATTCCTGTACAGGAATGAATGCATGAGCAGGGGCATCCCGACAAGAAGATTCCAGGCGATATGAAATCCTATCATGGAGGGTTCCTCCCTGTGGACAAGCTCATGAATGAAGATGCCAACCCGAAACAACGCCAGTCCGGACAACAACATTGCGGCGATCTGAAGCAGCGAGAAGGCCGGCGCCGTCAGGTAGATTGCGGCAAAACCGTACCCGATGGATACCGTGATCAGAAAGTCGGCCCAATACAGCAACGGCTTGGGCGTGAACAGATCCTGAACAAGCTTCTTGATCTCCCGCCTGGAAAAAGCCGGATTCTCTTGCTGGGCGGCAGCCGACGAGTCGGATCCCCCTAATGTGACAGCAGGAGCCTTTTGTTTATAATCGTACAAAGTCAACCTCCCCTCCGCAGGTCACCGCGAGTCGACGCGGCGGCGCGCTCCCGAGCATTTCCCCATCGAGCGCACATTCCGTCTGGAGTTGCAACACAGCCTCATGGATGTTCCCGCTCGTATACCCGGACTCCGGCGTCAGGTATCGGTTGGGTCTGCCACGGACAAGCGAAGGCGCAGCCAACAGCAGGTTCCGCGGTTGATAGGCTACCGCCGTATACCTGAGTGGACCACGCCCCTCGCCCCAGTATGGTCGTATCCCGGGGCTTAACCGTTCCAAGGTCGTGATGAACAGCGCAAGATAGTTGTTCGCACTGTATGACCGGCCGTCCAAGCGGACCGCGATCGGAGTCGGCTCGACAACTCGACGCCCAAGCGCAAGACCCAGCAGATACTGGCCGACAGTGACGACCGTCCCCAGAGCGCCGCGCATCGGTTTCGATCTGGCCCGCCGACGGGTCGCCCATCGAGCGCGGGTGACTTCGACGATGCCGGCCGCGCTGAAAAACATCCCAAACTGCGGCGCGCCGTCCGCCCCGCCATCCACCCGCAGGATCGCCCGCCGCACAACCCGGCTGGTCGGGCCCCTCCCCTCCGACCATGCCAACAGGCGCCGCAATGCCCGCGCCGGCTTGCCGCCTACACCGACATCGGCAGCGGTCATATTCGAGGTCCCTCCTGCAATAAGCGCCAGGGACGGCAATGCGGCAAAGGGTCCGTTGTGTAACAGGGCGGTCAACACAGCCTGGACGGTTCCATCCCCACCGCAGACGGCCAAGACATCCACTCGCTGGGCAGCCATTGCCGCAAGAGCGCCGGCTACACTTGCCGGGCCGACGACATATCGGTGGATCGTCGGCTTATACTGGTCCAGGACGTGTAGGAGGGCCTGAAGACTCTGCTGATTCGTCCCGCTCTCCGGGTTGATCAGCACGCCGACCCGCCTCGTGCCGTGTTTGTCCAACGGCAGGCACGCGCCGGACGTACGACTCACTTTACTCTTCGCAGGCGCAACCATCATATCCCGCAACATGGCGTAAAAGCGTCCTCCGCCACTCCCGACTTACGGAGCGGGAAACTGATGGATAAACAGCCGTACGGCGAGCGAACCGTTGCCGGCACGCCCGGTATCGTCGGCCAGCCAGGATCGCAACGGTCCATGCATGCGCGCATACACGGCGATACCGAGGCGCACCAACAGCAGAAGCGTCGAGGCCACCGTCCATCCGGTGACCGCTACTAATCCCAGGTCCGGTCTGTTGAAGATCAGGCTCATGGTAAGAAGGATCAGATTCGGGTTACGCCGGGCTGTCACCAGCCTGAAATATGAGTCAAAGGGGCGCCAACAGAAGATCACAAAACCGCCAAGGCACTTCCTGAATACACCCTCAACAAGGCGTCCGATAATGTATCCGATGAAGATCGCCCATATCGCCAGGCTCAGACTCAGCCACGGAATGCCTGGGGAGAAGGACTCCAACCCAAGTCCCCACAGCAGGTACCAGAACGGTGGATGAACCAGGTCCAGGACGTGGTCGAGCAGGTGACCAAACTTGGTGCTGGTGACAGTCACTCGGGCGAGCTTTCCGTCCACCGTATCAAGAAAGGTCATGACCCATGCGGCGGCAAGTCCCCACGCATAGAGACCTTTAGCGAAGAGGACCGCAGCCGCCAACACCAACACGATACTGATCGTGGTCACATGGTTCGGCCTCAACCCAGCGGCTACGCACATATGTACGACCCATCGGGCAGGAGAAGGCCACACCCATTTCGTGACCAGATCAGTGACGCCCTTATAGGAACTGGCGAACAGGCGTTCCTCCAACGCCCGTTTCGTATCGGCTCTGATCGGTTCCGCAAAGGGTGGCTCCGCTTTGCGCAACCGCCTATCAAACGAGACCAGTTGGTCTTCAAGCTTTTCGATGCGAACGGATGGCGGGAGTGCCGCACCCCTTTCCAGGGATAGAACTGCCCTCGCCTCCATTGCTAGGTTGGCCGGCACATGAGCTGCGATGAACGCACGCGATGGCCCGGCCGGCACCTCAATCATGACGTGTAATGACTTAGTCAAGCCCTGGAGGACACGGCTGTCCAAGAGATAATCCCCGCGAACGATCAGCACCGAATCGCCAGGTTTCAGGGAAGAGAGATCATCCGCAATCGCGGTGACACCGACCGGCGCCAGGACGCGCCAGTAACGTTCGCGGGATGAAAGCCCCCACAGTCTGGCTGGAGCCTCTCCGAGTATGTGGGCGTATACAGTCATGACGTGAAACGAATACGCTTTCTGGGAATGCGGGACACCGCCCCGCCGTTACCCCGACACCGGGTCACACGTTCTGAAGGCCGGGCTAAAAACAGCTACTTATACTATATGCTCACGTCGGTTTAGTCAAGGTCGTCCGCATCCCTTCCGCGAGGGGGGGGACTACTGCGCAGTCATTCCGACTCTCTACCTTTGAGATTGCTTCACCGACCCACTGAAGACCACATCAGTATCACAGCCGTTGTTGGTGACTAAAGACGCTTCGCCCTTGTGTATCCGATAGACCTTGTCGCCGCTCTCTACCACGGCAGACTCGTGTGAGATCGCCACAATGGTCAGTTGACCCAGAAGACCGCGCAGCGTTCGGCAAATCGTCGCCGTATTCTCCTGATCAAGCGCGCTGGTCACCTCATCCAGGATCAGCAGCTTCGGCCGATGTACCAACGCCCTGGCGATCGCAATGCGTTGCCGCTGGCCTCCCGAAAGTGCGGTGCCGCGTTCTCCGACCGAGCTGTGGATCCCGGATGGTTGTGCTGTCACAAAGTCCCAGGCGCCGGCGGCACGCAGTGCCGCCTCGGCATCGGCCTCGTTCAGACCGGGATCGCCAAGCGTCACGTTCTGCAGCACGGTGTCGTGAAGGAGGAAAGGTTCTTGCGGCACGTACCCGATCATCCGCCGCCACTGCCTCAAATCAATCTGGTCTAACGGCAGATCGTCGATCCAGACGCAGCCTTGCTGCGGGCGCAACAGGCCCGTAAACAGATCGGCAACCGTCGTCTTACCGGCCCCTGAAGGCCCTATGATGACAGTGAATGATCCCGCAGGGATGGTCAGCGACGCATTCCGGAGCACACAGTGCTTTCCGTACCCGAAGCTGACCTTGTCCAGGCGAAGAGACCTCTCGAGGCTGGGAGAAGCGCCTCCAGGCTCCGCTTCGCGATCACGGTTCGCGCCGTCGATGGCAGCCCGCAATGACCAGAAGGCGCTTTCAAAGGTTCGCATCTTTTGATATTGCCGTTGCGTCTTGGCAAGGCAGGTCAGCATTCGAGCGAGAAGAAGAACCATCACCATTACGGCATTCAGAGACATATTCCACCGACTCAAAGCCAGGTATAACCCGACAGCAATCACGATTGCTATTCCGAGATCCTGAGAGGAACTCAGGGCCTCCGTACTCAGTACGTCTCGCTGAACCGCCCGATTCAATCGCCTGGTACTGGACTGAAGCGATGGACCGATCAGCTCTTCCCGCGCCATCGCCTTGAGTGGTTTAATGGATTGGAGGCTATCCGTTAAGCCGGCCACAAGGGACTTCAATAATCGGGTCTGGCGGGTTCCCGCCCGATGCGCCATACGAACGAGGTAGTTGAGTCCGTAGAGGATCAGTATTCCGGGCACCAGAAACATCAAGGTCGCCTTCCCTGCGACAACGAAGGCCACACCTGCATAGACGATGGCTTCAACGAACAAGGTGACGCCTTTAGCGCCTTCAAGATACGCCAGTGCCGCCCGCATCGCCTCAGTGCCTACCGCGTTGGCCAAGCTCCCGACTGGTTGCCGCACATAATACTCCCACCGTGTAGCCAGCAGGGTTTGCAGCAGAGAGAGTCGCAGACCGGTGGCGACGTGCGTAACAGTGTACCCGACCTGAATTTTCGCCAACAGGGTGAAGGCCGATTTAACCGACACACAGAGGATGATAAGAATCAGCAACGTGCCGACAGTCGGCGTCAGCCCCACGGCTGATAGCCCCTGCATCAGGAACTGTTCCGCTCCGAACAGGTGAGAACCGGTCTCCCGGGTCTGGTTGTCGGTCGCCACACTGAGCACGGGCAGCAGCATGAGGAGTCCGACCCCCTCTGCAAGGCTCGCAAACAGCAGGCAGACCATCGTCAGCGCGCTTCGGCGGGGATACTTCCGAATAATGGTGATCAAAAACCGCATAGCAACATACACCTGTCTGGACTGACGCGGCTAAAAGCAAAGTCCGGGGCCAACGTCGCTGTAACGTCGCCACTATGCTGCCTCCGTGGTATTGTCACTGCGGTTGGTTCTCCCGAACCTAGGCCAATTTTACGCGATGGGAGCCTACACTGCGGAGATGATTATACTCCAGCGCCGACATCCGCGAGCGGAGTTGCGAGTTTGTGCTCACCAAAGAATAATGACTTGCAGCCTGGGCTAGCCGGTTTCTCGACCATGCTGCGCTTTCTACGTCCGTCACTTACCCGTGAGACTGCTTGCTTCGCGATGTGGCGGATCGGCGCTCGGACAGCGGAAGCCGGTCGAAAAAGAGCGCAAGCGACCTCCGCGACGTTTCGGACAACGAAGGTTGCTGCTCATCGAAAAGCTGTAGCGCCCGGTCGAACTTCCCGTAGATCAACAGCAGAAGGATCGCCTTCACCACGAAACTCGACTTGCCGGCAACAGCCAGTCGATCGAGCCGTGACAGGAATGCCGCATCGCTTAGAAAGAAGATAGCGTCGGCATGCGAGAGTTGGCCCGACTGCGAATCGGGAATCATCCGATACTTTCGCAGGCCGCGACGATTGGTGCGATAGTAGTACCGCAGCCGATAGAGATCGAGAAGGTCGAAGCCATGTGAGCGCATGAAGGCCGCAACGTCACTAAACAGCGGCTGAGTCACATAGCGTTCAATGAAGGAGACCTCGATTTCCGCCAGCAACAGACCGGAGCCAAGCAGCTTCTGCGCCCCAAGAAGAACCTCCAGTTCACCGCCCTGTGCATCTATTTTCAAGGCATCGACTGTGGATTCTGGAATGACATCATCAAGGGGCCGAATCATCAGTTTCTCAACGGATACTACCTCGAACTTGAGCTCGCGATTGTAAAACCGGTACAGGATATCCGCATTGGGCCGAAGCATGGAACTCATGTTTCCGAAGTGGGTACGGTAGAAATCCGTAGTACCCTGCGTGCGACCCACCGCGAACGGCAGCACAGTCCTGCCGGACTCCTCTCTGGGCAAAGCATCCTCACGTGGATCGAAGCAATAGCTGTGCAGCCGCCCCTCCAGAAGTTGCCATCGATCCTTGAGCCCCCCGATCGAGCCGACATCGACGAGCGTAAGCGTAACGTCCTCATCAATGTTGTGGACCAGGCGCTCGAATTCGGAGCGGATGCATAGTGATTCCCACGAGTCCATCTCATCCAACCTCGAAAACCCGCGGCGCGTTCTACCTTTTTCCGCCATAGTCGTAAGCCACCTTCGCGCCTCGTATAATGGGTAGTCCGGATTGTTGCGGATACGGGCGCGTGTGAAGCCTTCCTTGTGGGGGTTGCTTGAGCCTATCGGACTTACAAGTCGTTAGTACGTCGGCTGGCACGCCGGACGGCAATGGCTGCGTACGATACTCGATTAAAAAGAAGATTACACCCGGAAGCAGAGGAAGTCAAGATCCGGACCTCGCCCAGGGTAGAGTTATCACAAGAGAGAAGGGAGCGGGCGACCTTCGTGACATCGAAAAGACTTGACCGCTCCGGATACGCCTCCGTACAGTATATATCGTCGACAGCGAGCATAATAAGCCTGGTGAGGCAATACCACGTCAGTCATGGTTTGCAAGCGGGTCAGCGCCGAGCCGGCACCTGCTCGGGTGGGGCCTGACCTGAGAAGGCGACGGTACTTTTGGGGCAGAAAGAACCAAAAAAGGATGGCGAACAGCGAGTTGCATCCCGGCGAACGGCTCTTCTTTCCCCTGTGGGATGTCTCGACCTCGAATCGCCTGACCTACATCATCCTGATGCGTGAAGTGAAGTGCTTCCGCTGTTCAATACGTTGGGCTTCGATGGTCAGGCGTTCGTCTGCGCTCTTGGGCATGAGTCATACCTCCGTCGAGAAGGTGATGGCGGGAAGAGAGTGAGCGCCACTCTCTTTATCGTGTGAATATGGTGGTGCCGGGGGAGGGGGTCGAACCCTCATGGACCGAAGTCCGCGGGATTTTGAGTCCCGTGCGTCTGCCAGTTTCACCACCCCGGCTCTGGACAATGTCGAGAGGCGAGACCCTCTTCTACCATATCTCGGTACTGGTGTCGAGAGACTTGGAGGCCCTAGGACACCATGCACTCAGCTTTCAGGACGCCGATGCATGGCAGATTGCGGTAGCGCTGGTTGTAGTCGAGGCCATAGCCGACCACGAACCGCTCGGGAATTTCAAATCCGCGATAGGCAATAGGGAGGTCAATGATACGACGTACCTTCCGGTCCAGGAACGTGCAGACTTGCAGGCTGGACGGCTGGCGTGCCCGAAAGATCTTCAGCAGATAACTCAGGGTGAGACCGGTGTCCACGATATCTTCTATGACAAGGAGGTCTCGGCCGCCGATACTTTCATCGAGGTCTTTTCTGATGCCGACGACGCCGGAGGCTTTAGTCGTGGGGCCATAGCTCGAAATAGAAATAAAATCGATTGCAAGCGGAATGGATATGGCTCTTGCCAGATCAGCCAGGAAGAACAAGCCCCCCCTCAGCACACCTGCAAGGACAAGCTCTTTGCCAAAATAATCTCGCGAAATTTCAGCTCCCAGTTCCCTCACGCGATGAGCGATCGCCTCTTCTGTAATCAATACTTCAGCAAGATCCTGGATCATGTTGTGGTGCATCTCGGACTCCACAAAATGGCGAGAATTTGATTTGCTCCCCTTGACAATAACTGGAGCTTGTCCTAAATTTTTAGTAGCTCCAAGAGGTCTGACGGCCACCACTAAGTACCAGGGTGTTTTAGAAGGTCCTGGGTTGAAGGTTCACACATCAGGCTAGTTGAGCTGATGGATAGATCGTAAGAGCCCAGGAAAGCCTGAAAGGTTGTGTTCCCTGGAAAAACATGGAGGCTGAAGGGTCACTTGGAGCTGCTTTTTTGTGCTAAGCCGTACTTGGCAAGCAAGCTCCGATAGTCTCTCCCATAAAACACCTTCAGCTTGACCTCCGGATACAGCTCTCGGAAACGTCTGATCTTCTGATTCTTTTCTGTCACCAGGCTCTGCTTGAGTGTGGTCAGTTCGATAAACAGATCGAAGTCGACCAGGTAGAAGTCCGGCGAAAAGGCTTCGGTCGCGTTCCCCGCCTCATCCCAGGCCAGAGGAAATGTCTTAGGTTCATACTCCCATTGTATCCGGTAGAAATCCAGGACCTTCGCAAACTCCGCCTCGCTGGGATGAGCGAAAGGGTGTGGTTGGGCGGCCTCAAGCCAGCACTCGATTTCCCGCCCTTTCCCCATGAGATCTGTCAACTCTACTGCGGTTTGGACGAGGCGCGTCGCTGCCTCCACGCTCACGCGATCTGTATTCACAACCAGATCGTACTGAACGGCGTCGTCGATATCTTCCCCGTAGTGATACCGAATGAAGCGTCGTCTGGCCTCGTCGCTTTCCTCAACCAGACGAACCGCGGTGTCCTCTTCTATGGTACGTCGGTCCATAAGGCGCCTGGCCCGCTCTTTTGCGCCGGCCACTACCCGCACATGCAATGCGCTCGGACACCCTCGAAAGATGCATTGACCCCCACGGCCCAGCACCACCAGGTTCTTTGTTGAGGCGAGATCCGCGATCAGTGTAGGCAGGAGATCCGCATAGACCCGATCCTGCTCGCGCTGCTGTCGCTTTTCCTCGAATTCCCCCTCATCAAGCGTCTCGACGTCCGAATTCGAGACGTCTTGCGCGTTCAGCAACTCAACGATCAGGGTGTGATCTACAAGCGTGAACTGAAGCGCTTCGGCCAGCCGGGCAGCGATCTCATCACCGCCGCTTTCGATCTGTCTGGAGATGGTAATGATCGCCATACGATCCGCTTCATCACTCTCTTCCCGGCGCCTGACTCACTCGTGTGGCTATGGGGTAATAGTCGCGCCGTTGTTGACCAAGATAGATCTGCCTGGGACGCGCGATCTTCTGTTCCGGGTCGAGGAGCATTTCCTCCCATTGCGCAACCCACCCGGCTGTCCTGGGGATGGCAAAGAGCACCGGGAACATATCCATCGGGAACTTCATCGCTTCGTAGATCAGGCCGGTATAGAAATCGATGTTCGGGTAGAGCTTTCGCGCGACGAAGTACTCGTCCTGAAGCGCGATTCTCTCCAGCTCGAGCGCGATCTCCAGCAGCGGGTTTTTTCCCGTCACCTCAAAGACCTCTTCGGCCAACCGCTTGATGACCTTGGCCCTGGGATCGTAGTTCTTGTAGACTCGATGCCCAAACCCCATCAACCGTACCTCGCCGGCCTTGACCCGCTTAATATGCGCGGCCACTTTGTCGACCGATCCGATCTCCTTCAGCATCCGGAGTACGGCCTCATTGGCTCCTCCGTGCAGGGGGCCATACAGAGCCGCGATGGCTGCAGCCACAGCCGAGTAGGGATCGACATATGAGCTACCCACAGACCGCATAGCTAACGCACTACAGTTCTGTTCGTGATCGGCGTGCAGGACAAACAGCATGTCTAGGGCTCGTTCCAGTACAGGATGCGGGTAGTATGTGGGCTCCGTAATTCGGAACAGCATATTAAGAAAGTTGCCGGTAAAACTCAGGTTATTGTCCGGGTAGGTGTACGGCAGTCCACGACTATGTCGATAGGCATATGCCGCCAGCGTTGGCATCTTGGCGATCAGGCGGATGATCTGCCTCAGGCGGGACGTTGGATCCATGATATCCTTGGCATCTGGATAGAAGGTCGAGAGGGCGCCGACCGTTCCCAGGAGGATCCCCATCGGGTGGGCATCGTAATGAAAGCCGTCCATCAACTTCTTGATATTTTCATGGACCATGGTATGACGTGTAACCTGATTGACAAATTCATCCATCTGTTCGCCGCTGGGAAGCTCCCCGTAGATAAGCAGGTATGCGGTTTCCAGGTAGGTACTTTTCTCGGCCAACTGTTCGATGGGATAGCCCCTGTGCATCAAGATCCCCCGTTCACCGTCGATGAACGTGATCCGGCTCTTGCACCACGCGGTGTTGCTGAACGACGGGTCGTAGCTCATCAATCCAAAATCGCCGTCCGAGGTCTTGATCTGCCGGAGATCCATGGCTTTAATCGTTCCGTACTCAATGGGGATTTCGTACTTCTTCTCAGTTCGATTGTCGATGATGGTCAAGCTGTCAGCCATGAAACTCCTCCTCGCGCCTGGCGATCCCTTTCATATCTCTCTCTGTGGCCGTAGGGTCCATCCGGTGTCTCGTAAGGCAGGTAATTGACAACAACTAATAGTAGCATACATCACTATAGCAGAGTATAGGGTACCCCACAATTCAGGCTCGGCCTTGGCGCTTCTGCTCGCGGTGACAGTTAGCGGCCTCTCGAAGGTGGAGCGGTGGTAGACTGCTAGGGGCGACGCCGATTCTCGTGCAGATGGAGCATCAGCAGGAACAGACCGCTCAGCCCGTACATCAGGGCGAACTCCGGTGCTGCCGCCATCCCGATCCTGTTCTGCACCCCTGAGGGGACCAGATCGTACGCATGGATCAGGCCGATCATCGACAGCCCTGCGGCGATCACTGTCCAGACGCCTGCCTTCAAAAACTCCCGCTCTATCACCGACACCAGTATGGCTGCAAGGATCATCGAACTGAGCAGAAACCCCTGGCTCAGGGCGATAATCCCGTAGATATGCAGGTCGCGCCCAAAAGCCGGCGCCACCTCGAACAGGGTCCCCCCCGCCTTCTGCACGCTCGTCTCGATCAAGGTGAGCGCCCAGGCTGCCAGTGACGGGACCAGACCGAAGGCCACGGCCAGGGCGTGCCGTTTCGGTACCTCCTGGAAGGCCTGGGCCGTCATGATAATCCCGATCCACAACAGAATACCGAGGGTGGCCTCGATCGGAATATAATGCAGGATCAGGGTGACCCCTCCGAGCAGACACAGGGCGGCGATGATCGTGCCGTTCAGAATCGAGTAACCCGCTCTGGCGCCCATCGCCTTCCAGCCCGGGTGCCCGATATAGATTGTCGTCGGGAAGGCGCTGCCGAACAGGGCCGCCGTCATACTGCCGATACCGTTGATCAGGAGCGACGATCGCGTGGGGTATCGATCGCCGGCCGCCTCTGCGCTTTCCAGATTCTGAAGTGAGCCGATCACGTTGAATAGTCCCATCGGCACGATGACCGAAAGGAACCGCCATCCCATCGGTCCTTGCAGCACGGCAAGAAGATCTCCCACTGCCGGAATAGGGGGGTAGAGGGCCAGACGATAGGACTCTGCTGAGGGCTGGAAATACGTGAAACCCGCCGCGCGCAAGATCCACGCCAGACCGGTGCCGACGAGGACAGCGGCCAGCCCTCCGGGCATCCCGAACGGCAGGCGGGCATGCGAGGCATATGAGATCAGGATCATCAGCATCGGGAGCAGCGCGATTGCAGGGGCGGCAAAGATCTGGAAGGTGAAACCCATGGCAATGAAGGTGATCGCCACACCCGCGAGCGCCGACAGCAGAGCGGCCCGTGGTGTGTGGCGTCTCATCCAGTCCCCGACAAAGGCTCCCGCCGTTTCCATGATGCCGCTGAGCAGGCAGGCCAGCAACCCGGCCTGCCACGCCAAGGTAGGATTGCCGGTCTCCTGATAGACCGGTCCCATAATCAGGAACAGGAAAGCGAGGAGGCTTGGGGTATTGATGCCATAAGGCAGAGCGGTCACATCGGTCCGGCCGCTCTCGCGCATCAGCCGCCTCGCCTGCCAGGCATAGAGGAGGTTGCCGATCAGAATCGATACCGCCGCGCCCGGAAGGATCCGCCCGGTGATCAGCTCAGTGGGCAGTCCGCTCACCACCCGGCCCAGCACGGCGATCACCATGAGCTGCAGCAGGTTGTCGATGAACAGGCCGAAGAAGCCGTCGATATCGCCTCGGACGAACCAGCGGTATTTCATCGGAGGCGTATCTTACACGGACCGACGCCGGATTCCAAGCACCAAGTATCCCGCTGGAGGAACATGACGATGGCCTTCCCGGTTCGGCAGACGGAGAGAATCGGCCTCGTCTTAATGTATTGCGTCGAGAGCGGTTCGAGGGGCAGGTTGGGTAGATGAGTGATCCCGGCTCGTGCGTCGCACAGGAACCGGCGCTCGGCCTACAATCAGCACCCGCGGCCCATTGTCCAGGATCCGATACTTCTCGTCCTCAGGCAATGGCGCCAGCACCCAGTTGTAGAGAGTTCTGGCATCTTCAAGGATTGGTTCGCGGGGATATCCATAATACTTCTTCTGCATTGGTTCGTCGTACAGTCCGATACAGCCATGCGAGGCTGGATATCCGGGCATATCGCGCCCATGCATCCAGAACGCAACACCCGCCTTACTGATATGGAATCGAAGGGCGTAGTTCATGGGATATGGAATACTGGTCTTCTCGATGGTATAGCGGGACGAATGATGGTGGCGGTGGGCGGCAGTAATGACAAACTCGCCTGCAGGAGTTTCGTTCCTTCGCTCCCCCGTGGCAATCGGCGCGGAGAATGCCAGGCGCCCATACTCATAGGCGCCGAGAAACTGCTCCGCAAGATCTACGAGGATGAACTTCGCCTCTGCTGCCGCTGGTGGGTACTCCTGAGACATCGGCGTGAAGCCTGCCACATCCTCAGGGCGCTTTGGGATCTTCAAAGACACACCAGGAATGACATGACGCCGGTCGATCCGGTTGAATCGGGCCAGATCCACCCATCGGTTCCCAAACAGGGTTTCCAGCGTCTCGCGGGCACGCAGACGTCGGCATTCCCAATCTATCCTGGTATCACTGGGATACGGAACAGCACAGCGCGAAGGGGAGGGAGAACTCGCACTCCAGAGCTCACCGGGCGCGGACAACAGGAGGAAGCAGATGACAATGAAGGTCCGCCCAAGAGGCCGGCTACTCACCAGTGTCTGAACTGCCCGGAATCCAGGTGGACGAACCCTCTACGGGGATAGTAGCCGACTCCGCCGGACCGTAAATCCAGAGCCGTTTTCCGAATAGCGTTCAGACCAACTCCCGGAATGCGGAGATCTATGGCCTTGCCGGACTGATGGAGGCTGTGTCTGGCAACACGCCGGCTCCTTTGTCGCAGCAGTTTGTTATATTCAGGCGACCTGAAACCCGATATGACGTGAATCTCGTTGCCCCCGCCTAACCGCTTATCCAGGGCGTTCACAAACTCGATCACGCCGACATCCATCTTGGTAACTTTATTGGTATAGTGACATCGCAGAAGCTGATCGAGGGCGCTCAGCGCATTTACATCATACTCGCCTGATGGCTGCCGGTACGTGACATCCAGTCGTTCGTGGGTGTGGGTGTTATACAGTGCGATCCTCCCCTCCTGGCCTGAGGGAATGACCAGCTCCTGCGCCCACGCCGGCCTACCGACGAGCGCAAGGGCGGAGACAAGAGAGGCCCTCAGGAAGGCTCTTCGTGTCCAGTGGTGATGGGCCGATCCCGACATCGTGACCTCCACGGATTGCAAATCGAATAGCTGTTGCCCAGAGAGACGCGTCACACCTTAACAGACATAGCCCCAGAGGGTCAACAGGAAAAACGCTACGATGCCGTGACAGGTGCACCATTGGTGGCCATTCACCGCAATCCCGGATACTTGGGGTAGCAGATCGAGCCAAACTCGATTACAATACCTGCACAGGAGCCGAATAGATGCCCAAGATACGCGTAATTATCGACACCGATCCCGGCATTGATGATGCGCTGGCGCTGATCCTCGCTCTCGCGTCGCCGGAGTTATCGGTTGAGGCGATCACAACCGTGGCCGGCAATGTCACGGTAGCGCAGGCGGTGCGGAACGCCAGCCTACTGCTTGAGGTGACGGATCCGCACCCACGACCCCCGGTAGCGAAGGGCGCGACACATCCCATGACACGGCCGCTGCGTACTGCCGAGAGTTACCACGGCGAGGACGGTCTCGGAGAGCTCTCTCGTTTCAGGACAGAGGCCGGGGTACTCCGATACCCCGAACCGCAACAACGTCTCGCATCCCAATCTGCCCCGGCCTTAATTGCCGAGATTATTGGTGGCGCTCCCGGGGAGATCGTCGTGATCTGCATTGGGCCGCTGACCAACCTGGCGATGGCGATCCAGGCGGCCCCAACCGAGATGGCGAAGGTCAAAGAGATCGTCATCATGGGCGGGGCGATCCAGGCGCCGGGCAACGTCACGCCCGGAGCGGAGTTCAATCTCTATACCGATCCCGAGGCCGCCAGGCTGGTGTTCACCTCCAGCTTGCCGATTACTCTCGTTCCCTTGGATGTCACACAGCGGGTCATGCTCAGGGCGGAGTTGATCGAGGCCGTCGTTCGACATATCGACAGTCGCGTGACCCGGTTCGTCCGCGATGTCACTGGGCGACTGTTCGGCATTGAACAAGAGCGGGCGGGGTGCGCCGCGATCCCGCTCCATGATCCGCTCGCCGTCGGTGTCGTGATCGATCCGTCACTTGTGGTACGTCGGCCGCTGCACGTCGAAGTGGAGACAGGCGACGGTTCAGCGCAAGGGATGACCATTGCCGACAGACGCCAGATCAGGGAGGAATGGAAACAGCCGCCGAATCTTCAGGTCTGTATGGACGTGGACGCCGGACGGTTCATGGCCCTTTTCCTGGAGCGGATATGCCGGCCGCTCCCCTGAGCGGACAGGTTGTCGTCATCGGCAGCGCCAACCTTGACGTGACCGTGACTGTCTCCACGCTTCCGCGAGAGGGCGAGACGGTCCTCGGCGGCGCACTGCTTCTCTCGAACGGTGGCAAAGGCGCGAACCAGGCCGTCGCGGCGCTTCGGGCTGGAGCTGATGTCCGGTTTCTCACGAAGCTCGGGCGCGATCCGTTCGGCGACCGGATTTGCCGAGACCTCACTGCAGCGGGGCTGCCGGCCGACGGTCTGCTCCGAGACGAGTCGGCGCCGACGGGTGTCGCCCTGATTGTTGTTGATCGACACGGGCGGAACCAGATCGCCGTGGCGCCCGGCAGCAATCGGCTGCTCCTGCCGGCAGACATTGAGCAGCACGCGCCCTTCCTGGCCCACGGGACCGTCCTGCTCGTACAACTCGAAATCCCGATCGTAACCGTCGAGCGTGCGCTACGGTTCGCTAAGGCCCACGGGATGACGACCATCCTGAATCCGGCGCCTGCGTGCCCTTTGTCGGACGATCTGCTCTGCCATGCCGATCTGCTGACGCCGAACGAGACCGAGGCCGAAGCATTGACAGGGATCGCTGTCTCCGACCTGCCCAGCGCGGTGGCAGCAGCCAAGGCGCTGCTTGCGCGCGGCCCTCACGTCGTCATTGTGACGCTTGGCTCTCAGGGAGCGTTGCTGTGCGCAGCCTCCGGCATGCGACATCTGCCGGCATTCCCGGTCGAGGCTGTCGATACCACCGCCGCCGGTGACGCGTTCAACGGCGCGCTGGCTACGGCTATGGCCGGGAAGTCTCCGACCGACGCGCTTCACGCAAGCCGATTCCGGTTGTTGGAGGACGCCGTGCGCGTTGCGAATGCGGCCGGCGCCTTGACCACGACCAGGCGCGGTGCGCAAGAATCACTGCCCGCTAAGGCCGACATTGAGAGACTGCTGGCAGAACGACCTCTCCCATAAAGAATCCATGAGAGATCGGGCGGACGGGGATCGTCCGCATACTGAAGTGAGTACGGATAGAACTCAGGAGCAGAGGCTATGGCTGGGGGAAGGCGATGATGATCGAATCCAGCGAAAGGATCCGGTACTCCTCGTTGTTCCGGTAGAAATAGTGCCCTTCTACGCCTTCAGAGGCTTCCTCGAAGGCGACAATCGCTTCAAGCGGGGGCATCTCCCGGAAGGAATTGGACCCTTCATCGAAACCGTCGCCGGCCATCACGACCTGGCCGTATCTGATGGAGGCGCCCCGCGGACAGTGAATCGTCAGGCTATCCGGCGGTTCCCGAAGCATCCTGACCACCAGATTGATGCCATAGACCTTAAACGGCGGGCATGAAACCGACCTGCTGTTCATGTGATACTATATAGCATAATGGGTATCCTGAGGAAAGCAGAAAATGGCGTACGATTTGACACCGCCTATCTTTGTCGCAGAGTACGCGAATTGAGTAAGATCGAGGTGATATGCCACGCGAGATCTCGGCAGGAGTAATTCTGTTCAGGCAAGCGCCGGAACGGTACTACCTGCTTCTCCACTATGAGTCAGGCCACTGGGACTTCCCCAAGGGCCACATCGAGTCTGGCGAAGACGCGCCGCAAACGGCCAGGCGCGAGTTAAAAGAGGAGACCGGAATTTCCGATCTGTGCTTTGTAGACGGTTACAAACAATCGCTCCGATATTTTTTCCGGCAGAAAGGGATCGGGATCTTCAAGCTCGTCATCTACTTCCTCGCAGAAACGGATCAGTCCGAGGTCAGTCTTTCCGATGAACATATCGGTTTCGACTGGCTTCCATATGACCTCGCTATGAGCCGGTTGACCTTTAAGAACTCTCAGGATCTTCTGGCAAAGGCCCATGAACACCTGCGAGCAACTCGGCTTTCCGGCCAAGGCGATGGGTGACCCGCCGGCGAGGGGTGGGAACAGGGCGAGGAGATCGCCTTCTTGAAGTTGAGTGTCCGGGTCGGCGTGGATACCGTTGACGAGGAGCATCGCGGGGTACGGCTTTGGGATGCCGATCTGGTCGATCACCTGTCCGACCGTGACCCCGTCAGGACAGTCCATGATGACTGTGCGGCCCTGAGTCCCTCTCGGCAGGTACTGGGCCAGCGTCCCGTACAGCGACACCTCGACCTTCATCGATGTAGAGCGCTCGTCATACCCTGCCGGCCTTGTGAATAGCTCGCAGCACCGTTCCCCACCGGACGGTGGCTGGCGCCAGGTGGTCCGGCTTTAAGGTAAAGGTGGTTCGGGTCCGGATCATGTTGTGGAGGATGCCGGCGTCCTCAAAGTTCCCTACCAGCATCGCCCCCACGAGTTGATCCCCATCGAAGACCAGCTTGCGGTAGGCCTGCCTTCGGTCATCGCGGACCTCCCGGATCTGATGGCCATCACCAACCTTTGGATTCCACAGGCCAATTGAGGCGATCGAGGTGCCAATGACCGTCGTTACGTTCATGGCCATTGACCCCTCATATGTGGTGGTGACCCCGGCCATGTTCAGCCCGGCGATCCGCCCCTGGTTCAGCGCCTCAGGCCAGATAGCGTTCACTACTCGCTCGCCGCTGAACATATCCACCGTCTCAGCCACGTCGCCGCCGGCATAGATCCCATCCAGGCTGGTCCGCTGACAGGCATCCACGAGTAGACCGCGATGGATCGTGACGCCGGTCCCATCGAGAAAGTCGATATTAGGCGCAACGCCCGCGGCCATCACCAGGAGCTGACACGGAAGCAGTTCCCCGGTTTCAACTCTTACGCCGACGATCTGGCCGTCCTTTCCCAGCAACTCGGTCACCCTGACGCCGCACCTCACCGTCACCCCGACTGACCGAAGCTCCTCTTCCACCATTACGGCGGAGACCGCATCGGCCATGGCAGGCATCACATGCGGCATCTGTTCAATGACGGTGGTTTTGCAACCGCGACGGATAAGCGCATCGACCACCTGGATTCCGATCAGACCCGCGCCGATTACGACAGCCTCGTTCGCGCTGGAAATCGCCGCGTCGATCTGTTTGGCATCGATGTTGGTAATGCAGGTATGGATGCCTTCGAGATTCGTCCCCGGAATCGGCGGCATGACGGCGTGAGAACCCGACGCCACCAGCAGGTTGTCGTAGGCCAGATTCTCGCCACTGCTGAGCCGCACTCGGTAGGCCGTAGGATCGACGGAGATGGCGGTGACCCCCATCACTCCCCGCACCTTCATCCGGTCAAAGTAGTCGTCATCCCGCATCCGCATCCCGTCGTAGCCGACTTCACGGGCAATGAAGTGCGTCAGACCGACCCGCGAATAGAGCGGCATTGGTTCTTTCGAGACGACCGTAATCGGGCAGTCCTTGTCCACTCGCCGGATCGCGTCAACGGCCGCCAAGCCGGCCGCGCTGGCCCCGATGATGACGTAATGAAGTTTATCCATACTGGTTATCCAACAACGGAAACCGCCTTATCCGCTCATGGTGAGCCCGTCGAACCATGAGCGGCTCAGCCTTCGCCATGCTCAGACTGAACGGATGGTTAGCTTGTACTCCTACGACTTCTGTTTTCTTCGCCTGTTACCACTACTTCCTCTCGGCTTCTGTAGTCTGCAGGAAAGTATGTATATACTGGCAACACTGGAAGCTGGAAAGAAAACTCCTTCCAGTCGTCATAGCGATAATTTGCGAAGAATGAAATATCGACCAGGCGATCATCGGGAACCCTGGATTCCAAGGTCATGACATATCCAAGCGGCAAATGGGCTATTTCGCTGAATGTGTATCCTTGTTGCTTCTCTATGTTCAGCCGGCTCCCAACACCCGACTGCCGTGAAATAGGAGAGCGGTTGTAGTAAGCATATATGCGAATTGCAGGCCGCAGGTATCTGGTCTCTCGGTTTAATACGAACTTGACCAAATCAGGATGAGCAGTCTGGAACCTGGGGCCGTTTGAACTGAAGAACATACATACTATCTGCTTTATGACGCGCAGCGGAAAGATTCTGAACTGATAATAGAGGGTAGGCTCACCCCTTGCGAACGTGAGTACACGAAATGCTTGATATGCCCAATCGGCGAAGGCGTTTCCGTACCACTTCCCGGTGTCGTTATTACATTTCTCGCATAGAGTATAGTCGCCGGCTCCCAACTGGTGGATTTTCCCCTTGACGGACTTTAGTTCACCATCCCAATCGCCAATCAGTTCTTTTATATTAGCTACAAGCACAGGATGGTTATTGAAGGCCGATCTCGGCGGCACATGTTCGAAAGATAGCTTTCTCTCCAGTCCACAGATACAACAGGGGCCAATTTTCTCTTTTGATTGAGCCATATCTCTTAAGCTAAAGCTAACGCTTTGCGTCAGCAGACGTAGCACAAAGCATCGAAGGAACCTTAGGGAACTCGCTCGCTGCGCTTCTAGGCGAATTTTCTATCTTTCCCATTACGATGAGATGACAGTCACGAAGATGTCGCTTCTCGCCAATGGTGCGCCCAGCCTGATCCATAACACGCAGAGCAATTTGACACCTTGTACCGAGGATCTTGATTCGAGCCAGTTCCACGGCACGTAACACAGCTCCTTGCCGGTTGCGCTACAAGGACACTGCCCTGCCCAAAGCATATGCTGCAATCTTGCTGTGGGTCGTCTCTATCCTTTCCAGAGCAGTTGCACCATTTGCAATCCTGCGGAGCGTAATTTGCGCCTTGTGGTAACTGTCTCATGTTTCACCTCACGTCAAGCAAGAACATGCCTAACTAAATGTATACTGGTCAGCATATCCCGGTCCTCAGACCTCTAATGAGTGTGGTAATGCTGCCGCGTTTATAAGGAGTTGTCAAGGTTCTGCAGACTCCGCCGTCGCTAACAAATGATGGTCAGCATAATCCGATTAGGGCTGCGACGAATCAGCCGGGATGAATCCGAATGTCTCGATGGTATCCCCGTCACTGACGTTAGACCGGGCTATTGAGATCTGAACGACTCTCTGTCCCATCCCCCCAGAAAGCCTTGGTTGGACGGTCAGCGCTTATGACTTAGAGCCGCTGGGTACTGCCGAGATCACAGAGCGCAATAGAGTGTTGACCGATTCCGACGTCTTAAAGACCGCTGCAACGTCCGGATCTAAAACAACCGTGATCGTCCCCGCTCCCATCTGAACGGCAAAACGGTTGGGTTTAGCCTTCGTATAATCGAAGCGATATTCCGGCCGCATCTCTTCGGAAAGAGCCGGCGATTTCTTACGGGTTGACGTTCTCTTCATAGTCGTTGCGCTCCCTCCAGGTGGCTTTCCGTACACTTAAGATGCGGATCGATGCCCCGCGCGCGGTAAAGCACACCAACAGCAGACGATGCTTCGTCGAATGACCAATGATGATTTCGCGCTCTTCCTCAATCGAGTGCTCCTCATCGTCGAAGATACGAGCCAGCGTATCCGAAAAGACCGTAAGCCCCTCTTCGAATGAGACACCATGCTTCGCGAGGTTTGCGGCAGCCTTCTTTGGATCCCATTCAAATCGTAGGCTCATTGCTGACGTATTGTACCAGAAATCCCTTTACTCTGAGTGTCATTCCGGGCTGTCATTCCGGGCTTGACAAGCCTGCCCTGTACTTGATACGGGGGAATCCAGTTCTTCGATCGGAGTCAAGGACAAGCTTTCTACCCTGGATTCCCGCTCCCGGCTCAAGACGTGCCGAGATAAGCTTCGCGAGAATATCCCATGCGCCGGCGACGCGCCCATGCGCATGAAAGTCTGTAAGGCGAAGCATGCAACCCCTGCCTGCGTCATTGCGAGCGACCAACGGAAGCGTGGCAACCTCGTCATTCTTTCCGGCGATCATGTGCCCCAAATACAGTGAGATTGCTTCGGTCGCTGTCGCTTCCTCGCAATGACCCGCAAGGAGACGTTTCAGCGGTCGGCTTGGAGCGTAGCGGAAGGCCAATCCGCCTGCAAACGCTTGGTCGCGCTCTCGACCTTCTCATAGAGACTCTCGGGTGAAATGTCGGCACCATTCGGCCAGCAGATCGTGCCTCCGTCGATGGCTGCCCTTTTGAAGTATTCGATGTCTTTAAGGGGCTCAAAGACGGGACCGCGGCCCAAATAGGACTCAAAATTTACATCAGCCCTTAGTCCGTCGTTAAAAATGATCTCGTAGACGTAGTCGTGCCTGTACTCAATGTGTTGGACTACATTCATATTCCACATGCTTGCCCTCACTTCAGATGACATCACCTCAGATTCAAAGGGCATTCATAGGCGCTGACGACGTTGAAGCAACGATTTCGGTTCGAGAAACTATCTCGATACTCAATAATTATAGGCGCTTTTTCAGTTGGCTAGAACTTTTTCGACGAACTCGCTGAGGAAGTCTCCCATCCTTTAATGAGGCACACGTTCTACCGGATCGCCTGTGCCGACGCTTCCCGTAATTCTAGCTCCGAAACCTCATACTGTCTAATGTTGGACATCAGGCACAGCTAAAGACCGGAGCGAGAGATCAGTAGACGCCGGAAGTCGTCGCGTGCGTCCCGTTATTCGGTTGTTTGTCGGTCAGATCTGACCTCTCGGTCTGTATCCTGCGCTAGGCAATGATTCCACAAGATGCGCCAATACCGGTCCCAGTACGGCCAATAATAACACGTACGCAGCCGACAACGGTCCCAGTTGCGGTTCTAGGCCTGCGCTTACTCCCAAGCTCGCGATGACGATGGAAAACTCACCGCGTGCCACTAAAGCGGCTCCGGCCCGCACGCCACCCGCTGCAGGTAGCCTCGCGTGACGGGCGGCCCACCATCCGGTCAGCAGTTTTGTCAATGTGGTCATCACACCTAGTCCTCCTGCCGGCAGCAGCGCCGAAGGCAAGGTCGCAGGGTCGATTTGCAACGCGAAGAAGAAAAAGAAAATAGCCGCGAACAAGTCACGCAGAGGCGCAAGGACACGGTGCGCCTGTTCAACCATCGGCCCTGACAGTGTCACGCCTACCAGAAACGCCCCGACCGCCGCCGAAATTTGCAGCCGCTGCGCTATACCGGCTACCAGCAGTACGATGCCAAACGTCGTGAGCACGATGATCTCATCGACCCGATGAAAGATCACGTTACTGATTGCCGTGCCGTAGCGCAGCGCAACGAACAGTACCGCTCCAACCGTAACCAGTCCACCCACAACTGCTATGAACCCCGCCATGACGCCTTGGCCGACGAGCAGTACGGCGATGAGCGGCAAAAAGACGGCCATCGCCAAGTCTTCCAGTACCAAAATCGACAGGAGCGTGGGTGTCTCCGGATTGTTCTGCCACCCCAGTTCCACCAGGACCTTGGCGATGACGCCGGACGAAGAGATGTAGGTTACCCCTCCCAGCAGCACTGCAGCCAGCGGACTCCACCCCATCATAAACCCGGCGATCACGCCGGGAGAAAAGTTCAGGACGCAATCGACGGCACCCGCAGGGAGCCCGGTACGCAGACTTGCCCACAATTCCTCTCCGGTGTACTCCAAGCCGAGCATAAAAAGCAGCAAAAGAATACCGATCTCTGCTCCGACATGAATGAACTGTTCGCTGAAGTCGAGCGGCAATAGCCCGCCATTTCCAAACGCCAGTCCCGCCAGGAGATAGAGCGGAATCGCCGAGAAGCCGTAGCGGTTTGCCAGACGGGCCAGAACGGCCAAGCCAACAGCGGCGGCGCCTAATTCAATGAACACCCAGGAAATGTCACCGCCAGTCGCGGCAATCGGCCCAGGCATATGGATACGGCGCTCCTTTCAGGAAACCGCTATGGTACCAGGAATTACCTTACAGCAAGGTTGAAGGCTGATCTTCTTCGCGAGGATGCGGCCCCACAATCAATCTGAGGAAGCGGCTGAACGGGGCGCACGTTCTACCGGATCGCCCGTGGCGACACTGCCCGCCTCGATGATCGACGCGTACAGCCCTAGAGACTGATTCGCTTTACGGACGATCGTTCGCAGCACCGATGGATCGCGCGGCAAATCGGCCTGGGCGTGCATCGGCATCGCACAACGGATCGCGGGCAGTTCCCCCTTGACGACGACATCGCCGATGCGCATCGTCCGGCCAACCCAGTCGTTCTCTATGGCTCCATTCGTCGGCTTGGTGTCCACCAGCACATTGGGCCTGAATCGCCTGACATCCCAATTGGCGGCCGGATTGAGCTGCGACATCAACTGTAGCGTTGACGTTGTCAGTACGTGAATCGGGAAAAGATCAAAATACGTGCCCGGCGGCGTGTAGAATTCCCACGCGACTGGAGGAACGCCGGACAAATCGGGCAACGGGTCCTCGGGTTCGAGCCCGAACACCGCCCGCAGTTCCTTTTCGGCCGGGCCGCGAAGGATGAGTCGTTGCAGCAGACGGCGAGCCGACCGATACGCCCACAGCCGGCCGAACAGGGCAGCGCCCGGCTCGCGCCTACGGTAATACGCCGTGTCTGCGCCCGGCTGCACCGGACGGAGGGTAACCTGCCGTCCGATCAGTTCCGACAAGCGCTGCGAGGCAGCTAGCGAATCGCTGGAGACGGTGGCGCCGCCGGGTAGCGTGATCTCCACGTGCGGAATGTGGTCGGTGCGCGGCTCTGCGTGGTACACGGCCGCGCACTGCATCAGGATGGGGTGGCGCTTCGCGTTATGAATCTCCCCGGTCGCCTCGTCCCGAATCGCCCAGCCCCGATCGCCCCATAATCCTTGCGTGCCTACGTGCCCGCGATCGAGCCGCTCACCGATCATAGACTTCACAGGGTACCGCCAGATCTCGCGGACGCGCCCAACCTCGATGCTCGCCTCCTTGCTCACCCCCACGTCACAGAAGCGGCGGATATCATGCTATCTCGGTCCGGGCCGGTGAACAGGGGAATCCTCTGGCGCCATTGATGCGTAGCGTCACATGGTCGAATGGGGTGAGTGCTGTTTTCAAGCCGTCGAGAAGCGCGATATTCCGGTCGTTGACCAGGACATCGACATCCTGCCGGAGCTTTTCCCCCTCAAATACGAACTTCTGGAACGCGGGGCTCATGACCCGCCTCAGCGCTTCCAGGAGTTCTTCCACCGTCCCGGCATCGGTCCCGAACGATGACTTTCCTGCAACTCTTCGGATCGCGCCAAGGAAGCGTACTTCAGCCATATTAAAGATAGGGTAGAGGGTTTAGGGTGTAGGGTAGAGACCTAGATCCTTCAGTTTCTCTTGCGTCGGCACACCTTGGGGGTCCCAGCCTCGAAGGCGATAGTATTCCGGAAGCATCTCGCCGAGGCGGGCTACCTTCCCCTTGGCCGGTCCAGCCGGGATCGGCTCTTCCAGAATGCGATGAGGCAGGGTGTCGTCTTTGGCGCTGAGGCCGGCCCTGAGGTTAAAGAGCCGTTCGAGGTTCCAGATCCGCTCGCCGATCGTGAGAACTTCCTCCACCGTATAGCCGGCGTCCGTCGCCAGCTCCAACATGGCGTGCAGATCCGCTGGTCCCAGGGCAAAGGTAGTGAATACGCAGGTGCCGGTCGAATCGACAAAGGCGGTGGCGTCCTGGGACGATTTGGCAAGCGCCGCCTTTCCCTCGACAGTGAAGGGATCCATCTTGTGCGGAACACCGAATACCTCAGCCGCGATGGTGTAGCCGCGCAGGTGACAAGCACCCCGGTTAGAGGTCGCATACCCCAGTCCGATCCCTTGAGCCCCTCGCCCGTCGTACGCGGCGAACGCCTGCCGTTTGACCCCCATAAACAGCTCAGGGTGGCCGTACCGCTCGGCGAGCCGCGCGCCGCCTAGCGCCAGAATCGCGCCAAACCCATCTCCCCTGCCCAGCTTTTCCGTCATCTCCACCAGCGCATCCGCATCGCCGAACCGAAGTGGACGGCCGATCTCACGCTCCGGGATGTAGCCTCGCTCGAACAGCTCCATGGCGGTCGCGATAGCCACGCCCGCCTCAATGGTGTCCATCCCCAGCTCATTGCACAGGTAGCCGGCCTTGGTGACAGCGGCCAGATCGTCCACGCCAGTCATGGCGCCAAGACCCCAGACGGTCTCATATTCCGGCCCTTCGCCAGCCCCCTTGAAGGTTCCGGCCTTGATCTCGGTCACTCGCGCGCAGGCGATGGTACACGCAAAGCAGCCCTTGTTCCGGATCAGGATCTGGTCATGGATGGTCTCGCCGCTGATTTTATCGGCACCTGCAAACTGGCCGAACTGGAAGTTGTTGGTCGGCATGAAGCCATGTGCGTTGATGACATTCACGATCCCGGGCGTGCCATACGTTGGCAGGCCCTCTCCCGAACCGTGATCTGCCTTGAGCTTCGCTACGTCCATGAGGCAGGCTTGCATGAATGCATGCGGCTGTGCGACCTTGACCGACCGAGTACCCCGGAAGATCACCGCCTTCAGATTTTTCGATCCCATCACCGCGCCCACCCCGGATCGCCC
>UBJH01000072.1_pt1 | contig 39455 bp, 37 predicted proteins | sample 2193721 | NCBI WGS metagenome assembly UBJH01 (sample SAMEA4703186, study PRJEB27089) | metagenome | reverse complement strand
GTTTCAGTAGGTTCTACAGTTCCATTAGCAGTTTCAGTAGGTTCTACAGTTGCATTTGGTATTACATGCGTCGCAGACTCTTCCCTTTCTTTATCATCCTTGTTCACTTTCTCAGGTGATTTATCATATTTATTCCCTGATCCTTCATCCGTATTGCCTTCGACTGTATCTTCAGGGTATTCGACTGTATCTTCAGGGTATTCGACTGTATCTTCAGGGTATTCGACTGTATCTTCATAGTCTTCGACTGTATCTTCATCGTCTTCTACAGCCACATTATATCTTACACGAGTTTCAAGGTCTTTCCTTTCCTGATCCAATTTGTTCTCTATCTCAAGTAATTTTTTCAATATCTCCCCTGACTCTTCATCCTTCACATCTTCCGATGTATCTTTATGGTCTTCTTTTATAGTTACATTAGATTTTACTTGAGTCTCAGAGTCTTTCCTTTCCTGATCCTTGTTGTTCTCTATCTCAAGTAATTTATCGAATTTCTTCCCTGACTCTTCATCCTTTATGACTTCTTTTGAGATAATCGCCATCTCTTTTGCTATTTTGGCATTATATTTTGCATCAAGCTGGGCGCGCTTCAAGGCCGCAACATCCTCTTCAATTGTTATATTCCCTGCTTTGAACTCAATTTTTAGATCTTCTAGAGTCATCTGACGCTTTGCTATCTCGTCGTGAAGCTGGTTTACCATCTGGACCGCAATGGCAGAATTACTCCCATGTTTTGCTATTTTGTCCTTGAACATACGGATCTTTATCTGTGCATAATGGTTCTCAAGAGTATTATCCATGACATCAAAGAGTTCGCCACCCCTGTATCCTTCAATCTCGTATACATTAACGTACCATTGGAATTCAATCTTAGTGCCAGAATTATTTCCTTTAAAGTTCACCTTATGGAATCCAATACTATCGTTATCCCATGTATGCGTATAAAAATATATATTACCATCAACATCTCCATCCACCGGTTTTCCATCAACGCTCCAGTTGTAAACTGTTATCGATTCGGCAGTTGTAATATAATATTCAATTGTTTCATTGACTGTGCTATTCACATATACATAGTCAGTGGCCTGCGGGGACCATTCCAGAATAGTTGCATTTGTTTTGTTGCCCCCTGATATTATTTCTGATGCGCTTGCAGGCAATGCCAGTACGCCCAATAGAAGTAATATTATGATAAGTTTCATTTATTTTACCTTAACCTTACATATTCTGCTATTTAATTAAATACATCGGGAGTTTGGGGGTTCTGAAGAGTTTATCAAAACTTTATTGAATGTTTTTTTTAATTTTAAATCATCATTTTTCCTTATTTCAGTTCCATATTTGATATGAATTAATCTTTCTAAGATACAAGTAAAATAAACTATTTATGTATGCCTATCTCAGAAAACAAAGTATTCTATTTCGAAAAAAACCCATTCTTAAATTAACGTGATTCAAAGAATTTATAATATGAAAGTATATTATTGTACCTGCTAAAATATTTGAAGCTATAATTAGAATAAAATAGGGTAAATATGTAACGTCAAGTTAATAGCAAATAAACTATATTAAAGCAAAATCCAAGCCGAGGTGGCAGAGCGGACTAACGCGGCAGGCTCGAGACCTGTTTTACCTTCCGGTAAGCTAGGGTTCAAATCCCTACCTCGGCGTATTCATAATTATCAAGATCTGCATTTGAGACCCTTTTGTGTGCATTTTTTCACAAATATGTTTATCTTTATGTGATTAATAGTAGCCATGACTTTATTAATAAATTTGGAAGTCATTATTGGGGCAGTTAATTACGAAAACGAAGGGCACAATTAAAGGTGATCTTATGGAAAAAGAAAAATATTTAAAAATTGCAATGGATAACCTGATTAAGGTCTTTTCAGAAGCAGGCGCAAAAGCTACCATCGATGTGATGGCTAAATTAAGGCTTAATGCAATATCGGATGTCAATCCAGATATGATGAAGGATTGCAATTCAGTCTTATATGAACGAGTAAGAATGCTAAAAGGAGATGCAAGCGCGGCGCAGTTCCTCACATCAATAAAAGCCGTATGCGGGTGAATTAAATGAGTGAAATAATAGATTTCCTTATAGAACCTGGAACACAGGCTGTATTCTGGCTAATATGCATAATATTTGCCATATTGTTTGCAAGGTTTGTGAAAAAATTAAGTTTCGGAGATGACACGGGTGCAAAGGCATGGACAATTATCGCAGCAGGATTATTTCTCATAGGGCTAAGGGTAAGCTTCAAACTGATCATCCCTGATTTCGAATCGAGTTATGATGCTCAGGTCGCCAGATATTCACTTGGGATTTTAGGCTCAATAATCTTGTTGTATGGGTTCTATAGCTACCATAAAGTGATAAACAATATGTACAGGGGTGTATAAACATGTCATGCAATCTGGGTCCGGATTTTCTTTGCAGCAGTATAACAAGCCTGCGTGGAGCTGAAGATAGTGTAGCGGCTTTAGTCATAGCGATGATCATTTATCTATTGATAGATCTGGGATATAATACTATAAAAGAGGGTCCCTTATTTAAAAGAATAATGGTTTTCTCTATTGGTTTTGTGCCGTTCTTACTGTGGAAGGTAATGGGCGCATTCAGAAGGATATTCCTTGAAAAAAGCAGTGCATGGTACGGGCCTCTTAATGAGTTCGGTGAGGTCATGGAGGCTGTTTCAGCCTTTTGTATCATAATAGCGCTTGTTTACATGTATGTTATGCTGAAACCAAAGACGATAACAGCATAACTAAACTTTTTCTTTCAATTTTTCTAATTTTTTATTTAAAAAAAAAATATTATTTTTTAATGTGTTTCAATATATATTCCGACAATCTCTTCTTTATCCTCATATATTCCACATCCGATAGGCCGCTGGATTCAAGTGCGGAATCCCTGAGATAACAGGGTTTTGTGATCTTGCAGCACCACGTCATGCTGCCAAAACATGTACCTTCACCATATTCAATGGGTGTTTTTCGTGCAAAATCGGTCTTGATCTTCATGAATTCTTCAGCATTGATACCTGCCTGTTTGAGCGCTCCATGAAGTGCGCAGGGTTTTACAGGAAGACAGCAAAAAGCAAGCGCTCTCAGGTCGCCGCCGCCGCAAATATGCTTGGGAGCATTGTACCAGCCAGTCATGGATTGGAGAGAGGTCACTTCGAAAACAAGCTGGTCTATGATCCGGGGATTTTTTAGGACTGCGCGCGCAACAGACACCATATCTGCGCCACGTGAGAACATTTCCTTCGCGGTTTCAAAATCAGTGATCGAATTATTGCCTATTATGAACAGGTTCGTTGAGTTCCTGATCCGTTTGATAACACCGACATCTACACCCTCAGGATGCATGGCATCTATATGTATAATATCAGCCCCGGCTTTTTCAATAGCTTTTGCAAGCTCGACATCATTCACAACATTGGCTCTCGTTTTAACAGAGAGAACGACGCCGGTTTTTTTGATCTCTTTGATATAATCGCAAAGTTGCGGTATGTTTCTTAATAATGCCTCACCTGCTCCCAGTCCAACCATTTCAGGCTGTCTGCAATGCGCATTTAATTCAAGAATGGCACCATGTTCTTTTGTAATAACCGCGGCTTCTAAGAACGGTCCAATGGATGCTGCGCGCACATTGACTGCTATAGTTGTGTATCCTTTTGCAGCAACAAGTTCTGACTTCAGGAATTCCAGGGGTTTATCAGATACGAATTCAGTCCTGCCTCGTTCTATCTCTTTTCGCGCGGCTTCATTCGTTGGCTTATCGAGGTTATATCCGCCAAGAATGATCAATCCTGCATTCGCAAAACCGATTGCGAATTTGCTATCGGTTATACCTGCCATTGAAGCAACTGCAATTGGATTCTTGGGTGATGCATAACATATCTTAATGTCAAATAATTTTTCTGTCATGATTTATCCTAATTAATTATTTGCCTTCAGTTGTCGGAATCAGTAAAGAATTTTACGCTAAAACAATTTCATAAGGTTTTTATATCAATAATCCTTTTCTAAGTTCTATAAATGGTGGTCCAATGGTCACAAACGAAATTTTAGATAATTATTTGCCTGTCGTAATTCTTACGATCGTGAGTATTGTGTTCGTAGCAATCGCACTATTCATGTCCCTGATGGTTAGACCAATTAGCAATAAATCCAAGGAAAAACTATCTACATATGAATGCGCTGAAACGCCCATAGGAGATGCAAGGGTACATTTTAACATTCAATATTATCTTATTGTAATTGTTTTCCTTGTATTTGATGTTGAAGTCCTTTTCCTGTATCCCTGGGCTGTGCAATTCAGAAACCTCGGTCCGCTGGGATTTTTCGAAATGATAATTTTTATTGAAGTTCTTATAATAGGCCTGGCTTATGCCTGGAGAAAGGAGGCTTTAGAGTGGATCCATTAACGATTGATACTACAAAAATCAAAATAACCAGGAAGCAGCCTGTGACTGCAATTGATAAATTGAATGATACCGGCCTGATCAGTACGTTGCTTGCAGCAAGAGAACGCGAAGGGTTGATATTATTTTCAACAATTGACCAGGTTTTTAACTGGGCGCGTTTGAGTTCCCTGTGGCCTGTCACATCCGGTCTTGCCTGCTGCGCTATCGAAATGATGGCCACATCCATGGCGCATCATGATATTTCGCGCTTTGGCATGGAAATTTTCAGGGCAAGCCCCAGACAGGCTGATCTTATGTTCGTTGCCGGTACCGTAACCAAACGCATGGCTCCCAGGGTAAAAAAACTTTATGAAATGATGCCTGATCCCAAATGGGTCATTTCCGTGGGCAGCTGTGCAAATACAGGAGGGCCTTATCATGAATCATATTCGGTCTTAAAAGGCGTTGATCTGATACTACCCGTGGACGTTTATATTCCCGGATGTCCTCCCAGGCCAGAGGCATGGTTATATGGGATTATTCAGCTGAGGGAAAAAATCAAGAACCGTGGATATGGAGCAAAATGGGGGCTGAATAAATGAATCCCGCTGAAGAAATAAAGCAGTTATTTCCGGATTCTGTAGTAAGTGTAGGGCAACAGATAAAAAAACCTCTTGCGATCATAAAGAAAGAAGGGCTGCTGGAGGTGGCCCAGAAAGTGAAAGAAATGGGATTTGATAATCTTTCGGTGATTACAGGCATTGATTACGGGGACCGTTTCGAGGTAGTTTATAATTTCTTTTCGTATGTTAAAAAACAGAATCTTGTCCTGAAAGTTGTCCTTGGCCATGAGAATCCGGAAGTCGCTTCGCTTGCATCTATCTGGAAAGTAGCAGATTGGCTTGAAAGGGAGACATATGACCTTGTAGGGATCAAGTTCCGGGGCCACCCGAATCTTAAAAGGATACTGTTGCCTGAAGGCTGGATCGGTCATCCTCTCAGAAAGGATTATGATATGAATGTTGATCAGTTTGTAACTATCGGGGAAGATGGAGAAGATATTGTGAGCACTGACGGGTCGAACCTGTTGAGGGAGATAAAATGAAAACAGATGAACTTCTAATTAACATGGGTCCTGTTCATCCCAGTACACACGGCGTATTGAGGTTCAAGTTAACTATGGATGGGGAGATAATCAGAAATTGCGAAATCGTTATGGGATATCTGCATCGGGGGACAGAAAAGCTGGGAGAGATGAAAACTTATATGCAGTTCGTTCCTTACACAGACAGGCTCGATTATATCTCAGCCTTTCCCAATAATTACGCTTATGTTAAGGCCGTGGAGGAACTTGCAGGCATAGAGGTCCCGTTGAGGGCTGAGTATATACGTGTTCTCACGCTTGAACTGAACAGGATAGTGAACCATCTCGTAATGATTGGCTCTCTTCTTCTTGACCTTGGCGCATCTACTATGATAATGTACGGATTCAGGGAAAGAGAGAATGCCCTTGCGTTATTTGATATGTTATGCGGCGCAAGGATGACTTTTAATTATATCAAGCCCGGAGGAGTAAGGGAAGACATGCCTGAGGGCTTCATACCAAAACTCAACGAGTTCATAAATGATATGGATATGCGCATTGACGATTACGAGCAGCTTGTCAGCGGTAATGAGATTTTCATGGGGAGAATGAAAAATATCGGTGTAATGAGTGCACAGGATGCTATAAATTATGGTATGACAGGTCCGTCGCTTCGTGGTCATGGGGTGAATTATGATATAAGGAAAATCGAACCATATTCCGTATATCCTGACCTTGATTTCAAGGCATGCATGCGCCGTGAATGTGACAGCTTCGCCAGGTACATGGTAAGAATAGATGAAATGAGGGAAAGCCTGCATATTTTAAGACAGGTAGTTGATCAAATGCCCCAGGGGAAAGCCGCAACCCATGCAAAGTACGGGATAGCCCCGATGACGGGCGTTCCAACTTCGGTTTCCACATATTTCCCGAGGATATTCACTCCACCGCCCGGTGAGGTTTACAGCAGGATCGAGGCGCCTAAGGGTGAATTGGGTTTTTATATTGTAAGTGATGGGACCATTAAACCCTACAGGATCAAAATACGTTCACCCTCTTTCTGCAATCTTACAGCTATACCTAAAATGGTGGAAGGACTTATGATCCCTGACCTGATAGCGGCCTTTGGTACCATTGATGTTGTTCTTGGCGATGTGGACCGGTGATATAATGTTTGCAAATGCTTACGAACTTATTGTGTTTATCTTGAATTTTATAGGGATTTATGAACCTATAAACAACATATTCAAGACATTAGGAATCGAGTATGTTTTAAGGATCATCATAGTATTCATAGAGATTGCGGTCATGTTGGTTTTCGCACTTCTAACGATCATGTTCCTTACATGGATGGAACGTAAAGTTGTCGCAATGGTGCAGGCAAGATACGGCCCCATGGTAACAGGCCCGAGAGGACTTCTCCAGCCAGTCATGGATGGTATAAAACTCATAGGAAAAGAGGATATAATTCCTGCAAAAGCTGACAGGTGGGTTTTTACACTTGCGCCTTTTCTCGTATTCATACCAGCGCTCCTTATATTTATTCCACTGCCGTTCGGAGAGTCACTGATAATATCAGATCTAAAGGTTGGGCTTCTCTATTTGATTGCTATATCTGCCCTGTCACCAATTGCGATTTTGCTGGCAGGCTGGTCCTCAAATAATAAATATTCATTGATGGGAGCAATGAGGGCTGTTGCCCAGGATATAAGTTATACAATACCACTGGCCCTTTGTGCTATTGCTATTGTTTTGTTTACAGGCTCCCTTAGTACTGTTGATATTGTAACTGCTCAAAATGGCACATGGTTTGGCTTTATTCCAAAATGGTTCATATTCCTGCAACCCCTCGGGTTCATTCTATTCCTCATTGCTTCTATTGCTGAAATGGGACGCATACCCTTTGATTTCCAGGAATCTGAACAGGAACTTGTTGCAGGATTCTTCACTGAATACAGCGGAATAAAATTTGCAATGTTCTTCCTTGCTGAGTATGCTCATTTATTCTCAGTCTCTGCAATTGTTGTCACACTGTTCCTTGGAGGATGGTCATTCCCGATTCTTCCCTATCTTCCGGCGGCATTGATTCCGCTGGTGTCGTTCGGAGTATTTCTTGTTAAAACGTATGCAGTAATATTCTTTGCAATGTGGTTAAGACATACAGTACCCAGGGTAAGGATAGATCAACTCATGAACCTTGGATGGAAGATCATGATACCCCTGGCTTTACTTAATTTACTGGTCACTGGTTTCCTTTTGACAGTAGGGGTGTTCTAATGACCTGGATAAGCAAGAATTGGACTATGGTCGGAATCATTAAGGGGCTCATTCTTACCATGAAACATATATTACGCATCGGTAACAGGCCAACAGTGACCGTTCAGTACCCATACCAGAAAATGAAAGTATCGCCAAGATACAGGGGACTGCATGCAGTTGATGAAAATGCCTGCATTGGCTGCGGGATATGTGAAGTGAATTGTCCGAATGCGACAATACAGATAGTAAAATATAAAGCCAAATGGTATCCGCAGGTCAATATCGGGATGTGCCTTTTTTGCGGCCTTTGTGTGGATGTATGCCCCATGAATGCAATGAAAATGACAGGGAATTATGAACTTGCGGATTACACCCGTGAGAGCCTCGTGTATGGTCCGGATAGATTATTATTCAACAAAGAGGTGAAACAATGATAGACATTGTATTTCTGGGTATTTCTGTGCTAACTATCATATCAACGATCATGGTGGTCAGGTCAAATAAATTAGTCCACAGCGCAATATATCTTGCAGGAACATTCATTGGAACCGCCGGTCTTTTCATATTGCTCCAGGCAGAGTTTCTTGCATGGGTACAGGTCCTTGTCTATGTTGGGGCGGTTATAACCCTGATATTATTCACTATCATGTTGACTAAGAAGGGGGAGGAAGAATAATATGATCAACAAGACATTCAATTTATTGATAGCATTACTGTTGTTTGTTGTAATGTTCATGGCCCTGGATAATAGTTATACGGATCTTGCAAAGAAAGAGGAAATAACTGCAATAAGTATAGAAAATATCGCAGGAAGTCCCGATATCAGGGGCGGGATATTCAGCGATTTTATTTTTTCCTTTGAATTGCTTTCACTGTTATTGTTAGCAGCATTGATCGGTGCCCTGTATGTCGCAAAAAAGGAGGCATAAAATGTCGTTATATTCATATCTCTTAATTTCGATAATAATATTCACCATAGGTGTGTATGGAATAATTACACAAAGAAGCGGGATCAAAATCCTGATGTGCATAGAACTGCTTCTGAACTCGGCAAATCTTAACCTTGTTGCATTCTCAAGTTACAATGGCAATGCGACAGGCCAGGTATTTGCAATATTCTCAATAGCTATAGCAGCAGCAGAAGCAGCCATTGGATTTGCGATACTTGTGGCTTTGTTCAGGTTGAAGGATACTATCAATCTTGACAATATCAACATCCTGAGGTGGTAATATGTTCAGTGAATACGCAGCGCTAATAGTATTATTGCCGGTCATAGCATTTGTTTTTACGCTTTTCCTTGGTAAGAAGCTCTATTCAGGCGGAGCTTTGCTACCAATAGCGGCAATAGCAGGATCGTTTATCATCTCGCTCGGGATATTCCTTGAGATATATCCAGCTGATGGGATGGTACAGCAGTCATTCCCCTGGTTTGCGGGAATGAATCTTGGAATCTTGATTGATCCGCTGGCTGTAGTAATGCTGATGATGGTTTCATTTGTCAGTTTGCTTATACATATTTATGCGGTCGGGTATATGTCTCATGATCCTGCCAGACCACGGTATTTTGCAGAAACATCACTGTTCACAGCAGCGATGTTAAGCGTAGTATTATCTGATAATATCCTCCAGTTCTTCGTTTCATGGGAACTTGTGGGCTTGTGTTCATTCCTCCTGATTGGGTTTTGGTATCATAAACCATCAGCAGCGGCAGCAGCAAAGAAGGCTTTCCTTGTTACCAGGGTCGGAGATGTGCTCTTCCTTGCAGGGATCGTGCTGCTCTATGTAAATATGAAATTGCTGGTAGATAATGGAACTCTTGTGGTAGAATCGCAAAGTTACATATTGCAGTTCAAGACAATGTTTGAAGCAATTAAGCTAATCGATGGGACACAATTAACTTATATCACACTTCTCTTCTTTGGCGGCGCCATAGGTAAAAGCGGCCAATTCCCTCTTCATGGCTGGTTGCCTGATGCAATGGAAGGCCCGACCACAGTGTCTGCTCTTATTCATGCCGCAACAATGGTAACAGCAGGTGTTTACCTTGTTGCAAGAACATTCCCGATGTTTGTGGCAACCCCGTCAACAATATCTGCAGGTGTGCCGGATGCGCTTCTAATAGTTACTTACGTAGGCGGTTTCACTGCCATTTTTGCAGCAACGATGGGACTTGTAATGAATGATATTAAGAGAGTGCTTGCTTATTCAACTGTCAGCCAGCTTGGTTATATGATGCTGGCACTTGGGACTGCCGGAACTGTTCTTGGAGCTAAAGCCGTGGGAATATCCATGTTCCATCTTTTAAGCCACGCATTCTTTAAAGCGCTGCTTTTCCTGTGTGCCGGAAGCGTGATCCACGCAGTTGGCACAAATGATATTCGTGAAATGGGTGGTTTATTCAAAAAGATGAAAATAACCGGTACCACTATGTTAATAGCGGCACTTGCACTGGCAGGTATTGGCTTTCCGTTTGCAGGTCTGGGTATGCCAATAATGAATATTGGAACGGCAGGGTTTTTCAGTAAGGATGCGATAATAGAAGGGGCATTAGAATATGGGGAAGTGACACATGATATGATCCCTTACGGCTTTGCCATTATCGCCGCTCTTTTAACATCAATATACATATTCAGGCTGTGGTTCATGACATTTACAGGAAAGCCGCGTTCTGAAAGGCATTCCCATGAATCGCCGGGGGTAATGACCGGACCATTAATGATATTGGCAATATTTGCCCTATTGTTTGGTTTTTCCCAGCTTGGTTTCTATGGTTATCTTGAGAAAAATTTTGAATTAATGGATGTAAACATAGCTGTCCATGAAGGTGAGGCATTCCACCCATCAGCATTCTTAATACTGCTGCCTGTGATCGTGGGAGTGTTGGGTTTCTTAATATCATATGCAATTTACAACAAACGAATGATCAATATGAGCAAGATCGTTTCATCCGGGAATCCGCTTTATAAACTGTTATATAACAGGTATTATGAACCAAAGATAGGCGCAGACCTGATCGGAGTAAAATTGACTCATGATGTGGTAGCCCGGTCAGGAGAGTTCGTTGACCGTAAGATCATTGACGGGCTTATAATAGACAATATTATCAGCAATACACTGCTTAAGCTTGGTGAAATAATCCGGAAATTGCAGACAGGAGTAGTCCAGAATTATGCTTCTATCACGATACTTGGAATAGTGTTGCTTTTAATTTTGCTTAAGCTTAAATTTGGAGGGACATAATGGCAGCTTTAATTTCATTAATGATCGCTATCTCTTTGCTGGGGGCGATCTTAACATTTTTAACAAAAACCCGTGAGCAGGCACGAACGATCGCTTTGATAACGTCATTGATATCATTTGCTTTGTCATTGATATTATTCTCAGGATTTGAAAGTAAGATATCCACAATGCAGTTCCTTGAAACATACTCCTGGATACCAAGTATCGGAGTGAACTTAAAGTTCGGTGTTGATGGGATAGGTTTGCCGCTTGTGCTTTTATCGAATATAATTATCCCGCTTACAGTCATATTTGCATGGGGTGAAACACAACAGGCAAACAAGTTCTACGGTTTGATCCTCCTTGAACTGGTAGGTGTGATTGGAGTTTTCACTTCACTTGATTTCTTTGTGTTCTATATATTCTGGGAAATCGTTCTTATACCAATGTACTTCCTGATAAGCATCTGGGGAGGACCGAGAAAAGATTACGCCGCCATTAAGTTCTTTATATACACGCATGTGGCAAGTCTTGTCATGCTGCTTGCAATCTTTACATTGTACTTCAATGCGCTGCATGTGACCGGGAAACCGAGTTTTGACATCTTTGAACTCCTGAAATCCTATCAGGTCATGGACGGATGGTTATTGAATGGTGTAATTTCTATAAAAGATGCGGTGTTTTTGGGATTACTATTTGGTTTTCTTGTCAAGATGCCAGCTGTGCCTTTCCATACCTGGCTGCCTGATGCGCACGTGGAAGCCCCAACAGCGGGCAGTGTAATACTTGCTGCTTTGCTGCTCAAGATGGGTGGTTATGGCCTTTTCAGGGTGATACTTCCAATTCTGCCATATTCTGATTCAACAGGAATAATGATCTCTATAATGGCAATAATTGGTGTGCTTAGCATACTCTACGGAACATTCCTGGCGCTTGCCCAGCGCGACCTCAAGAAGATGGTCGCTTATTCCAGTATAAGCCACATGGGTTATGTGACCCTTGGCGCTGCTGCACTAATTCCACTTTCCGTAAGCGGGGCTATGTACCAGCAATTCTCACATGGTCTCATAACAGGTATCCTGTTCATGTCTTGCGGTGTGATCCAGCATTCTGCAGGAACAAGGATAATTCATGACTTAGGAGGCATAGCGAAATATATGCCAAAACTGACGTTTGTCATGCTGGCAGGGTTCCTTGCTTCACTGGGATTACCAGGAATGAGCGGATTCATAGCTGAATTCCTCATCCTTGTGAGCTCGTATTTCACGCTTCCAACATTTGTGATCCTGGCGCTATTTGGTATCGTATTCACAGCAGGATACCATCTCTGGGCGATGCAAAGGGCAGTATTCGGTACATATAATGAAAAACTGGGGCATATCCATGATGGGGCGAATTATGAAATAGCTTCCATGGCCATTCTTGTCCTTTTGGTAATATATTTCGGACTAAATCCGAATCCTGTGCTTGATATGATGAATACGAGTTCAACTCAGCTGCTTCAGTTTGTTGCCGGAATGAAGGGAGTGATTACATGAATTTCAATTTACTTCTCCCTGAAATAGTGCTGACCTTACTGGCTTTTGTGATTATTTTAATGGGTTTATTGATCAGCAATAAATCCAAGAATATGCTTGGATATTTAAGCGCAGCGGGTCTTCTGGCTTCACTTGTTTATGTTCTTGGCAACGGGATGACTGAGAAGATGAGTTTCTTCTATGATTCCCTGGTTGTTGACCCATTGTCCCAGGTTTTCAAATTAATATTCCTGGTAGTTTCATTAATCACAGTCATTGCTTCTATCGAATATTTCAAGAATAATCGGAATCAGGATGAATATTATACTCTCATTCTCCTATCTACGGTTGGAATGATGATAGTAGCATCGGCAAATGACCTGATAGCCTTATTTGTAGGTTTTGAACTTGCAAGCATGTCAACATACGTACTTGCCGGTTTTGAGAAAAAGAACCCGGCTTCACTTGAAGCAGCGTTGAAATATTTCATAATAGGTTCTATATCCTCAGCTTTGATGTTATTTGGTATGTCGCTTGTATATGGAATAACCGGTTCGACCAATATTCCTGCGATAATTGAGTTCTTTAAGATCACCCACCTCAGTGCAGAAAGCTCACTTGGGATACTGGCAATGATTTTCCTTGTTGCAGGATTTGGTTTCAAGATGGCGCTTGTGCCATTCCATATGTGGGCTCCGGATACATACGAAGGTTCACCCAGCGTTGTCTCTGCCATGCTTGCAGCCGGTTCAAAGAAGATGGGATTTGTTGCAGCATTCAGGGTTCTTATCCTGGCATTAGTGGCCATCAAAGTCGATATCCAATTAACCTTTGCAATACTTGCAATAATAACCATGACTTATGGCAATGTTGTAGCAATTTCCCAGCGCAGCATCAAGAGGATGCTTGCATATTCATCCATCGCCCAGGCTGGATATATTTCACTTGCTTTTGTTGCAATGACCCAGATGTCAATCGCAGGCGGCGTCCTTCTTGCTCTCGGCCATGCCCTCATGAAAGCAGGCGCATTTATTGCAGTGGCAGTTGTCAGCTATATGGTTTTGAATGATAATAAGAATGCCAGGAATACAGATGATTTAGGCAATTTTGCAGGGCTTGGAAAACGCGCACCAATAACGGCATTGTCCCTGTTCATATTTTTCCTGGCCTTAGCAGGAATACCGCCATCAGCAGGATTCATCGGAAAATTCGTATTATTCTATTCAATAATGGTAGAAGCTTTAACGCCTGCAACCAGCTGGTTCTTAATTATAGTGATCATTGCAATTTTAAACAGCGCACTATCCATTTATTATTATGCCAGGGTCATAAGATATATGTATGTTTTACCTGCGAATGGCGAAAGAATTAAAGAACCTGTTCCTTATGTGATAGCACTCCTTATTGCAGTGATAGGTACGATAGGAATAGGCCTGTACCCTGAACCCTTCATCCAGATGGCGATCAATGCGGCTCAAGTTCTAGGAGTGTGATAATTATGGCAGATTGTGAATTATGCGGCGCAGCAAGACCAACCCTTTGTCCTGTAAAAGTATTAGACGAGCGTGTAATAGTCGCTTATCCGAAAGGGACATGGAGAGGCATAAATGAAGAATGTCTTAACAGGTGTCATGAAGGGAACATTAATCGTGTTCCCATAAAAGCAAAAAAATGTGATCTATGCGGCACAACGAATGTGCCCCTATTCCTGGTGACAGTACAGATACCCATATTCCAGGAACCCTATCACAGGGATTCAAACAAAGCGATATGCGAGAGTTGTTTTGAAGCCTGTGAAGATACGATAAAACGGCAAGTTGCTGAAAAAGAAGAGTCACATCATCATTAAATTAGTTTTAACCTGACACCTCAACTTCACACTCTCATTTATATTTGTGTGAATGCAAGAGAATTATATCTTGCCTTTAGATTACACTGATTTAAGAGAAATGAAAAAGCGTCAGGATATTGAAGGGTTGCTGAATATCCTTGAAACCGGCGATATAAAAGAATGCCGGGAAGCGATACGGATGCTAGGTGAACTGAGGACCAGGAAGGCAGTTTCTCCTCTTTTGGGATTTCTTGAGACCGATGATGTACACATCCGTTCAAACGCAGCCTGGTCTCTTGGTGAAATAGGACATGTAAAAGCTGTTCTTCCCCTGATCGGGCTTTTGAATGACCCTGTTGAAAATGTTCGGATAAATGCGGCGTGGTCGCTGGGACGAATCGGCGATAAACGCGCTTTATCGGTATTAAGGTCCGCAATGAAGAACGGTTCAACAGACCTTCGAAAACATGCCAGGGAAGCAATAGCCAGAATAGAATCTAATGAAAAAGATAAATGGCGCGAAGATGCTGACATTCCTGATATCGTAGACATTCCCCTGATTGAAATTGAAGTTCCATCAAATATGGAGTGTAATTATATATCAAGGGTAGAAGATGCTGACTCCCAGACAGATTATGAGAACCTGGCCAGGTTCTCAAGAAATGTCCAGATAAGAGATACAGGTGATTCATTTTCAGAAGAAGATACACGAAAGATCGTATTGGGATTAAAAGATGATTCCAAAGGCCTTGTATCAGTCGATATTATATTCAAGTATAAAGATAACACAAATGGCGAAAAAAAGTCAAGTTCCGTCTGGCTGCAAATGGCAAATGTAGGCACAAATGGCGATCACAAGACTGAACGGGAAATAGAAAGGATTGATTCCAGGCCAAAAAGAAGAACTGCCGAAGGTAGCAAGAGAATAGCGAAAATAAAACGTTCAAGAAGGCCAAAGCCGGTTGAATATGATATACCTGACGAAGCAGGATCAGATCAATTAGAGAAATATCCTTCTGAAATTGATGACACTGATATAGAAGAGTACCCGGAAGAGAGGGCTAAGAAGATTATTACTCGCCGGGAGAAAAGACCAGTTGTCCGCGAAATACCAGAAGAACAAGAATACGGGTATGAAGAAGAAACTCAAGAAATTCCTGAACTGACAAGACCTGAACCAAAACTCAAAGAGACAAGACCTGAACCAAAACTCAAAGAGACAAAACCTGAAGTGCAAGCTGCCCCTCCAAAAATACCAGATAAGCCAAAACCGGAGCCAGAAATCAAGACCGAAATAGTCAAAGAGAAGGTAACGCCGGAAATAAAGCCGCCTGTAGAAGCCGTAATAGCAAAACCTGCAACCGTACCAACTGCAGGTGGAAATGTGAATTCGGCAGTCAAGCTCTTAAGTAATATAGGTATGTCAGGTATGACGAATGCGGCTTCAACTGTCACCCAGTTAGGAGGAGAAGAAGCAGAGTCGAAACATTCTCAACTGCGTACGATTCCAATTGAAGAAATGAATGATGAAATAACAGGTCTTGGCGATAGTGTTGTGATGATCAGTGTAGAACTTCATGGGAATGGACAGGAAGGAGAAGTAAAAGGCGAGATGCAAATGTATATTTCAAGCCAGAATGCGCTTGAGATAGCTAATGAACTCCTTTGCAACACTCCGGATACTGCAATCAAGAAATTCAATGATGACATTACTTCCACATTGAAGGAAACTGCCAATATTTACGGGGGGCAGTATATTAGCGCAATTTCCGAATATATTGGAGTGCCATTATCATTAAAAGCCCCGTCATTCAAGACAGGCCAATCTTCACAGGTCGCAGAATCCGTATTGAAGGATATTACCGGAAAAGTGGAGTTTGCCCTTGCTACCAATATTGAATTCGGGAATAACAGGATTGGCCGTTTGATAATGCTGGTTGACCCCAAATCGTTTGATATTATAATTTCTAAGTTATTTTAATATTCATCGGCCCTATACAAGCGTTGCTGCAACCAGGTGGGGTAAAGCTATGTCCGGTTCTCTAAATCCGTGGTATAGTTCCTTCGTGAGATGCTCTTTAAACGCTTTTTGAATGCAGACCTGAATATAGTACTTTTAATTACCCGTCTTCTATTGAGACTGCACAGCGAACTTTTAAAATCATTCAGAACCCTTACATTCTCAATGGTGCTCCTCAAAACAGAAAATGGAAACTGGATCGTGCTTCGCAAACCGCTTGCAGTGGAAAATGACCTCATATCCCTTCTTACTTCTGAAATAAGTTCATTTATTACTATCTTCTCCTCGACTTCTCCGACTTCTTTTACCAGTGCCAGTCTATGTATGGAATAAAAACCGATCAGGAATGCAAAAAGAAAAAAGAAATCCCATGATTGGAAATACAGGGCATCAAAACCACCAGTACTTACCGGGCTTTGCCATCTAACGCTGGCCCAGAGTTTGCTGGCTTCGAAAAAATCTGCAAATAAACCGCCAAGTACTGGTGCAATCCCTGCTGCTAACGAATTAACAAAACTGCTTGCTGCTAAATATGACGTGGCCTGTCCTTTTGGTGCTAATTTGAGCCCGATATTTCCTGATGAAAGAGTTATTCCTGCTGTGGAAATACCCATCAGGATATGTATGATCACCAATAATGGCATTGTAAATATATACTTCTCGGGTCTTGCCGTGAAAGTCCATGCAAGAATGCATACTATGAACAAAGGACCGTTTATGCTGAGTATAGATTTATTGCTGTATCTATCAGAATATTTTCCCCACAAATGTAAGAATGCCATACTAATAACCTGATTCAATACCATGAGAATTATAATAGTTGACATATCAAGATTTAATCTTCTAAGCATGTAAACAGTGAAAAAAGGAGCTGCCAGGTTTACCGCAAAATTCCACGATCCAAGGAAAATGATAAGGTTTTTAAAATTGGAATCCTTGAAAGGCTGCAAAAGCAGCCTGGAGAAATTGATCTTTTCTTCCGGGACCACCATACGAGGCTCAGGTGTCTTTGAAAGAAAATACAATCCAAACATACCTGCCACGAATCCGATGAAAAAAATATATGAATATGCATATAACTCATTGCCAGGATGTAGTTGTTTCCAGTAATCTATAAAAATTCCAGCAGCAAGACTGAATAGAATTCCCACTATACTTGCATAGATCATTCGTTTACCGAAAAAAGATCCCATTTGATTCACGGGAACAAGGTCGCGCATCCATGAGTTCCAGCTGCAGGCTCCGATGGCTGAGAAAGCTCCATTTAATATTAAAGCGATGATGAGCAGATTAATGGGATTTTTGATAAAAAATAAGAAAGGAATCATAGCTATAAGCAGCCAGAATGACCTGCTCACTGCCGTACTCAGGATACAAATCTCCCTTCTGACCCTGTATTTCTCCACAATATATATTGCAGGCAGCTGGATCAGCTGTCCAAGAGGCGGGATGGCTGCAAGAATACCTATAGTCAGGTTTGAAGCTCCAAGTTTTAACGCAAAAGCCACAAGGAACACTCCACCTGTCAATGTTGCGATCGCCTGTGTTGTGAGGCCGTCCATTATCACATTCTTGAGGCCGGATTTCAATTCGCCTTCGGATAACGAATCTTTAACTGGGAATTTCATTATGAATCCCTTTATTAATGCAATCAGATATTACATTTACTTCAACCATTTGCCTGAGAAGTTCTATAACTTCCATATAATTATGAAGATTAAACCTTGCATATGATTGAATAATCCCAACCCTGATTGAATAAGCAGTATCAGGAAGGATTTTGAATAGATCCTCATCTGTGAAATCGTCGCCAATCGCAAGTATAAAATCATATTCGTTTTTAGAAATCCATTGCATTCCAGCTGTGCCTTTATTAAAACCTGCATTCCTGACTTCCACAACTTTATTGCCCTGCATTACCTGAACATTAATATTTGCAGTAAGATTTACGAGAGTATCCATCAGTTCTTTTGCTTGCACAGAACTCTGTTCAGGGTCAGCTTTGCGATAATGCCACGCCAAGGAAAAACCTTTTTCCTCTATGAAGGATCCGGGGACCCTGTCCACATATAACCTGAGCAAAGGAAGTATTCTGGGTTTCCATTGATCATTCAATTTGTTAGCTACGCTCCAATCACAATTTTTTTCCTTGATCAATATCCCATGCTCAGCCACAATGTTTATGTTCGGCAATCCAAACCATCGATCAAGCGTATCTTTATCCCGGCCGCTTAACAGAACAATTTCATTTCGCAGATCAGCTAAATAACTCATAAGAATGTTCAGAGTGTCCCCGTTCGGTACTGCCATCTCAGGGCTTGGAGCAAAGGGAACTAGTGTTCCATCATAATCCAATAAGATAAGCCTCCTTCTGGCTTTATTGAAATCCAGTTTCATCTCTTCCTTGACTTTTCGAGTTAATAATCTTGCATCAAATCTTTTTTGTTCCTCACCTACGGAAATCAGATCATGAATGAAATCATGCGCCCATTTCACAACATCATAACATTTGAGCCTTTCCTGCATGATCCCGTTTCTCCTGATCTGTTCTTGCTCTGGCATTTCCAGCGCTTCTCTTAATGCTTCAGTTATCTCTTCGGTATTATTGGGATTTATAATGATGGCTTCTCCGAGTTCTTTTGATGCCCCTGCCATTTCGCTGAGTATGAGAACACCAGTCTTATCGGTTCTTGCTGCAATATATTCTTTTGATATTAGATTCATACCATCTCTTAAAGGCGTAATCAAGGCAATGTCGCTTCTTTTATAAAGGGCGATAAGAGAACTGAATGGCAGGAACTTGTATTGGTAGGATATTGGCGTCCAGTCGATGCTGCCGAACCTTCCATTTATCCTGCCAACAAGTTCGTCTATTTCTTTTTTATTCTGCTGATAATGTTCTACTCCTATACGTGAAGGAACAACTATTAATAGAAGCATTAATTTTTTATGCCATTGTTTATATCTCTCAAGGAAGATTTCATAGCTAAGAAGACGGTTGATAAGACCTTTAGTATAATCCAATCTGTCGATAGAAAGAATTATTCTGTAGTTTGCAAGCGCCCTGTCAAATTTATCTTCTTCTTTCTGAACCTGCGGACTGTTTATATGACTATGGAATCTCGGGAAATCAATACCCATGGGAAATGTATCAGCTCTTATGATCTTGTTCTCTGTGATAATCTTGCCCATATTGTTCTCATAACCCAATATGCGCAGAACACATCTTAAGAAATATTGGGTATATTCATGAGTATGGAATCCGACCAGATCAGCTCCCAGTATCCCTTCCAGTAATTCCTTCTGCCACTTTTTGGGAAGCATCCTGAATATTTCAAACGAAGGAAAAGGAATATGGAGAAAAAATCCAACTGGATTATCAGGAGACTTTTTTTTCAGGAGTCCGGGAAGAAGCATGAGATGATAATCATGTATCCAGACAATATCACCCGGTTTTATGATTTCCATAATAGCTTCGCAGAACATTTCATTTACATGCTTGTAATATCTCCATGATTCCTCATCATATACAGTATAGGATGGGAAATAGTGAAATAGCGGCCAGATGGTTTTGTTGCAGAATCCATAGTAGAATTTATCCATGGTTTTTCTTGAAAGAAAAATGGGATATGCATGGAAATCAGAAAGCGCTTTTGATTTTAATTGTTCTTTCTGTTTTATATCTTCAACTGTTATCCCCGGCCATCCAATCCAGATATATTTTGACTTTGTAAACGAAGAGGTCTTCATTGAATTAATATATGCTGAAAGACCCGACACCATGCCGCCTACGCTTTCCTGAAACCGGAACGTACCTTCTTTTTCAACAACAGTGAAAGGCAGCCGATTTGAAACTATGAGCATTCTCATTTATATCCCACTTACCATAACATATTTTCCGATATTAATATACCTATCTGGTTAATCCTCTACCGACTCATCTATCCAGTTAAGATATTGCGCAGAACCTTCATCGATCTTAAACGCCAGAACGCATGGAACCTCATAGCTGTGGATCTCTTTTACCCTCTTCTCGATTTCCTTTACTTTATCTGATCTTGTTTTTATGATAATCCCGAACTCATTGGCCTGGTCTATGCTTCCTTTCCATCTGAAAATAGAAGTGATCGGGAAAATATTCACGCAGGCGGCAAGCCGCTCCTCAACAAGTTTGCAACCGATCATCCGGGCTTGTGCCATATCCCCGGCGGTTATATATATTATTGAAAACATTAAGTCACCCAAAGCTTAATATGTATAATGAGTTTAATAATTTACTGATATTGCTTCCGGAGACAAATTTTTGAATTACACTGATCTTTTATTGCCACTGTTCTTATTCTACTGGCTTATTGTCATGATCCTTAACAGACGCGGGACACTGGCAAAACATAATATTACTGCATGGGGCCCAATACTGATGATCCGCACCACGAAAGGCCAGGAATTCCTTGACAGGCTTGCCGTTCATAAAAGATTCTGGAGAACATTTGCAAATATAGGCCTTCCAGCTATGCTTATCGGTATGCTGATGATGTTCCTGCTTATTGTGTTCATCGATTACTCACTAATAAATTCATTCCAGACGCAAACTGTACCCCAGCCCACCAAATTCAATGAACCCCGCAATATTTTCCTGATCCCCGGACTTAATGAATTTATTCCTTTGATCTGGGGGGCCATTGCATTGATCGTAACGCTCATGGTACATGAGTTTTCCCATGCAATCCTTTGCAAAGTGGAAGGTATCAAGGTAAAATCCATGGGAATATTGCTGGCTCTTGTCCCTGTGGGTGGTTTTGCAGAACCGGACGAAGAACAGCTTCTGGGGAAAAAGGAAGAGAGAACCGATATAGAAGAAACCGAAGGGACAGAAGAACCTCCAAAGCGGTTAGCCACCCGCGCCGAGCGTGTGCGAGTGCTTACGGCAGGAGTAATGGCTAATTTTGTCACGGCAGTCATTGCTTTTGTCCTGTTTTTCTTATTGCTCGGTTCAATTTCGACAGTAGGAGAAGTAATGATAACAACCGTTGTCCCCGGATCTCCAGCTGACCTTGCCGGCGTTAACCAGAGCATGATATTGACAGGAATAAATGATAATAAAATAAATAATGCATCCGATTTTCTCTTCCTTGCCAATACGATCACCTATGGCAGCAACATAAAGTTAAACCTCGTTGAGAACGGCGTACAAAAAGAAATACATCTGGCTGCAACCGGGAAAAACGTTACGCATGCAGGTGTTAATGTATCTCAAGTGACAGAAGGTTCGGCTGCCGAAGCCGCTGGAATAAAGGCAGGCATGATAATAGTCAGGATTGATGACACGCAAATCAAAGAACTCAAAGATTTTATTACTTTCATGAATTCCACAAAAGAAGGTCAGAAAATCGATGTTTACCTATTAAGCAGCAGCTCTCTTAATGCTTCAACACAAGTGTTTAAAGCTATTGAATTAAGAAAAAACCCCTCCCCTATGAATGCGAATAAAGGTTTCCTGGGTGTTTCCTATTCACCGGAAGCTGTAATTTATTCCCTTGGGATAGGGATAGGTGAATTCCCGGCAAAAACATACCTTCATATGTTGAAGAGTATTCCATCGTTAATGACCGGGATCACAGGATGGGTAATAATATTTGGCCTTCCGATATATGGTTTTGGCGGTGAGGGATTCCCCGGCTTTAGTGGCATACTTATGAATTTTTACGAGCCCACAGGTTGGGTGGCAGTGTTTGGTGTCGTTGTGTTCTGGGTATTAAATGCCCTGTTATGGATCGGCTGGATGAATTTATATGCCGGGCTATTTAATTGTCTCCCTGCAGTACCTCTTGATGGAGGACATGTGTTCCGCGATGTTATGGCTTCATTCCTGACAAAAGTTTTCGGAGATGGCGAGAAAGTGGAACGGATATCCAATGCGATCGTGCTGGTATTTGCATTATTGATCCTTTTGTCTTTTGTGTTCGTTATGATCGCGCCATTCGCAGCGCATGGGTTTTAACATTACAGGTTTTTGATCAACTTCGATGGATTCGTGATCGTGGCGATCTTTGCACCTTTTTCATCAAGACCAGCACCCATCGCGATCTTAAATGCTGTTTCATCGTTTATCAGATCATGCGGCGAATGTGAATCCGTATCTACGATAAGTTCTGCGCCAATTTCCTGTGCGATCCTTGCTACATGACCGTTCGTCCTGTTGTGGCCGTTTCTTGATGTGATCTCAAGACATATTCCGTTTTCCTTTGCAGTCCGGGCGTCTTCAAGTGTAATAAAACCGGGATGCGCAAGAATATCAATATCAAGCGACACTGCTACATGATTTGTTCCCTGAGGTACCGGCTCAACTGATGTCTCACCGTGAACAACAATGACCTCAGCTCCCAGTTTTCTTGCCATCCTGACAAGCTGGGGCATTTTTGAAGGAGGAACATGGGTGATTTCAACTCCTGAAAAAATCCTGATATCATAATCGTTTTCCAGGCTCTTCACGTGGCAAACGCTTGAAAGGATATGTTCGATATTGGTATAATCGACATGGTCTGTTATTGCTATTGCCGTATATCCAAGCACAACGGCCCGGCGCACAAGTTCGCTTGGTATGAGTTCTCCATCGCTGAAGGATGAATGTGTATGGAGGTCTATCATTTCTGTCCCCGTATCTTGCTTATATGCTGCGCTATCTGTTTTGTGATCACCGATTTTGGTCCTTTCTTATCAACAAGCACTCTTCCACCTGTAACCCACCATGATTGCGGGTGGGCTTTATCGGATTCCACAACAGGAGCAAGATCCAGTTCAAGAGCCGCTTTCTCGATCTCTTTTAATACAGGTGATTTTACAGAATCTTTCAATGAAAGAATCCGCCCTTCTCCCCTTGATTTTGTGGCATCAAGATATATAGGCCAGATGACAAGCTTGGTTTTATCTTTTAACATTATATTCCTTTTATCTTTTTAAAAAGTAATAAGACTTTTCTTAAAACCGGAATATGGTTTTCATTGCTAAAAAAGCCATTCCTGAGATGATCGCAGTTACAGGAATTGTCAATATCCATGCACCAACGATCTTTCGCGCGATACCCCACCTTACCGCAGAAAGTTTATCTGTAGCTCCTACGCCCATTATTGAAGCTGATATTACATGCGTTGTGCTTACAGGTATGCCAAATGCCGCCATGCTCGCAAGCACAATGCCACCTGATGTCTCAGCACAAAAACCCTGGTAAGGTCTCAGTTTTGTTATTTTTTGTGCCATGGTCTTAACTATTCTCCATCCTCCGAGGAAAGTCCCGAGAGAAATAGATATATGGGCTGCCAGTATTACCCATAAAGGCACGTTGAAAGTTGTAAGTGAACCATACGTTACGAGCAGAACTGTGATAATTCCCATTGTTTTTTGTGCATCGTTCGTACCGTGCGTCACAGAATAAAAAAAAGCTGAAAATAGTTGCAGGCGCTTGAAATATATGTTGATCCTGGAAGGAGAAACACGATAAAACGCCCTGATAACCAATGTTGTTAGTATAAACGCTGCGACCAATCCGATAATCGGAGATATTACCATGAAGGCAACGACTTTTTCCACGCCGACAGGATTTATGGAACTGCTGCCTATTGCGGCTAATCCTGCGCCCACAAGACCGCCAACAAGTGCATGACTACTTGAGGTAGGAAGCCCGTAATACCATGTGATCAGGTCCCATAGAATAGCTCCGACCAGCGCCGAAAATATCATGAATACAAGGAGTTCTTTATCCTGAACGAGTTCAATTTTTATTATTCCTTTCCCTATGGTGGCAGCTATTGCGGTTGAAAAGAAAAGGGGCCCTATGAGATTGCCCACAGCAGCCATTCCAACTGCCTTTATAGGTGATAATACCTTGGTCGCAACGACTGTGGAGATAGCGTTAGCCGAGTCATGAAAACCATTTATGAAATCAAAGAACAAAGCCAGAACTATTGTAAATATTATGAATTCCTGTAAGAATACCAAAATATCACCTTTTAACTGTTCTTTACCACTATATCACTGATGACGTTCGCAGCATCCTCGCATTTGTCAGTAGCAAACTCAAGCCTTTCATAAATTTCTTTCAATTTCATTATCTCAATGGCGTCTTTTTGCTTGAAAAGCTGGGCAACCGAAGATTTATAAATATCATCTGCCACATTTTCAAGCCTGTTGACTTCAATGCATCTCTTTTCAATATCTTTTGGGTTCTTGATATTTCGAAGCCCGCATATGGCAATATTTAATTCAGTAGACTGCTTCAATATCACTTCGGCTAATTTTATCATATTCTCCTCAGGCTTTTTTATCTCGTAAAGGACAAAACGTGTTGCTGTGCCATCAATATAATCAAGGACATCATCAAAAGCAGAGGCAAGCGCCGATATATCCTCATGGTCGATAGGAGTTATAAATGTTTTATTCAATTCCTCAAATATCTCGTGGACAAAATCATCTCCCTGATGCTCAATATCCTTTATTTTTAGCTGCTTTTCCTTTACATTTTCATAATTGTTAAGCATTTCAAGAAAAACCTTCGAACCATCCAGAACATTACTTGATTCGTTCTCTAGCATATTAAAAAAGTGCTTATCCTGCGGAATAAGCCATTCTTTCAATCCCATAGTTCTATCTCCATTTATACATTTTATTTGTTATTATTCTTAATTCTTACAGTTTTCGATTTAGTTATCTTATTGTTTTCTATTTTGTCCGGTGGAGATTGGTCTTAAAACAAAGATTTTAAAGTATTGAATCCAGTTTCAAATGCCAGCTTGAGTATATCAAGGGGATTTGTTATTCCAAGATAATAAACCATAAGAGGTATCGCCACAAAAGTCCCTGCCATACTTCCAAGATTAGCCAATCCTGCCACCAGAATGATACGGAATAACCTGTTGTGCATTAATTCACTCATGGTATCATCTGTCATTATTCTCTTAAAATCCTCTGTCGTGGGTGGACGAAAATGTGCTTCTACAAGACCGGCCAGCCAGCCTACTGCAAGAAATGGATGCAGGAAGCCGAACCATGCAAGGCCAAAAGCCGTCAAAGCGGATAGTGGATGACCCCTGGCAATCAGTACGCCAATTGCAGATAGTATTCCCTGGGCTAAAAAAAGATATAGCATTGCTACAAGAAGTTTCTCGAGGGGATAGCCACCGAAAACCAGGAGAGCAAGCACCCCGACGATCATTAAGATGATTGCAATAGTTAGGGTCTTTAACCAATTAAAACCTTTTTTTGGAATAGTTGTGAGTTGTTCCAATGGCGGTAAGGTTTCAGGATTATCGAGATATTTCTGTATTCCCTCCCTGTGGCCTGCACCAACCACTGCTACTACTTTTCCCTGGTTGGATAGGTCAATCAGGTTCTTTGCCATGAAGGCATCCCTTTCATCGATCAGGACTGTTGCCGCACTGGGAGCAAGTTTTCTTAATTCACCAACAAGCTGGGTCACAACATCCTCATTTGTAACCGTTTCCATATCTATTTCCCGCGAACCGAAACCAAACGAAGCGCCGATAAGGGAACCAAAAAGCTTCAATTTTTCGAAAAAGGACATTTTGTTCCAGAAACGTGACAGTGTAAGCTGGATATCCCTGTCAATGAGCGCGATCTTTGCCCCCGACTTTTCTGCCTGTTCAATTGCCGCCATCATTTCAGCGCCAGGCTTGACCCCTGTGTCGGCGCCAATTTTTTTCTGCACATATGCAAGAAGCCAGTGAAGCATGAAATAATAGAATTTGCCTTCACTGAGGAGGTCTTTTACATTTATTTCTTTTACCTGCTCTTCACCCTTGATCGCCTTGAACCTTGCACTATCAAGTTCAACGGCCACGATATCGGGTTTTTCACGTTCTATTACTTCATTGACCTGGGCAATGCTTTTTTCAGAAACATGAGCTGTCCCCACAATTATTATCCTGCCACCCGGTGCGGCCGGATTCTGGATATTAAAATTGCAGCTTATTTTATAAATGCCGTTATTCATGTTATTCCAGTAATTGTACAGACCTCAGGAGGTCTGTTCTTGAAACAATACCAATCATTTTCTTATCCTGTATTATAATTATCCTTCCTATATTATTTGTGGTCATAATTTTTAATGCTTTTACTGCATCATCATCTTCCTTCAGGGTGATAATCTCTTTGGTCATTATATTTGAAACATTAATGATTTTTCGCTCTTCCCTGGGAACATTTTGGACATCTGTAAAAGTTACTATGCCTTTTATTTCAGTCCCGTCCACAACAGGATATCCCATATGTTTGTGCTTGAACATGAAATCCACCAGTTCTTCGACAGACATTCCAAAGGGGACGCTTGTCACATCCCTTGACATTATATCCCTGATTTTCATACCTTCAAGTGTAACACTGACCTGTGTGGATTTTTCCTCTTCCGATGCACCAATGTAGATAAAAAATGCTATGAGCATGAACCATACTCCACCTGGAACAGTCAAAAATCCAAAGATGCCCAAAAATATTGCAAACATCTTACCCACATATGCAGCAGTCCGCGTTGCTTTCAGGTACGACATCCTGCCTGCAAGCACTGCTCTTAACACCCTTCCTCCATCCATTGGAAATGCCGGAAGGAGATTGAAAATAGAAAGGGTCACGTTAATGAGACCCATCATCCAGACAAGTCGTAGAAAAGGGTTACTCATCGGTGAATCCGGGTTACCCATGGATATATATGCCTCAAGAATTCCATAAAAAATTATCAGTGTAGAACCGATTAAAAGGCTAACAGCGGGTCCTGCCAATGCCATCTTGAACTCTATTTTTGGATTCCTGGGGATATCTTCAAGCGAAGAAACGCCACCAAAAAGGAAAAGTGTAATTCCCTGGATATTGGAGCCGTGTTTCTTAGCTACATAGGAATGACCCAATTCATGTAAGAGAACACAGGCGAAAAGAAGGATCGCTACGGATAAACCCAGGACATATCGCAGCAATAATTGTTCAACATCGGAAAAACCAAAACTGGGAGGGTTATTCGCAAAAATGTATCCGAATACAGGTATTATTAGTAAGAATGTTATATGCAATTTTATCGGGATGCCCATTATTTTTCCTATCTGGATCGATGAATTCATGAAGTCCTCTCTTCTTTAATTAAGCTTGATATGAGTTAAAATTTACTTTTTCAATAGTTTTCAATACTATATCCTTGATTTGATTTATTATTTGTTATACGTTTTGTAAAATAAAAGAATTGCTGGTCCTTAATTTGCTTATAGTTTAAGAATGAACCATATTCCGGAACAGTACATCTCTTTTATCGATCCCAGAAACGATGTTGCGCTATAGCTCTAATAAAGTCCCTTGATGTTGCTCTTTTTGCATGTACGTTCACGATTATTCCCTTTGCTGCAAGATCAGTTTCTTGCAAGGTATCTGAAAGCATTTTATTACCAGGATATAATACCCTCAATAACCCGGCACTCTCATCATCCATAGCAATGGCTTTGCCGTGTTTATAAGCCTCATAAACGAACTGTAGCGCCCGGGCATTTTCTTTTAAGGATGCCGAACTTTTAGCCCCTCCAGGCACATATACCGCATCGAATAGAACTGAAGCTGCCGTTAAGAAACTCTGATCAACTTTAATTTCTTTTCCTGTTGCGCTTTTTATATATCCAAATTTGGGAGCTATTATTTTTGTTTTTGCGCCTTCGGCTGCCAATGCAGATCTCATTTGACTGATCGAAGCTTCATCCACGCCATCTGCGGCAAGTATAGCTATTTGTCTTGTCTTGATTGTATTTTTTATGGTGTTAACCATGCTCAATGCATCCGATTTTTTGATTGACTGCTTTACTTTTATAGGTTGATATTCCTTCGGGTCGCCATCCGCGGGAATGATGTGGTTCATCGGGTATTCGGGTTGCTTGCGTACAGGCATTCCAAGAGTATTTGCAACGTTTGTAGCCAGCGTTTCATCAACCTGGGTGAGTAATCCCACCATACGCTGGCGGATTTCAACACTCTTTACTTTTTCTAATTCAAAACTCAAAGCATCAGTCAGGTGTTTTTTTTCTGCATCTGACTGGCTATTGTAAAACAACGTTGCCTGGCTGAAATGGTCAAAGAAACTGCGGCTTCTGCCGCGAATTTTATTTGCGTCAATCCGCTCGGTGTAACTGGTAAATCCGCCTTCTGCAGCTTTTGCCTGAATGGGATATCCGCCTTCAATAGTATTGGGTTGATAACTGGTGTTACCGCGATTAATGGTTTGCCTCATGTGCCCGTCGCGTTGATTATTATGTACAGGGGCTATCGGGCGGTTAATTGGAATTTCATGAAAATTCGGACCCCCTAAACGAGAAAGTTGCGTATCAATATAAGAGAACAACCGTCCCTGCAAAAGCGGGTCATTGGTCAAATCGATACCGGGCACAACATTTCCAGGATGAAAGGCAACCTGTTCGGTTTCAGCAAAGAAATTGGAAGGGTTCCGGTTGAGCGTCATTTTACCGATACGTTGCACAGGAACTAATTCTTCGGGAATTATTTTAGTGGGGTCGAGCAAATCAAATTCATATTTATGTTCATCTTCTTCAGGAACTATCTGCACACCTAATTCCCATTCAGGAAACGCACCTGTTTCAATAGCTTCCCACAAATCCCTTCGATGGAAGTCCGGGTCTTTACTCGATATTATTTGAGCTTCCTCCCAGGCTACCGAATGAACACCCAGCAGGGGTTTCCAATGGAATTTGACGAAAACTGATTTCCCATCTTCATTGATAAAGCGAAATGTATGCACCCCAAAGCCTTCCATCATACGAAAGCTGCGTGGAATCGCACGGTCGGACATTACCCACATGATCATATGCATCGATTCAGGTGTCAATGATATAAAATCCCAAAAAGTGTCATGTGCAGAAGACGCCTGTGGGATTTCATTGTGAGGTTCAGGTTTGACAGCATGAACAAAATCAGGAAATTTTATTGCATCCTGAATAAAAAAGACAGGCATATTATTAGCCACTAAATCGTAATTGCCCTCTTTTGTATAAAATTTTACGGCAAATCCTCTTGCGTCTCTTGCCAGGTCAGAAGAACCGCGAGAACCGGCTACTGTCGAAAAACGCACAAATACAGGCGTTTTTTCCGAGGGATCTGTCAGGAATTTTGCCTTCGTATATTTAGCCATTGATTCATACACCTGGAAGTAACCGTGTGCTGCTGTACCGCGGGCATGCACAACCCGTTCAGGAATGCGTTCATGGTCAAAATGAGTAATTTTTTCACGAAGTAGAAAATCTTCTAAAAGGGTTGGGCCTCTTTCCCCGGCTTTCAGAGAGTTCTGGTTATCATTAATGCGTGTACCCTGGTTGGTTGTGAGAAATTCTTCAGCGGCAGATTCAGTATGATACGCTAAGCTGCTAATTTTTTCATTGATGATATCCTTTTCAATTTTTTTTTCATCCCGACGTGCACCTGATGTCTTCCCAACTTTCACTCCCATAAATTTTCCTCCAATTCGTGGAACACTACTATTATTTATAGTAATCCTTACTCCCTATTGTGTAAACATGCAAGTGATGGTATTTATAATTATAGTCCAGGTCGGCTGTATGTAGTTTGAAACCTTTGGCCTTATATACCCATCTTCCCGACAGGGGAAAACGGAATGATGAATTCCTTGAGAACTCAAACTTAATATAAGTTAAATCATATAGACTTTTTGGATGGAGGGGCGAAAAAGATTTAAAGGGCATATACTAATAACCATCATTTCCCTAAATACGATAATCTTAAGTCTAATAAACCAATTACTTATATATCAGGTAAAATATGGAAAATACTGAAAACGAAGTGAAGAACCAGGAACTTCTTGGCGGATTAGAAATAATATCCACCAAAGATATTGAGGTTCCCAAAAAATTGATCGAACAGGTCATTGGCCAGGAACATGCCGTGGAAGTAGTACGAAAAGCGGCAAATCAGCGAAGGCATGTAATGATGCTTGGAACACCGGGCACTGGAAAATCAATGCTCGCAAAAGCAATGGCTGAATTGCTTCCCAAAGAGGAATTACAGGATGTACTGGTTTATAACAATCCTGATGATTCCAATAATCCAAAGATACGAATAGTACCTGCTGGAAAAGGCAAAGAGATCACCGATGCCCACAAAGTGGAAGCGCAAAAAAGAACAACAGCGCGTAATATGTTCATCATGCTTCTTGTCCTTGGCATCGTAGGATATTCATTTTTCGTTGGGGAATATCTCATGGGAATCATAGCAGCGGTTTTAATAGCTATGATGATGCGCCAGTTCATGCCAAAAGAAACTACTTTGATCCCCAAACTTCTCGTTTCAAACAAGAGCAAGGAGATCGCTCCTTATATTGATGCCACTGGTGCGCACGCAGGCGCGCTTCTTGGCGATGTGCGCCACGACCCGTTCCAGTCAGGCGGACTTGAAACGCCAGCACATGACAGAGTCGAGAGCGGGGCTATCCATAAAGCCCATAAGGGCGTACTGTTCATCGACGAAATAAATACTCTCAGGATCGAATCCCAGCAGAGTCTTTTGACCGCACTCCAGGAAAAAGAATTTGCAATTACAGGACAATCTGAACGTTCAAGCGGCGCAATGGTTAAAACAGACCCCGTCCCATGTGATTTTATAATGGTGGCAGCTGGAAACCTTGATGCTATCAAAGGCATGCATCCTGCGCTTCGCTCACGTGTTAAGGGCTATGGATACGAAGTATATATGAGCGATACCATAGAGGATACGCCTGAGAACAGGCAAAAGCTTGTCAGATTCGTTGCCCAGGAAGTAGTAAGAGATGGTAAGATACCGCATTTTGACAGTGGCGCTGTTGAAGAGATTATACGCGAAGCGCGCCGCCGCGCAGGAAGAAAAGGGCATCTGACACTTAAACTCAGGGACCTTGGAGGTCTTGTTCGTGTTGCAGGTGATATTGCACACGGGGAAAATGCACCGCTCACCACAGCCGCACATGTTTTGAAAGCAAAGAGCATTGCCCGTTCAGTTGAACAGCAACTTGCGCACCAGTATCTTGAGCGAAGAAAAGATTATAAGCTCTATATAAAGGAGGGTGCACAGGTTGGAAGAGTAAATGGTCTAGCTGTTATGGGTGAGGATTCAGGTATAGTCCTTCCGATAATAGCTGAGGTCACACCAACCCAATCCACATCCGAAGGCCATATAATAGCCACAGGAATGCTGAAAAATATAGCACGAGAGGCTGTGCAGAATGTATCCGCCCTTATCAAGAAGACCACAGGCAAGGATATATCCAAAATGGATGTCCATATCCAGTTCGTGGGTACTTATGAGGGCGTAGAAGGCGATTCGGCAAGCATTTCCATAGCCACAGCGGTACTCTCCGCGATCCAGGGAATACCGGTAGACCAGACCGTAGCAATGACCGGTTCACTTTCGGTCAGGGGCGATGTGTTGCCTGTAGGAGGCGTTACATACAAGATAGAAGCAGCAGCATTGGCTGGAATAAAAACTGTCCTCATTCCAAAATCAAATATGGGCGATGTACTCATAGAAGATGAATACAAAGATCAGATTAGAATAATCCCTGTATCAAATATTGAAGAGGTATTGGAATACAGTCTTGTTGGTGTGGAAAAAGATGGTCTTATAGCTACCCTGAAGAAATTTGCTTCAAGAACAAAATTCGCTCTTCCTATCCCTGAACCAAAGCCTTTGAGCGTAGTGTGAGAAATCCATGGATTTTTATGATACACGTATTATAAAGAGTGTCAGCACTTCTATTGTTCTTGATAATGGAGAGATACGTGAGATCTCGAATAATTTCTCAAGTGGAGGAGCTGTACGAGTTCTAAACGGGGGTTCATGGGGATTCGTTTCCCTCGATGGTGTTTGTGGGAATCTCGATGCTGTGATCTCATCTGCAGGAAGGCTTGCTGAGTCTGCAAGAAACAGAAGTCCAAGGCCCCCAATCGATCTTGCCCCCATAACCGGACCCGGTCTTAAGGATCTTCCGGAGATAAAGGAAAAACCCCAGGATATTCCAATCGAAGATAAAGTCAAATTACTTCTGGAAATTGAAAAAAGTGCAAAAAAAACCGGGATACAAAGTACAAATGCCGTATATTCCGAAGCACTGATAAATGTCAAATATTCGAGTTCCGAAGGGCTTGATTGCGAATATACTTTAACCCGTATTGGTTTTGCGATAAGTTCAATTGCGCAGTCAGAAGGCGTTTACCAGATCGGAAGGGAATCCAGGTTTGGAGTAATGGGATTTGAGATATTTAAAAAACATGATGCTTTCGCACTTGCAGAAAAAGCAGCTAATACTGCAATAGAGCTTCTATCTGCGAAAACGCCAAAAGCAGGAACCTACCCGGTGATCCTTGACCAGGAACTTGCAGGTGTTTTTATACATGAAGCGGTCGGTCATGCAGTAGAAGCAGACCATGTTCTTGAGGGAAATTCTATCCTTTCAGGAAAAATTGGGGAACAAATAGCATCTCCCCTTATTACGGTTTATGATGACCCGTCACTTCACGAATATGGATACTATCCTTTTGATGACGAGGGCGCAGAATCAAAGAGAACCACATTAATACAGAATGGCGTGCTAAAATCCTTTATCCATTCAAGGGAAACTGCAGGCAAACTTGGCGGTGAATCCAGGAATTCACGTGCCCAGGGGTATTCAAGACCCGTTATCAGGATGAGCAATACCTTCATAGCCCCGGACGGGATGAAATTTGATGAAATGCTCGCAGAATTAAAGGACGGGATTTATCTTAAAGGCTCACGCGGAGGCCAGGTGAATCCCGGCGAAGGAGTTTTCCAGTTCAATGCAGAGAGCGGGTTCATCGTAAAAAACGGGGAGCTGACAACATCACTCAGGGATGTTTCCCTGTCAGGGAATACTCTTGAAATATTAAATAATGTATCAGCAGTTGGAAATGACCTGGAGATGAATTCCGGACGATGCGGTAAAGCCGGTCAGCTTGTTCCTGTTAGCGACGGTGCGCCGCATGTGCTTGTTAATAAAGCGATGGTCGGGGGAAGTGGGTAGCTGTTCACTTTCCCTTACCAGGCGGAGCATGCGGCATATATGGGGTGGGAATGAACTCAACAGATGGTCGACGCATGCCCGATTGCTGGTATAGTTCCATAAGATCATAGACTTCTATGGGCATCTGGTCATTAACTGGCAAACCCAGTCCTTTTGCCTGCTCAAAATCAATGGGATAAACATGCGTCCACCGCCCTTCGCTGAGCATTCTTGCAAGTTCTGCAGCTTTTTCAGGAGTATTGTGCTCAAGCAGCAGGGAATATACGGCTTCATATACCTGGACAATAGCCTTTCTTGCCACATCACCAAGAATAAGAGTCGCGTCATCCCTGTTAGGATTTGGCTGCTCCAGTGCCCTAAGTATGGAAACCGCGGGATAGTATCCTTGAGGTCCGCCGAGCTGCGGATCGACCGGGCCCAGGACTGCATTTGGATCCATGACGATCTCATCAGCTGCCATGGCTATCAGCGAACCTCCTGACATTGCATAATGTGGGATGAACACAGTTATTTTTCCTTTGTGACGTTTAAGAGCACAGGCTATCTGTTCCGCGGCAAGTACAAGTCCTCCGGGCGTATGGAGCACAAGGTCTATTTGCATTTCATGCGGTGTCATGCGTATGGCTCGAAGCACAGCCTCCGAATCCTCAATATCTATGTATCGAGCAAGTGGAAAACCGAAGAAACTCATGACCTCCTGCCTGTGTATCATACTGATCACGCGGCTATTGCGCTTTGTCTCAATCGAACGCATAATCATTTGACGCTTTGACAACAGCATTCGCTTTTGGATCAATGGTATGAAGAATGAAATAAGTACCAGTATCCACAGGATGTCCGTGATATTAAGACTGCCCAGAATCGCCATATAGTCACCTATCATTTGTTACATGATTCTGTGAAGTATTAATAATTTCTAAGTGCTAATCAAGGTCACTCAAATCAGGTTTTTTCTTTGGGTTTGCGTCCTTTGCAGATGAGATCACATCGTCGATACGCAATATCATAGAAGCTGCCTCTGTTGCCGAACTTATCGCCTGGGTCTTAACACGAAGAGGTTCGATAACACCGATTTTAAGCATATCTACAGTTTTTCCTTCATAGACATCAAGGCCAACTGTTTTATTTCCCTGCTCATGCGAGCTTCGAAGTTCAACAAGCATATCAATAGCGTCAAGCCCCGCATTTTCCGCAAGTGTCTTGGGTATAATCTCAAGTGCCTGGGCAAATTTACTGACTGCAAGCTGTTCCCTGCCCTCAAGCGTTGAAGCATATTCCCTTAAGCGAAGCGAAAGTTCTATCTCTGGTGAGCCGCCGCCGGCCAGTATTTTCTCATCTTCGATGGCCACACCTACGACCCTGAGGGCGTCATGCATAGCCCTTGCAAGGCTTGTTACAACATGTTCCGAGCCGCCGCGCAATAATATTGAATAGGTGTCGGGGTTCTTGCAGCCAGTGATGAATATCATTTCTCCATTCCCCACCATTTTTTCTTCAACAAGCGCTGCATCGCCAAGAGTGTCGGGTTTTATCTCATCAAGGCTTGTGATGATTTTTCCTCCGGTTGCTCTTGATAATTTTAAAAGGTCGTTCTTCTTGACCCTGTGGGTTACAAAAATACCTGCTTTTGCAAGGAAATACCTGGCCATGTCATCAACGCCTTTCTGGCAGAAAACTACATTAGCGCCACTTTTTATTACCTTATCAGCCGCCGCACGTACAAGGTTTTCTTCCTGTTCAAGGAACATCCTGGTCTGTCCTATCGATTCAATAGATATCTCGGATTTTGTTTCAGTTTTCCTGACTTCAATCGGTGTAGCAAGAATTGCTATTTTTGCGTTCTCTATCTTTGATGGCATGCTCTGGTGGGTCTTTGTCCTATCAAGGATAATACCCTCCACCAGTTCACTGTCCTCAATGTTTCCCTCGCCGCGGCGCTCAATAGAAATGTCCTTTATGTTTACGGTCTTCTTGCCGTTTTCCTTTTTTACTATTGATTTTACAGCCGTTACTACAAGGTCTGATAATTTTTCCCTTGAAAATTCAACGCCTTTTCCTGTAAGCGCCGTTTCGGCTATCTTTCTGAGATGATCATCTGTTGAATGAACCGCAATATCTGCAAGTATTTCTTTTGATCTATGAGATGCAAGGTTATACCCATGGATAATAGTTGTTGGATGAACCCCGATTTCCATGAGCTCCTGAGCGCCTTTTAAGAATTCACCGGTCAATACTGCCGCTGTTGTAGTGCCATCGCCGACTTCGTCATCCTGTGTCTTTGCAACTTCAGCGACAAGTTTAGCGGCCGGATGTTTTATTTTCATTTCATCAAGGATAGTGGCGCCATCGTTTGTAATTATAACAAGTCCGGCTGGGTCTGTTATCATCTTATCCATTCCCTTTGGACCAAGGGTTGTCCGCACGGCTTCAGCTACAGCGCGCGCCGCCATGATATTGCTTCTTTTTGCTTCGTCTCCTCTTGTTTCTTCCGTTCCCTGTCTTAAAATGATGATCGGCTGTCCGCCGGTTTGGCCTTGCATAGATATTCTCCTGTATCAGATAATTAAATGAAATACGTCCATGGTTCCAATGATGGATTTTCCCTTGACGTTTGGTTGTTTCATGTTTATAGTTCTATAAAAAGATTTCGCACAACCGGTTCTGTGTAGTCTTCGGAGGCTATGAATGTATGTAAATTTTCGGTTGCTGAATATAATCATACAAAACTTTTTCGAAAACTTAAAGTTCTATATTAATGGATTAACGGTTTGGTATGAAGCTAAAGTGGATATGGTTGATAATTGCATTGGAATTATTTATAACTCTGCTGTTTATACTTCACTTATCGAATCTATTAGACTTAAAAACGGGTGTTACGGTGGGGGTAATTGAAATGGCAGTGGCAATTTTGGCTTGGTGGTTAAATGAACAAAGTGAGGGGAGAAGGATTGAAAGAGAAGAGAAAAGCAGACAAAAAGAAAACGAAAAAGAAAAGATGCAACTATGTAAAATTATTATATCAGAAGTAAAAATAAATCAAAGTCGGATAAAACCATTATATGATAGTGCCAACAAAATTTTATTTATGTCATGGTATGATTGGGCTAATGTTGGGTTACAACAACATAACAGAGATGAAAAATATAGACTACCAAATAGGCTGAAATTTGATAAAGACATTTATTCTAGTTTATCGGATAAATTAGGGACATTAGATGATGATTGTAGGAATAAATTAGTTAATTATTATTCTGAATTCGAATATATCGAAGAAGAATATAAAAGATTAGATATTAATGGTGGTTCTTACTTATATTTAGTATATCCTCTGTTGAGAGATTATGATAAATCAATCTCTAAATCTAAATGGGATGAAATAGATAGTTTTCTTATAAAAACAAAAAAAGAATATAATTTGGGTGAAGAACTGGTAAACGATTTAAATGCTTTTGCTTGCATTTTGAATCAGCGTTAGCCACTTATTCTCCCCTTCAACCTTAATACACAAGCTTCTGCTGGTGTTTTGCCTTCAAGACCTTCATGGGTTCGGATAAAGTTATGGAATATCTGATATCCCGGTAGGATTGGGGTATCTGTTTTCTTAAGTCCACGCATGACCTTTTCTCTATCCCTAATCTCTCCGTTTATCCTTTCCTGCTTATTGTTATTCATATCTCCGTCTAGCTTTATAGAACTGATATGCTTTGATCGTGGACTTGAATTTTGATAGAATTCTCTGTTGAAAGCATCATGATAAGCTCTCAATCCATCGGTTATTAAGACATTAGGTCGCTTTCCCGCGATTAATTTAGCCTCATGGAATAATGTTTGTGCATCGTGTTTAAACTTCGTATCAGCGACTTCCTGAGCAATCCAGTATCTTGTTTCATCGTCCATCAATGCAAAGAGGTATTTCATATCACCACTGAATTTTATGAATACCTCATCGGCTCTCCATGTGTCGCCTACATTTGGTTTTAGCTTATCCACATACCTTTTCATTAAGAGTGTATATTTCCCAATCCAATTATGAAATGTCTTATGCGATACATCAATACCTAAGAATCGAAGTGATTTCTCCGTATTCCTGAGCGATTCACCACTAAAATACAATTGCATAGCTGTAGTTATGGCTTTTGGATTATGCTTCATTTTTTCAAATCCAATATTGATACTGAATGTTCTATGACAATCCAAACACTCGAACCTTTGAATATCACCGCTTTTATTATGCCGAATACCATTTTTCTTAAGTTTTGTAGAATGACAGAAAATACAATCTGAAAGCACGATTGATTGAATTACAATATTCTTTTTGACCTGTTCCCTCAAGTTAAAGCTGAATATAACTGAGAAAATATGTTTGCATTGGACACCTCTTGTTTCATGATCGGGACAATTGCATCTCCATCCTATTTCAGAGGATGTTACATTATACCATTTATCTCTTGATTGGAATTTTACTTTGTAAGAACGATCACTCATTCTCATGATTTGTCTATCTTTTTCCGCGATTGCTCTTCCCCTATCCTCTCTTGTGCCAATCATTTTTGGATAATTTGTATTCATTGATAATATACCATATGATATGGCAAAAATAACACTTGGTGGTTACAGATGTGAACGGTGTGGGCATGAATGGGTAGCGAGAGGTAAAGAAGAACCAAGAGTGTGCCCGAAATGTAAGAACCCTTATTGGAATGTTCCTAAAAAACAATCATAAACTATATAAAAAAATCAAGATTTGGAGTGCGCCCCTCAAAGTAGACAGGTAGTTAAGGTGTGTCTCAGAGAGGGAAACCATGGGAAAAACATCAAGAAAAAGATATACACGTGAATTCAAACTCTCCCTAATCAGGGAGCTTGAAAGTGGAAAAAAATTAGGGCAACTCAGTCGTGAGAACAATATTCATCCGAATATGATTTCCAGATGGAAATTGGAATACGATAAGGATCCAGGATCAGCCTTCAAGGGAAACGGGAATACATACAAGGACGCTGCTCGAAATGAAGAACTGGAAAGGCTTGTGGGTAAACTGTATGCGGAGAATGATTTTTTAAAAAAAGCCTTAAATATCCTGGAAAAGAGAGTGCAAGAAGAGAAGGAGAGATCGAAAGCAGGGTGAAATTCATGATAATTTCTGAAAAATCGGATTGCATCTCTGTCAATCGAGCTGCAGAATTGCTTGACGCCAGCAGATCTGGATATTACAAATGGCGGGCCAAATCACATGATACAGACGAAGAGAAAAACTCTGATGTGGCCATCAAAGAAGAAATGCAAAAAATAGTAATCGAGTTCCCTGGATATGGTTACAGAAGGGTCAAAGTGGAGCTTCGGAATAGAAACCATGTAGTTAACCAGAAAAAAGTTCGACGCTTAATGAAAGAAGACAATCTCATTTGTGTAAAAAAGAGATTCAAATTGCAGACCACAGATTCAAATCATGGAGAAAAAATCTATCCGAATCTCGCCAAAACGCTTAAAGTCACAGATATAAATCAACTCTGGGTTGCTGATATTACATATATCCAGTTATCGAAAGAATTCGTATACTTGGCTGTGATAATAGATGTTTTCAGCAGGCGTTGCGTTGGTTGGGATCTCAGTCGCAATATTGATACACAACTCACATTGAATGCTTTGCTTAAGGCTCTTCAAATACGAAATAAAGATGATCTGAAGTTTCTTATTCATCATTCCGACCAGGGCGTTCAATATGCATCAATGGATTATGTGAACTATCTGAAGGATATTGGTATTCAGATCAGCATGAGCCGCAAGGGTAATCCTTACGACAATGCATTTGCTGAGAGCTTCATGAAGACTCTGAAATATGAAGAAGTCTACTTAAACGAATACGGGAGATTTAATGACGCACTCCAGAACATTGAATATTTTATTGAAGAGGTCTACAATTTAAAACGCTTACATTCATCGATCGGTTACAAATCGCCAATCGATTTTGAGAAGACGAAAAGTTTAAATATGCCACCTTAACTAATTGTCCACTCGAAGGGGCGCAGTCCAA
>UBJH01000766.1_pt1 | contig 40806 bp, 37 predicted proteins | sample 2193721 | NCBI WGS metagenome assembly UBJH01 (sample SAMEA4703186, study PRJEB27089) | metagenome | reverse complement strand
CCCTTACTATCAAGAAGAAACGTAGTCGTATTGTCCATACCGTTGAAAACAAGCGCGATGACCAGTTCCTCATCCGTCTTGTTGACGTAGTTCAGTAACAGCGTCATTCGATCCCTATTGACAGCCAGAGATTCAACCTCAACTCGAACCTCCGGAAATTCCTGGGACAATGCCCCCTTTGCGACGGGCTGTGGCGGTGCTCCTTGCGTCATTGCCTGTGCCAACCCTAACGGCTTCTCCTTCCCTGGGCAACTCAGCGTCTGACTGACCAACTGTTTGGCGGACTCATCTTTTGCGATCTCCACCCCGGCTGCCGCCAGCACGTCGCCCCGTTCCACCTCAATGACTCGCGCGTTGATCTTGACGGAAGTGCCCAGGTCGCTGACCGTTCCACTGACTATGGCATCAGCCCCGACTTGTTTGCCCAACTGCTTCGCCCTGTCCGGGTCCACCAACTCCGACAAGTTGAATTTCAGTTCTGCCAGTGCCTTCTTGAGCAGACCGCGTTCCACCACACGCACCCGCTTGGTCTTGAAGAGCTTTGTGACCAGTTCCTCGGACGTGAGCCGCCCGAAGGCGGACACGCAATCGCTCAAGTCACTGAAATCCAGGACGGCCAAGAGCGGTTTCTTGTCTTGCGGCAACGACTCCGCAATTTCTTGCGCGAGTACCTCCGCGCCGCGCTCCAATGTCTTCTCCACCGCCGCCTCTACCTCAGGCACACCGCCTCCCAGGGGCAGTAATATCCCAATGCACATCATCATGATTGCATGTCGTCCCTTGAGCATAGCCGCCGTTCCTCCTACTTCGTCCGATCCCGATTAGACAGTTGTTCAATAATCGCGTTCGCCAATGGGCCGCTCAGCCGTTGCAGGGCGTTGCGCCCGGCTTCTTCCTGCGTGTGGCCGAAGCCGGCAATGTTGGTCAGGCTCTTTTGCGCCAGGACTGTTCCGTCATTGAGTTCGATGACCCGCACCATGCCGTCGGTGCGGCTGCTTGCAATGCCAACCTCTGATGTGCCGGTTCCCGGCCTCGTTACACAGGCGCCGACTACGACCACCTGGGCGATGCGGTAGATTTCCCGGCCCAAGGACCAGAATTGGTTCGTCTGAATGGCCTGCTTAAGCCGTTCAAGATTGCTCTTTCCGATCTCCTGATCGGCCACCACCTGATATCCCGCTTCAACCAACTTGGCTGCGATCGCATTGCCCACCAAGGATTCCTCCATGGGCTTACCGAAGTTCTCCTCTTTGACCAACACCACTACCCGCAACTGCTTCCTTTCCACAAACGCCGTTAATTCAAAGTCGGCGCCACGGCCCTTGAGCAGTGCGAGCATCTGCTCCACCTTGTCCCGGTCCGCCGACAGCAGATCACGTGGAAGCACAACGAGTCGGTCGGCCTCGATGACCGCGCGAAGCTTCACCACGCCCGACAATCCGGAGAGATCCGTTACCGCACATGCGGCTGTTCCCCGCTCGTTAGTCACGGTCTCGCAGAGGGGAGCGCGCCCGGCCTCCTTCCACGCATAGCGGATCGGCAGCCGGGGGACGGACACCGGCCCGCCCTCGCGGTTCAGAACTGCCTCAGTCACCAAGGGCTCTTTGGCCCCTTGTGAAACCTCGCCCCGCTGGCCACTGCCCGACACCGCCCGCAACGTGACCCCCTGGATCAGGCGATTCATACGATTCAGCACTTCATTTCGCAAGGGCTCATCGCTTTTCGCGGCTTGCGATCCGAGCACCGCCAGGTAATTGGTCAGTGCCCCAATGACATCACCGACTCGTTCAGCCTCCTTGGCTTGCTGAAGCAGCGCTTCCACCTGGTGCTTCCGTTCCGCCGCCAAGGCCACGAGGCGAGCCATCTCTCTTTGCAGTTCCGCCCGCGGATAGCGCAGGAGCGCATAGACGTTGTAAGCTCCTTGCGACGTCGGCTCCACGTACCAGTCCTGGATAAGCCCGCCTCGCAGTTCCACCCGCTCCGACAGTCCCTTCAGCTCGTCCCGCACCCGTGTCTCCAGTTCACTGCGCACCGTTGTGGTGAATTCGGTTTGCACCATCTCGAATCTGGATTCCACGTGTTGACTCAAGTAATTGACGACCTGCCCGACGGCATCTCGAGCCGCCTCATTGCGCCCGCCTTCTATGGTCATTGCGCCGGTCTTGATGCCGATGACGTGCAGAAACTCTTGCGAGGTGGGCGGCTGCATGATCCATCCTGGCTTCTCCTTCGTCGTGACGGCCACTGACGCGCAACCCTGCAATACCAGTAGCAGCAACAGAAAGCTCACACACTGGGTTGTCACTTCGGCGAGATTCCAGGTAGTCCTTCGATCGTTCACAATGTAATCTCCTAATGCAGCATGTCTGTCCCGGCACCCCCAACATATCTGGCGGCGGACAGAGTTACTTGGGAGGCATCGGATATCCAATAGGCTCCAAACGATCAAGACGGCGCTTCAAGTTATCCAGAGACTCCATCATCGGATCGGTCGCAGCAACTTCCGAAGCCTTGCGTTGCGCCAAGGTCCGATCCAATTCGTCTATCGCCGCATTCGCTCGATTTCGGGTCTCCGCCATCAGCTTCTGTTCCAATTCCTGGGCTTCCTTGTATAGCGATTCAATTTGGCGCAGACGTGCGTCGTACTCTTCTTTGGTTGCTAGCCCCGCATTGTATCGCGTGCACAGTTCCTGATACTTGACGATGAGCCCCTGTACCGTCCTGTCCCAGGCGATTCCGGTCTGGCGGCTGAAGGTGACTTCCGGCCCCACGCTGAAGAGAAAGTTGCCCGCCTTCAACCCTACCGTGATGCTGGCCTTCTTCGTCTCATACACGCGGCAGTCCATCGGCTCGGCCGGGGGCTCCACAGCCCAGGCCGGCGCCTGCGGCAGCATCAGCCAGAAGAGTGGTGCGCCAAGCAACGCGATGAGGAAATAGCGCCTCCCCCCTTTTACTACCCACATGCCGTGCCGCATCGCCTTCTCCTCGCACCTCCTGAAACGCCTACCGCTCGGCCTCCGTGGATAGCTTTTCTCTCCATTGTGCCCACATCGCATCGTTCGGAGCTGGCCCTCCTCGTCTCGTACACCAGGCAGTCCATCGGCTCCGCCTGGACCTCCGCGAACGCCCGTCAAAACCCAAGTCTGGATCGCGGTCAGCGTCTATGTCTTGGTGGCAATCCTCAAGAAGCGACTCGCGTTGCCACAGAGCCTCTACATAATTCATCAGGCCCTCAGCGCGACCCTATTCGAGCGGGTGCCCTTGATTGAGGCGCTTACGATCACGCCCGATTCGACTGCGGAGGATGAGGGCTGTAGCCAGTTGTTATTGTTCGATCGATAACCGGACAGTAGTGAAAACTGATAAGTAATGCAAGGCTGCTTCAGACTAGCTTTTAACCATTATTGTATTGATAAGAACTTTCTTATTCGTGGTGGAAGTATAGGGGGGTGAGTTTTTGCTTGTCAACGGATATCGTGCATCGACAAACAGGGGATGGCGAGACGATCGGATCAGGAAGGTGGATCGGGAGGCCGCTGTCGTGATTAATCAGCTCATCTTATGGTCAAGTCACCCGGCAAGAGGGCAGTACAAGGCTAACGTCGGCGCTGTGCGGAACACAGAATTTGTCCTACCTGAGGAGTGCATGGAGAGCTGGTGTGGGTTGTTGAGCTTCCAGTTTATCGGCGACCCGACCTTTCCGCCCCCTCAGCGGCTATGGCTGAAGCGGGTTTGCTGCGGAGTCATGGTGCGGGATTGGGTCTACCGAGTCCAGTACCAAGCAGCAGCAAGGTACTACTTCGACAAGGACCTTGTGGCATTTGCGCGGGTCCGGAAAAGTTTCAGAGTCACAGAGAAGCCATCGAGAACAGAGCGATGATAATGGAGCGGTTGATTCTTCATGGATCGCTATGTTCAATTATGAGACCATTAATAAGCTGCCGATCTCCGACTTCCAGCAAGTATTCTTCACGCTCTATACATGTCTGTGCGAAGTTTATTGATAAGCTCATCGGCCAACTCCAGCGATATGCGAACGTCCTGTTCCGTTATCCCGGTAGCTACGACCAATGGATAGCGCTCTACCAGATAGAATGCGGAAAGTTTTTGACATAATTCGCGGAAATCTGCAAGGCTGGAATCAAAAGCTATCGCGTCATCCAAGAGGGCTTCCAGGTCGTGGATGCGCCGAAGCTGCCAACCCTTGGAAAGCAGAAACGCCTTGAGAAACTTTTCCATTGCTTGCTGAAGGCAAAATCCCGCCATCTCGGGATCGTCGTCTTCAAGCATCCGCTCCACCCGTCCCAGGTCTTTCTCCGCGATACGCAGCCAATCTACGGCGTAGGGAGATTCCTCATGCGGCATAGAGGACCTCTCCTTTATTGAAGACTTCCTTGATGAATTGGTCGCCAACAGCCAGCCGCCTTCCGAGCTCGTCTGGCGTGAGCACGATGGTGTCCAGCGGCACTGACGGATGGGTCCCTGTGAGAATGCGTTTTACCGTCACCCAGCGATCGATGAAGCGATCCGGCGTCTCTTTAATGATGAGCAGGTCGATGTCGCTGTCCGGTCCTGGGGCGCCATAGGCATACGAGCCAAACAGAATCACCTGCTTGGGGGCGTACTCAGCGACAAGCTTTTTTAAAATGATCTGGATGAGTATTTGTGTGTCTCGTGACATTGTCATTGCATGAGCTCGCTCACTCACTCATGAGTTCGTTTGACCAGGAATCCAGTTTTTCGGCCAGGATTTTCGCTCCCGACTTAAAACGTGCCGGGATAGGCTTCGCGGGAATGGCATGGTGTCGCCTTACTTGTAAACTCCTTAATAGGTTGCACCACGCTCACTACGAAGAAACTACGCCTGCCGTTTTGTGGTGTCAATCGGATTATCGTGCCCAGGATGGGCGCAGCAAACAGCGCCCCTACGGATGGCTCTCGGAGGGGTCGCAATGACAACAGAAGAGCTGACGTAGAGTAGGAAGCTGCCAACCCCCGCCGGCGACGCCGCCTCCGTCAAGTCTTCCAATCTCATCGATTGCAGGGTGACCAGCAGGTTCAGATCGGATCGGCCGGCGATGAAATCGCCTCGGACAGCGCTTCCATAGAGTAAAGACCGAAACGAGTGCCGTGGGTGGTGGATTACGGCGAGCGTCTGACCTCGAACTCGAACAGCAGCAGTTGCTCGGCCGAGCCGACATAGAACGAGCCGACCTCAAGGATCACCGCTTTGGCGGAAGGGTCAGCCGGCGGGAAAAGAAGCAGGCCCTCCCGCTCGAGCTTCGGAGGCACAACCAGGAACTTGGTCAGTATCGTCTCCTCCAATGTTCGCAATGCCAATGCCGACTCACGCTGCTCGGAAAAGAGGAGATACAGATCGTCATACGAGAGCGCTGGGGTGCGATGGTCCTGCTGATCCACCAACACGGCCTGGCCCGGATCGAAATTGATGCGTTCTCGGCCAACATTCTGAATTCGGAGAATAAAGGCGAGCAGCCCTTTGGTTTTCCAGGGGGCCATTTTTAGTGGGTTCAGTAGGGTTGATCGCCTGGCGTAGTAGGCGTCAAGGCCTTTTTCCGTCAGAGGCTCAACAGTGACGGTTGCCCCCGGAAGGGTCGCGATGATCAGGTCGCCCTGGGTCCGCAAGGTGGGCAGACGCTGCGGCCCGGGCCGTAGTCCCGACTCGCCGCTGCCGCCTGACGCGCATGCGGCCAGCGACGCCACGATCAGGAGAGAAAAAAAGCGGGCCATAGGCCCGCCGGGGAATAAAGGTTTCACGTGCGACCGTACAGTTGAACCGCCTCAGACCACAAGCGCTCGCAGGCGCGCAATGCGTTCCTCGATGGGCGGATGGGTGGAGAAGAGCTTGAACAGCACGTCCCCGCGAAGCGGGTTCACGATAAACAGGTGCGAGGTGGCAGGGTTGGCCTCCATAGGCAGACGGGTGGCGCCCACCTCAAGCGACTGAAGGGCTGCGGCCAAGGCATACGGCTTGTGGGTCAGTCGGGCGGCCGATTCGTCGGCGTGGAACTCGCGGGACCGTGAGATCGCCAGTTGGATAAGGGTGGCTGCGATAGGGGCCAGGATGGCCAGGAACAGAAATCCCAGCGCACCGCCTCCACGATCTTCGCTATCGCGGCTGCCGCCGCCGCTAAGGTATGGCATCCACATCGCCATCCGGGCCAGCATCACAATCACGCCGGCGATCGTTGCCGCGATGGTACTGATCAACGTATCGCGATTCCGCACGTGGGATAGCTCATGCGCCATCACCCCTTCCAGCTCCTCCTCATTCAGAATTCGCAGGATTCCGTGAGTAGCCGCGACGGCCGCATGTTCCGGGTCCCGCCCGGTCGCGAAGGCGTTCGGAGCCTCAGAAGGAATGATGTAGATACGGGGCATCGGCATTTGGGCTCTCAGCGCCAGCCCCTGGACAACTCTGTACAGTCCGGGCGCTTCAGCCTCGCTGACAGGCTGGGCTCTGTACATCGCCAGGACAATCCGGTCCGAGAACCAATAGCTTCCGAAGTTCATCAGGAAGGCTATGACGAAGGCCACGCTCATCCCCTGACTCCCGCCGAAGTAGCCTCCGATCAGGATCAGCAGGCCGGTCAGCAGTCCCAACAGGGCTGTAGTTTTTAATGTGTTATTCATGTTCCTTCACCCTCCTCGATTCAACGCGGAGACACGCTCATTCCGCGCTGCCATTGTATTCTTCCTATACAGTAGTGCAGCCCTTCCGGTGTGTCAAGGACAACCGGTTCAGGGGTGGACCCTGCGGAGCAGTCCGCGTCTTTTGATCGGCACAAGCCCCTCCTCCTCGCGACCCTCCCACTGTTTCATCTCGGTATCGAATTGTTCGGCCATGGCCCGCAACAGTTCATTCATCTGGCGCTGCATCCGTTCCATCCGGTCTCGCATGTTCAGGATGACCTCGACCCCAGCCAGATTGACACCGAGTTCCTTGGTCAGCCGCAGGATCAACTCAACCCGCTCGACATCCTCTTGCGAATAGACCCGCGTATTGCCCTCGGTGCGGGCCGGCCGGAGGAGGCCTTCCCGCTCATAGACCCGAAGAGTCTGTGGATGGATATCGAACATCTCGGCTACGACGCTGATCGAATATCGACGCCGCCGCTGCACCACCTTCGTCCCCCCTTCAGCGTTTCTGTATCGCCAATGAGAACATGGTTACTTCCAGATTGCGCGCCTCGGATCGTCGGGATGCAGGCGCCCCAATTCCCGGAACAGCTCTTGCGATTGCGTATCGAGGTTCCGCGGCAGAATAATCTTGATCGTGACGAACTGGTCGCCGCGTCCTGATCCCTTCAGGTGCGGCACGCCCATGTCACGAAGCCGAAAGACCTGCCCGCTACTTGTTTCCGGAGGGATTCGCATCGAGGCCCTCCCGTCTACCGTTGGGACTTCGATCTTGGCCCCCAGTGCCGCCTCAGTTACGGAAATCGGCACCTCGCAGTAGATATTATCTCCCTTCCGTTCGAAAAAGGGGTGAGGACGGACGCGAGTGACGATGTAGAGGTCCCCCGATGCTCCCCCCAGTTGTCCCAGATGGCCTTTTCCCTGGACCCTGACGTTCGACCCATTTTCCACGCCTGGCGGGATCTTCACGGCGATTCGTTCGGCCTTGAGCACCGTCCCTACGCCATCACAGGAGTTGCACAGGGATGAGGGCAGCTTCCCGGTCCCGCGACATCTGGCGCACGCCTGATGTCCGCCAAAGAGCCCAGGCCTCCCTCGCACACGCCCGCTGCCTTCGCAGGCCTGGCAGGGATAAAACTGGCCTCCTGTTCTGCCCCCCGTACCGGAGCAGGAGGGACAAGGGGCGCGTCGCTGGAGACCGATCTCCGTGGAGAGGCCACGAACCGCATCCTCAAACTTCAGATCAATGGTGTAATGGAGATCTTCGCCCTTTGATGGCCCGGTCTGGGCCTCTTGCCCATGTCGGCCAAGGAGATCAGTGAAGAGATCTTGTATCCCACCTGGGCCTCCGAGGTCAAACCGGCTGAAGTCGAACCCACTCGGTCCCGCTCCGGCCTGTCGGCCTGCCTCATGCCCCGCGCCAAAGACCTGATGTCCGAACTGGTCATACTGCCCGCGCTTGGCCGGGTCGCTCAAGACCTCGTATGCCTCGGTAATCTCTTTGAACTTCGCCTCAGCCGATTTGTTGTTGGGGTTGACGTCAGGATGGTACTTCCTGGCCAGGCGCCGGTAGGCCTGCTTGATCTCCTTGTCCGAGGCGCCCCTGCGGACACCAAGGACCTCATAGTAGTCCCGCTTATTCATGTGTACCACCGGGGAGTCGGCTTCTATTCTTGCGACGGACTCAACGCAGGCGGGGGTTCAGGCGGCAGCGTATATGCCCCATCCGTGAACCCCCGCGTGCCGCCTCTTACTTGACGTCAATCTTGACCTGCTTCGGCTTGGCCTCTTCCGCTTTCGGCATGGTGACTTCCAGCACGCCGTCCTTGAACACTGCCTTGATCTTGTCCTGCTGAACGACGGTTGGCAGATTGAAGGCGCGCTGAAACGCCCCGTATGAGCGCTCGATCCGAAGGTAATTTTCCTCCTTGACCTCGCGCTCGAACTTCCGCTCGCCCTTCAGCATCAGGGTGTTGTCCTGCACCTGAATATCGATGCTGTCCCGGCTTACCCCTGGCAGCTCCGCCTTCATGACGATGCTGTCAGAGGTCTCGAAGATATCCACGGCGGGTGACCACATGGAGGCGGTCAACCCCTCCTCGTCATCCATACGGGTTCGGGACAGCGCCTGATCGAACAGGCGGTTCATTCGCTCCTGAAGCGTTGTGACATCGCGGAAGGGATCCCATCGAACAATCGCCATCTGCGTCACCTCCTTTCTTCGAAAATAGCCGTCAGCAATCAGCGCTCAGCCGTCAGCCTCAGACACAACAGGGCACATCTTAGAAGGGCTGACCGCTGAAAGCCGACAGCTTCCCAGCTTATTTCTTATCACCTTTACCGCCGAGGTCCTCGAACTCGGCATCGACGACCCCACCTTCCGGCGCCTCCTGCGACGGCTCACTCTGAGCCTGTCCACCATGGGCGGCCTGTTGCTTGCTCTGCGCCTGCTGATAGAGCAACTCGGCAAGCCGGTGGGAGGCCTTGGTAAGCTGATCAAGCGCCTCGCGTTGCTTGTCTACCTCTTCGCCCTTTAGGGCTTCCTTGGCCGTGTTAATGGCGGTCTCCAGGGCGCCCAGTTCGGCGATCGGGAGCTTTTCGCGATTCTCGCTCAACATTTTCTCGGTCTGATAACACATGCTGTCGAGCTGGTTCCGGACCTCAATCTCCTCGCGTCGTTTCTTATCTTCCTCAGCGCACCGGTCGGACTCTTTGACCATTCGCTCGATCTCGTCTTTGGTCAGTCCGGAGCTGGCAGTAATCGTAATCTTCTGCTCCTTGCTGGTGGCAAGGTCCTTGGCGGCAACATTGAGGATCCCATTGGCGTCGATGTCGAAGGCGACCTCGATCTGCGGAATACCGCGCGGTGCCGGTGGGATCCCTACCAGGTGGAAACGGCCCAGCGTCCGGCTGTCCCTGGCCAGTTGCCGCTCCCCCTGGAGGACATGGATCTCCACGCTGGTCTGACTGTCGGCCGCCGTCGTGAAGAGTTCGCTCTTGCGGGTCGGGATGGTGGTGTTCCGTTCGATCAGCCGAGTCATCACCCCACCCAAGGTTTCGATCCCCAGCGAAAGCGGTGTCACATCCAGGAGGACGACGTCTTTAACATCACCGACCAACACGCCGGCCTGGATCGCTGCGCCGACCGCGACCACCTCATCCGGGTTGACCCCCTTATGCGGTTCCTTTCCAAAGAGTTCCCGCACGAGCGCTTGGACCTTCGGCATCCTGGTCTGCCCGCCCACCAGCACGACCTCATCGATGCTGCTGGGATCGAGACCGGCGTCCTTTAAGGCCTGACGGCAGGGCCCGATGGACCGTTGGATCAGGTCCTCGACCAATTGTTCGAGCTTCGCCCTCGTGAGCTTGATGCTCAGGTGCTTCGGGCCGGAGGCGTCGGCCGTGATAAACGGCAGGTTGATTTCGGTCTCCAGCACCGTGCTGAGTTCGCATTTGGCCTTTTCCGCAGCCTCTTTCAGACGCTGAAGCGCCATCCGGTCCTTCCGCAGATCAATCCCCTGATCCTTCTTGAACTCGTCCACCAGCCATGAGATGATCCGCTCGTCGAAGTCGTCGCCTCCGAGGTGGGTATCGCCGTTGGTGGATTTGACTTCAAAGACCCCTTCACCCAACTCCAGAATGGATACGTCGAACGTCCCCCCTCCCAGGTCGTAGACGGCGATCTTCTCGTCCTTCTTTTTGTCCAAGCCGTAGGCCAACGACGCCGCCGTCGGCTCGTTCACGATCCGGAGTACCTCAAGGCCGGCGATCTTACCGGCATCCTTAGTAGCCTGACGCTGCGAGTCATTAAAATAGGCCGGAACGGTAATCACCGCCTGCGTGATCTTCTCTCCGAGATAGGCCTCGGCATCCGTCTTCATCTTCTGGAGGATCATGGCGGAGATCTCGGGCGGCGAATAAGATTTCCCTCTTACCTCAACCGAGGCATCGCCATTGCCGGCCCGAATCACCTTGTACGGCACCAGCTTGATCTCCTGGCTGACCTCCTCATTACGTCGACCCATGAAGCGCTTGATAGAAAAGATCGTGTTTTCAGGATTGGTCGTTGCTTGCCGCTTGGCGACCTGACCGACCAGTCGCTCCCCCTCCTTTGAGAAGGCGACCACCGACGGGGTCAATCGACCGCCCTCGGCGTTGGGGACGACTACAGGGTCTCCGGCCTCCATGATAGCCATCACTGAATTGGTAGTTCCAAGATCAATACCGAGAACTTTTGGCACCTCTTATCCTCCTTCTTATAAGAAATGTCTTCGTTAAGTTAACCAAGGAATGAACCCGATCTTCAGTATTCTCACATCGAAAGATAAAGCATTAGTCTATAACTGTCAAGTATATTTAACATATTTTATTTAGATTATGATCCCATTTCCTGGACGAGTCCATTCGGGAAATCCCTTGACCCACTCCACGGTGTGGGATAATGTTGCTATAATGACCGTATCTGCACGTAAAATACACGGTCCAGCAGAGCAAAGAGACTTCAGGGGCGCTCCACTGAGGTCTTTGTTCGAGGAGGGAGGATTGGAACCAAAATCTAGACATATCGTCGTCCTCATTACCGTAAGCTCCAGACAAGAGGCTGAGACGATCGGGAAAGCGCTGATCGAGTCGCGACTGGCGGCCTGCGTCAACATCATCTCGGCTGGCGTGCACTCCCTCTTTTGGTGGCAGGGAGTGATTGAACGTCAGGACGAAATGCTCATGTTGGTCAAGAGCCGAAGCGATCTTCTTCCGTCCATCATCGAGCTGGTTAAGGAGTTGCACTCTTACACGGTGCCGGAGGTGATCGCGCTGCCCATTGTTGCCGGATCCCCTGACTACCTTACCTGGGTGGATGAGTCGTTACAGCAACTGCCCTGATGCTCGCCGGAGGTCGCTCGCCATGGTGACTCAAGAAAATAGCCTTCAGCTTTCAGTGCTCAGTTGTCAGCTTAAGACAAAACAAGGGATGTACCACACGAACTGACAACTGACCGCTAAAAGCTGATTGCTGCCTCAGATGAATTGCTTGACAAACCGATCGAAGCAGGGTATAAAATGCTGCAACTGCCCGCTACCGTAGGGGCTCTTCAGACAGTACGGATCGCCACGGGTTCCTGATTCTTGCCAGCTTTTGCCTATTAACCCTGACAGGAGGTCAAGATGGACCCTCGATTCTCCCGAAGACTCCTAGGGGTAGCCGTCGCCATTTCGTTGAGCGTCTCGCCCTTTGCCCCCATTTCAGCCTTCTCTGCGGAGTACCAGGCTCGCAGTTTTAGTCTCACCGAGATCCCACAGCAACACAGCCTCTCCGATAATCAGCTTACAGCCGCCGTGGTATTGCCTCCCCATGGGGTGAGTATCCAACCCCAGAGTCACGCCCTCGACGGAACGCTTCGAACGCCAGGCGACAACGAGGGAACCCTTCGGAATGGGTTAGTGCATTCTTCTAAGGGAATGCAAGCATTGGCGGCGGGAGATCGAGTCGGGGCTCAGAAAGAGCTGGAGACCTCAAGGAGCATCCTGTCACAGCTTCCTAAGGCGGCGACTTCGGATGAACTGCGGCTCAGACTTATCGAAGAAACGGCGCTCCTTCATGCGGCGCTTTCCGGCGCCCTTTCAGGTCAAGAAGTAGATAGTCCGACAGACGAGCGAGAGGAAGAGGAGAACGAAGCCGATACCGAGGCGGCCCCCGACCTCGTTGTTTCCGAAGAGGAGCCGGTCCTGGCGTCTCCGGGCAGCGAGATCCTGTCGATCCCTGCACTGGATCCGAGCGACTTTGATGTGCCGATCGAACTGAATGAACAGGTGAAGGCGTATATCCTCTACTATCAAACCCGAAAATCGGGAGTGATGAGCCGGGCCTTTGAGCGATCAGGTCGCTTTCTACCGATGATGCGCCGGATCTTCCGAGATCACGGCATCCCGCAGGACCTCGTCAACCTGGCGTACGTCGAAAGTGGTTTCAACTACCGCGCTTATTCCAAGGCAAAAGCGTCCGGGATCTGGCAGTTCATCAAACCGACCGGGAATCGGTATGGGATGAGGGTCAACTACTGGCTTGATGAGCGGCGGGATCCGGAAAAGGCGACCCACGCGGCAGCCGCCTACCTGAAAGACCTGTATGAGATGTTTCAATCCTGGCCGCTGGCTCTGGCCGCATATAACGCAGGGGAGTATCGGATTCAGCGGGCCATCGAACAGCAGGGAACCACCGATTTCTGGTCGTTAAGGCTTCCGAAGGAAACCGAACTCTTTGTTCCCGCCTTCATGGCGGTCACCATCATTGCCCAGGACCCCGATCGGTACGGCTTTGCCGCACCGGTTGAGGAGCCATGGAATGTGGAGCGGGTGACGGTGCCGGGGGCCATTGAGCTACGTTCTGTGGCTCGGACGGTGGGGGTGTCGTCAGACCTGATCCGGGATCTGAATCCGGCCCTGATGCGCGGGGTGACTCCCGTACACGCTTCCGAGCACGAGATCCTGCTGCCGCCGGGCGCCAAGGAGATCCTCTTGGCTAACCTCGATCAGCTCCCCCGATACGCGTACCGTGAGCCGGTCAGGACAGCAGCGAAATGGCATCGGGTCAGAAAAGGGGAGACGTTGGAATTGATCGCCTCGCGGCACCGGACTGTCCCTGCCGTGCTTGCCGGCCTCAATGGGCTGAAGGCTGGCGACAGGCTGAAGGCGGGAGCGCTGCTTCGATTGTCGCCGGCTACACCAGCGAGCGAGGGGGCCGTAGCCTCTGTGCGAGGCGCCGGCTCCGGGGGTCGTTCGGTGGCAGTGAAGAAGGCTGTATCCTCGTCCCGATCCGCTGTCTATCTCGTCAAGCGCGGCGATACGCTCTCAAAGATCGCTAGAATTTACGGTGTGACGCCTGAGGATCTGCGACAGTGGAATGACCTGAAACGCCAGACGAGGCTTCAACCGGGACAAGCATTGCAGGTAGTCGCTCAGACCGCGAAAAGGAATCGTGATGCCGGACGCGTGGATGCTCCAGCCTCCACAACTCCTGTTCGGTACAGGGTGAGAAGAGGCGATACTTTATGGGAAATCGCCAGGGTCCACGATGTTACCCCGGGCGAACTCCGCCGATGGAACGACTTGGGGCACAAGGCTCCGCTTTTGGTGGGTCAGGAGTTAAGGATCCGCGTCAGCGAGAGCTGACGAGACCTTCGCTCCGACCCATCGTTGAATTCGGGTCGTTGGATGTCATCACATGGGGCATCGGTCTTCTCACGTCATTCAGAGCCCACTTGTGCCACCAGGCGGAGCTAACCGGCGTATTCGGTTCATCGCAGGCGTCGCCTTCATTGCTGTAAGCTTTCTGGTCTACCCATCCTACCTTGTGATTCCACTCCTTCCACTTTCCGGTACGATAAAACTGACCATTGCGCTCCTCGCTTCGCTTCTAAGTTGGGGAATGTTTGGTGTCGGCTTCTATCTGAGTGGGCGAGAAGGGTATGACTGGCTCAAACAACGCCTTCGTCGCTGATCCGCATCGAGCAGATCAATCGTCCGTTACCCGGCAAGTGTAGTCCGCCTCATACTTACCCCTCTCTCTGATTCGCCCGTAGCCAGCCGAGCGGTCGTTCACTCAACACGTTTTATTCTTGAAGACTAGTTGATCCATCCCTATCGCGTTAACCAGAACTGAGCGAGGTCATATACGCCAAAAGGCGTATTGACTAATACAATTACTTCATAGATAGTGCATAGCCGTGTACCTGTGCTTAGGTACAATCTCACAGTATAGTTAGGATAATGTGCGACACGATGGATCTAATGTCGCACGTACGTCTCATTAGCGTTTATAGCATGTGGATGAATAGAACGCGGCAATAGAGAGCGTAGTTATAGACCGAATGACAACATCATGCGCTCATCATGTAATAGCGGGCGCCTTTTTTTGTAGGTAAAGAGGAGGTGGTACTTACAGATTCATGAGGTGTCGGACCGCGGCTTCTTTGTGCTACTGCCCGTTGTGCGCTGTTAAGCCGTAGGGTCGGTGCAGGCCGGTCGGCGGACTGACGTTGCCCCGCCGAGCGTATACGAGAGGAGACCCGAGTCTTTACTCACCCTGGTGGCAGCGGTATTCCGTGTGGCGGAGCTCCCGCCGATGATATCTAGCAAATATAAATACGGAGGCGAATACGGATGAATGAGATGAGTATTACAAGCAGCCTGCTGGTACGAGGGAAGCCTAAGAGTAAAGGGTTCGCACTGATCAGCGTATTATTAGGAGCGCTTGCGGCCGTCTCCCCCGTGTCGGCGGCCGTGAACCCACAGGTTCCGCTGGAGGCCAGCGCCATCCCGCAGTTCGAGCAAGCCCTACCGGGGCTTGATCTCGGTGCAGTGGTCGGATCAGGTCCTACCGGTGTAGGCCTCAAGGTTTATGTCGGCGCCGATGCCATCGTCGGGTCGACCGAGATCCATATCTGCGAGTTCGACGCGAACGTATTGCCGCCGAGCATGGCGTTCAAAACGCGCTCGTGGGGATACATCGTAGGCCCTGCCTGTCCAACTCCAGGTACGCCGGAATATACGCAGGACAGCTACATCGGTCCGGTGCTCGTGAGCGTCCGTAACTTACCCTCTACCCTGAGGGTCATCAACGACCTCGGGAATGCCGCCACGACCGGAGTACTGGCGTACAAGTATTCCGTCGACCAGACGGTGCATTGGGCCGACCCGCTCAACCCCGACGATAGGAACCGCTGCAATCACCTCGCGAATGAGGGGGGAATCCCGTCTCCCGCAGATGCCTGCGCTCAGAACTATGCCGGCTCCATCCCTGCGGCGGTCCACCTGCACGGCAGCTTGGTTCCACCGGAGTTGGACGGCGGTCCGGATGCCTGGGTCACGAGCAATGGGATTCGGGGCCATGGCTACTATACCTCTGACCCGGCGGCCCCGGCCAATGGCTTCACCTACAAATATCCCAACGCCCAGGAGGCCTCGGCGCTGATCTTTCACGATCACGTTCTGGGCAACTTGCGTCTGAACCTGTACGCGGGGATTGCCGCCGGCTACATCATTGAAGACCCCGCCATCATCCCAACAGATGCGGATGGAGTCTGGGGGAGCAAACTTCTCGGCCTTTCTTCCTGCGACCCGAAATCGAAAAAATGCCTGCCTAAGGACCTACCAGGCACCGCTGAGATCGTCCCCGTGATCATCCAGGATCGCATGTTCGACACCAACGGTCAGCTTTTCTGGCCGGCTGATAGCGCGGGCGGTGTCCAGTCGAGTCCGAACCCCGAGCATCCCTACTGGGCACCCGATTTCTTCGGCGATACGATCGTGGTCAACGGTAAGGCGTGGCCGTATCTCGAAGTCGAGCCGAAGCGATACCGCTTCCTCTTCATCAACGCTTCCCACTCTCGCATCTATGACCTGAACCTGGGTATCCCGATGTGGATCATCGCCACCGACGGCGGGTACCTGGATAAACCGGTTAAGGTCGACCACCTGCCTATCACGTCCGGCGAGCGATATGAGGTGATTATCGATTTTGCCGACCATGCCGGGCACAACATGGTCCTGACCAATTCGGCTGCAGCGCCATACCCGAACGGGACGCCGCCGAACCCTGCAACCCTTGGCAACGTCATGCAGTTCCGCATAGCGTCGTCGCTCACAACGCCAGACGGCAGCTATGATCCGGATTCGAGAAAGTCGTTGGTGCGGGGTAAGAAGGCCAAGCTCGTACGCCTGGTCAAGCCGACCAAGGGGAAACTAGCCGTAAAGAAGAGCAAGGTCGCCGCGACCCGACAGTTCATTTTTAACAACGTGATTGGAGAGCCCCAGACCGCGATCAACCCGGTCACCGGAGTGTCGACAGCATACCCAGGCGGGGAGCTCGAGATTCTAGCCAACAATACTAAGTGGTCCGGTACGAACAGGAGCGACTTCACGCCAATTACGCTCGGCGGGGCCACCAACTACTACTCTGAGTTCAATGAGGAGGGTAGCATCGAGGTTGTGGAGTTTGTCAACCTGACTGAAGAGTCCCACGCCCAGCACCTGCACGGGACAACGTTCCAGGTTCTCAACCGGCAGGACTTCAACACGGGTGCCTACACGGCGGCCTACAATACGGCGTTCCCGGAAGGAATCTTTATGCCCGGCTACGGCCCGCCGTTGGACTACGCCCCATCAACAGCTTCCGGTAAAAAGTATGGTGGGAATCCTGACGTCAAACCGTACTTGGAAGGGAAGGCGCTACCGCCTCGACCCGAAGAGGCCGGCTGGAAGGACACCGTGATCGCCCTCCCAGGCCAGGTGACTCGGGTCGCTGTACGCTATGCGCCTACCGATCTATCGACGAAAGCGAAGAAGCAGGATCTGTTCTTCCCCTTCGATCCGAGCGGTAGCTCCGATGGCGGTGATCGGTACGGCTTCGTGCATCACTGCCACATGACTGAACATGAGGACAACGAGATGATGCGACCCAACCTGATCAACTTGAATCCCAATGCGCCGGCGCCCGCAAGCCGACTGCTGAAGAAGGGCGTAGACTACTAATGTGGAATGTGATACGTTACCGCTTTTACAGTACTGACTAGAAAGCTCGCTCAGTTATTCTGCCATCCCCCCAACCTTCCTTCACAAAAAGGAGGTTGGGGGGATTTTGCTCATCCACTGAACGAAGGAGTGCCAGATCATGAAGAGGTTATCGATTTATCTTGGAGTGGCAATATGGATATTGATTGGTCATGATGCGTACGCCACTTCCATTCAAACGCAAGACCCGGCCACGATCTTTGCTCGAGCATGTGGGACCTGCCACGGCGCAAAGGGTCTCGGGGGGGTGTCCTGGGTCAAGAATAATCCACAGGATCAGTATACAGCGCCTCAGATTGCGGGCCTCACTGCAAGCACCATCAAGGCGAGGGTCAGAAGCGGGTCGGATAATGCTCGAATGCCAGGATTCGGTGTTCAGGAGATTACGGATGGCGAGTTGGACACCTTGGCGATATTTATTCAGAACAATTCTGCCGGTATCCCGACACCGACAAAACCGAGCGGGAAAGCGATCGTTCTTAATATCCTGGATGCCGATCCGTGGTTCACAGATGGCGGCAAAGATAAGAAGGCAGATCCATTCAAGGACGTAAAGCGGGTCGTGCTCCAGCCCGATCAATACCTGAAGGTGATCAATACCGGTCGGACCTGGCACACCATGACAAACGCAGGGAGTGGTAAAGACTCCGGATTTATCGGCTATGCCGGTAACTATAAGAAGAAGGCAAAGGACCTCAATCAGAAGGAAAAGGCCGGTATGGGGTTCTACTATGCCGATCAGGCGACCGGTCTGGCATCGGGCTGCAACAAATACATTTGCAAGATGCACCCCTACATGACCGTCGAGGTCTGCACCGAAGGCAATGCACCGCAAGGTCCGAACGATGTGCTCGGCCTGACACGGGCGCACAAGCAGCCCCTCGGACTTCCGTCGGTTCCAGGTGTGGGTGATGAGGTGTGGGTCAGTGCCCAGAGTCAGGAGGAGGTCCGTGAGAAGACCGCGAAGATTAAGAACAACTCAGTCAAAGATTTCGATGGGGCCTATCAGGTAATTAATACTGCGACGTGGGGTGTCACCCGCATCCCCAACGTGGGAAATAACCCCCACAACGCCTGGCCAGGCCATACACCGACGCGGGATGTAGTGATTTCAACTAACTGGCACGACAATCGACTATCCTTAATGGATGCCAACACTAAGACAGTTGTCAACGAGTTCCGTTCGGGTGCCGCCAATGCCCACATCATGGTGACGCCGGGGGCGTCGAACAGCGATGCCTGGTTTGTGAGCCATATGGGGGGGAGGGCTATGGCGAAAATCAGCGCTACGCGGCTTGAGCAAGGACTAGATCCCAATGTGGGCCTTTTGAGGGGCGCGTCTGGACCGCACGGTCTCTGGATGTGCGATGACGAGGAACATTTCATCGTTGCGGATACCTTTAATAGTTCGACCTCTATGTATGATGTTGACTTCGGCAATGTCGCGACGACGGCGACCGGTGGAGCGATCCCCCTGGCAACGGGCATTCAGAACGGTCTCGGACCCGGGGGATGTGTGAGAGGTTTTGCCGGCAATGCCGGAACCGCAGATCTCTCCATTTATAACATCACTACTACGCTGGGTGCTGAGCAACTCGACCGTGAAACGATCTGGACTGAGGCACCTGCGAATGGGGTGCACAAGAATGCCGCAGGCAACATCGCACTCAGAGTTACCGATCCGGATGTAGATATGGTCACACAGCCCGGGGAGAACATTAAGCAAAAACGGTGGGCCCATCTGGCGATTCAGAGCCCCGTCAGCCCCCTCGATGCCACGACCCATGGTCGCTTCATGGTAACGGCCAACAAGGCCAGCTTTAATGTCATGCTCACCGGTCTGGATCCTACGACCGGGCTGCCCTGGGGCACCTTCACTGCCCCGGCCGGACTCGGAGCCCACGGGGTCACCTTCGGCAAGAAGAGCCGGTGTGATACCGATCATGATGGCGTAGAGGACGCACCGGCCTCTCTTACCGTTGTCTGCTATTACGCCTATGTCACCAACACCTTTGAGGATTATGTCAGCGTCTATGACCTGGAGAAGATCGATATCAATAACGACAGGGTGAACAATAATCCTGCGGACGTAGGGATGCAGAACCCTGGCTCGGCGCTGCTGGCGGAGCGGGTCTACCTCGAAGGGGGAGCGGTCAAGGCGGTGACTACCCTTGATCCGGGTATCGCCACGCTGTGTGGTTCCGTGTTGGATTGCGGTACGGGCCCAACTGGGGGCACGTATGTCTCCAATCTGCCCATTGGCGTCCTTTGCCCCGATTGCCGCAGCGGCGTACATGTTGGTGATATTCCCTTGCAGTTGACGACCGGCGCCCCGTTGGCGGGCCCTGCGGGTGACCCTGCGATTGCCGATAGCCTGACCAATAACGGGGCGAAATCGAAATATGCCTATCTCAAAGAGCCGGTGTGGGTGGATACCATGACTGTGGGATGCGTCCTGGCGGCCAATAACTGTGATAATGCTGTCGATCCGGGAGAGGTGGGGATTTTAAATCAGGAAGTCACCTTAGATCTGGAGCTTGGAACAAACACGGGCGCTCAAGGTATTGTGGTTCGACCGGCTTCCGCGCCGTGGACGCCATAAGTCGCCTGTTGAGGTTCGGTCATCATAGGGAGGGGATTCACATCCCCTCCCTATTTTATTTCAAATTTGACAAGGCGAGCCTCCTTCCGTACAATTCCTTCCATCTTGCAAAAGGCGTTGAATATTCCCGCCTATTCGAACTCCGATAGCTACAGGCCGCTTTGTGCGTCACCCGATGGAATGTCGGCGTATAAGCAGAGTCGAGGAAATGCCGTGAAAGCACTGATCTTGAGCGGAGGTAAGGGCACCCGCCTGCGTCCGATTACCCATACCAGCGCCAAGCAACTCGTGCCGATCGCCAATAAACCGATACTCTTCTATGCGCTCGAAGCCATGGCGGAAGCCAAAATTCAGCAGGTGGGGATTGTGGTGGGCGATACGAAGCGCGAGATTCAGGAGGCGGTAGGGGATGGCGCACAATGGGGTCTCCATGTCTCGTATATCGAGCAAGAAGCGCCCCTTGGACTGGCCCATGCCGTCAAGATCGCTGAGCCATTTCTGGCGAATCATCCCTTTGTGATGTACCTCGGAGACAACCTGATTAAGGACGGAATCGGCCCCCTCGTAGAAGAGTTCACACAGTCGGGCGTCAACTCTCAGATCCTCCTGGCGAGGGTTCGCGACCCACAACGATTTGGCGTGGCGGAGCTTCAAGATGGTCGGGTCATCTCTCTGGAGGAGAAGCCCGCGAGCCCCAGAAGTGACCTGGCGCTTGTGGGTGTCTACATGTTCGACCATACCATCTTCGGCGCGGTGAACGCCATCCAACCTTCACGGCGAGGTGAGTTGGAGATCACCGATGCCATTCAGTACCTGATTGACAACGGCTATCAAGTCCATCCTCATGTCATCAGCGGCTGGTGGAAAGATACCGGGAAGCTCGAGGACATGCTTGAAGCCAACCGAATCATGTTGGAGACTATTATCTCCAGAGTAGATGGAGAAGTGGATGAGGCTTCACACCTCATCGGAAAGGTCGTCGTGGAACAGGGCGCAAGCGTGACGGCCAGCACCATTCGAGGACCGGTCATCATCGGCAAACGTTGCCGCATCATCAACTCATACATTGGGCCCTTTACTTCCATCTATCACGATACACTTGTCTGCAATAGCGAGATCGAGCATAGCATCATCCTCGACCAGTGCCGGATTACCGATATCGGCGGACGGTTGGAGGATAGTCTTATCGGCAAGAACGTAGAGGTGTTCCGGTCCGACGGGAAGCCAAAGGCCTATCGACTGATGCTCGGGGATAGCAGCCAGGTGGGGTTGGTATAACAACATTCAAAGTGCGAGGTGCGATGACGCTTATTGATGGCGTGAAGACCAGGCCGTTGCGCCGGGTCCCTGATGAGCGCGGTTTCCTGACAGAGCTGCTTCGCAGTGACTGGGAGGAGTTCGAGCGGTTCGGACAAGCGTATATTACGGCTGCCTATCCAGGGGTGGTAAAAGGGTGGCACTATCACAAGAAGCAGACCGATCACTTTGCAGGGGTTCTCGGGATGTCTAAGGTGGTCCTGTTCGATCCCCGCGATAACTCACCTACAAAAGGCCTCATCAATGAGTTCTTTATTGGGGAGCAGAATCCGACGTTGGTGAAGATCCCACCTCTGGTGATCCATGGGTACAAGCCTGTGGGCGACCGGATGTCGGCGATCGTGAATTTTCCGACTGAGCTCTACAATTATCAGGAGCCTGATGAGTTTCGGATTCCCTATGATAGTCCGGATATCCCATACGATTGGGCGGTAAAGCTGGGGTAGCCATGCGAATTCTCGCAACCGGCGGGGCCGGATTTATCGGGTCGAACTTCATTCGCCATCTTCTGGCGGCAGAGCCGGCCTGCCGTATCGTGAACCTCGATAAGCTCACCTATGCCGGCAACCTCGAAAATCTAGCCGAGATTGAGCGCGATTCCCGATACCGATTTGTCAAGGGAAGTATCTGCGATGCCCTGCTGGTGGACGAACTACTGAAGGATGGGTTCGACGCGCTGATCAACTTTGCGGCTGAATCCCACGTCGATCGAAGTATCCAGGACTCGAGAGCGTTTACGGAGACTAATATCCTTGGGGCACAGGTCATTTTGGAGGCGTGCCGCCGGCATCGGGTCCCAAGGATGATTCAGGTCTCGACGGATGAGGTATATGGTTCTCTTGGACCATCCGGTCGTTTTACGGAGGAGAGCCCCCTCCGCCCCAACAGCCCCTATGCCGCCAGCAAGGCGGCGGCAGATCTTCTGGCCTTGGCCTACTTTCGCACCTACGGGCTGCCGGTCATCGTTACCCGGAGTTCTAACAACTATGGCCCCCACCAGTTCCCGGAGAAGGTGATTCCACTCTTTATTACCAACGCCCTTGTTGATGAACCGCTTCCGCTTTACGGCGACGGCCTTTACGTCCGTGATTGGCTGCACGTACAGGACCATTGTGAGGCCTTGGCGCTGATTCTGAAAAACGGAGTCTTCGGAGAGATTTACAATATCGGCGGTAACTGCGAGCGGGCCAACATTGATGTCGCACGCTTCATCCTGAGGACGCTTGGCAAGCCCGATGCGTTGATCGCGCACGTCCAGGACCGGCTCGGGCATGATCGGAGGTACGCCCTCGACACGTCGAAACTTCAGCAGGCGCTGGGCTGGAGTCCTCGCATTGCCTTTGAGGCCGGGCTGAGGGAAACAGTCCGCTGGTATGGGGACCACGCGACCTGGTGGACGCGTATTAAGGAGGGACAGTATCGGGAGTATTACCGGGAAACGTACGGGGACCTCTCTCGCGTCTCTTCATAATGTGTCATGGACCTCGGGCCACACCCATACGTCCTAAAAATCGGTTCCGTTCACAGGTCACGTCAATCTCGCACGTGAAACCCCAAGACGCAATGACGCTATGGACGCTAAAGACGCAATTTCTGGGCAAACGGCGCTGACCGGAATACGGCCCTGGGGATGCTGGACAGTCCTAGGGGAGGGGGAAGGATATAAGGTCAAGCGGATTGATGTCAATCCTGGGCATCGGTTAAGTCTGCAGTACCATGCTCATCGGAGCGAACATTGGATTGTCGTGGCCGGCACGGCCAGGATCATCATTGGGGAGCAGGCCTCGTTAGTGCAAACCCAGGAGTCAACATTCGTTCCGGCAGGAACGGCTCACCGGATCGAAAATCCCGGACCGCACCCATTGATCATTATCGAAATTCAAAACGGCCTCTACCTCGAGGAAGATGACATTGTCCGACTTCAGGATGACTATGGACGGTACAACGGATAGAGGCGAACAATATATCGCCCAGTCCGTCTATGCAGTGGTGCTCGCCGGCGGGAAGGGCGAGCGTTTCTGGCCGGTCAGTACTGACGCGCAACCGAAGGCCTTCCTTCGTTTGGTTGGGAGCGAGTCGCTCCTGCAGGCGACGGTCCGGCGGATGCGACTCCTGCTGCCTTGGACGCAGATTATCGTGGTGGTCGGCAGGACGCACGCCGACCTCGTTCGAGAGCAACTCCCGGAGCTTCCCACAGCCAATCTCCTGCTCGAGCCGCAGGGCAGAGACACCGCAGCAGCCATCGGTCTAGCCTCCCTGCATATCGAGCGGCTTGATCCCGACGCAATGATGATCACCCTGCCGGCTGACCATCATGTTCCGAACGGCGAGGCGTTCGTGACAGTCTTGCGGCGGGCTCTCGAACTGTGTGCCTCACATCCGGACTGGGTTGTCACAGTTGGAATCCCTCCGACCCGGCCGGAGACCGGCTACGGGTATCTGGAGGTCGGTGGGCCGCTTGCCCAGCCTCCTGACGCTTTTCACGTCAATCGATTTCTGGAGAAACCGAATCGGCAGACGGCTGAGCATCTGGTGACAGATGGGCGGCACTACTGGAACAGCGGGATTTTTCTGTGGCGGAATAGCGCTATCCAGAGCTTGCTGGCTCAGCATATGCCGGATGTATGGGCAGGCCTGTGTCGTGTTCGCGAGGCGTGGGGGGTACAGGAGGTGCTGGTCTGCGAGTATAATGCGTTTCACAAGCAGTCGGTCGACTACGGCGTATTGGAGCGAATGGAAAGAGGGGTTGCGATGGTCAGGGCCGATTTTGTCTGGGACGATCTCGGGACCTGGGATGCATTGGCTCGGGTGCTGCCTGTGGACGATGGCGGTAATGTGATCGTCGGCGAGGCGCAGCTCCTCGATACCAGCCAGTCGGTTATCGTATCGGAGGGGCTGCGAGTGGCAGTTATCGGGCTGTCGGAGATTATTGTGGTCGCGACCAAAGACGGCGTACTGGTCTACCCCAAAGGGAGGGCCCAGGAGGTTAGAAGGATCTGAGGGAGGTAGCGGAAGTGGAGATCTGCATTATCATTAAAGGGACGGGGTACGTCGGCTTCGTCATCGGGACATGCCTCGTACGCTAATTACCGGGGGCGCCGGGTTCCTGGGCTCTCATCTGTGCGATCGGTTGATCGAGGAAGGGCATCAGGTCATCTGCCTCGACAACCTGATCACCGGTATGGTGGATAATGTGGCCCACCTGATCGGGCATGATGCGTTCCGGTTCATTAAGCTGGATGTTACCGAGTACCTGTATATCGACGGCCCGCTGGATTATGTGCTCCATTTCGCCTCTCCGGCCAGTCCCATTGATTACCAGCGCCTTCCGATCCAGACGCTGAAGGTCGGCTCCCTTGGGACGCACAAGGCCCTTGGGCTGGCCAAAGCCAAAGGCGCCCGCTTCTTGCTGGCGTCGACTTCAGAGGTCTACGGCGACCCCACCATTCACCCGCAGCGGGAGGAGTACTGGGGCAACGTGAATCCGGTCGGCCCGCGTGGGGTGTACGATGAGGCGAAGCGGTTTGCCGAGGCGATGACCATGGCCTATCACCGATACCATGGGCTCGATACTCGGATTGCCAGGATCTTCAATACGTACGGACCCCGGATGCGACCGAACGACGGCCGGGTTGTATCCAATTTTATCAACCAGGCATTACGCGGGGAGCCTGTAACGGTGTATGGCGACGGATCACAGACCCGAAGCTTTTGTTACGTCTCCGATCTGGTTGAGGGGTTGTACCGGCTGTTGATGTCGGGAGAGGTCAACCCGGTGAACATCGGAAACCCTAAGGAATTTACGGTGCTCGATCTCGCCCACATGGTCCTGAAGACGGTCGGCAGTCCGTCCACTGATTCGACAGGGCTTACCACAGGTATTGAGCTCCGCCCGTTGCCGGTGGATGATCCTAGAGTTCGTCAGCCGGATATCGGTCTGGCACAGGAGAAATTCGGCTGGGAGCCGAAGGTGCAGATCGCTGAAGGGTTAATGTTGACCATCGAATACTTCCGCAAGCAGTTACAATAGCGGTCAGCGGGCAGCTATGAAAGCAAGGGTGCCCTTGCTGATAGCTGAGGGCTGATAGCTTCTCCTTCAATAGACCGATGTTAGCCAGTGCGCGTACTTCCTCTGCTTGCCCTTCACGACATCGAAATAGAGCGCTTGGATCTTTTCGGTAATCGACCCTATCCTGCCGTTACCCAGTAGCCGTCTATCGACTTCGATTATAGGCGAGACTTGCGCGCCCGTCCCGCAAAGGAACGCCTCATCGGCGACGTACAGCTCTGTCCTGCCAATAGGCCGTTCGATTGTTTCGATCCCCAGCTCCTCTCGGGCTAACTCGATCACTGTGTCGCGCGTGATCCCTTCCAGGATATCCTCGGACAGGGCAGGTGTGATCAACTTCCCATCTCTGACGAGAAAGATGTTCTCCGCCGAGCCTTCTGAGATAAAGCCCTCCTCGGTGAGAAAGATCGCCTCATCATAGCCATGTTCGAGTGCCTCGGTCTTGGCCAGGGCCGAATTAACATAGCCGCCGGTGACCTTGCAGCGGGCCGGGATCGTATTATCGTGGATCCGCCGCCATGAAGAGAAACCCACCTTGATCCCGCTTGACACGTTAATATAGTCGCCAAGCGGCAGTGTGTACATGGCAAAACCGCTGGCATAGCCGATAAACTTCGGGCCGATTCCGTCTGAATCGACATAGGCGATCGGCCGGATATAGGTGTCGGTTTCGGGGTGGTTTCGCCTGAGTAAGTCGAGGGTGATCTCCGACAGCTCCTTCGCGTCCTTGCCGATATTGAGCTTCAGGACGCGGCAGTTCCTGAGCAGCCGGGCGTAGTGCTCCACCAGGCGGAAGACGTAAAGTTGCGGCTCATCCTGGTTCCAATAGGCTCGGATCCCCTCGAAGATTCCGGTCCCGTACTGGAAGGTATTGTTCTGGATGCTGATCTTGGCTTGATCAAGTGGGACGACCTGTCCCTTGAAATAGGCGTATATCATCGTATCCCTCTCTCTGCGCCGCCACGCAATACCCGAATATCGGGCTCAACCTAGCCGGAATGAGATGAAAAGTCAATAGTTTTTGGGCTTCTCAAGAACAGGTCAACTTCCCCTTGACAGAGGATAATCCGGGGTGCAACATAAACGTGTAAGACGATGTCCGGTGTTCATTACATGAGCTGAGCGAGAACGACTTCACGGGAGGAATCGACGGTGAGAAAAGCGACGGTGCACGTGATGGTGCTGACAGCTTTGGTCGTCAGCTCGACAGGGGCTTGGGCGGCCGGGGCAGCCAATACCGAACCCAAGGCTCCGGAAAAGTTTGGGACCTTCTGTGGCCCGTGTCACGGTCCTGCCGGTAAGGGGGACGGACCGGCGGCCGCATCTTTGAATCCCAAGCCGCGGAACTTTACTGACGGCAAGTATATGAATACCAGAACCGACGCGCAACTGATCAATGTCATCAAGAACGGCAGCGCAGCCGAGAAGTTGAGCCCGATGATGGTCGGCTACGGTAGCATGGTAAACGACGGGGAGATTAAAGACATCGTGGGCTATATCCGTTCAATCGCTGTCCCGAAGTACCAGCCGAACAAGTAACAGACAGCTCTGAAGCGTACAGTCCCGTCGGCTTTCAGCAAAATGCCGGGTCGTCCAAGGCTCGCAATCCTGGAAGCGAAGGCGCTGACTGCTGATTGCTGAAAGCCGATCTGCTGGTTAGAGGGGAAACGACAGCTCAAGGGAGTGCGCAGTAGCGTGAGCTTGCGCCGTGAGCCGATCCAGGTCAAGGGGACGCTCGGCGAGCTCGATCTCGTGGTGAGTCGTGTGTGTCGCCACCTGCCTTGACAGAAACATCGAACAGCAGTCCTGATCGGGGATGATGGAGACATCATAGCTGCCAATCTGCTGCGCCTGCTGCGTGATCTCGTCCTTATCCATACCGATCAACGGCCGCAGAATCGGCAGGGTCGATACCTGCTCGATGGTGGCGATATTTTCGATGGTTTGTGACGACACCTGGCCGAGACTCTCGCCGGTCACCAGGGCTTGGGCGCCTTCCTTCCGGGCGATCTGTTCGGCGATTCGCAGCATCAGACGTCGATACACAGGGACCCTCAGGCGTCCCGTAACGTGTGCGACGACTTCCTGCTGGATTTCGCCGAAGGGCACCAGGTAAAGACGAGAGGTAAACTGACACCGGGTGAGCAGCCGTACCAGCTCGATCGCTTTGTCTTGTGAGGTTCGATCGGCGAACGGCTGGCTATGGAAGTGGACAAAGACGATACGGCAGCCCCGCTTCATCATCCGGTAGGCCGCAACCGGGGAATCGATCCCGCCTGACAGCAAACACGCAAGAGTCCCGCCGGTCCCCACCGGCAGGCCCCCAGGGCCCAAGAGCTTTTCGAAGTAGACAAACGCCTCGTTGGGAAGGACTTCGATAGCGATAGTCAAGTCCGGGTTGGTAAGATCGACGCGAGCGTTGCAGATACGCTGCACCCTGGCCCCGATCATCTCGTTAATCTGCTGGGAGGTCTGGGGAAAAGTTTTGAAGGCACGACGCGCTGCTACGCGAAAGCTGCGGAATGAACGGCTGGAGACCTCCTCTTCGATCCGTTGTGCGAGCAGTTCCAGGTTAGGTGGCATGGTCAAGGCGGGGGCGAAATTCGCAATTCCGAAGATACGACTCAGTCGGTGCCGTAGGACGTCCCACGAGGTCTCCCACGAGGTCTCCTCGGATGTCGCGAGGAACAGCCGACCGGCTAGTCGCTCAAGCCGACCGCAGCCGAGATCGCGCGTGGCTGCCAGCAGATTGGCCTCAAGCTGCCTCAGGAAGAAGCCCCGATTTTTCCCTTTGAGGGCAATCTCATTATAATGGATGAGGGCGCCCCGCACCGGCTCTCGTGCTCTCGCGTGACTTTCGTTTTTCCTAATGCCTCCCCCTAGGCTCCGATTTCCCCTCCCCACCATCCTAGCACGTTCTCCCTTCGCCGTGATCGACAATCAAGAAGGGACAGACACTGTTATCTTGACAATTCGTAGTATTCGCTGTAATGATCTTACATGGCACGGATTGCTCGAATCGTTGCACCATGCCACCCTTATCACGTTACGCAAAGGGGGAATTATCGCCAAGCGGTCTTTCGAAACGACGAAGATCGTTCTCGATATTTGTCCTGGGTTAATGAATACAGCCGCAAATTTCACCTATCGGTATGGGCCTATTGCTTAATGGACAACCATGTTCATTTCGTTGTCCAACCGCTGGAAGAGACATCGTTGGCTAAAGTGTTCAGCGTGGCCCATATGCGGTATGCTCAATATTTCAATAAAGAGAGGAAGGTGTCCGGACACTTGTGGCAGGGACGCTTTTATTCCTGTCTACTTGATGAGCCTTATCTTATGGCGGCAATACGGTATGTTGAGAGGAATCCGGTACGGGCCAAGATGGTCAACAGGCCCTGGCAATGGAAATGGTCCAGTGCAGCCGCTCACATCGGTGGAACAGATGAGATAGTTGATGTCATCGAGATAAAGGAATCAGTAGGCGTTTCCAAGGAGTCATGGAGGGAACACATCGACTCGGATGATAATGCCCCAGATGTGGAAGTAATTCGAAGGCACACGATGACAGGACGACCATTGGGAGGGGATGGGTTCATCGGGGAATTGAATAGACAACTGGGACAAGTAATAAGCGTTTTGCAGAGAGGAAGGCCAAGAAAGGATCTCAAGAAATAGTGTCTGTCCCCATTAAGCCCTCGCGTGGTTGTGCAACCGGTCTCGTAGCAGCATGAAGAAATTCTCATCCTCATCAATCGCAATCGGTGGTGTTGGTGAAGGTGTGCGAGCGGCTCGTCGATGCGCCATTTCTCCTCCTTCCCCTTCCGTCGAACAGCGCTCAACGCTCCCCCTGATCATTCAAGGCGGTATGGGTGCCGCTGTCTCCAACTGGCGGCTAGCCAACGCCGTGGCACGAACGGGCCAGCTCGGGGTCGTCTCCGGCACCGGTCTCGACACGGTGTTCGTGCGTCGCTTGCAGGATGGCGATTGTGGCGGTCACATGCGGCGCGGGATGGAGCAGTTCCCGATCCGTCGCGCTGCAGACGAGGCCATGCGCCGCTACTATCGTCCCAAGGGCCGGGCGCCCGGCGAGCCGTACACGATGCTTCCCCTGTACCGCCAGGTGGTTGCTCCCGCTCGGCACGAGCTCACCATGCTGGCCGCGTTCGTCGAAGTGTTCCTCGCCAGGGAGGGACACGATGCCCCGGTTGGCATCAATCTGCTCACCAAAATTCAGCTACTGACGCTGCCGACGCTCTACGGCGCGATGCTCGCCGGGGTCGGCTACGTCCTGATGGGCGCCGGTATCCCGCGAGAGATCGCAGGGGCGCTCGACCTGCTTGCTGGGCACCACACGGCCCGGCTCCGACTCGACGTGGAGGGACTCCCCTCCGACGCCGTCGAATACGTCGAGTTTGACCCCAGCGCCCATTGGGAGACGCCGCCGGCGCCACTCGTGCGGCCGAAGTTCTTCCCGATCGTCGCGAGTAACTCCCTGGCGACAATGCTTGCCCGCAAGGCGATCGGCCAGGTGGATGGATTCGTGATCGAGGGCCCCACTGCCGGTGGCCACAACGCCCCACCTCGCGGAGAGCCATGGTTCAACGAGCGCGGCGAGCCGATCTACAGCAAACGCGACGAGGTGGACCTCGAGAAGATCAGGGAGTTGGGGCTGCCGTTCTGGGTGGCGGGCGGGACCGGACACCCCGAGTGCCTGGTTGCGGCACGCAAAGCGGGAGCCGCCGGAGTCCAGGTCGGGACACTCTTCGCCTTCTGTGACGAATCAGGGATCGCCGAGCCGATCAAGCGCTCGGTGCTCGCCCATGCGGCCCGTGGCGAGGTAGACGTTCGCACGGAGCCCCGCGCATCGCCCACCGGCTTTCCAATCAAGGTTGTGGAATGGGCCGAGAATCCCGCCATGGGCGTACCGCGCGAGCGGGTCTGCGATCTGGGGTACCTGCGTGTCGCCTTCATGACGGCGGATGGGAAAATAGACTACCGGTGCCCCAGTGAGCCTGAGGCTGCCTACGTGAAAAAGGGCGGCAGGATGGAGGATACGATCGGTCGTCAGTGCCTGTGCAACGCGCTGCTCTCCGTCATTGGTCACCCGCAGACCGGTGCCGACGGCACTGTGGAGCCGCCGATCGTCACTAGCGGCGATGATCTTGCGACCATCGGTGACTTCCTGGGCGACCGGACGAGCTACACTGCCGCGAACGTCGTCGCCTATCTGTTGTCAGGTCGTTGTGAGGCCTAGGGTCGTTTCGGCCCAACCCATCTACCGTTGCGATGAAACCACTCTTGGTCTTCCAGCACATCGGGTGCGAGACCCCCGGTATTTTTCTCGACCTGCTCCAGGTGCAGAAGCGGCCCGTGGAAACGGTGGGGTTGTACGAGGGCGATCGGGCGCCGGAGGATCTGTCGCCGTTTTCCGGGCTGCTGGTCATGGGCGGGCCGATGAGTGTCAACGACGACGCGGATTATCCGTGGTTGAGGGAGGAGGATCGACTCCTGAAAGAGGCACTGGAGCTCGATTTTCCCACATTAGGCATCTGCCTCGGCTCTCAGCTTATCGCCAAGGCGGCCGGTGGGACGATCCGCCGCGGACCGCGCAAGGAGATCGGCTGGTATCCGATTCACCTTACTATGGCGGCGCGACACGATCGATTGTTCGGCAAGTTCCCTGAATCCATTGAGGTGTTCGAGTGGCACGGCGAGTATTTTGATACGCCGCCTGGGGCAGTCAACCTTGCCAGGTCGGCGCTCTATGAGTGTCAGGCCTTCTCGATCGGTCGCAACGTCTACGGCCTGCTGTTTCACCTCGAGGTCACGTCGTCGATGGTCTCCGACTGGGTCAGGACCTTTACGCCGGAGCTTGAAGGGGTCAATGACTATATCCGGCCCGATACGATCCTTGAACAGCTTCCAGCCAGAATCGACGAACTCAACCGGCGAGCCAGGATCCTCTTCGCGCGCTTCTGTCAGAGCCTTCGCTAACTGCCGAGCGGCTTAAGACGGACCACTGTCGCCCCCCAACCTCCAGCCTGTAGTGGTGCATCGGCACAGGACAGGACATCGGGATGGTTCATCAGAAGTCGCCTGACGATCGCCCGCTGCGTACCGGTTCCCTTCCCGTGAATCAGCCGCACTTCCAGGATTCCCGCCTGACGGCACTGCCATAGATACTCCTCGACCACCGAGACGATCTCTTTCGGCGCAAAGGCGTGCAGGTCGAGGACATCCTCGGTGGGCAGCCTCACCGGCTCCTCATACGGCCTGTCCTGAGCCATGTCGCGTGGCTGCTCCGGCGCGGTGCTCACATCACCACTCTGAGCTTCTTGACTACTGTTATTCAACTGCTTTGGTGTTACGATCGGAGAAACAGACTGTACAGTCGCTGGCCCATCATGCCGACAATCGGGGGCAGGAGCAGGCTGGGAACCGTCCTGGCCATGACAAAGGCCCAGCCGAGGAACGGGACCTCCCACGTGAACAATCGAATCGGCGACAGAAGCGCCTTCGCAGTAATAAAGGTGAGTAGCGGCCCGACCCCCATTCCCTCCCTGAAGAGCGAAGCGGCCATAGGGAAGACGATATATGGTCCGCCGGGCATCAGCAGGCCCACCAGCCACCCGAGCAGGATGCCCTGCATACCGGACTCCTGACCCATCCATTTGACGAGCAGCTCCCGGGGAACGAGTACCTCGAACAGGCCGGCCAGACAGAAGCCGAATAACAGCGGCAGCCAGACCTCCTTGAGCAGCCCGAATCCGGCCCACACGCCCCGCAGCGGCAGATCTGCCCCTTTTGTAAAGGCCCACGCGGCCACCAGGATGGTCAGTCCCCCCATGACAAGGACGTCGGTATCCATGGTTTTTTTTCTCCTCGGCGTAGTCGGTGTGTCTGCCACACCACTCCTCCTGTGATAGACGGCCTGAGGACGAATCAGGGCCGGGATAAGCCGAACTTTTTCAGCCGATAGCGAAGGGTGTCTCGACTAAGGCGGAGCAGCTTGGCCGCCTTAGTCTGATTGCCGCCGCTGTCCCGTAACGCCTGCTCCACTAACGACTGCTCCCACGCTGCCAGGTCGATTCCCTCCCGCGGGAGCGCCGCATGGGTAAGACCGGCAATCGGCATGGGGGCAGGCGGTGTACTGGTACTTGGTGGTGCAGGTGCCAGGGAGAGCTGGTCGACCGCAAGGCGATCCCCGTGGCTCCACAGGACCGCGCGCTCGATGACGTGGCTCAGTTCTCGAATGTTGCCAGGCCACGGATACCCGCATAGGGTACGGGTGGCCCGGTCGTCGATCGTGCGGATCGCCTTACCGTACTTGGCGTTGAACGTCTCCAGAAAGTGGGTGGCGAGCAGCAGGATATCCTCGTCACGCTCGCGCAATGGCGGGAGATCGATGGTGATAACGGCAAGTCGATAGTAGAGGTCTTTTCTAAATCGAGCGGCCTTGACCTCGGCTTCGAGATCCCGATGGGTGGCGGCTACGATCGTGACATCAACTCGCCGATCTCGTAGCCCCCCGACCCGTCGGATGACCCGTTCCTCGACGGCGCGAAGCAGCTTGCCTTGAAGGGCAAGTTCGGTGTCGCCCACCTCGTCCAGGTAAAGGAAGCCTCCATCAGCCGCCTCGAACAGGCCCATCTTCGATTCCTTCGCATCGGTAAACGCCCCGCGCTCGTATCCGAACAGTTCCGCCTCCATCAGCGTGGCTGGGAGCGCTGTGCAGTTGATCTCGATGAAGGCGCGTGACGCCCGCCGACTGTGGCGGTGCAGGGTGCGCGCCACCAACCCTTTTCCGGTCCCCGTCTCCCCTGTAATCAGAATGGGGGGAGAGTCCTCCAGCGCGGCAATCTGCTGGATCCGAGCAACGATCTCGCGCATGGCCGCGCACTTCCCGATGATCCCCATGTAGGGGCGCTCCCGGACGTCTCGCTCCCTGTAATAGGAGAGCTCCTGCCGCAACCGTGCGCTCTCACACGCCCGGTCGGCCAGCAGCTTCAGTTCATCCAGGTCGACCGGTTTCTTGATATAGTCGAACGCTCCCAGCTTGACCGCCTCCACTGCCCCCTCAATGGAGCCGTAGGCGGTCATGATGATGACGGCAATATTGCGGTCGAACTCCTTGATTCTGCTCAGCAGCTCCATGCCGCTTTGACCCGGTAGGCAGACATCCAGGAAAACCAGATCGGGACGAAGGCGATCTAACAGTTCCAGCGCCTTGTCGCCGTTCTCGGCCACTTCTGCCTCGTATCCTTGTTCGGTCATGAACAGCTTGATCGAGCGAGCCAGAGTGCGCTCATCGTCCACAATTAACAGAGTCGAGGGGTTCATGCCGTCCTGTCCCGGTCACTCGATGAGGTCGGTAGTGTGATGCTCACTGTGGTTCCGACTCCCGGTGTGCTGGCGATGTCCAGTAATCCGCCGTTCTGTACCACATACCGTTTCGCGATGGCGAGGCCAAGACCGGTTCCTTCCGGCCTCGTCGTGAAGAATGGATCACAGACCGACGGGAGGACCCGTTTGGCGATCCCATTTCCAGTGTCGGCGATCTCCAGGACCACACGTCCGGGCTGACCGTTTTTGGGTTGACGGTACCCATGGATCGTGACAGCCCCGCCATCGGGCATGGCATCGAGCGCATTGGAGAGAATCTCGCCCAACGCTTGCTCCAGCTGAATAGGATCGACGTATACATCCGGTAGGTTGTTCTGCAGGTCGATCTCAAGCCGGATATCACGATCCCTGAGCGGCGCGGCGAAGGTGGGCAACAGGTCGTCGATCAACCTCGAGAGTTGTTCCGGCAGGGGACGAAAAGGGCCGGGGCGGGAGAAGGCGAGCAGATGGGAGATGCGGCGGTCCAGTCGATCCACCTCCGCGATGACCATCGCCAGGTGTGTCTGTGCCACAGATCCGTGGGCGACGTGATGAAGCGTAACCTGGGCTGCAGCTCGAAGGCTCGCCAGGGGATTGCGCAGGCCGTGAGCGACCGCCGCGGACATCTCGCCGATGGAGGCCAATTTTTCAGATTGGATGAGTTGCGCCTGGGTTTCTTCCAGTTTCTTAATCTTCGCTTCCAGCTCGTCATTAAGGTGGGCCATGGCCTCATGGGAACGTTTCAGGTTCTCGGTCATCCCGGCGAATGCCTGAGCTAACTCGCCGATCTCGTCTTTCGAGCGAACCGCTACCTCATGATCCAGATGGCCTGCCCCGACGACCTCCATGGCCGCCTTGAGCTGATGGATCGGACGCGCCAGCCCCCTGGAGATCAGGATCGAGGCGGCGACCCCGAGGGCTAACGACAGCAGGATAATCAATGATAACAGGCGTTGTTCCGCTTGCAGGATCTCCTCAAGCCTGGCGTAGGCCCGTTGCAGGCTGTGGGCGCGGGCAGCGCCGTATATCTCCTTATTCTTTGCACTGAGGGCGGGCAGGAGTCGGCCTTTCATCTCCGTGTTGGCCAGGGCCAGCGCTGCGCTTCGCTGCCCGCCCTGGTACAGGAAGATGATGCGCCTGCCGTTATCGAACATCTGGGCATGAATCTGCTCGACGTCTGTGGCGAGATCCAGTTCATCGGGTGTCAGTGTCAGCTTCCACTGACGGAGGCGTTCCTGGATTTCCGGCTCCAGCCGGTAGAACTCTGCCTGCGCCTCGTGGTCTATTCCGGTGAGAAACCCCCAGACTTGGCGGCTCTGGCGGAACAAGACCGTTTCGAGTTCGGCGTATGTCCGAGTTCTCGCCATGCTTTCGCCAAGCGCTCTGAGGGCTGCTCGTTCCTCCCGATTATTCCGGATGGCCTGTACACTGATCAGGAGTACCGGGACGACCATGAGCGAGAAGCCGAGCAGCAACTTGCGCTGGAACCTCATGAAAGAGACTCTAGCCTTGCTGCTTGAGTGGCGTCAAGGGAAAGTTATTGCGTATCAGGGCGGGCAGTAGTCCGGGTCAGGCTCGATAAGCTTACTTCGTCGCAGCGCCCTATGCGTGGGCTACGTCGTGAGGCCTAAGGAATCGATCCAGTCATCGATACATTGTTCGTCTCAGTAAGCTCCGCGACAGCGTTAAACGCATCGACCAGCGCGAACAGATATTTACCTGCGGCATTGACCCCCAGGGGAAGCGTTACTTTGATCTTGCTCGTTTTCCCACGCCCTGGCTTGAGCTTCTTGATCTTCGATTCCTTGAGCACCGCATCACTCGGATCCAGGACGGCATCGTCGGAGAGGAACACCCGCAGATGGGAGGCGGGGGCGGTTGCAGTCCCCTGGTTGACGACTCGTACGGAACCTTTGAGCTTACACTTTCCCTTGCTACAGCTCTGGCTCACCGGGTTCCAGGTCCCGATTAGATCCGGGCCGGGCGAAAAGGTGGCGGTACAAGCCCTATCGACATCCATAGTGACATTGCCGGCGGCGTCGCAGGCCCCACCCCAGCCGCTAAAGAGGGAGCCGGGGTCAGGGGTTGCGATGAGGTTGACTGCGGCGCCTATCGCAAAGTCTACTGTACAGGTGACCCCACAATTGATTCCCGGTGGGGTACTGCTGACCATACCGGTGCCGGTACCGACCTTCGTCACGGTGAGGGTGGCTCCGAGACTGGAGACCGCCTGGAAAGCGTCGACACGCCCAAAGCCGAAGGTCGTATCAAATCCGGGAGCGCCAAGGTCAACTGCGGTTTGCGTCAGAGTCTGGACGATTTGACTGGACGTGAGCGTGGGCTTGGCCGACCAGAGTAACGCGGCGATGGCCGCGACATGAGGCGCTGCCGCTGAGGTTCCGAAAAAAGGGTTCGACGGGAAGAACCCCAATTGTCCTACACGGGTTTGTACCCCATCGACCGCGGTGATCTTCGGGACGTTTCTCGTCTCGTGGTTAGGGAAGAATATGGTTGCCGGGCCGCGAGAGCTATACGATTCAATAGTTGTCGGGGTGGCGGCATTCACGGCGGCAACCGATAATATTTCGTTGACGGCGGCGTGTCCAAAGATACTCTCTTCCGGGACTACATATTGCGTTGGATACCCTGGGTCCCAGATGAGGTTCAGCTTGATCGTCGAGGGGTTACTGACAAGATGATATTCCGCAATGGCAATGAAAGCCGTGATGGGGCTGCCTGTAGTGTTGGTGAATAAGACCAATTCAATTGGGTCGCCACTTCCATTCTGACTTTGTATGCTGCGGGCCAATAGCGCCAGATTGTCGCTACGATACAGGAACAGATCGAAGTCATCCGCCGACGCTCCGAACTCATTGTTCCATTGCAACACAACCAATACGCTTCCGCCAGGGGGGATGATAAAAGTATCGCCAATATCGGTCCCGCTGGGCGAAAAATTGTGAACAGCCGGATAAGCAGGGGTCGGGAAACTCTGTCCAGTGAGGCGTCTGTAGTTGCCGAAATAATGCTCCTCTGCATAATTGCCGGCCGCTGTTACATAGACGATCCCGCTATTCGCCAGTTGACGCACAGTCTGCGCCACAAACCCATCCTCAAACTTCGGCTCCCCGAAGCTGATTAGATCATCGACGATCACCTGACAGCCGGCGTCTCGAAGGGCGATTGCGCCGACAACAAGGTCTACCGATGTTGGAGCTCCGTAAAATGCCAGCGCGGCACCGGGGGCCAGGTCGTGGATGATTTCCAGCATGGCGGTACCCTCATCGCCCCCGGGGTTATTCAAGACCTGTACGGGCGGCGAGCTCTGGAGGTCGCCGGAGGCGACCGAGGACGTCAAGTGGTCCACGCCGTCTGAGATGACGCAGACCTTCACGCCGCTCCCATTCACCCCAAACGTACTCCGGGCGGCATCCGCTTGGAGCACTGCGTCGCCTGCCGAGTTTACGGCTCCGCTGTTATGCCGCATATAATCCGGGGGCCTGATTTGCTGGACGTTGTCGTCGGCTGCGATGGCCTCAAGGGCGTCGTAAAGCACCCAGCCCTGAATGAGCCGGTGCTCCGGAAGCGTGAGTTCAACTCGCAAACCCAACCCTTCCAGTTGCGTCACACTCTCCTGGGAAAACTCCTTCAGGATCACGTAGACCTGTACCTCGCCGTTGTCGTTGATCCTCACGAGGTCATCCGAGAGGTCTTTGAAGCGCATGCTTCCGGACGCGGCCGCTTTGAGTAGGGCCTCTTGCAGCTTGCGCCTGACCTCGCGAATTTTGGAATGGACTTTTGTTTCGAAAGGAGTGACAGGGGTCTTCTCAAGTAAAAGCTGCTCCAACTGTGAATCGAGATCCTGGAGGTTGAAGGAGGGCGTCTGACTGCCTTCTGTGCCTCCCTTCTCTTGATAGCTTTCAGTTTGTGCCATGACGACATCTACGCCGAAGCTGTACCCACCCCAGGGAACACCGATGAGGGTGCAAATGAGCCCTACCCTGGCCAGCGCAGGGATACCGGCGAGGAACATGGTGATCCCCCGTTGCAAGCGGCGCTGTCTCCACTCCACACTTCTTAACCGTTGCGCTACGGTTTCCACGCTTGTCTCGTTCATCGCGGCCTCCTTCCTCGCCATCACGCCCTCGACGGAGCTAGAAATACCAAGACACCGTGTCAAGTCCATGGCCGCCCCTCGTTTCATCTGTTTTGTACTCCCTCATTGACCTCACGGCAGATTACCGCAGCGGTGTACAGACTGCCTAAATCAGTTTTATCGCAATGAACGTGGCGTATTCTCTTTTGAGGTATCAGATTATGTCAAGAAAAAAGGTTCCTCTCCAAAGAGTGTCACGGGAGTGGGAGGCCCGTACAACAGTGATAGATAGTTGCGATATACGCCCAGGACGTCCGGTAGCCATAGGCCCGACGACTGATCGCCTTGATCGTGTTGTTCATACCCTCTACGGCCTCATTGGTGACCCGGATACGGGTCCAGGCCAGTACCCCGTCGAGATACGCCCGGGAGCATCCGGGCCAGCGCCTGAAAGGGCGCCAGCCGGCTATGGCTGGCGCGCCAGAGCTACTGGCGCAGGTGGGCCTCGGCCCAGGCGGTGGACCGGTAGTCCCGGAATCGACGGAGGTCTTCCTTGAGCAGATACGCCCTCACGATGGGGCTGTTGAGCCGCGGCAGCGCGGAGAGGCGGGTGCGTTCCTCCCGCCGGGGATTCTCCGGATTACTGAGCCAGAGGAACCGCGTCCGCTTGAACTTCGCCTTCTCGCGTCCCGCCATCTGTCGCCAGGTCTGCCGCCTGACCTCATCGAGACCGAGCCAGTGCAGGGGCCGCCAGGAGCGATGCTGCAGCTCCCACAGGACCGCGCCCTCCACGACCCCGCCGCGGGCGAAGCGCCATGGGAATAAGAACCTGTCCTTTTTCAGAAAGATGGGTAATGGGCATCGTAATTCCTCCATTTTCGCACAATTCTAACATATTATATTCGTAGCAATTCCTACGGACCACCCACATATCGAAACTGACAGGGCAACCGGTCCATTCGCCCGTCATTGCGAGTGCCGAAAGGTGCGCGGCAATCTCAATGGAATAAAGGGGGCCTCTTCGCTTTGTTCGCAATAACACGTGGCAATCTCTATTCTTCTCTCCGTATTTGACATCACTGTGTTAGCCCCCCTATACTGCTATCATCTATGATCTCGATTCAACAGGTGTCAAAACGCTTCGGCGGCCGCGTGCTGTTCAGGGAGGTCTCTCTTCGGATCGGCCTCGAGGACCGGGTCGCGCTGGTGGGACCCAACGGGGCGGGGAAAACGACGCTCCTGGAGATGATCGCGGGCAATATCTCTCCCGACAGCGGCGTGATCGCGATCAACAACAAGGCCGTCATCGGCTACCTGACCCAGGAGCTGGAGACCCATCAGGGCAAGTCACTGCTTGAAGAGGTGCTGACCGGCGGCTCGGAGGCGTCGTCTATCGAGCGCCATCTCCGTCTTCTGGAGGAGGAGATCGCCACGGCCCCACCGGAGGCGGTAGACGACCTGTTGTCCCATTATGGTGCGCTCCAGACCAAGTACGAACAGCTCGGCGGATACGCCCTGGAGGCCAGGGCCAAGGAGATCCTTTTCGGGCTCGGTTTCAAGGAGAAGCACCTGTCCAGACCTCTGGAGCATTTCTCCGGTGGCCAGCGGATGCGCGCATCGTTGGCCAGGTTACTGCTCTCCTCTCCGGACGCGCTGCTATTGGATGAACCCACCAACCATCTGGATCTCGAGTCGGTCGTCTGGCTGGAGCAGTTTCTGTCCGACTATGCCGGCGCGATTCTGCTTATCTCCCACGATCGGAATTTCATGAACCGTCTGGCCAACCGGGTGGTGGAAGTGGAACAACAACAACTGGTGGCCTACACCGGAAATTACGACCAGTTCGTAGCCGCCAAGGCCGAAGCCCAGCAAATTTTAGAGGCCACCGTTCGAAACCAGCAGAAAAAGATTGAGGACACCAAGGCCTTTATCGACCGTTTCCGGTACAAGGCCACTAAGGCCCGTCAGGTCCAGAGTCGGATCAAGCTCTTGGAAAAGATGGATCAGGCGCAACTGACCCCTCAACAGAAACGGGTCCGATTCTCATTTCCGGAGCCTCTACGAAGCGGCGAGACGGTTATCCGGCTGATCGATATCGACAAATCTTATGACGGCAATCCGATCTATCGCACCCTGAATGTGGAGCTTCGCCGGGGGGAACGTGTGGCCCTGATAGGTCCCAACGGGGCGGGGAAATCTACCCTCCTCAAGCTGCTGGCAGGCGTCCTGCCGTTCGAGAAGGGCGAACGGAGGCTGGGCCACAATGTCACAACCGCCTATTATGCCCAGCACCAGTTGGAGCTGTTGAGCCCCGCCAACACCGTCCTTGACGAGATTACGTCCGCCGCGCCCATGGAAGAGTCCTCGTTCCTCCGGGCAATCCTGGGGCGGTTTCTCTTTTCCGGGGATGACGTCAAGAAAAAGGTCGCCGTCCTCTCCGGCGGGGAGAAGAGCCGGTTGGCCCTGGCCAAGATGTTGATCCGTCCGGCCAATCTGCTGCTGTTAGACGAGCCGACGAACCACCTGGACATCCCGTCACGCGATGTGCTGGAAGAGGCGCTCCGCGACTTTTCCGGGACGATCTACTTCATCACCCATGATCGGCATTTTATCCGGGCCGTGGCTAACAAGATCATTGATGTGCGAGACGGAGCAGCCGTGCCGTATGCCGGGGATTACGATTACTACCTCCATAAGAAGCAATTGATGGCTGCAGAGGTCACCGGCGGCCAGGCCGAACTCGCTTCTGCGAAAGCCGCTACGACGCCGGTGCAGAGGCCCGGGGCAAAGGACGAAGGTTCGAGGGAACGGAAGACGAAGGAACAAAAACGGGCTGAGGCTGAGACGCGCAACCGAATGCACCGGACGTCAGACTCGCTCCGATCGTCGCTGTCCAAGATCGAGGCAGAGGTGGCGGAAGCCGAGAAAACCCTGGACGATCTCACCCAGGCGCTCGCCGATCCAAAGATATACCAGAACAAGGAGCGACTCTTTGAAATCCTGGACGCGCATACTCAAGCCAAGCAAAAGCTGGAAGCACTGATGGCGGAATGGGATCGAATATCCGGTCTGATGCAGTGATTATTCAGGTAGATAGACTGAAGGCTGAAG
>UBJH01001093.1_pt1 | contig 41581 bp, 38 predicted proteins | sample 2193721 | NCBI WGS metagenome assembly UBJH01 (sample SAMEA4703186, study PRJEB27089) | metagenome | reverse complement strand
CCCTTCGACAAGCTCAGGGCGAACGGTTCGAAGAACCTAAGTGAACAATATTGTCATTAGCACACATTCTGTAGCCTAGTGGGCGCGGCTGGCCTCCGCCTCCGTTGCAGCCGCAGACTCCTCCTCCACGATCGAGCCTCGCTTGCTGAAGAGCACCGACAGCCCCAGGACGGTCGCACAGGCCAGAACGATCATCGCCCGAGTGCCCCACCCGATTTCGCGGATGGCCAGAGGTGCGATCAGGATCGCGACCAGGTTCATGACCTTGATCATCGGGTTGATGGCCGGACCGGCGGTGTCCTTGAACGGGTCACCGACCGTATCGCCGATGACCGCCGCCTTGTGGCAGTCGGTCCCTTTGCCGCCAAACAGCCCCTCCTCAATCTTCTTCTTGGCATTGTCCCAGGCGCCCCCGGTATTCGACAGGAACACCGCCATGAGCTGACCGGTCAGAATCGCTCCGGCAAGGAAGCCGCCCAGCGCCGGCGCGCCGAACGCGAAGGCGACCAGGATCGGGCTGACGATCGAAAGGACGCCTGGCCCCAGTAACTCCTTCTGCGCCGCGGCGGTCACGATCTCCACACACCGGCCATAGTCCGGCTTCTCCTTGAACTCCATGATCCCCGGCTTCTCCCGGAACTGTCGCCTCACCTCCTCAACCAGGAGGAAGGCCGCTCGACTCACCGCCTGGATCGCAAAGGAGGAGAAGAGGAACGGAACGGCCCCCCCGATCAGGAAGCCGATGAAGACCTCCGGCAGATTCACCTGGATCCCCTGCTCGAAGAGATGCGCCTCGTCGATGAAGGAGCGGAAGAGGGAGACGGCCGCAATAACCGCGGTAGCGATGGCCAGCCCTTTCGTCAGGGCCTTGGTCGTATTGCCGACTGCGTCGAGCTTGGCGACAATCCGATGAGCCTCAATCCCCGACGGGGTTCTCGGGTTGTTCTTCAACGCCCCCGACATCTCGAAGATGCCGTTGGCGTTATCGGAGATGGGACCAAAGGTATCTTCGGCCAGCACGAAGCCGGTAGTGGCCAGCAACCCAAGGCCGGCCAGGGCGATCCCATACGCCGACAACGAAAAGCTCCCGCCGAAGATACTGTAGGAGCCAAAGATGGTCGCGGCAATGGCCAGCGTGGCCCAGACGCTCGACTCGAGACCAGCGGCAACCCCGGAGAGGATCAGCGTCGCCGGCCCGGTTCGGCTGGCATAGGCAATCTCGGTCACCGGCTTCTTGTCGGTTGCGGTAAAATACTCCGTCATCCACTGAATCACCAACGCCAGGGCAATCCCCATGACATTGGCCAGAAAGACGCGCCACCAGAGGGCGCCGTACTTGGGGCTCACGATGTCGCCAAGATAGACGTAGCTCACAATCCAAAAGCCGACAACCGAGCTGAGCGCAGCGACCCAGAAGCCGAAGTTGATCGGCTTCATCGGGTTCATGTTGGGATCATCCTTGCCCCGAACGCACCAGGTACCGAGGATCGAGCCGAAGACGCCCACGGCGCGGATCAAGAGTGGGTAGATGATCAGCGCCAGCACAACCCTGGAGGCGCCGGCGGCCCCGCCGAACGACTCGACGAAGTCCTTGTCCAGCATCGCCCCGGCGCCCAGGATAATGGCCGCCACCAGCGTCACCTCGTACGACTCGAAGACGTCGGCCGCCATTCCGGCGCAGTCGCCCACATTGTCGCCCACATTGTCGGCGATCGTGGCGGCATTGCGCGGATCATCCTCTGGGATCCCCTTCTCAACCTTACCGACCAGATCGGCGCCTACGTCAGCCGCCTTGGTGAAAATGCCGCCCCCCATACGCATGAACAGGGCGGCGAGCGATCCGCCAAAGCCAAAGCCGACCAGGATCTTCATCGCATTCTCTTTGAACAGCAGGAAGATGATGGTGGCACCCAGGAGCCCAAGGCCGACGGTAAACATCCCCGAGACCGTCCCAGCCCGAAAGGCGATCTCCAAGGATGCCTTGAAGCTGTGGAGCGCGGCGGCGGCGGTCCGCACATTGCCCTTTACGGCCAGCAGCATCCCGACGTACCCGGCCCCGTAGGAGGCGGCAACCCCCATGAAGAAGGCGAGCGCCACGCCAAGCGGCAGGAGCATCCCCTCATAGAGCCCGCGATACATGAAGAAGAGACCGATCGTGATGGCGATGACGAACCAGAGCATCGTCTTGACCTGTCGCGCAAGATAGGCCAGCGCCCCCTCTTCAATCGCCTTGGCCACATCCTGCATGGCCTGACTGCCTGGGTCTTCCTGGATGGTTTTCTTCGCGAGGAAGGCGCCGTATCCGAGGGCGATGAAAGCCGAAACCAGGACAAACCAGAGGATCTTCCATTCCTGCGGGCCAAAGGTTGGCAGTACAATGCTGGCTTCACTCATGCAACGTCTCTCCTCGTTAGCTGATAGCTGTAAGCTGATAGCTGACAGCAATGGATACTGATGCCATGTGTCGGCACACGGGCAGCGTTCTACTGACTCATCGATCCAAAGGGGTTGCTCACGAATGTGCCACGCCGTGTCGCGGCAATGTCAGAGCAAGGGTTGCCCAGCTCCCTGAAGGGAGCCCCCTGCCCTTGAGCAGGACGTCTATACGCGCTCCGCGCCCTCTCTAGTCCGTAAAGAGGCGGAGCTGCTCCTGATCTTCCTCGACAAACGGAACCGGGTAACAGCCGCTGAAACAGGCATTGCAGAAGTCTGCCGCTCCTCGATTCTCCTTCCCGGCAGCCTGCTGTAATCCTTTCAGGCTCAGATAGCCGAGGGAGTCAGCACGAAGGTATCGCCGAATCTCCTCGACGTCGTGCGTGGAGGCAATCAGCTCCTTCCGTGTCGGGGTATCGATCCCGTAATAGCAGGGAGCGATCGTGGGGGGGGAGCTGATCCGTACATGGACTTCTGTTGCCCCGGCCCCTCGGATCATTGACACGATCTTCCGGCTGGTCGTTCCGCGAACAATAGAGTCGTCCACCACAACAACGCGCTTGCCTTCGAGCAGCTCCTGAATGGCATTGAGTTTGATCTTCACCCCGAAATGTCGAATCGCCTGTTTCGGCTCGATAAAGGTCCGACCGACATAGTGATTGCGGATCAGGCCGTGTTCAAACGGCAGGTGCGCCTCTTCGGCAAAACCCAGCGCGGCAGGCACGCCGGAGTCTGGAACAGGAATCACGACATCCGCCTCCACCGGATATTCGCGCGCCAGGTGTCGGCCGAGATCTTTGCGAATCCCTGCGACAGATCGACCAAATAACAAGCTGTCCGGCCTGGCGAAATAGACATACTCGAAAATACACTGAGACTTTGGCGCGGGCGGGAACGGGAAAAACGAACGCACGCCGTCTTCATTGATCCGGATAAATTCGCCGGGCTCGATATCGCGGACAAATTGTGCCTCGATCAGATCAAATGCGCAACTCTCCGACGCCAGGATCCAGGCATCACCAAGCTTCCCCAACGACAGCGGTCGAAAGCCGTAAGGATCGCGGATCCCCACCAACTCTGTCTCATTCATGATGGCCAGAGAATAGGCGCCACGAATCTGGCTCAGCGCTTCGATTGAAGCCTCCAGCAAATTCGGCTCCCGCGAGCGGGCGATCAGGTGAACGATCACCTCGCTGTCGGTTGTGGAACCGAATATCGAACCCTGTGCTTCGAGATCATGGCGAATCTTTTCAGCGTTTGTCAGATTCCCATTGTGCGCAAGGGCAATCTGGCCACGCAGATAACCTGCCAACAGCGGTTGCGCATTCTTGAGATGCGAGGTCCCGGTCGTCGAATAGCGGACGTGGCCGATGCCCAGTGCGCCTTTGAGACGACGAAGCCTGGCCTCGGAAAAGACGTCGGCAACCAGCCCCATCGCCTTTTCAAGATGCAGAGACCCACCGTCCGAGGTCACAATCCCGGCGCTTTCCTGTCCCCTGTGCTGAAGCGCATACAGCGCCAAATAGGCGAGGTTGGCGGCCTCCGGATGGCCATAGATCCCAACCACTCCGCACTCTTCACGAAACTTATCCAGCCGCACCTCACCCATCTTCATACACTCTCAGTCAGCACTATTCAATAATCAGCTATTGGAGGCTGACCGCTGATCGCTGACAGCTAATCGCTGCTTTTCAAAGTACTCGCTTCAGCCCCTGAATGGCCTGGCGGGTCCGGTGTTCGTTTTCCACCAGGGCAAATCGGACGTACGCATCCCCGTACTGTCCGAACCCGATCCCCGGGGAGACGGCGACCTTTGCCTTATCGAGGAGGAACTTCGAAAATTCCAGAGACCCCATACCCTGGTATGCCTCCGGGATCTTCGCCCAAACAAACATCGTACCCTTCGGCTTCGAGAGCGTCCATCCGATCCGGTTCAGCCCGTCGACCAACGCATCACGGCGCACCCGGTAAGTCTGCACCGTTTCTCCCACGCAGGCCTGCGGGCCGTTCAGCGCAATAATCGCCGCGATCTGAATCGGCTGGAACATGCCGTAATCCAGATAGCTTTTAAGCCGCGTCAGGGCTGCAATAATCCGCGGATTGCCGACGCAGAACCCAACTCGCCAGCCCGGCATGTTGTAGCTCTTGGAGAGCGTGAAGAACTCCACCCCGATCTCTTTTGCCCCGGGGACCTGCAGGAGGCTTGGCGCCTGATAGCCGTCAAAAGTCAGATCCGCGTACGCAAGGTCGTGGACCAGAAACAGGTGATGCTCTTGCGCAAACGCCACAACCTTTTCGAAAAACGCGAGGTCTACGGTAGCGGTAGTCGGGTTGTGCGGGAAGCTCAGGATGAGCAGCTTGGGCGGCGGCCAACTTTCCCGGTAAGCCGCCACAAGCGCCTCATAGAAGTCGGTGCCCTCTTCAAGCCGAACGCTGCGGACGTCCCCGCCGGCGATAATCACGGAATACGGATGGATCGGGTAGGTGGGACTCGGCACCAATGCAACATCCCCTGGTTCTACAACCGCCAAAGCCAGATGCGAAAGCCCCTCCTTGGCACCGATGGTCGCAATCGCCTCCCGCTCGGGATCGATCTCAACCCCATATCGCCGCCCATACCAGTCGGCGATAGCGGACCGGAGTTTTGTGATCCCACGCGAGGCGGAATACCGATGGTTACGAGGATTTCTGGCCGCCTCGCAGAGCTTCTCCACGATATGGGGAGGAGTCGGCAAATCCGGGTTGCCCATCCCGAAGTCAATAATATCCTCGCCGCGAGCCCGCGCCTCGACCTTCAGCTCAGTCACGATATTGAAGACGTACGGGGGCAGCCGACTGATTCGATGGAACTGCTCCATCCACACTCCTTTCGGTCACCTCAGCGACCGCTCATTTCGATGGCGAACTTGCCCTTCACGCTACCAAAAGGAGTCGGTACTGTCAATATGAAACCGGGCATTTGTGAGGGTGAGAACGGTACGGCGGTCGAGGCGCGGCGAACAAAAAGCTTCCTCAAATACTTTTTGAAGCAGCTTGGTTATCTCAACCTCTCATGCGTATTCATACACAGGCGTCTCAATGACCTTGTCAGGTTTCGTCCTGCCCTTGATGAGAGCCTGAATGCGCTCCACGGTGTCAGGGGCGAAGTACTGCTCACCCGTCTCCTTGCACACCCGCGCCGGCACGTGCTCGACAATGTAGAACTTACCCCCATACTCTAAGGTATACGTGACTTTCGCATCTACCATTGTCTCTTTCATCTCTTCCCTCTTCACTCTGCTTTTCTGATCCGACAATCGACCCACAGGTCCGGATCAGGCTCGTAGACGGTGATGATCTTGATGAGCGACCGGCTGGGATAACTGCATTGCACGTGCAGAGGCCGTCCCGTCTTGGTGAACCCGAGAATCAGACAACTGGGACCATACTTGTCTTCAGGGTAATCCTCGATGACCTCGGCGCTGCCGATGATTGCCTCCTCGACCTCACTGACGCTAATATCCCGAATAATGCTCTGGTCAACAGCATGCTTCGAGAATTCATACTGCCGCCGTAGGATCTTTGCCCGAATCTCATCGAGAGAAGGCATGACACACGCTACCACCACGGTCAAGCATCTGTCAATCTAACCAGGCCTGCAACCACGCTCAGGCGCGAGCGTTCCACGTCGGTCTGATGCACAACGGTAGTTCACGAGGCTGGGATGAGCGAAGTGAATCTCAGTGATTCGCCGCGACTTCCGGCAACACCGCCAAGGTTATTAAGCTGGGTTTCATTCCTCAACCCAGCCTACGCGCTAACGCCGCAGTTCAGCGGCCGCACGCTGCCGTATGTGCCGTGGTACTTTATCGATGACGGTCCGCTGCAACTGCTTGTTCGGCGGCTTCACTGATAGCGCCTTCGTTTGAAGGCCCTAACGTCGTCGGGAGTCAGTCGAAACCATTCTCCCCTAATGCGCCGCGCCTCGAAGCGTTGGTGCCAATATCTCTCGATACCTTCTGGGTCGTCGGTCTCAATGATGTGAACGTGCTCGAGTTCTTGGGGGAGCAGAAGAGAGAGTTCACGCCGGCGGCGCGTTGCGTCGTTGGAGCGCCCGACTTTGTAGTCCTGATCGTGCCGGACGAGATAGACGTATCCGCGCACGCGCGCAGACTTTGCATCCTCGGCTTGGTCCGCGGTCGAAGAATCGGATTCGAGTGCTTCCGCCTTTGCGGCAAGAGGGGCGAAGTGCTCGAGGACGTCCGAGAATGCCGGTCTCTGTCTTGCGTACTCGAGAATCCTGGCGGCGAGCTGGTCTTTGGACCCGAACTTCCGATACGCGTTGGTGGTCGGGAGCCGTTCATCCAGACGATGCCTGAGGTCTATCTCGGAGAGGGTGGGAAGACGGCCGAGCTCCCGTGCCACGCGCATGTAGTGGTCGAACAGCTGTGCCTCATCATAGGCCTGCTGCATCGAGTTGGCTTCGAAGCCGGCCTCGGCAAGGGCGTCGCTCCATCGCGCCCAGTACTTCCCTCGCCAGGCAGAGACCTTGATCCCCGCCTCAGAGAAGAAGCGATTCTGGCCGAGCGGCACGCCGCCATTAGCCTTGGCGGTCCGCCTGATCTCGGAAATGATCTCCTGTTTCGTCATGCAATCTGCTCAGGCCGCCGAACTATTATGTAAGCTGGTCGGCCTATCTCAGCCAGCGGTTCTTAAAGTTAGGCAGAATTCTATAATCTTTTCCGATACTTAACAAGAACTTTGTATGGATCTTTGTATGGATCGTACCCGCGGCAAACGCTGCACCTATGTCGGCCTATCCAGCCGACAGCAAACCGCCCGAACCAATTCCGAGTCTGTTGAGAGGGCTTCGGACCCCCCTACTTCCTCGGTGTAACACATGGGCGTAGATCATCGCGTATCAAGGGGGGTACGGCTCCAGGGGCTGCGCCGTCTCTTAAAATTCCAAGTTCCTCAATGCCACGACGATGCTATGACCCTTCAGCTTTTTCACCATGACCTCATCTGCCGTGATGAGCGGGTATCCCAGTTGCTCACCAAGAGCCACAGACAGCGCATCATAGATGGTGATCTTGTAGGCCCAGGCGATGGCGTTGGCTTTACGCAGCAGTTGAAAATCGGTCGGCGTCACCTGGAGGTGTAGTCTCTCGAGCACGTGGAGCGCTTCCGCGCCGTCCTCTTCTTTTGCCTTGGTGCCGTACCGGATCGCATTGAGAATTTCTAAAAACGTCAGCCCTGAAACACACAGGGTGGATCGGCCGGATATATGGAGTTCCCTTAAACCAAGCGCGAGGTTACGGTCTTCCTCCTCCATAAACCACTTGATCAGAACTGAAGCATCAACAACGTAGCCGGCGTGGTAGGTAGTGATCACCGGTCACCCTTCAAATTGGTATCGCGGAACTTCCGGATGATTGCCTGGGCATCCCAGCGGCCGAGTTTTTTAGCTAATCGGTCCATCCTCTCGGAGGCCTCTTTCATCTCTTTCCGCTTTTCCTCTTCTTCCCGCTGCTTCCGTTTCGCCTGCAAGTATTCTTCTAATGCAGTCTGAATGAGAGCACTGCGATTGGTTCCCTCATCTTTCGCTTCCTCGTTGATTTCGTCGAGCAATTCATCTTTCAAGAAAACGTTTACGCGCGCCATGACGTACCTCCTATGATACTACTGAAACACATTACTGATGTGTTGTCAAGTACGTTCCTGTGCGATAATTCGCTACCTGAGAAACGCTCATGCGTGCGGGTGCGCTCATGGGCATGAAGGTCATAACCCCCAGCAAAATCCCCCCTAACCCCCCTTTTCAAAGGGGGGGGGAACGGGTGGTTTCGGGACTGGAGTGAGAGACTTTCAAAGCAACACCCCATGCGGCGACGTCGCACCACGGCGGATGAAAATGCCATCTGAGGAAGTAGCTGAGTTGTCGGGTTACGCTGCGCTAACCCGACCTACGGCTGAATGCTGACGGCTGATCGCTGAATGCTATTTTCTGAGGAATGACTGACGATGCTTGTGTGGTCGTGACGGTGGAGCTACATCCGCTCCGGGGCGGAGACGCCCAGCAGGCCCAGCGCGTTAGCCATGACCACGCGAAGGGCCGCCACCAGCGCCAGGCGGGCGCGTGTGAGGTCCCGATCGGCGGAGATAATCCGATGGCGAGTGTAGTAGCCGTGAAACTGCGCGGCGAGGTCGTGCAGATAGGTGGTGAGTCGGTGCGGTTCCAGTGCTTGCGCCGCCCCGATGATCAGTTCGGGATACAACGCCAGTTGCTTGATCAGCCCGATCTCTTCCGGCAGATCGAGCGGCCCGAGATCATCCTCTGGCGAGGGGCTCGGCAGCGAAACCTTAGCCGCCTCACGGAGAATGCCGCACAGGCGTGTGTGGGCGTACTGTACGTAGTAGACCGGGTTGTCCTCAGACGCCGACTTGGCGAGTTCAAGGTCAAAGTCCAACTGGCTGTCGCACCGTCTGGTGAGAAAGGTAAATCGCGCCGCATCACGGCCGACCTCATCGACCAACTCCCCCATCGTCACGAACTGCCCGGCTCGCTTGGACATCCGGACCTGCTCGGTCCCACGCATCAATCGGACAAGCTGTACAATCAGGATCTTCAGCCCTTCCGGCGGATGACCCAGCGCCTGCATGGCAGCCTGCATCCGAGGCACATAGCCGTGGTGGTCTGGTCCCCAGAGGTCGATCACCTGCGCGAAGCCGCGGGCGAACTTATCCTGGTGATAGGCAATGTCGGGAAGAAAATAGGTGATCTCGCCATCGCCCTTTACGAGGACTCGATCTTTGTCGTCACCAAAGAGGGTGGAGCGAAACCACAGGGCTCCCTCATGCTCATACAGGAAACTGCGCGCCTTCAACGCCTCGATCACCTGCTTCGTGTCGCCGCGCTCCCGGAGATTGCGTTCGCTGAACCATCCGTCAAAGGTCACTCCGTACGCCTCGAGTGAGACCCGCTGCCAGTCGAGGATCCGTTCGACCGCAAAGCGACCCAGTCGGTCGCGACGTTCAGGCTCCGACGCTGAAAGCGCCTCTGGCCCGTGCTGCTCCAGAAACTCGCGGGCCAGATCGATCAGATACTCTCCCGGATAGGCCTCTTCCGGCATCTGGCAGTCCTCACCCTGCAGTTGACGGCATCGGACCTCCATCGCCAACGCAAGGGTGCGAAACTGGTTCCCCGCATCATTCACATAGTACTCGCGGTACGGCCGATACCCCACAGCCTCTAAGAGCCGAGCAATGGCATCACCGACCGCCGCGGCCCGGGCATTGACGACAACGAGCGGGCCGGTCGGATTCGCGCTGACAAACTCCACGAGCACGCGGCGGCGGCCGCCGACATCAGCCCTGCCGTACGTCGGTCCGGCTCGGAGGATCTCCTGAACGAGATGACGCCAGAACGGCCGGGCGATAAAGAAGTTCAGATAGCCGGCGCCCGCCACCTCGACGCGATCGACCAGGTCAGAAGGGAACGCTGCCGAGGCGGCAATCTGCAGCGCGATCTCGCGAGGCTTCCGCCTCAGCGCCTTCGCCAAGCCGAAGGCCAGCGTGGTCGAAAGATCGCCGAAGGCCGGGTCGCCCGGATATTCCCACGCAATCGACGTGGAAGCGCCCTGCGGGAGTCCGGCTTCGAAGTCCGACTTCTTGATGGTCGTGAGAAGTGTCTCAGTCAGGCGCGTCTTAAGAGCACCGATCATAGGATGAATATTTTCCCTTCCTGTTCAGGGTCAACTGTGTCTTATGCCCAATTGACGCTACCGTTTCTGAGGATTGTGACTGGCGACGATCATCAGCCCACCGTACGCCATAAGAATCGGAATAGCACACACCAATATTGGGGCGGGAATGTGAGAGGTCGGCATCAGTAGACGGAGTCAGGTGATAATGCGCAGATTGTGGTCATCGCGTAAGAGGATAGCCCTGCTTCAACCAGGCCTTGGTTCCCCCCTCGAGGTTATACAACTGCGTCTTACCGATCGCGGCCGCCACCTCGCAGGCTACCGCGCTCCGGATCCCTTCGGCGCATACAAAGACAATGCCGTCCTGCTGGAGCAACTCCCGCGGCCGGTTCATCAGCGTTCCCAAAGGGATATGTATGGCCTCGGCGATATGCCCCTGGCTCCACTCCGCCGACTCTCGCACATCAACCACGACAACGCCGCCTTCTTCGATCAGCTTCTTGGCCGTCTCAACGTTGATGCGTTCAAATGGATCGCGATATTCCTCTGTCGATGCCATGCCTCCCCTCTCAAGGTCTGATAATCTGTCGCCACATCATCTGCAACATCGAACACGACATTGGCAATGCACGAACACACTCATCATAACGCATCGCTCTCCCTTGCTTCAAGGGCGATGTACGATGTTACTCCTCCAGGAAGTTGAGAACGCCCCGATAGAGCTGGAGGCGGTTCTTCTCCAGTATGGCGTAATGGGTCGAGTCCCCGATGTCCAGTCGCCGTTTGATTGGCGCCGACGTCAGTCTCTGGAGCAGCTCATCCGCCGCTTCGTTGGTCATCAGCTCTTCGGCGCTCCCCCGAACAATCATCGTTGGCGCCTTGATCCTCGCCGGATCAAACAACGACCGACCCGCATGGATCTCATGCCAATCGATGTACGGGCCGTTGGGGACCTGAATCGATTCCGGACTGCGTTGTTTAGCTGTAGGATCGGAGCCCAACAGTGCGCTGATCCACGCATCAATGACCTCCCTGTCTCGCCATTCATCCTGGAGCTCCGGCTTGATCCACCCATTCCACTGATCAAGCAACTCCTTCTGACCCAGATAGCGATAGGCCCCCATTTCAAGGTAGGGTCGGTCCGTGTTGGTCGGATCACCGAACGTAGTGATGAATGTGGAATTTTTTCCATAGATCGCCCCGTACATCACTAACTTACCCACCTTTTCCGGATGCAGCGTCGCATAGAGGGCCGACCAGGAGGCGCCAATGGAGTATCCGATGATATTGATCTTGTCTACCTTTCGCTTGGAACGGATATAATCAACCGCAACATCGATATCCCGCATCACCTGATCCGCCCGAACGACGGGAAGGTTTTGATATGGGGATTCTTTCATCTCCGGCGGCCTTGTCGAACGTCCGAATCCCCTGATATCCAATGTGAACGCGTCAAAGCCGCGTTCGGCCACATACTCCAACCACGAATACCCGGGAATGGCGAGATCAAACATCACGGAGCCTGGGCCTGGAACACCGTGAATAAACAGAACCACATTCTCTTTCACGATCTTCGGTAAATTTGCAAGTCGCTTCTCTCGAACGAATAGTTTGACCCCTTGGTCCTTACCCTGTACCAGAAATTCCTCCTTAACAATGGCGTTCTCTTGTTCCGCCGCGGCCACGGTAGACACGCTTATCGCGATAAGCGCGACCGCCATCCGGCACACTAAGCCGATTCGGGACCAGTAATCCATCCTGCGCTCCTTTCTCCGAGAATGATGTCGAAGCATCAAATCCTTCTGGGCCTTTGTCAAAAACTCCTTAGTATAGGGCTACGAGAGACGGAGGTGTCAACTCCTTTTCACGATGGAATCGGTGAACTGCCATATTTACGATCACGGTCGTCATTCACCGTTTGCCTCCGGGACCCGATTTTTCTATAATACGATTCATGAATCAGGTGGATGACTTTCGGACCAACAGCCGCACGATCACCAAACAGAGTCGATCGAATTTCTATTACGCATTTCTCTTCCTCCCCAAGCCAAAACGCGAGGCGCTCTATGCCGTATACGCCTTCTGCCGGTTAAGCGACGATCTGGTAGACGAGTCAAAGGCCGGAGTGAATCCGGCTGACGCCCTGACTCGGTGGCGAAAAGCACTCGACGCCTGCCTCGATGACGGCGTTAATTCCCCCGTCATGACTGCCGTCGGCCAAGCTGCGCGCCAATTTCATATCCCGAAGGTCTATTTTGAAGAACTCCTCAACGGCATGGAGATGGACCTCACGCGCGCCAGATATGCGACATTCGAGGATCTCTACCCGTATTGCTACCGCGTCGCGTCAATCGTAGGCCTTATCTGCATCGAAATCTTCGGCTACACCAATCCGCTGACCAAGAGGTATGCCGAACAACTAGGCATCGCCTTTCAACTCACCAACATTCTTCGGGATGTGGGGGTTGATGCGCAACGAGGACGGATCTATCTTCCGCAGGATGAGCTGCGGCGATTTGGATATTCCGAAGAAGAGCTGCTGTCGGGGTGTTACAACCACGCCTTTACGGAGCTGATGCGGTTTCAATGCGAGCGCGCCAGAGGCTTTTTTCGAACAGCTTCAGCCGCCTTGACGGCAGAGGACGAACGATCGCTACTGGCCGCCGAGATCATGCGGGCTATTTACTACCGCGTGCTGCTCAGGATCGAAGCGCAGCACTACGATGTCTTCCGCGGGGATATCACCATCGGCAAATCTCGAAAGCTGTTGTTGGCCGGAGGCCTCTGGCTGCGATCGATACTGACTCAGTGATCATAGCCTGACTAGCGCGCCTCGCCGTGGTGATCGACCCCAATGTGAGCCTTGATGAACTTGACGATGCGCGCCTCGTCAAACTCATCAAACTTCTCGATCCTGCCCCAAGCCGTTAACGCGATCTTTCGATCTAAGCCGGTATACGGCGCGAGAATGATGTGATCGTAGCGTTCGGCAATCGCAGTGAGCTGTTTGACCAAGTCAGCACAATCCTGACAAGAGTATTGTATGACTACCCCGCCATCTTCGAGATTATGCACCTGCATCTCCTTGGGGACAGGTTCCGTGTAGGTACCCCATCGCGCCAACCCGGGGGTATGGGGCCCTGACGTCGGGGGGTCGCTGTTATACGGCGGATGCGGGGTGCCGAGTGGAAGGTGAGGGCTCGGCAGGATCGGCACCGTCGCCCAGGTATGCTCTTCCGTCATTTTGCCGTAACCCCAGTAGCCGGTAACCAGCAGGATGGCTGCGATCGCAGCATACAGCCCGATCTGCCCTGTACGTGTCTGACGACGGCTGGACTTCTGCGCCTCGACTCGTTCTTCTCTTGCCTTCTGCTTTGCCTCTTTCTTGACCTGTGATTTCTCTCCCTGCGGCTTTGTCATCGATCCCCCCGGGTGTCCTTCGAACACGTCTGTTTCGTCTATTTGGTCTGTTTCGTCGTTTGGTCTGGACCAAATGGACCAGATAGACCAAACAAACCTTGAGTACCCCAGAATTACATTTTCATTCGCCGTTACGTCCTTCCCCCCCTGCTCTTCCGACGGGCGCCAGCGCCCTTCGGCTCAGTCACCGTCGGCGTGTCAGGCGAGGCGATAATCGTCAGCAATTCGCTCGCCGCCTCCTCGATCGATTTGTTAGTCATATCGATAACCGGCCAGCCCGCCTTCCGAAAGAGTGACCGGCTGTAAGAAAGCTCAGCGCGCACCTTCTCCAACTCTGCATAGGCTTCAGCCACAGGCGCATGCTTACGCTCGATTCTGGCCCGTCGCAACTCCACCAGTCGGTCTACTGCAACGATAAGCCCGATAATCCGCTCCTGATCGATCGTCATCAACCGACCTGGCAGCGGAAGATTGAGAATGATCGGGACATTCGCCACCCGCCATCCCTTCCCAGCCAGGTAGATGCTTAACGGCGTCTTCGAGGTCCTCGAAATGCCGACCAGGACGATGTCGGCGCGGTCAAGTCCAAGCGGGTGCTGGCCGTCATCGTGCTTGACGGTGTATTCAATAGCCTCGATCCGGTGGAGGTACTCCTGCCCCAGTTGTCGGAACAGGCCGGGCTGCATGAGCGGGGGAACGCGCAGTTGATCGCTCAGACGAAGCAGAAGCGGCCCGATCAGATCGATGGTCTCTACACCATGCTCCCGTCCCTCTCGCAACACAGTCTGCCGCAGCTCTTCCGACACCAGCGTGTGTACAATGATCGCCTTGCTCACGTGGGCCGCCTCAATCACGCGTCGCGCCTCATCCACCGTCCGGATGTTGGGCAGACGGCGGATCTCCACCTCTACCGCTTGAAACTGGGCCAGCGCGGCTTGGACGACCAGTTCTGCGGTGGCGCCGGTCGCGTCTGAGACGGCAAAGATCTGATAGCGGCCTCCGGCTGTCGACAGGTTCATCATCGCTGTCCTGTCAGTCCCGGTAGAGTTCGAGGAGAACCGCTACCTCGTCGCAATAATCCCACTTGATGCACCGGCGACAATCCTTCCATACCTTCTCCGGCAGCGTGAGCCTGTCAACGACGCGGAACCCGAGACGTTTAAAAAAACCCGGCTTGTAGGTCAGGGCAAAGACTCTCCTGATCGGAAGCGTTTTCGCTGCAGCAATGCAGGCCTCGGTGACTGCCCGGCCGATACCTTTCCCCTCACACTCCGGTTGGACGGCCAGCGATCGAATCTCCGCGAGGTCCGTCCCATAGACAAAGAGGGCGCAGACCCCGGCGATCTGCCCGTCCTGCTCGCAGACGTAAAAATCACCGATCCGACCACACAGCTCCTGTGGCTCCAGCGGCAACAGATCGCCCTTGCCGGCGAACATATTCACCAGTTGCGCAATGGCCGGAACGTCGGTCGTTTTCGCCTTCCTCACCATGGGCTATCCCATACGATTCTTGCCGTTGCAAGGCGCACCCCGAATCCGGAACGGTATTATTTGCCCGGTGGCGGAAACTGTCAAGAGAACTCTGAGGGGCGACCCGCCGAGTCGCCCCTACTGGCGCATTCCGCCTTTTTCTCAGCCTTCTCGTGGAAGCGCGTAAGATCGACAATGACCCGCTCATGCCGGCACTCGGCAATCTTCTCCACCTCGTCGAACGCGTCAATCCGAAACGTGAGACGCCGTCCATCAATGTGCGTCAGTTTCGCCACGACCTTCACCATGAGCCCAATCGGGGTCGGCGCCAGATGCGTCATCGTCATGGTGCTGCCAACCGTACCCTGCCCATCGGTCAGATGCGGCTGTACGCCGGCCGTCGCCGCCTCCTCCATCCACTCGATCACAACCGGCGTGGTAAGCACATGGACGAACGGGTTGCCATGCCGGTCGGCCGCCTCGGCCCCGGTCACCCTCCAGGCTCCCTCAAATGTCATCCCTTCATGCAGGCTCATCGGCTCCTCCCACCTCGGGCGTATTGTGCCGGTTGTCTCCGGCGCAATAATACTTGACAGGCTCATGGAGAGTGGCTAGATTGAGCCGGTTTGGCTAAACTCCATGCCCTGTGTGTTCCATACTATCATACGAACAGAGCTGTGAGAGCCAAGGCCTTCATTGCACCCGCCAACTTGACGGAACAAGCCGATCGGGATAGCATCCTTACAGGCGTTTTGGCGCCCAGGTGACCAACCGGCATCGCTGATCCTACACACTGTACCGTGAGGCAATCTGTGCCTACTCTCGAAAAAGAGAGCGGAACGACCGTCTTGCGGCGGACCGCAGAATACCAGCCGCCTCACTCCTGGCGAACCTGGCTGATCGGACGCCCGCTCCGGACTGCCGATGCCCCCGATCAGGCTATTGGTAAGACCATCGGCCTGGCCGTCTTCGCCTCTGACGCGCTCTCCTCCACCGCGTACGCCACCGACGAGATCCTGTTCGTCCTGGCCGCTGTTGGAATCGCAGCATTCGCCTATGCCCTTCCGATCTCGCTGGCCATCGTGGCGCTGCTGGCCATTGTCACGCTCTCATATTTGCAGACCATCCACGCCTATCCGGGGGGCGGTGGGGCCTATGTTGTGGCTCGTGACAACCTCGGGGAATTCCCGGCGCAGATAGCCGGCGCGTCGCTGCTGACCGACTATATCCTCACCGTGGCCGTGTCCGTCGCGTCGGGGGTGGCTCAACTGACCTCAGCATATCCGTCTCTTTTTCCCTACCGAGTGTCATTGGCCATCGGGATGATACTGATCATGATGGTCATCAACCTGCGCGGTGTGAAAGAATCGGGCGCGATCCTCGCTATTCCCAGCTATTTCTTCCTGGCTATGATGCTCCTGACCGTCGGCAGCGGCCTGAGCCAGTACCTGATGGGGGATCTCCATACGGTAGTGAATCCGCCGCCCGGCAAAGAGCATGTCGCACAATCGCTCTCACTCTTCCTGATTCTCCACGCCTTTTCCAATGGTACGACCGCCCTCACCGGAGTCGAGGCCATCTCGAACGGCGTCCCTGCGTTTAAGGAGCCGCGCAGCCGCAATGCAGGCATTACGCTGATCTGGATGTCCGTCATTCTGGGCGTACTGTTCCTGGGCATAACCTTCCTGGCCGGCACGATGGGTGCGATACCTTCGGAGACAGAAACGGTGATCTCGCAACTGGCGCGCACGGCCTATGAGGGTCGGGGTCTGCTGTATCTGGCTGTCATCGCCGCCACGACCCTGATCCTGATCATGGCGGCCAATACGGCCTATGCCGGTTTCCCGCGATTGAGCGCCCTGCTGGCGGCGGATGGTTTTTTACCCCGGCCGCTCACGTACCGGGGAAGCCGCCTGGTCTACTCGCGCGGCATTGTAGCGCTGGCCCTTATCGCCTCACTCCTGATCTGGCTGTTTCAGGCCAGCGTCAACGCGCTGATCCCGCTCTATGCCATTGGCGTCTTCCTCTCCTTCACGCTTGCCCAGGCCGGCATGGCGCACCGTTGGTGGAAAGCCGGACATCTGGCGCCAGGACAGGAAGCCCAAGAGCATGGTTCAATCGTTCGCCACGAACCCCGATGGGCGATAAAGATGGCGATCAACGGCTTCGGTGCGTTCTGTACGGCTGGGGTCATGCTGATCTTCACCGTCACGAAGTTTGCCGATGGGGCGTGGATCGTGATCCTGCTGGTGCCGATTCTCGTAGCCATGTTCTCGGCCATCCATCACCATTACGGGGACCTGGCCGCTCACCTTTCATTGGAACAGTATGGTGGGCCGCCTCGAATCTCGCGTCAGCGTGTGATCCTGGCCGTCAGCGGCGTCCATCGCGGCACGCTGGCGGCGCTCCGCTATGCCCGTACGATCTCTGACGACATCACGGCCGTGCATATCTGCATCGATCCCGTCGAGGCCGAAAGGTTGAACCGGAAATGGGAATCGTGGGGCGATGGAGTCCGCCTGGTCGTGCTTGATTCCCCCTACCGGTTGCTTCTGGAACCCTTATTAGGATACATTGAAGAGATTGCGGTGCAACGTCAGCCGAACGAGATCATCACCATCGTTGTGCCGCAGTTCGTTCCCCGCCATTGGTGGCATAACCTCCTCCACACCCAGACGGCGATGCTGCTGCGAGTCATGCTGCTGTTCAAGCCGGGGATTGTGATTACGGACGTGCCGTATCAGATAGAGTAACGGCGCGCGAAAAGCCAACACTGGGGAATCCTGGGTCTGTTTGGTCTGTCTGGTCTATTTGGTCTAAACCAAACGACGGAACAGACGAGATAGACTCAATAGACATTTTCTAAGGAACAGGCGATGAATATCATTATCGTGGGATGTGGACGGGTAGGCGCGGAGTTAGCATATCGCTTATTCCAGAAGGGGCATCAACTGGCCGTCATCGACCAAGTCGCCTCGGCCCTCTATAATCTGCCCGCTGATTTCCGCGGACGCACAGTGCACGGTGAAGCGCTGGCAACCGATATACTGCGCCGGGCTGGTATCGAACAAGCCGATGGTCTGGCCGCCGTCACTAACTCCGACTCGCTCAACGCAGTGGTGGCGCACGTGGCGCGAACCGTCTATCACGTGCCCCAGGTCGTCGTCCGCAACTACCATCCGCGCTGGCGAGCCTTACACGAGGCATTCGGCCTCCAGGTGGTCAGCTCGACCAGTTGGGGCGCACAGCGCATCGAGGAGCTACTCTACCCCTCCTTCGCCAAATGCGTGTTCTCGGCCGGCAATGGCGAAGTCGAGATCTATGAACTCTCGGTGTCTGAGGCCTGGCACGGCCGTACCCTTCAGGATCTTCTCCACGCAGGCCAGTGTCTGGCCGTGGCGCTGACCCGGGCAGGCAAGGCGATTCTCCCTTCCCCTGAGGAACGTCTGGAGGCGGGCGATATCCTGTATCTGAGTTCCACTATGGAGGGCATTGAAACGTTGCGCGAGCGGCTGAAGGCGCCATAAGATGGAGACGATATGTTTGTCCTGATCGCCGGCGGAGGCCGAACGGCAACGCACCTGGCCTCCCTCCTGCTGGCTCGCCAGCACGAGGTCAGAGTCCTCGAACACCGACGCGATGTGCTGACGCGCGTTCATCACGAACTGCCCACGGAGGTGATCTACGAAGGCAATCCCATCGATCCGCAGGTATTAGAACAGGCCGGTATCGGGCGGGCGAAGGTATTGGCTGCGTGCACGTCTGTCGATGAGGATAATCTCGCGCTCTGTTACTTCGCCCGCACCCGCTACAACGTGCCTCGTATCATCGCCTGGGTCAACAATCCCCGCGCTGCCTGGCTCTTCGACGAGAAGTTCCACGTGGACGTGGCCCTCAACCAGGCGCAGATCTTCAGCAGCCTGATCGAAGAAGAGATGTCGCTCGGCGATATGATGACACTGCTGAAGCTGCGGAGAGGCCGCTACTCCTTGGTGGAGGAAAAGATCCCGCAGGGAGCGCGCGCCTTGGGCGTCGCCATTAAAGATCTGACCCTGCCTTCGAATTCGGTGATCGCCACCATCATCCGGCATGGTCAGATCCTTATTCCGCGCGGGGACACGCGATTTGAAGTCGGGGATGAGGTGCTGGCGATTGCAGACCGTGAAGGGGCCGAAGAGTTGGCGAAACTGTTCGGCCGACCGGATCTGCCTGCACTAAGCGAGCCGCCGCGCACATAACCTCACGTAGCGAACTCAACGCTTCTTAGATATTCCGTTCGCCCTGAGCGCGTCGAAGGGTGAAGTATTTCGATCAATTCCGTTTATGGTTCGACAAGCTCACCATGAACGGAACGAAGATATCCATACTCTACATTACTTACGCAAGGCTCAATAAATCCTAACGTCACGTCAGCTAACAATCGAGTCGCTCAAGGAAGGCCTCAATGCTTCGACCCACCTCGTCGGGCTTCTCCAACATCACCATGTGGCCGGCCGCGGGAATAAGCACAAGTTGTGATCCGTTGATCTCCCGATGTAGATACTCGGCGTACTTCGGTGGCGTCATCAGATCGTCGGTCCCGCAGATCACCAGGGTTGGAAGGGTAATCGCCTTGATCTGCTCCATCAGATCAAAGGTATCGCACGCTCGCAGGTCTCCTTCGATCACTGAGGGCGAGGTGCGCAGCATCGCGTCGGCATCCTGTCTCAGCAGTTCGGCCTGGGCGCCGGGCGCGCGTGCCCATCGGCTCATCAGCTCGACTGTTTGCCTTGCGTCATTGTGAAGGCCGGCGAAGATCTGCGGCTGCACGCGCAGCCTTGCCCCGGTCCCTACCAGCACCATCGCCGTAAGCAGTTCGGGGTTGACCAGCGCAAGACTTTGGATAATCGCCCCACCCATCGAGTGACCCACCATGACGATCCGGTCAAGACCGACGGCCGTCAGACACTCGTTCACGAAATCGCGGTAGGTCTCGATCCGATCGGCGCCGCTCCCTTCAGAATGGCCATGCCCTGGGAGGTCCATGGCGACGGCCTTCCGCCGACGTCCCAACCTCCGAAATTGCTGGAGCCACATCTGATGGCTCCCGCCTGCCCCGTGGATGAACACGACCGGCGGCAGATGACTCGCCGGTATCGGCGCTAGCTCAACGAAATAAGTTCGAGTCTGTCCGACCTGCACGTACGGCACACTGTGCCTCTACGCCTCTTCAGATTTCAACGTCCTGCCCAGGAGATTCGCTACCGCCGCCTGCGGCGATCGTTGCTCAAAGAGGACCGCATAGGTTTCCTGACAGATCGGCATATCGACGGAGACGCGATAGGCAAGCTCGACGGCACCCTTCGAGGCGTTAACCCCTTCCTTCACCGTCGGGCTGCGTTGCAGCAGTTCGGAAAGCGCCGCGCCTCTGCCGAGCGCCAATCCGAGTTGCCGATTGCGCGAGAGGTCCCCGGTACACGTCAGTACGAGGTCTCCAAGTCCCGAAAGTCCCGCAAATGTCTCGGCGCGCGCCCCCATGGCTACACCAAGCCGGGTCATTTCGTGTAACCCCCGTGTAATGAGGGCGGCCAGCGCATTATGCCCGAGTCCAAGGCCATCCACTATCCCGGCTGCGATGGCAATTACGTTCTTAACCGCTCCGCCCAACTCTACGCCTAACGGGTCACTCCCAACATAGACGCGAAAGGCTGCCGTGTTGAGTAAGCCCTGAACCCGTGTTGCCACGGCAGGCTCAGATGACGCCGCGACCGCCGCCGCCGGCAGTCCTCTGCTGACCTCCTTCGCGAAGGTGGGACCTGAGAGCACGGCCAGCGTCCGTCTCGCTGGACAGACCTCATGTAATACCTGCAACATAGTCAGGCAACTCTTTGGTTCTAAACCTTTCGACGCGACGATGAGAGGCGTAGATTCTTGGAGGCGTGGAAGCAGCTCTTCGCACGCGGAACGAAGAACATGGGAAGGGGTCACCAGCACAATCGCCGAGCAACCTCGAGCGACCTCGATGAAAGAATTGGTGATCTCAAGCGTCTCGGGTAGTTCAACCCCCGGCAGATAGAGACTGTTCTCGCGCTCCTTCGTCATCGTCAGGACGAGTTCGCGCTCCCACGCCCAGAGCGTGACCGAGTGTCCTTTCTCGGCTAACAGTTTCGCGAGTGTGGTCCCCCAGGCCCCCGCTCCGACGACGCCGATCCGTTCCATCACCCGGCTCCGATCAGGGTCGAGGGCGTCTGGCAGCAGCACGCAACCAGGCGAGTCCGACCAATGAAATAGCAATCAAGGCGAGGCTCATCACCTGCGCCGCGCGTAAGGGCCCCAACATCAGACTGTCGATCCGAAGCCCCTCAACGAAGAACCGGCCGACAGAGTACAGCCCAACGTAACAGAGCAGCAACGCGCCGGGGATTCGTTGCAATCGACGGCGAAGCAGGAAGTAAAGGAGCGCGAAGACCAGGAGGTTCCAGAGCGATTCGTACAGGAACGTCGGATGAAAATACTCGTAGGTGGCCAGATCGGACGGTCGGTGGTACGGCTCAATGTAGAGCTTCCACGGCAGATCGGTCGGGGTTCCGAAGGCCTCCTGATTGAAAAAGTTTCCCCACCGGCCGATCGCCTGTCCGAGCGGAGCGGAAGGAGCCATGATGTCCATGTAGGTCAGCACGGGCAACTTCTTGCGAACGGAATAGATGACCGCAGTCAATCCCCCGGCCAACAGGCCACCGTGGATCGCCAGCCCCCCTTCCCACACCGCCAGGATCTTCAGCGGTCTGTGGCCGTAGTAGCCCCAGTTGAACAGGACGTAGTAGAGCCGCGCGCCCAGCAAGCCCACCATCACGCCGTACACGATGACGTTAAGAAGCTGATCAGGATCCTCTCCACGGCGGATCGCCTCGCGCTGCGCCAGCCAGGTCCCCAGCAAGACACCGGTGGCGAAGAGAAGGCCGTACCAACGAATGGAGAGCGGGCCGATCTGCAAGACAAAGGGACCAGGTGATGCGAACATGCGAACCTCAGTAGGGTCGGTGTCTCATTTCTCGACAAGTGACGTTCCGGCCCACTCTAGCCAAAAATCGAGTGAAGTCAAGGCAAATCTGGCCGCGACGGCATACGGTAAACGTCACTTAGGAAGCCGGACTGACGCTCCTGACCGCAATTTGCAGAAAGACGAAGTACGCCAACATCAGGATCAGGCCCAATGGCACCCCAATCGCCGCCCATTCTCTGCTTGTGATACGGAGTTTGCCAGCGCAGATGATATTGGGAATGTTACCCGGTATAAGCATACCACCGGAAATCAAAAGACCCATAAGAAGAAACTGGATCTTCGCGCGACTCATCAGTGGCGAGATTTCGGCAGCAGCCAATGTGGCGTTATCCAAGACCGCCGAGCCCATATTCAGCCAATATAGCGCGGCTTCAGGCATCTGGATAAGATACCGATCGACCAAGGGTGTAAAACCGTGCCCGAGAAGCAGCAGGGCCCCGACGAACGCGTACACCTTTGCCGCCCGAATGGTAACGTCCGGATAGCTTTCCGGCGCATCCTCAATCAAACCCTCCTCCATCCTGACCCGACGTCCTACCAATACGGCAGCAAGTAGCCCCAAGAGGACAATCCCCGCGACCACCCAGGGCCAAAGGAGCCTTGCCAAGAAGAAGAATCCGGCGAAGTGCGGAGGACCCGAGAGCTTGGCCGTTGCGATGGTGGATAGCGGCTCCCCAATGGGCGTGAGCGCCGCCCCCAGCCCGATGGAATAGCAGGCTATAATGACAATCAGGCGTTCCTTGTCCCTTGCCATGCGGAGCCCTGAAATCACCTCCACCAAAACAAGGGCGGCAATGATAGCGGTGACGACGCTTGAGACAATCCCCAACCCCACGACCAGCGCAAACAGAAAGTACGGAAGGCCCAGCCTACGCGTAAGTCGCGAGACACGATTGCGTATGACGTCCCGGCACCAGCGAAAAAGCAACCCAAAGACAAGAACGGCCGCTGAGATCTTCATCGGCTCTGTGAGCGCTTCTCCGACAAGGTGCCAGCTCCACAGCCCGCTCATCGTGACAGCCAGGCACCCCATAACGAGAAGGAATGCCTCCAGCTCCTCTTCCACCCAACGAACGGAGAACGGCAACACCAGGACAAGCCCCATGATCAGCCCCAGTCCGACGATTATGGTGATCTCTGACATCGTCTTTTGCCTCAAGGCTTGCGGTCATAAGCGAACAAAATAAAAGGCCGCCATCCGCTTCTAGCGGATGGCGGCCCGACCACCCCTCTCTCCTCCGGAAATAGCCAGATGCTATCTCCGGACCCCTCTGGAAGAATCCGTCACAATCTTATGTCAAATGAGGTTACTTTGATGATTAGCGACAACCCCCAATACGACACGAACATGGGCTCTCGGTTTGTGTCAGCTTCAAATGTGTCACCAAGCTACCCTAACGCTCACTATAGCCAAACCTCCTTTGAAGTCAAGGTAAATCAAGCCTCAAAGTTATTGACAGATTCCGGTGACCGCGTAAGATTGGTGGCATGGCGACATCAGAGGGACCCACATGAGGCGATTGGGTGTTCTGGTGAATTGGCATTTTTCCTGACTGGTCTGGCGAGTGGCTGCTCGGCAAAGCGAACATTGACTCAGACGCCCAGGAGCGCAACCGAACAACTCCTTCTATCGACCGCAGCCGAACGGTCTGCGACGCAGATTCAAGGCCCGGATTTTCTCGGGGTCCCCCTCTATCTCGAGGTCGCCGGGTTGACCAACGATGCCGCGTTCGCCAAGGAGACCGTAGCGAACGAGCTGCAAGCAAGAGGCGCTATTGTCGTCACGGAGGTGACGAAGGCAACGCGCACCGTAAAAATTTTGGTGCAGGCTCTCGGCACAGACCAGACCGAGACGTTTTTCGGCATCCCTGCCATGAATAGTATCATCCCGATTCCGGAGATTACCCTGTTTGGCCGGCACCGGCAAATCGCGCGAAGCCGATTGCAATTCACCATGATCGATTCTCGAACCGGTCAGACCGTCGGGCAGGCACAAGAGGTGGAGGGCAGGACAGTATTTACCCGTATGACCATCCTCCCCTTCGCCTTTGAGTGGTCCGATGTGGTTGGTCTCCCCTGATACGGGAAGACTGACTCAGGGGACCCCGCGGGATCTGAATCTGGAGAACGTGGCTGGGAGACGCCATCTGCGGAAACAATGGGAGAGCCGACAACTGAACAAGCTGGCATGGAGGTAAACGATGGAGGCTCTCGCACTGCTTATCGCCCTCATCGCCCTGGGGCTGGCCATTGTTGCGTTTAAACGCACCGGAGGCATGGAAGACCTCAAGCGTCAAGTGGAGGGTTTCGGCAGCAAGTCCGAAATGGCGCGGCAGAAGACAGCCGATGCCCTGGACCGACTGGAACAGCTCATTCGCGGCAAAGAAAAACCCCGCTCGGAGAAAGAAGAGAAGCCGGATGAGCCTTTAAAGCCCGAGTAACCTGCAATGAGGGCGGGCTGACGGACGCTGACAGCGGGACGATGATCAGGTTGGCTAGGTTGAACCGGACCTGCAAGAGATGCGTAAGGAAGGTTGGGAAAGCAGCGTCGTTCACTCGCTGATTCGCCAGCGATTCATGTTAAACTTTCGCAAATAGTATTCGCCGCCTGCCCATTCCCACTGCAGCCTCGTTTGTCCGTCGGCGGTTTTCCGGTTGCCCGGGATCTGATCCATATCCATACCCATGTCCCAGGCTTCGAGTGATACCGACGGCGAGGTGTCGTCGTCATCCCAATCGTCCTGTTCCACCATACGAATCTTTACCGACTCGAGAAAGCCGATGACGCCCAGTTGTCTGTCCCACATCTTGGAGTCCTGCCAGTCGTTGCAGTCGAACTCGACATACCCGGAAGCGGGAATCTTGGTCCAACCCTGGCCATCGACGTTGGCCTCCATATGGATCTCGTCAGTGCTATATTCATTTCCCAGGAATCCGTTCGTTTCATCTCTGCAGATGAGGACGGGGATCCCGGGGCCTACCGTGCTACCACCGAACAGCGTCAGGTTGGTGCGCCAGCCCACGGCGAGGGTGTGCCCCTGAAGATTGGCCGTCGGCCGTTTGATACGCAGGTATAATGTCTGATTCTGATGTGTCCGGCTGTTGTAGGTTGCCCCGTTGTCCTGCGCCAGTGGTCCGCTCAGCGGGTTTCCGCCCAGATCGGTGAGAGGCGTGACACCATCGTCTTGAACGAACGCGATCATTGGCGTGGCGAGGGCCCCAGAAAGGGACCGGCTGAAGAACTTGAGAGACTGGGCCTTGCCTGAATCAGCCTGATTCTGGATCCTGACCCGGAACCAGGCGGTATCTTCGGTATTGAGCGGTTTCCCGCTGACGAAGGCAAACTCCTGCGGACTATTGGGTAAGAGATCGCACGCATCGTCCTTGGCGGCGCAGTTGAACTTATAAAAGGCGACAGCGTATCTTCCCTGCCACGTGCGCTGTTTGCTGAACACACGCACATAGTGAGGGCCGGTGGGCAAGACAAACTTTTGCGCGTCCACCAGGCTACACTCGCTCACAGGCGCAGCGGTGGTCGCAGGACCAGAAATTCTTTCCTGTACCGGAACTCCGGTGCCGCAGGCGGCGATCCTGGTCTTTTCCAGTTGGTAGGCGCCGGCCAGAGGTAAGGACAAGTTGTCCGGGGAGTAGATCTCGTAGTCCAAGAGGGGGGTATCGGCTGCATTGATGCCGGTAATGGCAATGGCATAGGTGCCAGGTGCTTCCAGGCGAAACCACTGCATGCTGCCTCGATGTGTGAGTTCGTAATGCTGCCATGATGTACTTTTGAGTCCCGTTACGATTGTCCCAAGGTCTGCGTCACCTACTTTCTGCGCCAGCCTCGGGTTGCACTGGGGCGCAAACAGATTGATGTCCGCCGCCAGCGGGCGGTGGTTGCTCAACCCCTCCAATTCCCGAGGAATCCAGATATGTTGCACGCAGGTGGGCGGGAAATCGGCGGAGGTCCATGGCATTTCGCCTTCGTTGTCGTTCTGGGCCTGTCCTGCGTCTGCGTTGGCGATCGGACGGCTGACGAGGATGTAGTCGAGACGTTCCTTTTTGTTGTAGCGCGTGTGGCCCTGGTCCTGTGGTGAGGTCGTCTCGGCCCAGCTATCGTATAGCGGTGTCACGCCGGTTTGCGCAGGTGCCTTGAAACGATCCATCCATTCCTGCGTTGCATCGGCAAGGAAATCAGCAGGTAAACCGAGCACCTGGCTCACGCCGCCCAGACCGTCGATATTGAGATCGCCCAATACCACCAACTTTTCGGTATCCGTCCACGAGGCGAACGTCTTCCCAAGCGTCGTCTCCACGATGTCCTGCACGTCGGCCAGTTGCTTCTGACGCACTTCTGGCTGCATTGAATCACCACTATCAGCCTGGAGGTGAGTGAACAACAGGTTAAGGGAGCCCTTTGACGGCCACTCCACCTGGACCAGCGCCACACCCTTGGCCGCCCGGCAATCCCCAAAGGCGAAAGCGCAGTCGTGAAATTCCTTGAAGGCAAGGCGCTTGTGGATCCACCAAGGCTGAAAGTCTGTGGCCTCGTAGTCGTCCTTCACAAAAGGTAATTTTTGGAAGGGGAACTTACTGAACAGCATCAGGCCACTGTCCTCGACATTGCCGCCGAGAAAGCCCCATCTCTTTTTCAGTTGGATCATGTCCGGACCGGACGTGCTGATGTATTTCACATAGCTCGGATACGTTCCGCCAAGCCTTTCTTCCAACACATCCCTGGTGTCCTCATCCCACACCTCATTGAAGGCCACGATGTCATATTTCTCGTTGGCCTTCGCCACCGCCGCACCGAGCTGCTCCGCACGCGATTCAAAGTTGGCATCAAGTAAATGGCACACGGGGTCCCACCTGCACAACACTATCCGCGGCAGCAGGTAGGTATTGTAGGTAAGAATGCGCAGGGAGTCGCCGGTCTCGGCCAACTTTCCCACTGACAGTTGATATGGGGGAACGCGCTCTGAGTTTTCGGTATCGGTCAACGCTCCCGTTGCCGGTTGACTGATTGTGAATCCACAGGCGACAGCCACAATATTCAGTAGCAGCGTGACCGCACCTAATACCCTTTTTTTCGCTAGCATTCTTCACTACCGTCCGGTTGTACGTTTTGAGAATGTATAGCAGCCGCTGTAATTCCAATAGGTTGCTACCATTTCCTCACACGCCACTTCACACTCCACGCCTTAACCATCGTCCAAGTCTACACATGTTGCTGGAAGGTGGAACTGTCCTCCCATTGATCAAGCAACGCCTGCGGATCAAAGCGTTTTATCGCACCACCCGGAATGTGATCAAAACTGAAATACTATTTTAACGAATTCTGAGCCCGGTCGCTCGATCGAAAAACCTTATCGCGTTTTCCTCGATGACGAATTCGTAACTTCGGTCTCGCAGGAAGGACACCGTAATATCTGACGAAAGCCTGGCCAGCACACGGGCATTTCCGAACTGTTCCCCCAACAGGCCGTAGATGATTCGCTCGGCCCCCAAATCCTCTATCCGCGTCACGGCAAGCTGAAAGGACACCAGTTTGCCGTGTCCTCGATAGACCTCTTTCGGGAAAAGCTGTTCGGGGCGGAGGCCGATGATAGTCTCCCTATGCGCAACCAGATTCATGGGAGGTGATCCCAGGAAACCGGCTACGAAAGTATCGGCCGGTTCATGATAGATCTCTTGAGGCGTGCCAACCTGCGTCACCCTTCCCGCATCCATCACGGCGATCCGGTCTGCAAGCGCCATGGCCTCCACCTGATCATGCGTCACATAGATCGTGGTTGTCCCGATTCGCCGTTGCAACTGCAACAGCTCCTCTCGGGCTACCGTCCGAAGTCGGGCATCGAGGTTTGAGAGAGGCTCATCGAGAAGGAATACCGCCGGCTCTCGAACCAACGCCCGGGCCAGGGCCACCCGTTGCCGCTCGCCCCCTGAGAGTTGACGAGGCTTCCGATCGAGCAACGGCTCAACCCCGAACATGGCGGCCGCCCACTTGACTTTCTTCCCGATGGCTTCCCTCCCCATTCCCTGGACCTTCAGAGGAAACGCGATGTTCTGAAACACCGTCATGTGAGGGTAGAGCGCGTAGCTCTGGAAGACCATGGCCACTTGCCTCGCCTGTGGTGGAAGATCGTTCACCACCCGCCCTCCGATGAGGATCTCGCCGACGCTGGGCGATTCTATGCCGGCGATCATGCGAAGAAGGGTGGATTTTCCACACCCCGATGAGCCGAGGAGGACGAAGAATTCGCCGTCGTTGACGGTAAGGTCTACTCCGTTCACCGCCGTGACGTTCCCGAAGTATTTCGTCAAGCTCTTGATCTCTACGGTTGCCATGGCTTCTGTCGCCGCATGCTACCCTTTCACTGAACCGGCCGTGAGACCGGAAACGATACGGCGTTGGAAGAAGAGGACGAGAAGGATCAATGGCGTGGTGACAACGATCGTGGCGGCCGCCATCTCTCCCCAAGGGACCTCGTGGAGACCTGGAAAGAGGGCGATGGCCACAGGGATCGTCCGCATCGCCTCACTTGAGGTGAAGGTCAGCGCATAGAGGAATTCATTCCAGGCAAAGATAAAGACCAGTATGGCGGCTGTCCCGATCCCCGGCGCGGCGAGGGGGAGGAAGATCCGAACGAAGACCTGAAACGGTGTACAGCCGTCTACCAGAGCCGCCAGGTACAACTCGTCCGGGATCTCCCTGAAGACGCTCCATAGGATCCAGATGGCGAGGGGGAGGGCAAAGGTGGTATAGGGGACAACAAGCCCGGCATAGGTATCCCGCCATCCCAGGATTCGGATGATCAGATAGAGGGGACTCACCGTGGCAATGGGAGGGAACATGGAGATGGAGAGGGCCAGGAAGAGCAGGAGGTTCCTGCCTCGGAACTGAAGCTTGGCAACGGCGAAGGCGGCAAGCGAGCCAATAGAGAGGCAGGACACAGTCGTCAGAGAGGCGACAATCACGCTGTTCAGGATAAATCGACCGAATGGACGGTCTTGAAAGATCGCAAGGTAATGGTCGAAGACCGGCCTTGTCGGTAAGAGCGGCGGCAGCGTACTGATCTCGGAAGTGGGTGTGAGCGATGTGAGCAGTTGCCACAGGAAGGGCAAGAGACAGAAGATAGCCATCCCTGTTAAGAGCGCCCAAAAGATCGACCGTCTTGCGACCCGCCTTGTTCGGCTATCCATGATGCTGCCTTCTCAAGAGGGAGATGCACACAGCGCTGATGAGCAGGACGGTGAGAAAGGTCGCTACGGCCACCGCAGAGCCGTAGCCGAACTGAAGGGTTTGGAAAAGGAGCTTATAGGCGTAGAGGCTTAACGTCTCGGTGGTGTTGGCCGGTCCGCCTCCTGTCAGCACATAGACCAGATCGAAGATCCGGAACGCATCGAGCGTTCTGAAGAGAAGGGCGATGAGGATAAAGGGCAACAGAAGAGGAAAGGTGATCCGCCGGAAGATCTGCCACCGGCTTGCGCCGTCAACTCTCGCCGCCTCATACAACTCCTCAGGGATCATCTGGAGGCCGGCCAACAGGATGAGGGCTACGAAGGGGCTGGTCTTCCAGACGTCGGCCAGGATGAGCGCATGCATGGCCAGGACGCGATCCCCAAGCCAATTAAGCGGGGAGGACAGCAGGCCTATCTGCTGCAGAAGGTAATTCAGCAGGCCGAAGTCGGGGTTCAAGATCCATTCCCACATCCTGGCCGACACCACGGTGGGGATAGCCCATGGGATGAGCACGACAGCCCTGAACACGCCCCGTCCTCGAAAAGACCCATGAAGGAGTATGGCCAGGAGAAGGCCGACAGTCAACTCCATGGAGACGGAGACTAGGGAGAAGTATGCGGTATTCAGGAAGCTCTGCCAAAAGCGAGAGTCTTCGAGGAGGAAGCGGTAGTTATCGAGACCCACGAAGTACGAGATACCAAAAACAGGCATCCTCCGATCGAGACTGATCCTGAAGGCGTGAAGGATCGGGAAGATGGCCAGAGCCCCCATCAACAGGCAGGCCGGCAGGATCATAAGCAAGGCAGGCCTGATCTCGTCCTTTCTCATTGCACCTCCAGCTTCATGATATGCTCGATGAGTCGGGAGGCGTCCTCCAGCGCCCGCTCAGGCGGTTTTACCCCCATGATGGCCGCGCTCAGCTCCGGTTGGAGGACTTGGGAGATCATGAGGTAGAAGGGAGTGACAGGCCTGGGACGGGCCCGGCGCATCGCCTCGTACAGAGGCTGGATGAAGGGGTTCGCCATTTTGAGCTCTGCATCGTGGTAGAGGGCATCGCGCGCCGGTGGAAACCCGAGCTTGATGGCCAGAACTTTCTGGGCGGCCTCGCTGGTCAGGAACTCGACGAGTTTCCGGGCCAGATCCGAACGTGTTGAGAAACGGTTGACCCCGAGCAACCAGCCCCCCAGTGTCGGAGCGCTTTGATACCCCTCAAAGGAAGGGAGCGGGGCAATATCGACCATCCCTCGTACCTTGGAACCTTCCTGCTCGTATAGCGCCAAGGCGTAGGGCCAGTTCCGCATGAAGATCGCCCGTCCGGCTCCGAAGAGGTGGCGGGTGGCCTCCTCATCCGCCGATGTCACAAGGTGAGGAGAGATCTTGTCGACAGCGATCAGGTCATGCATCAACTGGAGAGCCTCAACAGCCTGTTTATCCCGAAGGGCCGACTGGCGCCCGTCCAGAACACTCCCCCCATTTCCGTGGATGAACTCCAGGGCGACACAGATCAACCCCTCATACTGCTTCCCCTGCCAGACGAACCCCCTGAGATCAGGATCCCGTTCCCCTTCCAGGATGATTCTCGCCTGTTGAGACAGCTCCTCGAAGGTCCGGGGAGGCGCGAATCCGTACTTCGAGAGCAGGTCCTTTCGGAAATAGAGGATTCCCGCGTTCGCGAACCAGGGGACCGCATAGATTCGATCGTTGTAGGTAGCGGCCTCAACAGGGCCGGGTAGAAACCCCGCTAACCTATCGGCCCCCAATCTCGGGGTGAGATCCAGGAGCCACCCCGCTCGGGCGAACTCCTGGATCCAGATGACGTCCAGCGCAAACACGTCAAAGGCCGCGGACTTGCCCTCGAGAGCTGTCACGTAGAACTGATGCTGCTGGTCCGTAGAGGTGGGAAGGATCTCCTCGATCACCTTGACTCCCGGGTTCTGCCGCTCAAACGCCTCGATCAGTCCTGAAAGGGCTTCAGGAGATGGGACCTTAAAATGGGCGAACACGATTCTCGCTCCGCCCTCTTCCTCCTTCATGGTCCCTTCCCTGGCGCACCCAATAAGGATGGAAAGAACAATGATGAAGACCGCTCCAAATCCCAGCCTAGAGATGGGAGATCTCATCCTTCTCTTCCTCTTGCTGATCCTTCTCGCTGCGAAGGCGGCGTTCAAGCAGCTCTCTGGCGAGGTCCCTCCCGCCCAAGCCAAAGGCGAGCGCTAAGGCCAGTACGACGCCACCAAAAGCGATAGAGAAGGCCGCCACCACCATTTCTTTGGCGATCCCTAATTGGGTGAGGACCGTCGCCGCCGTGAAGATCAGGACGCCCCACCGAATCAGGGTGGCGATAAAGTGTGCTCCCCGCAACTGGGCATTGACGGCCGCAATCAGGGCCCCTTGGGCCAAAAAGATAGCGAGCAACCACCCGGCCCAGAGGAGGAGAAGGGCGGTCAGAAGTTGAGGTAAGAAGTCCAGGGCGCCCGCGGTAAGGCGAGTGGCCGCCGGCAAATTCAACGCGTCGATTCCCATGAAGGTAAACACAAGGAAGACGGCCCAGAAGCTGAGGCGGCCAACGAGGGAGGAACAGGGTCGCTTCACCCCTGCCTTGATCAGGGACTGACTCAGCCCCCATTGTTCACAGAGCGGATCGAACTTTACAGCCAACAGGATCCGGCGGAGGAGGCTTTTCACGATCCACCCCGCCACGAGGCCGATGACGACGAGGGTCATCATAGCCAGGATGTTGGGCAGAAAGAGGGTCAGCCGCTGACCGGTATTTCGAACGGCATCGAGTATCGCCTCTTGCCATAGCTCATTCATGGTTTTACCTCCAACGCGCCACCAGATACGGCTTCATCGCCTCGAACCGTTCAGCCATCATTTCGATGACCCCTTCGACCTGCTGATGACCGCTCTCTTGCGTCTCCAGGACGAAAGAGGCGGTCCTGCCGAGGTAGAGCGGGGTCAGGGCCTTGAGCAGATGCTCAAGATGCATGACCCGATGATGGTAGGCCAGCGCGAAATCGTACACGACAGCGACCCAGACATCCATCGGAAACCGGAACTCCTCCGTCTCCAACGGAGCGATGACCAGCAGTTCGGCCAAGGTCTCCGGGGCCAGAATGATCTCCCAGATAGGTAATAGGTCGCGAACGCCCTGCTCAAAGGCGCTCACCATCCGTTCTACGTTCACCGAGACATGCTCCACTTCCACCTCGCGTGACGGTCCGAAGATGGGGACAGGATTCGATCCTTGCGTCGCCTGCCACACGCTCTGGTACTCCTCCATGAGGCTGAAGAGAGAGCCCACCACCTGCACCAGCATCCCGGCGAGATGCTGCCCCGGATCTTTGTGCTCGTGAATCTTGGCCCCGAGGAACGCCTGGCAGATCCGGTATCGCTCGGCGGCCGCGGTGACCGTCATCCAGATATCGATCCCGAAACGGGCCACATCGGTCTCCCATACCTGCTTGGTGAGATACAGGGCGGCCAGCTTCCCTGAAAAGCCGAAGTCGCCACCGATAGGCTGTCGAATCTGTTGGCCATACAGGGTCCTGGTCAAGGGGTAGACGATACTGTTCGTGATGGTCCCGTCGTACTTGTGCCGACGGTACAGCGGCGCCACATAATCGAACCCCTCCTCGTAGACGGGTCGGATCAGCCGATCCACCCACTCAGGCGAAATAGAGCGAAGGTCCGAGTCGACGACCGCACAGGCGTGCACCTGAAGCGCTTCGGCAATCTTGAAGATTGTTCGAAAGGCGCTCCCCTTGCCGGGAATCCCATGATAGGGCGTGATGATCTTGTGGATGGGAGGCACGGGATGTTGAACCAGCAGGAGGGAGGGGTCTTCAAGAGCAGCCTCAACAACCTGTGAGGTCCCATCCTGAGAGCCTCCATCGGAGTTGACAATGACGGATCGAGCGCGCGGAAAGTACATGGCGAGTCCGGAGGTAACAGTCTTAACCACGTTTCCGATCGTGGCAGCGTTGTTGTAGCTCGGGATTCCGATCAGGATGTCGGCCTTCCTGATCTCGTGCAGCCTTTCCAGCACCGGTTCATAGAGGAACTGTTCCACCTTCTTCAGTCCTCGCGGACGAGCAGGCCCAGGACGGCCGTTCGCCAGCCGTGCGGCCCGATCCCCTGGGCACGGATGAGATTGGGGACCCTGACCGTCTGGTCGTACTTCCCGTCGATCCGTTGGACGAGGATGGGGATATCTACAGCCTGAAGCATGGGAAGGTCGTTCTGGCTGTCCCCAATACCTACCGTACGCACCCTTCCAAAGGCCTGCCGAAAAAGCTCGGTCAACGTTGAAACCGCCCCCCCCTTGTCATTTCGACCTATCAGGTGATCGAATCTCCCTCCCCGCATACACAGGAAACCCCGCTCCCTCAGAAGCGCTTTCATCCGTTCCGCTTCTTCTTCCGACTCATCGACAAAGAAGGGTTCGTCGTACTCCCGCTCCTTGGCCAGGCGTGCCTTCTTCAAAGGAAGTCCGGTGAGCCGAACTACTTCTTCCGCGCTCAGATCCGAAAAGCCCACGGCCTTGACGCCGCTTTCCTTCCTCGCCATTTTCAAAGCTGCGACCAGTTGGGAGTAAGGACTACCAGTCGCAATAACGTAGTACCCGGCGATCTTTCTCTGGTAAGGATAGGCAAAGGCGAAATACCCTTTAGGAATAAAGGTAGCACCGCCGTTCTCCACAACAAACGGGTGGAGGTTGTTGAGGGCACGGCGATAGCACTCCACTTCCGCCCTCGTCTTACTCGTACAAAGAACGAGAGGGATCCCTCTCCGCCCGACCTCTTGCAGGGCATCATGGGCCGCATCGAAACTGTACGTCTCATGGTCCAGCAACGTCCCATCCAGATCGGTAAAGATGAGAAAGGGGGGGCTCTGCTCCGGACTATGCGTTATCAGCATCCACCGCCTCCCGAAGCCGGATTAAGAAATCGGGGACCGCTGCCAGGACACGGTTCCAGTTCGGGATCAAAGGGAGACCCAGCGGATCGGCCAGGAACGCCTCAATCGCCAACTGGATGGCCTTCGCGAAGGCCTCGACAGCCTGCCCTTCCTGATGTTGGTCGTATACCAGCCGGTTGATATACGCGTCATTCTGGTAGCGACTCAGCATATCGCGGGCTGTTCTGATATAGGTGATCGGCAGGGTTTTCAGCAGCCCATCGGACAGGAGGGTGCCCTCTTCAGCCAATGTCCTCAGGATGCTCTTTGTGATATCAATCGCCATCCGCGTCAGCCCCTTGGTCGGATCGGTCGCGGACAGATCCTGATGCTTGTGTTCATAGGTATCGGCAAGGTCGACCTGACAGACCCTGCCCACGGCACAGTTCCGGTAGACCTGGGCCAGCACCCCGACCTCCAGTCCCCAATCCCACGGGATCCTGTTGACTCTGGCCAGATCGGCAATCATGGCGAATTCTCCGGCTAACGGGTATCTGAAGCTATCGAGGTAGGTCAAGAACGGTTGTGGGCCCAAAATCCGCTGGAGAGCACGGATGAGGGGCACCACCAGGAGCCTGACGACCCGCCCGTGCAATCGATCGGTTACCCGGCTGTAGTAGCCTTTTGCAAACTCGAACGCCAATCGCGGATTTGCCACCGGATAACAGAGTCTGGCAAGCAGCTCCCGATGGTAGGTCAGGATGTCGCAGTCGTGCAGGGCGATGACGTCGCTCTGGCCACGGGCCAGGACGTAGCCGAATGTCATCCACGCCGACCTCCCCTTGCCGTCAGGACCTGCCGAAATACCGCGTTCCTCCAGCAGATGGTAGAGGGCCTGAATCCTGGGTCCGTCGTTCCAGAGCAGGAGCGGCGCCTGCGGAAGAGGCGCAAAGAACGCCTTGGCCCTCAAGAACTCCTCTTCGCCGGCCCGTCCCAGACCAACGACGATCTCTCGCAGATAGCGGACCTGAGCCAGTTCATCGACGATCCTGGGCAGCGCCTCCCCCTCCAGTTCAGAGTAGAGGCATGGCAGCACCAGGGCGATAGGCCGATACAGCAGCGTTTCTTCCAGCTCCTTCTCAAGCTGATCGAGAACCGGCCTTCCAAGCCGATGGAGTGTGGTAATGACGCCTGTCTGATGGAAATCACCCATTCGATGCCCTCCACTTGAACAATCGTTACGCTTCGCCGGACTTCTGCTCGATGGCCTTCTTGACCATCTGGACGAGAACGGACATTCCGAACGGCTTCGCGAGGTAGGCTGTCGCCCCCTTCCCCATGGCTTCGACGCACGTCTCCCGGTCGCCGAAGGCCGTGATGAGGATGACCTGCGCTTCTGGTTGGAGCCGTTTAATCTCTGGAAGGATCTCCAGTCCGCTCATGTCGGTCATGATCTTGTCAAGGACGATCACGTCGTATGGGGTGCCTCGAATCTCGATAAGCGCCTCTGATCCATTCGCGGCCTGGGTGACACGGAACTCTTCCCGGGTGAGGACATCCTCCAGAAGCCGACGCATCTCCTGGTCATCGTCAACGACCAGAATCTTCGGCGTGTACAATTCGTATAGGTCCATTGACCGAACCTCCTCTTGCGCGATAGCCGCTCTCTTTCCATGCATGCTCACACTCGGTTCACGCTCACCATGCCACTGCGACCCTGATATCACGAACATTGATGCCGGTTGAGCCTGTCACAATTGCATCCCCGAGCCGCTCGAAGAATTCATTGGAGTCGGATGCGTCGCGGGCCTTCGATAAGTTCAGTCCGGCTGCCAGGGACCTGCTGAGTGTCGTACCGTCTGCAAACGCCCCTGCCGCAGTTGAGTTTCCGTCGATCCCATCAGTCCCTGCGCTGAGCACGGCTATCCGTTTGCCTGCAATGATCTCTACACATTCTAAGGCGAATGCCTGATTTCGACCACCTCGTCCACGACCCAGTACCGGAGAGACCAGTTCACCGCCGGATATGACCGCAACAGGTTTTCCAGTAAGGCCATTGACTTCATCCTCAGCTCGCGTAGTCAGCGTCCTGGCCGCATCCCGAGCGGAGGTATCGTCCGACATCTCGACTACGATAGGCTCCCAATCGAACTTTTCAGCGAAACTCACCGCCGCCGTGACGGCATCATCGTTGTCCAGAAGCTTGTGCCAACGTGCCGCCCGAAAGGCCGGATGGTCGGATTTCGGTGTTTCCGGTACGACGCCACCCCGGATGAGTGCCTTGATGGAGTCCGGGAGTACCGATATCAACTTATGTCTTCGGATGAGCATCTCCATATCCTGAATGGTGGAATCATCCGGCATCGACGGCCCCGACGCTACGAAGGAAGGGTAACCGCGGGGCACATCGGAGATGTACAGCGTCAGTTGCTGCGCCGGCGCAGCAGCGACAGCGAGCTTTCCGCCCTTCACTTTGGAAAGGTGCTTCCTGATCGTATTGGTCTCGAGAATGGTCAATTCCCCTGAAATCAGGGTCCGGTTCATCTCCACCAGGTCAGCGAGAGTAATAGTATCGCAGATCGGCAGCTCGAAGCAGGCCGACCCACCGCCGGAAACCAGGAAGATCACCGAATCATTACCGGTCATTCCATTCATCATGGTTAAGGCAGCCCTGGCGGCAGCCATGCTCTCGGTATTCGGCATCGGGTGCCCGCCTTCGAAGGTCTGAAATCGAGGATGACTCCAGCCGTTGAGCACAGGACCGGCCAATACACCGGCAAATGGGGTAATGTCGGATCGCCTGATAAGTTCCTCCGCCATATCGGGTGCGCTCTTCCCGATCGCAACGACATAAATCCTGCCTCGGGTATGGCGTACAAGACCGACCATATCCTCCAACGGGCAACGATCGAATGCGCGACCGATATCGCAGCAATCCAGAACAGATCCGAACAGATCAAGAAGCGTGGACTCAGCCGTTGCAAAATCCATCGCGCTGCCTCGCCTTCTCTCCTATGCGGCATCATTGCGCCGCGTAAGATCCCCGGCCGTGGGAACCCGCAGGCATCAGCTACGGGCCGTATACCGGAAAGATGATCAGGAAGGTCGTCCCAACACCCAGCTCGCTCTTCACCTCGATGGTTCCCCCGTGATCCTTCACGATCCCGTAGACCACTGAGAGCCCCAGGCCGGTCCCCTTCCCGACTTTCTTGGTCGTAAAGAATGGGTCGAAAACTCGGGGGAGGCTTTCAGGAGGGATGCCGCATCCGGTATCTTCTACACGCACCTCAATCAGGGCCTCATGGGCCTCAGCAGCCACCCGTACATCCCCGCCATCCGGCATGGCGTCAAGGGCATTGAGCAGCAGATTGACGAAGACCTGCTGAAGTAAGTCGGGATCGGCGGCAACACTGGGAAGGTCTGCGGAAAGCTTCAGCTCAACACGGATCCCTCCCATGGTCAGTTCGTGGTCCAGCAATGCCACGACATTCGAAAGGATGTTCGGCAGTGACGTGGGGGCGATGTGGGGCGGGTGGACTCTGGCGTACCCGAGGAGCTGCTCGACAGTCCGCTTGATCCGCCCGATCTGCTCGACAATGATCTGCAGGCTCTTTGATCTGCGATCACCCCCGGAAAGCTCCGGGAGCAGATACTCCGCCCTTCCGGAGATGATATTCAGAGGCGTCCCGATCTCGTGAGCCAGACCGGCGGCAAGCCGTCCCACCGCCGCCAGCTTTTCGGAATGCTGGAGTTGCCGTTCCAGATCAAGCTTCTTGACTGTCTCCTCCAGGATCTGGCCCCTGGCCCGTTCCAGGTTTTCCGTCATCCGATTGAACTCTGCCGCCAATCGGCCCAATTCATCCCTCCGCGTAATAGGTATCCGCCGATCCAACTCTCCAGCCCCAATGGCGGCGGCTCCCTCAATCAGTGCGTGAATAGGCTTGGAGATATTTCGCTTCGTGAGGTACCAGAACGCCATGGCGATCGCCACCATGATGGCAATCCCGGCTAAGATGATCTCGTCCCGGCGGCGTCGATAAGCTCCCTCGATCTGCGAGGTCAGGTACACGATCTCGATGACGGCAGGACCTCTGTTGATCAGTCGGATCGGGCGCAGGTAGTGGAGGGTCTGCTCCCCTTTCAACGTATCAAAGAAGCTCTTCGGCTTTTTCTGCCGGATAGCCTCTTGGAACTCCATCCTGGTCGGCGTCACCTCGATTCCTTCCTGATCTCCTCCAACAAGGGAAGTACCGTCGGCCTGAAAGAGTGTCACGCGAGCGACTCCGGCGTATCCCTTCGCCTCCTCGAAAAGCTCTTGAACGTCCTCCCACTGGTCGCGGCGGACGGCGTTCCGGACGGCCACCTCCAATGTCCTGGCCATCACCCGAATTTCCCGCTCCCGCTGCTCGATCAACGCCTCCCGCTCCGCGCTCAACTGCCGATACAGATACAGACTCGTCACGATCGCCACTGCAATCGTCAGGGAGGCAACAAGCTTTGTCCCGATTCTCATGGAAAATCGCTTCACGCTTTAAAGGTTGCCGCCATCCATTGAGGGAGCGCCATCACTTCCTTGATATCCCGCACGTAATAACGGGCCTTCGATCCCTCAAGGGCGCCGACCCGTATCGTGATGCCCTCGGCGAGTGCCCGAAAGGCATCTTCGTCAGTCCGATCGTCCCCGATGTAGATCGGCAGAACCGAGCGTCGGCAGATGTGCTTCATCAACCACAGCGCGGCATGACCCTTTGTCCAGTTGAGTCTGGGGCGGAGTTCGATGACCTTCTTTCCGTGAAGAACTGTCAGTCCCGATTCGCGAACAAGGGGAAGCACGTCGCGCAGGAACATCGCCTTGAGATGCATCTCCAGCCTAGTCGGTACCAGCCGGTAATGCAGACTGACCGACAGGCCTTTGTCCTCGACAAGCACGCCAGGAATATCGACCACCAGACTGGTGAGCTGAGACCGAATACGGGCGACGGCCTCCTGGAACGGCCGGGGCACGTTCACTCCGGCCTGCCGACCATCGTGCCAGATCTCCAGCCCGTGATTGCCGACATAGATTAGGTTTCGCACCCTGACCAGCCGTCGCAGCTCGTGGAGCCGTCGTCCGCTGATCACGGCGACCGTCATTCGAGGATGGCGCGAGAGCTCCCGGAGCACTGACCTGGTCGACGCGGGAAGCGTCGCCTGCTCTGGGGTGGGGGCGATCGGCGTCAGTGTGCCGTCGTAATCCAGAAGCAGCGATACGTAACCACTGCTCAACATTTCCGCCGCGACCTGCGGCCACTGGGACCAGAGCCATTCCAATTGCTACCCCTTTCAGACCTCTGAGGCTACTGATGTCTCAATGCGAACTTGAACAAGATCTGTGAACAGATCGGCAGCCCACCGACAGACATTGCGATCCCTCAGGACCTCGCGCATTCTGCGGATGCGAATGGATTGCTCTTCGTTGGACATGGTCAAGGCGGCATGGATCGCGTCGGCAAGCTCCTCGATGTCATACGGGTTGATGATAAGGGCATCCTTAAGCTCGCGAGCGGCCCCTGTGAATCGACTGAGAATCAGGACGCCTTGTTCGTCCTCCCTGGCGCCAACGAACTCCTTAGCTACGAGATTCATCCCATCGTGGAGCGAGGTCACCAAGCAGACGTCTGCCGCTTTGTAGAACGGTTGGATCTCCTGGCGGCTGTGGTGCCGTTTCAAGAAAAGGATAGGTCTCCACTCGCCTATCTGAAAGCGCCGGCAGATCCGATCGGCCTCGGCCTCGATGGCGGCGATCAGGTCCTGATACTGTTTGATATGAATGCGGCTTGGCGCGCCAAGCTCTATGAAGGTCAATTGTCCTTGATACTGAGGATACTTCTCCAGGAGCCGTTCGATCCCTCGCAGACGCTCAAGGATCCCTTTGGTGTAGTCCAGGCGATCGACACCCACGGCTAGGTATCGCGCCTTGACACCGAGCTCCGTGAGTAAGGCTTCCTTGCTCCGCTCGCCGCCTGTGCTCCCGGCTAACGTAGCCAGGTCATCCGGATAGGCGATACTGATCGGGAAGGGTTTGACGTACGTAGTATGGTTGCCGCGTCTGACGGCAAAGTGCTCCCATTCAATGCGTGATTCCAGCGCTCGGTCCACCGTCTCCAGAAAGTTGTTGCAGTGGAATTGAATGTGAAACCCGATGAGGTCTGCGCCCAGCATCCCATGGAGCAACTCGCCTTGCCACGGACAGATCCCGAACGATTCGGGGTTGGGCCACGGGATGTGCCAGAAGAGCCCCACGCGCGCATCGGGACGTTTCGTCTTGATCAGTTTGGGGAGCAGGGCAAAGTGATAGTCTTGGATGAACACGCACGGCTCCTCAACGCCTTCAAGCTCGCTGAGCGTGACCTGCGCAAACTTCTCGTTCACAGACTGATAGTATCGCCAATCCTCGGCTCGAAAGACGGGCCGGGTGTGGGCGATATGGCAGAGGGGCCACAGCCCTTCGTTGGCAAAGCCGTAGTAGTAGCCCTCCTCTTCCTCCTTCGTCAGCCAGACCCTCCTGAGGGTGTACTGCGGGGATGCTGCTGGGACCCTAAGCCTGTCGGCGCTATCGACAACCAGGCCATCGGCGTCGCCGCTCCCGTGGGCAATCCAGGTGCCTTCGCAGGCGGCCAACACAGGCTCCAGCGCGGTCACCAGACCGCTCGCCGGAACGATGCAGTCGATCTCTTTCCCCCTTTTGACATGGATGAAAGGCTCGCGGTTGGAGATGACGAAAATTGACCTCCCTTGGAGTGTGATCCGCAAATGTTCCTTCAGTGATGTCGGCGTCCAAAGAGAGTTCCCTGCTTGCCCCAACCTGGTGTCCTCGGCAGCGGCCTTCGCGGCCGAGAGGCTCTTGGCCAATTGCGTGACCTCGGCCGCCAGCGGGTTCAAGAGGTCTTTACTGGAGAGTGATGAGGAATCATTCACCTCCCCTTTGCGCAATCGCTTGATCCATTCTGTCATTCTTGCGAGGGGCCTGACCAGGGTCAATTGCACAACGAACAGTGTCGTCAACGAGATCAGGAGGGCCTGGACCAAAAATCGTAGGAAATTGTGCTGCCAGATCTGACGGAGACGGTGCTGGATATAGCTCGCATCATGGAAGAGCACAAGAGCCCCGGCGACCTGCGCCTCAGGGCGAAGCGGCACAACGTACACATACATCAGCTTATCACCGATGGTGATAACATCGCCCATTTCGTGATCTGCAGTTATTGCCTCGATCACCCGCTTTGGAGGTGTGGCGACATGGGCGGCGAGCGTGTGCGTAACGGCCAGAGAGAGCCCCTTCGTATCGTAGACAGCTACTCCGGCGAGCCGTTCCCGGTTCCCGAACTTCTCAACTATCCGTTGAAGCCGCGC